>Ga0302046_10004065_pt1 | contig 13067 bp, 12 predicted proteins | sample RVTome_11_FD_200261 | JGI IMG/M metagenome (GOLD analysis project Ga0302046, IMG submission 200261) | Soil microbial communities from uranium-contaminated site in the Upper Colorado River Basin, Wyoming, United States - RVT147D111 (version 2) ...
GCAGGCAGTCGCGGTAGGCCTGCACCGCCCTGTCGAGCTTCAGCTGATCGGCACTGCCCGTCGCCGACGTCGCGCCCGAGCCCGAGTACGTGCCGGAGCCACTGACGCCGGAACCGGACGTGCCCGCGGTGCCGCCGGTGGACGGCGAGCCGCTCGTGTCGGAGCCGGATGTCGAAGGCGAGGTCATGCCGGGCGAGGCGGAGGTGCCACTGCCCGGAGTCCCGGATGTGCCCGCGCCGGACCCCGACGTGCTCGGGGACGCGGCAGGCGACTCGCTGTCCGAGATCCCCGCAACCTGCATTGCCTGCTGGTTGCAGCGCTCGAAGTCGGCCTTGGTCAGCGAGCCTCCTCCCGCCAGCGCGGTGGCTGGGACCAGCAACGCGGCGAGCGCAAGTGACGTGAATCCGATTGTCGGTCTGGTCATCATCGAACCTCCTTCAGTCTGTACTGCCCCGGTGGAGGTTCAAGTGCGTTGCCAGCGACCGGGCGACCCCGGACTGGCATATCCTATCGCCACGGCCCGAGGCTGAGCATGCCACCCCCGGCACCCGACGCGCCCGCGGTCCCCCCGGCCCAGAAGTGGGCCATCACCTTCACGGTGATGGTGGTGGCGTTCATGCAAATCCTGGACACCAGCGTTACCAACGTCATCCTTCCCCACCTGCAGGGCTCGCTCTCGGCCGGGCTGGACGAGGTGTCGTGGGTGATCACCTCCTACCTCGCCGCCAACGCCGTCGTGATCCCGGCCACGGGCTGGCTGGTGGGCCTGGTCGGACGCAAGCGGTTGTTCCTGATCTGCACCACGCTGTTCGTGGCGAGCTCGTTCCTCTCCGGCGCGGCGCCCGACCTGACCACACTGATCGTCGCCCGCATCTTTCAGGGGCTCGGCGGGGGACCGATCATCCCCCTCTCGCAGGCCATCCTGTGGGAGATCTTTCCGTTCCACCAGCGCGGCCTGGCGATGGCCGTGTGGGGCGTGGGGTTCATCCTCGGCCCCATCCTCGGCCCGACCGTGGGCGGCTACCTGGCCGACGAGTGGTCGTGGCGCTGGATCTTTTACATCAACCTCCCCGTGGGCCTCGTCGGCTTCCTCATGGCCGGCGCCTTTCTGTTCGACCCGCCCTACCTGCGGAAGGTCGCCCGCATCGACTGGTGGGGGCTCGGGCTGATGGTCACGGGCTTCGGCTTCCTGCAGCTCGTGCTCGACCGGGGCGAGCGCGAGGACTGGTTCGACTCCACGGCGATCGTCACCATGACGATCGTGGCCGTCTGTGCGCTCGCCGGCTTCCTGATCCGCGAGCTGACGACGCAGGACCCGATCCTGGACCTCACGGCGTTCACCGACCGTAACTTCGCCACCGGCGCCTCGCTCATCGCGATCGTCGGCTTCGGCATGTTCTCCGGCATGCTGCTGATCGCCGTCTTCACGCAGAAGCTCCTGGGCTACGACGCGTGGACGGCGGGCCTGGTGCTGGCGCCGGGCGGGGTCGGCAACATCTGCTCGCTGTTCGCCTCGGGGATGGTGACGCGCGTGGACCAGCGCTGGATGCTGGCCTTCGGCTGCCTGCTCAACGCCGTCAGCCTCTACATGATGACCTCGCTGACGCTCGGGATGGACTACTGGGCGCTGGCGCTGCCGCGCTTCATCCAGGGGTTCGCCATCGGCTTCATCTTCGTGCCGCTGTCCACGCTCACGCTGGCCACCATCCGGCGTGACAAGCTCGTCAACGCCACGGCCATCTACGGCATGCTCCGCAACGTCGGCGGCAGCGTGGGGATTGCGCTGACCACGACCCTGCTCGCCCAGCGCAGCCAGTACCACCAGAGCACGCTGGTGAGCCACATCACCCCGTGGGACCCGGAGACGCAGGAGCGGCTGACGCGGTGGACGAGCCACTTCACGACGCTCGGCAGCGACACCTTCACCGCCGAGCGGCAGGCGGTCGCGATGCTCTATCGCGAGACGGTGGCCCAGGCCCAGCTGCTCGCCTACGCGGACGACTTCTGGCTGCTGGCCGTGATGTTCGCCGTCGTCCCGCTGTTCTTGCCGCTCATGCGCCGCATCCGGCTGGAGCCGCCGAAGCCGCCGGCCGAGCGGGCGGTGGCGGCGGCGGTGGACGAGAGCGCGGGCTGACGCCGCGCCCGGCCGCTCAGGCGGCGGCCTGGGGCACCGTCGGCCCGTCGCCCATGAGCGTGGTGCGCCGCATGTCGCGCGGCTCGCTGGCGGGGAAGGGCCGGGCCCGATGCATCGTCTGGCGGTTGTCCCACATCACCAGGTCGCCGACCTGCCACCGGTGCGCGTAGACGAACGGCCGCTGGGTGGCGTGCTCGACGAGGTCGCGCAGGAACGCGCGGGCCTCCGGCACCGGCCAGCCCACGATGCCGCCGGCGTGGGAGGAGAGATAGAGCGACTTCCGCCGGGTCGCCGGGTGGGTCCGCACCAGGCGCTGGCGGACCGGCGCGAAGCGCGCGCGCTCCTCGTCGGTGAACTCGAAGAAGCCGAGCTGCTGGCGCGAGAAGACCTGCGAGTGCTCGCACACCAGGTCGTCGATCTCGGTCCGGGTCTCGGCGTCGAGGGCCTCGTAGGCGGCGACCATGTAGGCGAACTCCGTGTTGCCGCCCCGCGAGGGGACACTCACCGCGCGCAGCAGCGAGTACTTGGCCGGGATGGCCTTGAACGAGCTGTCCGAGTGCCACAGGCGATTGCCGATGCCGAACAGCCGCCGGCGGTCGTCCCGGGCGAAGACCGCGCTGTCCCGGTCCAGGTTGGACACGTCGGCGAAGGTCGTCGGCAGACGGTACTCGTCGGCGGCGCGCAGGCTGGTGCCGATCGCGTGCTCGATCTCGCCCAGGCTGCGCGTGAAGGCCAGATGCTGGGCGTCGTCGATGACCTGGTCGTGGAAGACCAGCACGGCGTACTGGTCCATGCCGGCGTGGATGGCCGCGGCATCCTCGGGCGACAGCGGCTGGCGGAGGTCGACGCCTTCCACCTCGGCGGCGAAGCACGGGCCGATCTGGCGAGTCTTCACGGGCATGGCGGTCCCTCCCCGGTGGACCAGATTCTAGACCGGCCCGGGCGGCTGTGATACGGATGTTTGCCCATGAGCCAGGCACTGTCCGGCATCCGGGTCGTCGATCTCACCAACAACCAGGCGGGCCCCTCCTGCGGCCAGATGCTGGCCTGGCTGGGCGCCGACGTCATCAAGGTCGAGGAGCCGGGCCAGGGCGATCCCGCCCGGCACACGCTCAAGGACCGCGCCGACGCCGACAGCCTCTTCTTCCTCTCCTTCAACGCCAACAAGCGCAGCCTCACGCTGAACCTCAAGCACCCGGGCGGCAAGGAGGCCTTCCGGGCCTTGCTGAAGACGGCCGACGTGCTGCTCGAGAACTTCGGGCCGGGTGTGATCGAGCGCCTGGGCTTCGGCTACCCGGCGCTGCGCGAGATCAACCCCCGGCTCGTGTTCGCCAGCATCAAGGGCTTCGGCTCGTACGGCCCCTACCGCGAGTACAAGAGCTACGAGCCGATCGCGCAGGCCATGGGCGGCGCCATGAGCGTGACGGGCGTCCCGGACGGGCCGCCCACCTACATGTGGCCGTCGATCGGCGACTCGGGCACCGGCATGCACTGCGTGATCGGCATCCTCGCCGCGCTCATGCAGCGTCACGCCACCGGCCAGGGGCAGCAGGTCGAGGTCTCGATGCAGGACGCCGTGGTGAACCTGATCCGGGTGAGCCTGCGCGACCACCAGCGCCTCGGCACGTCGATGGAGCGCACCGGCAACCAGCTCGGCGCCGGTGTGCCGGGGACGACCTACCGCTGCGCGCCCGGCGGCCCCAACGACTACGTCTTCGTCTTCGTGCAGCAGCAGATGTGGCATCCGCTGCTGCGCGCCCTCGGCCGCGAGGACCTCGTGGGTGACGTGCGCTACGAGACCGCCCCGGCACGCTGGGAGCGGCGGGAGGAGGTCAACGCGCTGGTGGAGGCGTGGACGTCGACGCGCTCCAAGCACGACGTCATGAGGATCCTGGCCGGCGCCGGGGTCCCCTGCGGAGCCTGCCTGGACACCGGCGAGATCCTCACCGACCCGCACCTCAACGCGCGCGACATGATCGTGCCGCTCGAGCACCCGGTCCGCGGCGGGTACCTCACCGTCGGCAACCCCATCAAGCTCTCGGCCTCGCCCACCACGATCCGGCCCTCGCCCCTGCTCGGCCAGCACCGTCACGAGGTCCTGAGCGAGCTGGGTTACAGCACTGCGGAGATCGATCGGCTCGCCAGGGACGGCGCGATCTGAGGCGTCAGGGCATCAGGCGTACACGTCCTCGTCGACCTGGCTCGGCGCGGGATACGGCGCCGCCAGGGCGTACTGCACGCCGCTGTCGATCTCGGCCTTCACGTCGGCCTCGATCCGCTCGAACACGGCCGCGTCGGCGAGGCTCTGGGCTGTCAGCCGGCCGGCCAGGGTCAGCAGCGCGTCGTGCTTGGTCATCCACTCGCGCTCTTCCTCGCGCGTGCGGTACTCGCGGTTCACGTCGCCGACGTGATGGCCGTAGTAGCGGTAGGTCTTGCACTCCAGGAACGCCGGCCCCTCACCACGCCGCGCGCGCTCGACCAGCCGGCGCATGGTCGCGTTGACCGCCTGGACGTCCTGGCCGTCGACGCTCTCGGCGTGGATGCCGAAGGCCCGGGCCCGGGCCAGGATCTCGCCGGCGATGGTCTCGCCGCAGGGCGTGTACTCGCCGTACAGGTTGTTCTCGCACACGTAGATGACGGGCAGCTTCCACAGTGCCGCCATGTTCATCGCCTCGTAGAGCAGCCCCTGGCCGAGCGCGCCGTCGCCGAAGAAGCACACGGCCACCTGGCCGGTGCCGCGCATCTTGGCCGACAGGGCGGCGCCGGTGGCGATGCCCGCCGAGCCGCCCACGATGGCGTTGGCGCCGAGGTTGCCCGTCTCGGGGTCGGCGATGTGCATCGAGCCGCCCTTGCCACGGCAGTAGCCGGGCTCCTTGCCGAGCAGCTCGGCGAACATGCGGTGGACCGAGGCGCCCTTGGCCAGGCAGTGGCCGTGGCCGCGATGCGTGCTCGTGATGAAGTCGTCGCGGTGCAGGGCCTCGCAGACGCCGACCGCCACGGCCTCCTCGCCCACGTAGAGGTGGGCCAGGCCCGGCATCTTCGCGCTCTTGTAGAGCTCGTTGACCTGCTCCTCGAAGGCGCGGATCTTGACCATCTGGCGGTACATGTGCAGGTGCTGCTCCAGCTCCATCCGCGGCTCGACTGTCGGGGTCGTCATGGCATCCTCGTCAGCTGGTCTTGGGGTAGCAATGGGTATGCGGCCGAGCGCCGATGGACAGGCCCAGGTCGCAGGCGTAGCCCCGGGCTTCCATGCAGGCCTTCATCAGGCCGAAGTCGACGCCCTCCTGGGTGCGGTAGTTGACCCGGCCGCCCGGCGCGAGGTCTTCCAGAGCGGCCGAGGACGCGGTGGGCTGGCAGTCGTGGAAGGCGCGCCATCCCTGCTCTTGCTGGACGCTGAGGCCGGCGCAGCCGACGAGGCCGAGGGACACCACCAGAACGCACGCCAGTCGTCTCATCACGGCTCCTCCATCCCGGCTCTGCGAGGCTGCGTCAGTCGGCCCGCGGAGTCAAGCGCTACGCCATCTCCTGGCCCCCGTTGACGTCGAGGACGGCGCCCGTGACGAAGCTCGCGGCGTCGGACGCCAGGAAGAGGATGCTCTCGGCGATCTCGGCGGGCTGGCCGAGCCGCCGGAGCGGGATGGCGGCCGCCACCCGCGCGGTCTCTTCCGGCGTCCGCGCGGCCAGCACGCGGTCCGTCGCGGTCGTGCCCGGCGCCACCGCGTTGACCGTGATGCCGAGGTCGGCCACCTCGAGAGCCAGCATCCGGGTGAGGGCGATGACCCCGGCCTTCGCCGCGGCATAGTGAGCCGGCACGCGCACCGCACCGCCCCGGGCGACGACCGAGGCGAGGTTCACGATGCGTCCGGACCGTTGCCGCTTCATGACGGGCAGCACGGCCTTGCAGAACAGAAAGGCGCTGGTGAGGTTGGAGCGGACGATGGCGTCCCACTCCGCCTCGGGGGTGTCCTCGACCGTTCGCATGACGGCGAACCCGCCGGCGTTGTTCACGAGGACGTCGACCCGCCCCCAGCGGGCGAGCACGACCTCGACCGCGGCCCGAATCTCGGCCGACGACGTGGCGTCGGCCTTCAGCCCCAGCGCCTCGACCTTGCGGGCCGCCAGCCCGGCCGCCACCGTGTCGACGCCAGCCCCGTCGATGTCGAGCGCCGCCACCCGCGCCCCCTCACGACCGAACGCCTCGGCCGTCACCGCGCCGATGCCCCGGGCGGCGCCCGTCACGACCACCACCCGTCCGTCGAACCTCATCCTCGTCCTCCGGCCCGGGCGGGTGGCTCGTAGCTGTAGTCGTGCCGGCAGGCTTGCATGATGGCGCGCAGATCCTGGCGGAGCTCCTCGACGGTCGGCCGGCCGACGAACCACCAGCCGTTGTAAATCCGGTGGATCGTGAGGTCGGGCGCCAGCGAGAACGAGTACGGCACGGCGACGGAGCCGTGCGGCGTGCTCGTCATCTCCACGATGTCCAGCGCGGTGATCGCCGCGCGGTCGTGATCACTGAGAAAAGCGAAGGTGGCCCCGAGCCCCGCCCGGAAGGCCGCGCACACCTCGGGCGGATCGACGCTCACGGCGGCCAGGTGGCAGTAGTTGACCTGCAGCTCGTCCTGAAAGCTCACGTAGTGCCGCAACTGGCACTCGCACTTCGGTCACCAGTAGCCGCGATAGAACGTGAGGATGAGCGGGAAGCCCTGGGCGAGCGCCGAGAGGCTCACCCGCTGGCCCTGGTGATCGGTGAGCTCGAGGTCCGGGATCTTGCCACCGACGACCAGCTCGGGATGCATGGGGCCTCCTCCTGGCCGAGATGCCGTCCTGCACCGGCGGGGGTGAGAATGGCAGCGTCGGATGGCACTTTCAAGTCGGCGTGGGTGTCGGGGCCGAACCGGACCCGACGCCGCCACCATCGTAACCGAGCAGTCATGATGAGCATACCCGAGCGCGAGCGCCCCGTGCTGGTCACCGGGGCGACCGGGTACGTCGGCGGCCGGCTCGTCCGCCGCCTGCTGGAGGCGGGCCGGCGCGTGCGATGCGTCACGCGGTCGCCGGGGAAGCTCGCGGCCCGACCCTGGGCCGGGCATCGACGGGTGGAGGTCGTCGAGGCCGACGGCCGGGACGAGACCGCGATGGTGGCCGCCATGCAGGGGTGCGGCTCCGCCTTCTATCTTCTGCACTCGATGGTCGCCAGCGGCGCTCGTTACGCCCGGGACGACCGCACCATGGCGGAGCGCTTCGGGCGCGCGGCTACCACCGCCGACCTCCCGCGAATCGTCTACCTAGGCGGCCTGGGGGAGACCGGCGCCGGCCTGAGCGAGCACCTGAGCTCGCGGCGCGAGGTCGAGCGCGCTCTCGCCGCGGGCGGCGTGCCCGTCACGGTCCTGCGCGCCGCCATGATCATCGGCGCCGGCTCGGCGTCCTACGAGATCCTGCGCTATCTCGTCGAGCGCCTGCCCGTCATGGTGACGCCACGCTGGGTCCACACCGAATGTCAGCCGATCGCCGTCGACAACGTCGTCGCCTATCTCGTCGCGTGCCTGGACACGCCGGCGACAGTGGGGCGCACGCTCGACATCGGCGGGCCGGATGTTCTGACGTATCGCGCGCTGATGGACGTCGTGGCCCACGAGGCCGGCCTGCGCCGCCGGCTCGTCATCCCGGTCCCGGTGCTCACGCCACGCCTGTCGTCCCTCTGGATCCACCTCATCACGCCGGTGACCCATCAGATCGCCCGGCCCCTGGCCGAGGGTCTGCGCAACCGCGTGGTCTGCCGCGACGACGCGGCCGCCCGGCTGATGCCCCAGCGCCTGCTGACGCCGCGCGAGGCGATCCGGCTCGCGCGCGCGCAGGAGCGCGCCGGCGAGGTGGAGACGGACTGGACGGACGCGGGCTCGATGCCCGGCGATCCGGACTGGGCGGGCGGGACCGTGTTCACCGAGCGGCGCGAGACCGCCGTGGCCGCACCGCCCGCCACCGTCTGGCGGGAGGTGTGCCGCCTCGGTGGACACCACGGCTGGTACGCCGACGGGCTCTGGCGGCTGCGTGGGTGGCTCGATCACCTGGTCGGCGGCCCCGGCCTGCGCCGCGGTCGCCGGGATCCCGCCCGGCTGGCGTACGGGGATGCGCTGGACTTCTGGCGGGTGACGTCGATCGAGCCAGGACGGCGACTGGCCTTGCACGCCGAGATGCGGCTGCCGGGCGAGGCGATGCTGCAGTTCGACATCGCGCCAGACGGCGAGCGCACCCGGCTCACGCAGACGGCCCGGTTCCGCCCGCGCGGGCTGGCCGGGCTCGCGTACTGGTACGCCGTGCTGCCGCTGCACGGTGTCGTCTTCCGTCGAATGCTCGATGGGGTGCGGCGCGCCGCCGAGCGGCCAGCCGCCCGGTGAGACCGCGCCGGCGTCAGGCCTGCCTGGCCTCCAGCTCCGCCCAGCGCGCGTAGAGCCGGTCCACCTCGGCCCGCGCGGCCTCGAGCGCGGCGTAGCGTTGCTGGAGCGCCGCCGGGTCGGAGGCGATCGCCGGATCCTCCACTGCGCGCTGGCACACCGCCAGCACGTCCTCGGCGTCGAGGATCGCCTGCTCCATGCCGTCCCACTCGCGCTGCTCGCGATACCCCAGCCGCTTCGTCCGCGGACGCTCGCGCGCGGCAGCCGGCGGCGGCGCCGGGCGCGGGGCCGGCGTGGCGGTGCCGCGAGCCGCCTCCCACTGCGCGTAGTCGGCGAACAGGTCCGTCCCGCCGCGCCCGTCGAGCGCCAGGATCACCGTGGAGACGCGCTCGAGCATGAAACGGTCGTGGGTGACCAGGACGAGCCCGCCGTCGAACTCCGCCAGGCTGTCCTCGAGGACCTCGAGCGTGGGGATATCGAGATCGTTCGTGGGCTCGTCCAGGATGAGCAGGTCGGCGGGCTCGCGCATCAGGCGGGCGATGAGGATGCGGGCCTGCTCGCCGCCCGACAGGCGGCCCACCGCCACCTCGAGCTGCTCGGGCCGGAACAGGAAGCGCTTGGCCCACGAGGCCACGTGCACGCTGCGGCCCTGCCAGATGACGGCGTCGCCCTCGGGCGCCAGGGCGCGACGCAGGCTCGAGGCAGGATCCAGACCGTCGCGCTCCTGCTCGAAGCGCACGACGCGCAGGCCGTCCGCGCGCTCGATCGCGCCGGCGTCGGGCGGCAGCGCGCCGGCCAGCACGTTCAGGAGCGTGCTCTTGCCACTGCCGTTGGGGCCGATCAGCCCCACGCGCGTGCCGGGGGTGATGACGAGATCGAGATCGCTGACCAGTCGCCGGCCGCCGAGCGATTTCGTCAGGCCTCGCACGGCCAGCAGCCGGCGCGTCCGGCGCTGGGTGGAGGTGAAGTCGATCCCCGCGGTGGCCGCCAGCGCGCGGGCCCGGCCGTCCTGCAGCTGCTCCATGAGCCGGCCCGCCTCCTTGATGCGCCCCCGGGCCTTGGTGGAGCGTGCCTTGGCCCCGCGGCGCAGCCACTCGATCTCGCGCCGCACGGTGTTGGCGAGCGATGCTTGGGAGGCCGCCTGGCCGCTCAGGAACGCCTCGCGGCGCGCCAGGAACTCGCTGTAGCGCCCGTCGGTCTCGAACAGCCCGCCCGGATAGACCCGGTTCAGCTCGAGCATGCGCGTGGCCACGTGCTCGAGGAAGTAGCGATCGTGGCTGACGACGAGGCAGGCGCGGGCGCGCTCGGCCAGCACGTCCTCCAGCCAGAGGATGCCTTCCAGGTCCAGGTGATTGGTGGGCTCGTCCATCAGCAGGATGTCGGGCCCGGCCGCCAACTCGCGCGCGATGGCCAGCCGCTTCTTCCATCCCCCCGACAGCGTCGCGACGGCCGCGGTCGCGTCCGCGAAGCCGGCACGGCCGAGCGCCTGGGCCAGGCGCCCGGGACGGTCGTGCTCGTCGACACCGGCCAGCGCCGCCGTGACGACGTCGGCGACCGTGAGCCCGTCGGTGAAGACCGGGTCCTGGGGCACGTAGCCGATGCGGACGCCGCCGCGCAGCGAGCGGGCGCCGCGGTCGGGCGTCTCGAGGCCGGCGAGGATCCTCAGCAACGTGGACTTGCCGGAGCCGTTGGGGCCGACGAGGCCGGCCTGGTCGCCTTCGAGCAACCCGAACGACAGATCGTCGAAGAGCGACCGGGTCCCATAGGCCCTGCTGATTGCTTCACAGCTCACCAGGAGCGGGCGGGCCATCCGGGCTACTTCTTCTTCTTCGGTTTCTTCTTTTCCTTCCGCATCCCGGTCCCTTTCGCCATGCGCTCACCCCCTCTCGTCGGGTTCTGCAGTGATTATAAGCATCCCGGTCGCACGCCGACGAGGACGAACGGTAAGTGGGCTGGCTTGACACGCGCGGGTGCGGATCGGTAAAGACATCCGATGACGACCACGCCCGTCCCGACGCTCGCCGCCGTCGAGGCCATCTGCCGGCAGGGCGAGCCGGTCGCCCGCAACCTGCGCATCACGCAGGCCTATCACGAGCTGTCTGCCGCCCTCGCCGCCCGGGCTGGCGCGGCGGCCAACTGGTGCACCTTCGCCACCTGGGCCTCCAAGCAGGCTGGCCAGACGATCCGCGGCCACGACCTGGCGCGCACGATCGAGGCCGGCCTCGGCGGCGCCGAGGAGGTCGGCGCGGCGGTCGCGCGACTGGGCGAGCTCCTGCGGGCGGTCGGCCGCGTCGCCGATCGCAGCGCCCTGGTGGCCGCGGTCCGCGAGGCCGCCTCGCCGGTGCGTGCGGCCGAGCGCGCCGGCGAGGCCGTCGCGCGCGGCAATCTCAAGGTCTTCGAGGAGATCGGCCACCAGTTCGCGCGCTTCGTCGCCGCCCTCGGCGAGGGCGGCGATGCCGCCGGGCGCGTGGCCTCCGGGCTCCGGCCGGGGCCCCCGCCGGACGGGCAGGACCTGCTGGCCGCGGCATTCGCCGGCTACGGCCGCGTGATCGCCACCCCGGCGCGCGACGAGCGAGCCGAGCAGCTCCTGCTCGCCAACCTGCGGATCGGCCTGCACGAGCAGACGCGGCTGCAGCCCGAGATCACCCAGGCGCTCGACGCGCCGGTCGCCCACCCGCGAGAGGTGAAGGCGCGCTTGCTGGCCCGCCTGCTCCCCGGCGCGCCCTCGCGGCTGCGCCGTTTCCAGGACGACGGCGGGCCGCTGGACGACGTCGTGCAACGCCTGGTGGATGGCGTGCGCCGGCGGGTGCGGGAGATCCTGACCGAGCACCTCATGACGCTCGAGCTGCCCGGCGGCCGCCTGCACCTGGGCCGGGACATCCTGGGCGTCTGCCCGCCCCAGCTGCTCGACCCTCGGGACCGGGAGCTGTGCGAGCTGCTGGCGCGCATCGACCCCGTGCCGGACAGCACGGCAGGCTCCGCTGCCAGGGACTGGGCCGATCTCCCCCAGCGCATGCACTTCATCGGCGAGCTGTTCCGAGCGCGGCAGGAGGACGCCTCGCTGCTGGCGGCACCGTTCGACGCCGACCAGACGCGCGCCATCCGCGAGGGCCGGATGCCGGCCGGGCGGCTGTAGCGCACCGCCGTTGATCGGCGCGGGCCCGCCCGGTATGCTGCGGGCGCCATGCCGCTGCTCAAGCCCCTGACCCGGGACGAGATCGTGCCCGAGCTGCACGCGCTCTGGGACGAGTGCGAGCGGACCTATCCGGACTTCCGCAACGCCTGGGCGACGATGGCCCACTCCCCGGTCGTGTTCCGCCACGTGTGGGGCCAGCTCCTGGCGCTCAAGCTCGACAGCCCGGTCGCGGCCCGCCACTTCGAGATCGTGATCCTCGTCATGTCCAACGCGAACCGGTGCGACTATTGCGTCGCCCACCACGCCCCGCGCGCGGTCGGCACCGGGCTGACGGAGGCCCAGGTGGCGTACCTGGCGATGCTGGCCGAGGCGGACCCGGGCGGGGCGGACACGGCACACCCGGGGTTCGATACCGACGACAGCCTCGTGATCGACCTGGCCCGCTTCACGGTGTGGGCCGGGATGCGGGCGCCCGCGGCGGGGGTGCACCCTCGCCTCGTCCAGCAGCGGCGCCGCCGGCTGCTCGAGCGGCTCGCCGCCCGGTTCTCGCCGCGGCAGATCGAGGAGCTGGTGTGGCGCACGACCCAGTGCGCCGCGTTCAACTGGCACAACGAGCTGCTGGAGCTCGACCTCGAGCCCGGAGTGAGCCGCCCGGAGCGGACTACGCCGGCACCAGCCCCTTGAACTTCGGCATGACCTCCCGGGCCAGCAGCTCCATCGAGTGCCGCCACGCCCGGGGGTTGTCCGCGTAGTCGAAGCAGAACAGGAGCAGCGTCCCGAAGCCGCCCACCTCGTCGTAGATCGCCTGCAGCCGCTCGGCGACGGTGGCCGGCGAGCCGACCAGCCAGTTGTGCCTCGCGCAGTACTCCGGGGTGACGTCCGAGTCGGGAACCTCGGGCCGGTGCTTGAGGAACTCGGTGAACTGGAACGAGGCCAGCAGCGGCAGGAAGTACTCCTGCATCATGCGGCCCATCATGCCGCCGGCCGACAGCCGCATCGCCTCGGCGTCGGTGTCGGCCACGAAGATCTCGCGCACCAGCCGCCAGTCCGAGCGCTTCGGCGTGCGGCCGCTGCGGGCGGCACCGATCTCCACCGACTCCCAGTGACTGGCCACGTAGGCGGGGTTCAGGTTGAGGCTCATCGGCCAGAAGCCCCGCTCGCCGGCGAGCTTGAGCGTGTCGGAGCCCTTGCTGATGCCGGCCACGCCGATGGGCGGGTGCGGCCGCTGCAGCGGCTTGATGTGCGGCCGCAGCGTGTCGAGCATCGTGCCCGTCTTGGTCACGTGCCAGTACTTGCCCTTGTGATCGAACTCGGCCTCGTCGCTCCACAGGCGCAGGACGATCTCGAGCGCCTCGCGTGTCATCTCGCGGTGCTGCCCGGAGTTGCCGTCCACGTTGAACATCGC
>Ga0302046_10004066_pt1 | contig 13062 bp, 13 predicted proteins | sample RVTome_11_FD_200261 | JGI IMG/M metagenome (GOLD analysis project Ga0302046, IMG submission 200261) | Soil microbial communities from uranium-contaminated site in the Upper Colorado River Basin, Wyoming, United States - RVT147D111 (version 2) ...
CGGAGCAACCAGCCTGATCTCGCAGGCTTCATACCAAAACCCTCAATGCGGGTGTGAAAGAGAGCTGGCCCTCCTCAGGCAGCGAGGCGGTAACGTTTACCGGATGAGGCGAGTAAGGTTTACATAGTCCCATTTTTATCCCGGCTTACGCGATGGTTCAGGAAATAGCACCGGCGCGCCTATGATGTTCGAAAAGCCGGATGCCGTTGACTGGTCAGGGCATCTCTCGTAGAATGTCGGCCAAGGAGACTCGTGATGGGTTTGACCCTGGCAGAGAAGATTCTGTCGCACAAGCTGGGCCGCGAGGTGCGCGCCGGAGACGTCGTCATCGCGCCCGTCGACCTCGCGCTGGTGCAGGATGGGACCGGGACCCTCACCTTTGACGTCATCCACCAGCTGATGGGCAGGGACTACCTCAAACACCCGGACCGGGCCATGATCGTCCTGGATCATCTGGGGCCACCGGGACGGCCCGAGTACGCCGCCATGCACAAGAGGCTCCGGGACTTCGTCAAGGCCACCGGCTGTCTCCTGGCGGACGTGGGAGAAGGGATCAGTCATGTGGTGGTCTCGGAACGGTACGTGAAGCCGGGTGACGTGATCGTTGGCGCCGATTCGCACACCAACACCGCCGCAGGCATGGCCGCCTTCGCCACGGGCATGGGCTCGACCGATACGGCCGTGGCCATGGCGCTCGGCAAGCAGTGGTTCCGGGTCCCGGAGACGATCCGATTCGTGCTGCACGGGAACCTGCCCGCAGGCGTCTACTCGAAGGACATCATCCTGCATATCGTGGGGACCATCGGCGAAGACGGCGCCGTCTACCGGTCCATGGAGTACAGTGGCGAGACAATCGGCAGCCTCTCGATGGACGCCCGGTTTACGATCACCAGTATGGCGCAAGAGTGCGGGGCCAAGCTGGGCCTCTTCCCCTCGGACGAGGTCACGCGGGGGTGGATGCAGACGCACGGACGGGAACGGGACTGGAAGCCGTTGGATGCAGATCCGGGCGCCCGCTACGAGCAGGTGATCCAGATAGATTGCGGGCCGCTCGAGCCGTTGATAGCGGTCCCCCACACCCCCGGCAACATCAAGCCCGCCGCCGAAGTGGAGAAGGAAAAAGTGCACGTGGACCAGGTCTTCCTGGGCACCTGTACGAACGGACGCCTCGAGGACCTGCGATCCGCCGCAGAGATCCTGCGCGGACGCCGGATCGCCCGGGGCACGCGCATGCTCGTCTACCCGGGGTCGCGGTGGGTCTATCATCAGGCGCTGCGCGACGGATACATTCAGATCCTCGAAGAGGCCGGCGCGGTCATCGGGCATGCCGCCTGCGGGCCGTGCCCGGGGATGCAGTTCGGGCTGTTGTCGGACGGCGAGGTGTGTGTGGCGACCCAGAACCGCAACTTCAAGGGGCGAATGGGCAACCCGAACTCTTTCCTGTATCTCGCGTCCCCGGCGACGGCGGCGGCCACGGCCATCGAGGGCACGATCGTCGACCCGCGACGGTTCCTGTCATAGGAGGGATGCCATGGTTGTCCGCGGCAAGGCCTGGACGTTCGGCGACTTCGTCTCGACCGACCTCATCGCGCCCGGGCGCTATGCCTACCTGCGCGACAACCTGTCGGAGTTCGTCAAGCATGTTCTCGAGGATGCCGACAAGGAATTCGCCCCGGCGGCGCTCACAGGGGATCAGACGTACATCGTCACGGGGGGACGGAACTTCGGGCAGGGGTCAAGCCGCGAGCACGCCGCCCGCTTGATCAAGATGGCCGGCGTGCCCGTGGTCCTGGCCAAAGGCTTCGCGCGGATCTTTTACCGGAACTGCTTCAACATCGGCATGCCGGCCCTGACGGTCGATACCGACCAGGTCGCCCATGGCGATGCGCTCGAGATCGACCTCGAAAAAGGGGTTGTCCGCAATCTCACGCAAAAGAAAGAGCTGCAGACCGGCCGGATCCCGCCGGTGATGCTCACGATCCTCCAGGAGGGAGGGGTCGTGGAGTACATCAAAAAGCACGGCGACCTGGTCTTCGAGGGCACCGGGTCCTGATAACTGTCCCTGCCCTACTCTTTTGTCCGCTCTCTATGAATCAGAACATCAAGCCCTCGGCATAGCTCGAATGAACGGTCGCGGCTTCGGGCAAGAGCCGTTCGTGAATCCGATCATGGGTCGCCCGCAGGCCACCGGTAAAAACGGTCTGCCGGCGCCCTGCCGTCTCACCCCCCATCACGCACATCCATGTCTCACTTGCGACGTGTATCCTTGGGCCGCCCTTTATTCTTCGGCCGCTCTTTTGCCTTGCTGCCCGCGAGGTGCCCGAGCCACGCGCCCACAAGAAAGGCCACCACATCCATGGCGGTCAGGACGCCCGGAATCATGATCGGCCCGAGGATCATCATCATGGCGAGCAGCGCGGTGCCGACCCACCGCTGTGTCTCCTCCATCATGGCCATCCCGTAGAAGGCCGTGGCGCCGACGAACAACCAGAAGAGTACGTCGAACAGCTCACCCATCTCCATGCTCAACTCTCCCTGCCCGAGGCCTGCACCGAGCCCTGATGATGCACGAGACTACTCCGCCCATGAAAGCTCCGGGCGAGGCGACCGAGCAGCCGCGGCTCACAACGACTCAAAATGCTTGATCATGCGCTCTCGTGTTTTCGCGTCCGGTAAGCGGCCATACCCGGCACCCATATTATCCACCATGTGCGTGACCCTGGATGTGGCCGGGATCACATTCGTGACGCTCGCGTGTGACACGATAAACTTCAAGAAAAACTGTCCCCAGCTTTTGCAGTCGAACTCCGCCGCCCACTCAGGCAGTGCCTTCCCTCTGACCCTGCCAAACATTTCACCGCGCTGGAAGGGCCGGTTGATCAGGGTGGCGATACCCTTATCCGCCGCAACAGGGAAGAGCCCTTGCTCTGGGGCACGGTCGACAAGATTGTACGTAAACTGGACGAAATCCAACGGCTCCGTCTTCATGATTGTTTCGAACTCCTCGTGCTGGCGGCCATGCGAGGTGGTGATCCCGAGATAGCGTATCTTCCCCTGTTCTTTCCAATTCCGTAATGTGCGAATATGGACCCTCCAATCGCGAAGATTATGGACCTGCATGAGATCGATCACCGAAACGCCCAGCCGCTGCATCGATTGCTGCATCTGTCTGATACCTGCATCCTTTCCGTCCGTCCAGACTTTCGTTGCGGTGAACAATCCCTCGCTGTTTTTCGTGGTTTTGAGTAAATCGCCCACCAAGCTTTCGGCAGGGCCGTACATCGGGGAAGAATCGATCAACTGGCCGCCATGATCGAAAAAGGCCTGCATGACCTCGCCCAGTTGCTGTGTGCTGACGTCATGGCTGAATGTCCGGGACGTCCCCATGCCGATGACTGAGATCCGCTCACCGGATGATGGAATCGGGCGCGTGGTCACTGTAGTCTTACCCGCGAACAACTCGTACGGCCGGAATGCCATGAGTGCCGACATCGCACACGTGGCCTTCAGGAAATGTCTCCGCGAGACGGCGATCTCATATACCTTCATCGGTTGATCCTCCCATATGTCACAGCTATGTGGACTGTTGTAAAGCCAACTGTTCCTGCTTCCTCCCTAGTCTGAACGCCACCCAGGCCCAAATAGCAGCAATCGGCACCGCGACCGCGGCAATGGCAGCGAGGCTCAATCCCAAGCCCACCAGCCCCGTATAGGCCCAGGCACTGACGACATCGCCCCCGCGATAGACGGCGGTATCGATAAAGTTCTTCGTCTTATACTTTTCATCCTTGCTGACGACGACATACAACATTTCACGGGCCGGTCGCGTAATCGCAAAATTCCCTGCCCGTCGAACCACCTGGAGGACCACCACAACCGTCAGGAGAGGGGCAATGGCCAGACACAGAAATCCGACGACGAGCATCATCGGGACGATGGAGAGCGTCCACGCAATCCCCACCGCTTTGACGATCCGGGCGGTGAGAAACACCTGGAAGAGGATGGTCAATGCATTGACCGCCAGATCCATGCCGGCAAAAACCGCGGTGCGGGTCGCTGAATCCTGGAAGCTGTCCCGAATGATGTGTGCCTGTTGAAAATAGAGAAATGTGGACAGGGTGGTATAGAGCAGCATCAGGAGACAGATACCCATTAAATAGGGTGAACGTACAAGCAGCTGGATACCCCCCCAGATACCGCTCTTGAGACTTTGCTCCTGTTCAGCCGTCTGGGTCTTATGCGGTACGTCCGATGCCGCCTGGACCGACCGCGTCCGATTGAGTTGCCATTGGCTGAGGTGTTTGATGCACAGCACGGCACATCCCAGCAACCCCGCCGAGAACAACAGAAGATTGGTCGGCCCCAGGGTCCCGACCAGCGTGGTGGTCAGCAGCGGTCCCGTCAGCGCCCCCGCTGTCCCGCCGGCAGCGATGAATGCAAAGAGACGTTTGGCCTGCTCGTTGCTGAAAATGTCGGCCATAAAACTCCAAAAGACGGACACCACGAACAAATTGAACACGCTGGCCCAGATATAAAACGCCCGTGCCACGTACGTATGGGTGAGATCAGACTGGAACATCAGGAAGAACAGCAACAGGTTCATCATGAAAAAATAATAGACATATGGCAAGAATTGCCTCCGGGGGAAGCGTGATGTTATCCAACCGAATACGGGGACGATAGCGAGCATGACCAGGAACGTTCCCGTAAACAGCCACTGCAAATGTTCCACACCCCCCGCAATCCCCATCTCATCGCGTATGGGTCGAATGATGTAATAGCTGCATAAGACGAAGAAAAAATAGAGAAAGGACCAGAGCAGGGCGCGAATCTCGTTGCTTTCCACATTGACCAGACGCTCGAGCCATAACGAAACCGCCGAATCCGACTTCCCCATACGTATCGCTCCATCACCCTGTCAATTGAATCCTTGTCGTGCCATTGTATCAGAAAACCCCGGCTCGTCGCGAGCGGGCGGCCACGAATGAAAAAACGGCGGCCCGCCGTAAGCGGGCCGCCGGAGTGCGATGCCACAGACGCGAGTGCGTCAGCGCCGCTTGCCGAGTCTTTTCCGTTTGACGTACGCCCAGAGCTTCTTCGTCATGACAGCAGGTCCGATCGGTACGCTTCCAAAGAGAGCCTCCAGCGAGTCCTTGCACCCCTTGAAGCTGATCGAATATCCTCCGAACGCTTTCTTTGCCGTCTTTGCTTTCTTTGCCTTCTTCGCCCGCTTCGCCTTCGCCATTCATCCCTCCTTTGTGAAGTGGTCACGCTCCGGGCCCCGCTGCCCCTCGGAGGGTATTACTACCACAGGTACGATGCCGAGAAAACAAAAAAAGAGGCATTGACAGTCCCCGCCTGCTGGGCCATACTAAAAATCTGTCGAGAACACATCACTCTTTCACGGATGGAGACTGTTATGGCCGAGGACAAAGAGAAACCGCAAATGCCGTTTCCAGACATGATGGCCTTCTGGACCAACTGGCAAAAGATGATGTGGGAAAGCTTTGAAACGATGGTGAAGGCCCCCGCTTTCACCGCCGGATTGGGCAAGGCCTTCGAGGCCTCGTCCGCCTTCCAGAACCAGATTCAAAAGAACATCCAAACCGGCCTGAAGGCGATGAACCTCCCCACCACCGAGGACCTCCGCCGGATCAACGAAGGGCTCTCCACCATGCAGGCCCAGCTCGAAGCGATGAAGGTGTACATGGAAACCGTCGAGACGACCATGAAGCTTCAGGAAGAGTGGCGAAAGAGCGTCGAACAGACCATGCAACGGCTTGTCTCTTTTCAAGAGGAAGGACAAAAGGCTTTCCAGGCTTGGACACAACAGGTCGAGAACTTCCAGCGCTTCTGGCAAGAGGCGACAAAGCGTTGAGCTGAGGATCGCCCACGCTCAATCCCTCCACCCCCCGCCACGTGTATACCGATGACATACCCTCGTTGTAGGCAACGGCGTCCCATCATCGTGTCAGGCCAGCCACATGGCATATTCCCTGACGACCTAGGTTTCGGGCCGAATCAACACCAGCGTGAACTCAACCGGATCCGGATCTGACAAGATCGAGCGGTTAGATTTAATGCGCGCGCTGATGCGCTCGCCGCGACCACCGAACCGCTCCTCAGTTTCCGCAAGGCAACGGTGGTCCGCCCGAAGACAGACGATGGCCAGGCCTTCCGCCCGCAGCCGTTCAGCCGAAATCCAGGGACTGGCTCGAAAGTCAAAATCGATGAACAGGGACGGATGGGCGGCCGCATAGAATGTAATGCTGTCTGCATACGGCTTTGTGCCCGCAACGATCCTCAGCGGCTTTCCGACCCGCGCATGCCATATGTCCGATACGTAGGCTGCCAGCTCCTTGCGCGGCGAGGTCCAGACCCTTTGCTTCGACAACTCCATCCCCAACGCGACCAGGGGAGACACCGACAGGATGATGAGCTGAAACCCAAAGACGACAGCCAATCCCCTGCGCATCTGGTCCCTCACCGCCTCTACTCGAAAAAAGGTCAGAAGACTGACACCGATAAAAAACCAGATGGACAGGGCCCAGACACTCGACAGCTCGACGCGCAGGAGTAATGCCCCGAGAATCGTGAGGACAAACGGGAAGAACGTGAGGCCCAAGATCATGACATGCCTGGTCTGGCCGAGGTCGGGCGGTTGCGGTCGCCGGATGGCAGCCACACCGGCGATAGCCACGAAGGCCAGCATCAGGGGGAGCAGGTACAGGAGCTGGGCCGCGACGAACTCACCCGCCCTTTTCACGATCAGGAGCGGATCACCGGTCATGTGGCCCGTCGCGTAGTGGATGGGTAAAAAGTCGACGCGAAAAAGCCACACCAGATGCGGTATCAGGATCACACACATGAGGAGAACCGACACATAGGGAGACGCGCTCGTGTAATAAGGCCTGCGTTCCTTGCACAGGACGGAAATCAGAAACAATGCCGCCAATAAGCAAAATGAGTAATACATGGACAACACCGCCAGGGCGGCAGCCGTGCCGAACAGCAGGCTCGGGACAGCTCGTCGCGTCATATAGGCATGGGTAAAGAACAACGCCGTCAACGGCCAGGTGGAAAGCATGATGGAATGGGAATTAAACTTGATCGACAAAAAGGTGTAAAAAGGGATCAGCTCGAGCAAGACAACCGCCATCAATGCCTGGCGCTCGGACAAAAACCGCCTCGCCAGAAACCAAATGGCGGCAAACCCGATGATGACGTTGACTTGCGAAAGCAGGAAATACGCCCAATCCACATTCGGAAAGACCTTGAACCATGCGGCGGTGATCCAGGCAAAAAGGGGGGGGTGCTTGTAGTATCCCGGTTGCCATTCTTGGCCCCAGGCAAAATTCTCCGCCATGTCGCCCCACTTGTCGAGATTGGCCCTCGTGACGCAGGAGTAGAGCGTCCATACCAGTACATGTGCCATGAGGAAGAGACAAAACGTCCGGGGGCCTTTGTGGGGATCGGCCAAACGATCTAATATCGCAGTGAGGCGCTGTTGGACCATAAGAATACCGGTTACCCGCTTCTCTGCCCCACAAAGAGGATCTGAAAGGCTCGCGTGGACGAACCTTCCGGAATTCCCGCCGGTCAGTTCCGGCTTTCATCCGGCGCAAGCCCTCGGCGGGGACCCCGCTGCTCCGGCCATTTCCGCTCAGGGCGTCCTGACGGCCCGCTGTACCGTTCCAACTATTCCGGGCTATTTCTCGATACCGCCGGCCATCTGTGGTCCTCCGCAGGACGTACGTGTAACACATACGCGCATCAAGTTGGAAACGGCACTAGGCAGGCGAACGATGAGTGATCCCGCAGCGTATTCCGTGCTCACGTGGCAACGGGAAGAGCACGAAATCCCCTTCCGGCAAGAGGAAACCACGCAACCACGCGGCCTCCGATTTCAGGGTCGCCGGTCATCAGGCGTCCATGCGATGTCACGGCTCAGGGCGTGTCGCCAGGCCGACGATACCGCAATTTGTCTGAACAGCGACCCGATAAAGTACAGCACAGCACAAAGAGTCAAAAGTTGTATGCAGATGATGAGGCTGCCAAAGGCGACGGTCGTGGCCCAGTTGGGAAAAGCATAGGCAGGGGCAAAGAGACGGATCAGTGAGATGATCATGGTCAGGGCAAGGCTGGCCCCACCGACGACGGCCGATGCGATGGAGACGCGCCGCAAGATCGCCTTCCAGTGCGGCAGCAGCAACTGCAGGGAGTGGTCGAACAAACCCATGTAGCCGACCTTAGGCTTGCCCGCCAACCGCGGCAGTCGCTGCACCGGTACCCGCCTGATCGGGGCCACGAGGGGCAGCGATAGGCTATAGGCGATATCGAAATGCGGGGAGACCGCAATCTGCCGGGCGATCCGGGCATCAAACGCCGCGAAGTTACCGAAATCGGGAACGAATCCGACCAGGACCTGAAAGAGCCGCTTATACAAAGCATAGAATAGCGAGAAGGCCCGGCCCTCGGGCCGCTTGCCGATCCGCTGGGCGACCACGATCTCGCCCGGCTGCACGGCCTCCAGCAGTCTGCCGATACAGTCCGGATCGTCCTGGCCGTCGGCGTCCATGGTCACAAAGACACGCTCCTGCCCGGACCGGCCGGCCAGCTTCGCCGCCGGCGACAACACGCAATGACGGATGCCGAAAACCACGGCCTCCTGATGGCCCATGTGAAAAGGAACGGTCAACAGGTCCGCCTTGTGCCGGCCACAGACCTCTTCCAACTCGACATCCGGGCTCGCGGTATCGTTGACGACCAGGATCTCGAGGGAATACCCCGCCGGCAGGCTGGCCTTCCAGATCCTCGGCAGCAGCAACTCCAGCGACGCCGAATCATGGTAGCAGGGAAGGATGACTGTACAGGCTTTCATAGCGCCTCGCCCTCATCGCCCCTATTCTTGCCCTAGCCGCCATTAGGGTCAAGCCAATTCTCGCATCGTTATCCGCCCCCTTGACACCCCCCGGCCAATGGGTCAAGATGCAGCCCCGCGCACATCCAAGGGCCTCTCAGGCCTTTCTCTACACATACGCAAAGCCGGCGACCCGCTCGGCAAACGGTTGGCGGCGTGCGGGATCGGTCGCACGTGTGGCAATGGGAGGACACCATGCAGTTCCGGAGATTGGGCCGGACGAAGCTGGAGGTTTCGGAAATCGGCTTTGGGGCCTGGGGTATCGGAAAGGGATGGTGGGGACAAACCGACGATCGCCTCTCCATTCGCGCGCTCCTCCGCGCTTTCGAGTGCGGAGTCAGTTTTGTCGACACCGCCTATGGATATGGGGACGGACACAGCGAGCGGCTGATCGCCAAGGCGGTTCAGGAGTATCGCGAGCCTGTGATCGTCGCCACCAAGATCCCTCTCAAGACCCGCGACTGGCCCCCAAAGCCGGGGACGCGGGGCACAGAAGCCTTCCCGGGCCCCTGGATCATCGAGCACACCGAAAAAAGTCTCCGCAATCTCCACAGGGATTGCATCGATCTCCAGCAACTGCATATTTGGCGGGATGAGTGGGCTCAGGAGACCGAGTGGCGTGAGGCCTTGGAGCAACTCAAGCGAGAGGGCAAGATCCGCTACTTCGGCGTCTCGCTGATCGACCATGCGCCCGAGACGGGGATCGAGGTCGTTCGTGCCGGGTTCGTCGATACCGTACAGGTTATTTATAACATCTTCGATCAATCGCCCGAGAAAGCTCTCTTCCCCCTCTGCCGGCAGGTCGACGTGGGGGTGATCGCCCGTGTCCCACTCGACGAAGGCGGGCTGACCGGAAAGCTCCACCCGGATATACCACTCGATCCTGCTACGGTCCAGGGCCATTATTTTCGCGGGGAGCGACTGAAAGAAACCTGGATTCGGGCCGAGCGCCTCAAGCCCTTTCTCCGCGACGGGCTGGACACGCTCCCCAAGCTCGCCCTCAAATTCTGCCTCAGTCACCCGGCGGTCTCCACCGTCATCCCCGGTATGCGCCGGCCCGAGCACGTCGACGAGAACTGTGCCGTCCCGGCCGCACCGGCGCTCACCCCGGAAGAGATCAAAGCGTTGAGGACCCATGCCTGGGCCCGTAACTTTTACGAGTAGGGACGTGTCACTTTCCTCGTTGGCTTGATTTGCCCGGACCCATGCGGTAGGATACTTCCGACACCCGGACTGCTCCATGCGCAAAGAAAACGTCGCACCGCACACCACATAGACCACACAACCGCCGCCACAATATGACAAACCGATCAGACATCGCCAACACCTCACTCATCCCGCGCGCGGTCCTCTTCGGAAACCCGGACAAAGCCTCTGCCCAACTCAGCCCCGACGGGACGAAAATTGGTCACCTCGCCCCCTTGGATGGTGTGCTGAACGTCTGGGTCGGGCCCGCCGATGACCCTGCGGCGGCCAAACCGGTCACCAAGGATACGGGTCGTGGCATCCGCTTCTACGGGTGGGCCTATACCAACACCCACATCCTGTACATCCAGGACAAGAACGGGGACGAGAACTGGCGGGTCTACCGCGTGGACCTGACGACCGGTGCCATCAAGGATCTCACCCCCTTCGAGGGGGTACAGGCACGCATCCAGGAGGTCAGCCCAAAGTTCCCACACGAGATTCTCGTCGCGCTCAACGACCGTGTTCCCGAGCTTCATGACATCTACCTCATCGATATCGGCACGGGTGAAAAACGCCTCATTCAGAAGAACGACGGCTTTGTCAGTTTCGTCACCGACGACGAGTATCACGTCCGCATTGCGAAACGGATGACCCCCGATGGGGGGAGTGAAATGCTGCGGCCAACCGGAGACGGCGGCTGGGAGCCGTTCATGAAGATCGCCATGGAGGATGCGCTCACCACGTCCCCCGTCGAGTTTGACCGGACAGGCAAGATCCTGCACATGGTCGACAGCCGCGACCGGAACACCGCTGCGCTGATCGCGCTGGACCTGGAAAGCGGATCGCAGGTTTTGCTGGCTGAGGATTCGCGCGCAGACGTCAGTGACGTCATGATTCATCCGACGGAAAAAAACTTACAGGCCGTTGCTTTTACGTACGAGCGCAAGCACTGGCAGGTGCTCGACGATGCCATCGCGCCGGACATGGCCACCCTGCGCACCGTTGCCGACGGCGACGTCGAAGTCATGAGTCGCACTCTCGACGATCGCTCCTGGATCGTCGCCTACGTCATGGATAACGGCCCGGTGCGGTACTTTCGCTACGATCGTGAACGGCGGCAGGCGCAGTTCCTCTTCTCGAATCGCAAGGGGCTCGAGGGCTTGCCCTTGGCAAAAATGTCTCCGGTGGTCATTCGATCGCGTGACGGGTTGAACCTCGTCTGCTACTCCACCCTGCCGATCGGGAGCGACACCGATGGCGACGGCCGCCCCGATGAGCCCTTGCCGATGGTCCTCGTCGTCCACGGGGGACCGTGGGCGCGCGACGTGTGGGGCTATAATGCCTTGCACCAGTGGCTGGCCAACCGCGGCTATGCCGTCCTGAGCGTCAACTTTCGCGGCTCGACCGGATTCGGAAAGATGTTTATCAACACGAGCACGCGGGAGTGGGGCGCAAAGATGCACGACGATCTCATCGATGCGGTCCGTTGGGCGATTCAGGAAGGGATCGCCGATCCCGGACGCGTCGCGATCATGGGGGGGAGTTACGGCGGGTACGCAACGCTCATCGGCCTCACGCTCACGCCAGAGAGCTTTGCGTGCGGGGTCGACATCGTGGGGCCTTCGAACCTGGTCACCCTGATCGAGTCGATCCCGCCCTATTGGCAGCCGCAGGTCGAACTGTGGGCCACACGCGTCGGCGACCACAGATCCGAGGATGGCCGAGCCTTCCTGACCGAGCGCTCTCCACTCACGTACGTGGATCGGATCCAGCGGCCACTCCTGATCGGTCAAGGCGCCAACGACCCGCGCGTCAAGCAGGCCGAGTCCGATCAGATCGTCCAGGCAATGCGGGACAAGAACATTCCAGTCACCTACGTGCTATTCCCGGATGAGGGGCACGGCTTTGCCAGACCGGAGAACCGCCTTTCCTTTTACGCCGTCGCCGAGGCATTTCTCTCTGCGTGCCTCGGCGGGCGTTACGAGCCCATCGACGATGATTTCAAAGGCTCGAGCATCACCGTTCCCGCCGGAGCTGAAGAGGTCCCTGGCTTGACAGCAGCGCTTGCTTCGCGAGCGTGAATTCTCTGCGATCGCTCACCCCTCACACCACGCCGAGGCCCCCACGATTTAGCCAGGTAAATCAAGTAATTGGAGCAGGAATGCCAAGGACAAATGGAGCGTGCACATCTTGCATCTCGACCATTTCTTCGCAATTTTTTCCCTCTTTTCCCTTGACAACTTAGGGTCGAAAAATTCATGATGGAGAGGCTCAAACCACACACGCGTGGCCCGCACAAGCCACAACAAAACTTCCAGGAGGGAGGCTTATGAAACACAAAAAGTTTGCGGTTGTCCTCTTAGGATTGAGCTTGGCCGCAGGGGCGGCGGCGTGCACGTCGAACCCGTATGGAATTCCTCCAGGCGGCCCTCATTTTGCCTCAGGAACACATCTCGCGTACTCCACGCGGGGTGGGGAAAGGCCGAGACTGACCCGGGAGGAATTCGAGCTGTCCGAAAAGCAAGGGTGGTGGGGAACGACTATCGCCTATAACATCGACGATCTCGAATAGGCGAACGAGGCGCCTGGCCCTCAGCGTTCACGATACTCAGCCGTGACTGTTGAGGGCCTTCGTCTTTCCGCAAGCTCCCCTCTGCCTTGCGCCGCCGCACCCCCTCACTTTAGGGGGGACCGCCTGAAAACGCCAGCCCGGAACCAACTGCCAATGTGTCGCAAAATCGTCCTTCGCGGATAGTACATCGTGATAACCCACTGATTCTACAAGCTGTCCGCCTGCCTATTCGCCATAATTCTTGGCACACAAAGTGCAAATCCCCTTTTCATAAAAGAAACCTCACGCTTGCACTGGTGCGGCTGAACTGAGGAATGCAGCATTGATGGCAGGACTGTTGGCAACCAACACATTTCATGAGCGCGTCCGGCGGACGGCAAAC
>Ga0302046_10004067_pt1 | contig 13062 bp, 7 predicted proteins | sample RVTome_11_FD_200261 | JGI IMG/M metagenome (GOLD analysis project Ga0302046, IMG submission 200261) | Soil microbial communities from uranium-contaminated site in the Upper Colorado River Basin, Wyoming, United States - RVT147D111 (version 2) ...
TCCCCCGGCTCAGGCTCCCGATACTGCCCGCGCCAGGACTTGCGTCGCGCGAGCGTCCCGGCACCGCCGACCGCCCAGTGAATCTGCCAGAACGAGCCGAGCTGACGCTCCCAGATGACGCGCGGGTCCCGGCCATGGCTCGCCGCCGGCGAGATGACCTCCCACACCGCCTCGGTGATCCGCCTCCAGGCGTCGACCACCCGCTGCTGCGCGGCATGCGCGGCGGCGAGGGGCTCGTCCGCTTCGACCGTCAACTGGTTCGGCACGCTGCCGATCTCCGGCGGCCTGGCCACAGTCTCGCCGCGCCGCACGGCGCGGACGGCAGCCACCAGAGGATCGTCGGTCACGTCGGGCAGGACGACCCGGGCACCGGCGTCCTCGAAGGCGTCCACCGCGCAGGCGGAAAGGTAGGACACGAGGAAGGAGCCCGACCACAGGTCGCGGGTCCGCCGTGATTGCGCGACAAAGCTCCGGACGGGGCCGAGAGCGAAGCGCAGCGATCGGTTGCCGTGTTCCGTCACGGCCGCTCCCACGCCGTCGCGTTGAAGGGAGGAGTGTTCTTGAGGTCGTCGAGCCACTCGTGAATGGGCCGCCAGATGTCCGGATAGGGTCGGAGCGACATTTGACCCCTACGATCTTCACCTTTCACCACGATCTTCGCCCTCGCGGGAAGGAAGGCCGCGGGAAGGAACGTGAGCACGGCCACGCCGTGGCGCTCGCCTTCCTCGCCGAGCTCGTCGAGGTGCAGGAAGAGCGGGCTCGCCCGTCGGTTGAGCTTGCCGGACGCGTTGACCCAGACCTTGGCGTTCGTGCTGCTGAAATAGTAGTTGTGCGGGAGGCCGAATACGGCTCGCCGGGGAGGGACGTCCGGCTTACCGCTTCTCAACCACTCCACCATGTCGTCGTGGTCCGCCTCGCCGACGCCGCCGCTTCGCTCATGCGAGCGGAAGTCCTTGAAGCGTCGTCCCAGCTCCTCGTGGAGATCCTCGGCCGACTTGCCAGGGGCGTCGAGAACCAGAACTCTGGCATCGTTGCTGAAGCACGAGTACGGCGGCAGCGACGAGTGCGCAATTGCGCCGAGAAGACTCGACAAGCGTCCCTGCAAGGCTCCGACGTCCTTCGGCTCTTCCAACGCCTCCTGGCCGTGCTCGCCGCCCCAGGTGAGCTCCTCGAGATGGATGGACCCGAACCCTCGGCGAGAGCGCGCCCCGAGACCGCCGAAGGTCGCGAGGGCGACGAGCGCGGCGCGGATCTGCTCCGCCTCTGCACTGGCTCCTCGCGAGATAGTGCGCCGAAAGGCCCGAAGGGTGATCCGCCCCCCAGGCCGCAAGTATCGCCGCGTGCTCTCGTAGGGCATCGGTTGAGCGGTGCCGACGCCGACGAGAGGCCGCCGCCGGGGCGCGGTCTGCGGCTGGGCCTGCTTCAACTGAGCCAATCCCTGTCCGGCGAGATACCCCCGTCCTTGATCGAGCTCGAGCTTGCCCAGGTGAAGTGACTTCTCCTCGCGAGCGTCGAGAAGCCATCTCGACTGTCCGCCTCGGCTGCTCCCGAAGAGCTCGCTCTCCTGTCGGCGCAGGTCCGCCAGCGGCACACCGGGCCGCAGGGCCCGCCACCAGAAGAGCATCGCTCCCTTGATCGACGGGCCGCGAACCTCGCAGCTCTTCTTCGGCTCGGCGCCTCCGAGGAATAGCGGCGTGACGATCCTGAAGGTCGCCTGCACCACCCGGGAGGACATCGTCGGACCACGATAGCACGAAGTCGGCGTCACACCGAGCCCTGATCTTCCGCCAGCTCGCCGTCATTCATCGGAAGTGTCGACCTCATCGCCGCTATCTCTTACAACACCATTGAAGGCGCCGGCCACGGCCAAGAGCCTTCACGAGGCAGGGCATCGGAAGCCCTCACCGTCAAACGCGCGGAAGCTGGCGTAGACGGATCAGACGTCATCTGCCGATGGCCGTTCAGGAACTCGGTGTCAACTAGTTTGGAGGCCGCCGCCGACGGGCGGCGGCCGTTCCGGCGCAGGGGCGGTGTAGCCTACGGCCACCATGAGCGGCTTCTGGCTCGACGCGGCCGTCAACTCCGCGCTCATCGTCGCCGGCGTCTCGGCGCTCTCGCTGGCCATCGCCGTGCCCGCGGCGTGGCTGATCGCCCGCACCGACCTGCCGGGCGCCGCTTTCCTCCACCGCGTCTTCACGCTCGCCTACGCCCTGCCCTCGTACCTGCTCGCCATCGCCTGGGAGATCCTCGCCAATCCCACCAGGTCTTCTTCAGGGTCACCGTGCCGCTGCTCAAGGGCAACGTGGCGGCGGGGCTCATCGCCGTGGGCCTGGCGTCGCTCGCCAGCTTCGGAGTGCCGGCAATCATCGGCACGCCGGCCCGCCGGTACGTGCTGACGACGGCGATCTACGCCAAGCTCCGGGAAGGCAGCGCCGACGCTTCGCGCTCGTCGAGCGTCCGGCGTCGGATTTCGTGCGGTCGATCACCGGGACGAGCAGCGCGTAGAACGATCAGGAAAATTCAATACGTAAACCCTGCGATTTGAATCTCTCAATGCGTCGTCGCCGAGGAATTCCCGGCGGTGTTCCGTCTAACTCCGAGAAGAGGGAGTCAGAGGTCACAACCGGACGGCTGCGAGGCGCCCCCTGGCGCCGCGAGACGACGCGATGAGACATTCAGCACCGGCCCTTGACGAGACGCCTACGGCGCCCGAAAATACCCGCTTCCAAGAGCTCTTCGGAATCGCCGAAGACGCGCTTCAGGAAGAAAGGACGGCTATGAGAAGGTCGGCGGCCTGGTGGGGAATCGGCTCGGTGCTCGCCGTAGCGTCGGTATTGGCGCTGGCATGGCATGCGTGGCGTCCGCCTCAGGATTTCACCGGCGCCCTCGAGACGGTCCAGCAGCGGCTCGGCCACAGGCTCCTGCCCGCCAGACTCACCGGCGTCGAGCACGCGCCCTATCCGGTCCGCCGCGGCGGCGGGGATAGGCAAAGCGTCCTGGACGAGCTCGCGCCGCAGGAGCTGTTCGAGCTCAGCGTCGCCATCCGCGCGCTCGATGCGTCGAGCTCCGGTTTCCGTGCCCGGGTCGGTCAGGGGATCCTGGAGATCGCGACCGGCGGCTCCGAGACGGATCTCACGGAAGTCATCGAGATGCTGGAAACGGAAGCCGGCCGTCGCGCCGGCGATCCCGCGCTGCTCAACGACCTGGCGGCGCTCACGCTCAGCCGGGCTCTCGAGTTCGGCCAGCCACAGGACCTGCTCGCGGCCTTCGACCTCGCCGAGCGGGCCCTGAAGCTGCGGCCGAACCTGGCGCCGGCGCGCTTCAACAAGGCACTGGCCCTCGACGAGCTGAGCCTGGCGCTACTGGCGGAGTCGGCGTGGGAGGACTACCTGGAGCTCGATCGCCGGTCCGGATGGGCGCAGGAGGCCAGCCAGCGTCTCGACGAGCTGCGTCGGAAGGAGCCGGCACCGCACTGGAAAGACCTGCGCCCGCAGTGGGAAGAGATGGCTCTTCGCGGCGATCAGACGGGTCTGCAGACGCTCTTCTCGCCCTTTCGCTCGGAAGCCGTGCGCTGGGTCGAGAGGGAGCTGACGGCGGCGTGGCTCGCGGCGCTCGAGGACGACCCCGGCAATGCGGAGCGCTCCTTGAAGATCGGCCGTGAGCTCGCCGCGGCTCTCGCCGCGCTGACCGGCGATCCCTACCCCGTGAAGGTCGTAGCCGCGATCGACGCGCCGGCGACGGTGGTGGCGGGAGCTCCGGACCGCCGCGCCCCGGTCGACGCTCACCGCCGTTATCTCGAAGCCCTCGAGGCGCTGGAGGAGAACGACTTGGAAGCCGCCCGCGTACTGTTCGCGGAAGCTCGGCACCGGCTCGCGGCGATCGGCAGTCCCCTCCATCTGCGGGCGCTCTACGAGCTCGCCGTCATGGAGCGGAAACTCCAGAATTACCGGGAGGCGCAGGCGCTCATCGGCGAAATCCTCGCCGATCCCAAGGCCCCCACTTTTCTCCTGCTCTGGGGCGAAACGCATTGGATCGTCGCCCTCGGACTCGGCGAGACCGGATACCCGGAGCGGGCGCTCGAGGCCTGCCACAAGGCCCTGGCGGCGTTCGAAATGAGCGGCGATCCCGATCGTTACGTTGGCATTCAGAGCGTGATCGCGGAGATCCTGGACGTGCTCGGCCGCAGCCGGGAGGCGTGGCACCACCGGGCGCTCGCCCTGCGCCGCGTCGCCGAGCTGTCCAATCCGATGCGTTCTCATCAAACCTACGCGGCCGCGGCGGTCGCCGCGTGGCAGGAAGGCTATTGGTCGATGGCCCTCGCGTTCGAGGACATGGCCGTGCCGTCGTCCAGAGACTTGGCGGATCCGCTCGTCGAGCCGGTCTCTCTGATCTGGCGTGGGCGGATGAAGACCCGCATGGGCGACCGCGAAGCCGCGAGCAAAGATCTCGCCGAGGCGCGCGGGCTCCTGGCCAAGGTCCAGCCCAGGGAGCTCGTTCTGAACGCGGCGGCCAATTTGCTCACCGCGGAAGGTGAGCTCCGGATCCACGTCAATCCCGCCGAGACCGTGGAACGGATGACCGCAGCGATCGAGATCTACCGCGGGAGCCAGCAGCGGTCCTGGCTCGCCTCGGCACTGGTGACCCGCAGCCTCGCCCATCTCGAGCTCGGAGACCTCGAGCTGGCCGCGGCCGATCTCAACCGCTGTATCCGCGACCACGAGTCGACCCGCGGTGAGCTGACCCGCGAGCAACGCATTTCCTTCTTCGAGCAGACGCTGCGGATCTTCGACGGGCTGACCGAGCTGCAGCTCGAGCAAGAGGATTTCGCCTCGGCTCTGTCCACCACCGACGAACGCCGGGGACGAAACCTCCTCGATGCGTTTCTCCGCACCACCGCGCTCACCCCGCCGCCGGGCAGTCAGCCCGCAGCGGAGCTCCTGCCGATCGAAGAAATCCAGGCCAGCGTCCCCGACGACGCGGCCCTGCTCGAATACACGCGCCTCGGCGAGCGGTGGTGGGTCGGCGTGGTCCGGCGCGACGCGCTGGTGTGGGAGGAGCTGCCGCTGGCCGGCGCCGAGCTCGACGCTCAGGTGATGGAATTCCAAAACGCCGTGTCGGAGGCCCCCGGCGCCGCCGAAATAAGGAAGCCGGGCGAGCGGCTCTACGAGGCCTTGATCGCCCCCGTCGCGCGTCACCTCGGGGGTGTCGAACGCCTGGTCATCGTGCCCGACGGCCTGCTCCACGCGCTGCCCTTCGACGCCCTGACGAATCCGTCGAGCGGCCGGCTCGTCGTCCAGGACTACCGGGTATCGTTCGCGGCGAGCGCCAACCTCTACGCGCGCAGCCGCCGACGCGACGCGGAGCTGGCGTCGACGGACCAGCTCGAACCGCTGATCGTCGGCAATCCCGAGTTCGACCGCCGGCGCTACAATCTGCGCGACCTGCCAGGCGCCGCGGACGAGGCCCGCCGGGTGGCGAAGGTCTATCGCGTCGCCGATCCGCTGATCGGCTTCGCGGCGACGAAGGAGCGCTTCCTCGCGCTGGCGGCCGAGGCGCCGCTGATCCACTTCGGCGGCCATGCGGTGCCCAACCACCAGGCACCGGGCAGATCCTACCTGCTGCTCGCGCCGACGGCCGGGAGCGACGACCCAGGCGCCCTCTACTCGCAGGAGATCTCCGGACTGCGCCTGCCCCGCACGCGTCTCGTGGTGCTGGCGGCCTGCAGCACGGCCCGCGGCCAGACGCTGCGCGGCGAGGGCGTCTTCAGCCTCGCCTACGCCTTCCAGTCCGCCGGCGTGCCGGGCGTGGTCGCCAGCTTGTGGGACGTCGACGACGCGGTCACGGCGGAGCTGCTGTGGCGCCTGCACGAGCAGCTCGCGGCCGGCCGCAGCGCCGATGACGCGCTGCAACGCGCCAAGATCTCATTGATCGAGCTCGCCGACGACGAGCTCGAGGACGGCAAGGAATTCGGCCGGCCCGCCGCGTGGGCCGCCTTTCAGGTCTTCGGTGAAGCAACCTTTCATCCAGAAGGAGGAAAACAAAATGGCTTTTGATCTGCGCATCTTCTACTCGGGTCTGTGCGTCTTCGCACCGCAAAGAGAAAACGGCAACGTCAAGGAAATCCACGTTCACCTGGCCGACACCGAGAACGGCCCGGAAGCCGCGGGCGTCGAACGGCACCATCCGGTGGTCCAGTACACGCTGCGCAACCGCTGGTCCGACGAGCCGCGCTATCCCCTCTTCACGGCCCGCGACGGCGGACTGCGCGGGCTCTGGGAGCTCGAGGACGAAGACGTCGACCTGGTGGCCGTGGGCGGCGAGCTCGAGCCGGCACTGAAGGTGGACGACACCGAGCCGGATTCGCCCGCGAGCGTGACCGACGAGAATTGCGAGAGCATCCGCTGGATCATCCCGCTCCACGACCGGGACGGCAAGGTGGGCCGCGTGCTCCCCGACCTCGCCGTCCCCCTCGACGAGTCGAAGAAGCACCAGCGCCGCGTCGTCGCCCGCTTCCTGGCGCGCAACGGCCGGGTGTTCCCGGCCAGCTTCAGCCTCCACGAAGGCGGCCAGCGTCTCCAGTTGTGGGACTTCGACGTCCCCGACCAGCCGCCGCGGGCGGTCGCCACGCTGGTCGAACAGCGGATTCGCGTCGACGCCCCGATGGTGCGGCTGCGGGCGAGGAAGTTCGGCGAAGAGCGTCCTCGCTTTCGCTATCTCACCCTGAGGCCGGCCCACGGCGAGGACTGCGTCGAGATCTGGATCATGAACCGGGAGCTCAAGGAGATCACCCACCAGACGGTGCCGCCGGCGATGGTCGCGGAGCTCTCCCGCGATCGGGCCAGCGAGATCCGGCTCTGCTACCGGCTGCTCCAGGCCCCTCCCGTCGGCCGCGCCCTCCCGCGTCCCGTCCACACGGGAGGCGAGGTCAAGCCCGGCTTCTTCAAGGAGTGCGCCGACGCGGCCATGAGACCGATCTACTTCCCCTACCACGACGGCGAGCTGATCTCCCGTCCTCCCTGCGAGCCGGTGTGGGCCGAAGGCTGAGAAAGGAACCTGGTCATGCGCTACGACGATCTCGAGCAGCGCTACCGCGAGGCGCTGGACTTCTACCGCGACAAGAGCTACGTGACCGGCGTCGACGTCGGCGTCCGGCGCCGGGGCGAGGATGCCGGCAAGCTCGCCGTGCGCCTGCACGTGACCAAGGACGTCGATCACCAGGTCCTCCTCGCCGAATGCCCGGACGAGATGCTCGACGAGGTCGTCGGCGGCTCGACCGAGGTCGTCCAGGCGAGTCCCTGCTGCCGATTCGGCGTCCCCGACGCGCTGCGGCAAAGGAAGCTCGAGCACGGGAGCATGGACTCGACGCCGGCGTCCTCTTCCGGCTCGGCGATCCAGCCGGGGATGAGCATCTCCCGGACCCAGGGCGGCGGCGGCACCCTGGGGCTCGTGGCCTGGGACGCCGAGCCGGGCGACGGCGGCCGCCGCCAGGCCCTGGTGAGCTGCTGGCACGTCCTCGCCTTCCCGCGCGCCCGGTGGTCGCAGAACCTCCGGATCGTGCTGCCCGCCGCCGACGACGATCCCGACAACGTTGCCTACAACTGGGTCGCCACTCTGAGCTCGCTCGACCGCCTGCGGCAACCGGGCCCGGAGGGCGACTGCGCCTTCGCCTACGTGATGGACGACGTCTTGAACGGCCGTCCGGTGAGGAGCGCTCAGCTCGGCACCGGCGTCGAGATCACGGCGGCCCACCAGGTGACCTACGAGGATGTCGAGAGCCGCCGGCGGGTCACCAAAGTGGGCTGGTCCACCGGCGAGACCCACGGCGTGCTCGACGGCGTCGGCACCTACTTCCTCAGCTACGACGAGCCGGTGGGACGGGTCGGCATCGAGGGCTTCCGGGTCGTCCCGGAGCCGGACGAGGGCCACGTCGACGTCAGCAAGCCCGGCGATTCCGGCGCCTGCTGGTACCTGGACCCCAGAGGCGAACGCTCGACCGAGAAGCTGGGCGTTGGAATCCACTTCGAAGGCGATCCGGGCGGGCCGGAGCCCTTCGCCCTCGCCTGCCACCTGCCGCGGGCGCTCGCAGCGCTCAAGCTTTCGCTGACGCCGCCCTGCTGAGATGTGGCCCGACACCGATCGAAGGCGCGCCGGACCTGGTCGTCGAGGTCCTGTCGCGGTCCAACTGGCTCACGGATCGGCGAGACAAGCTCGAGGTCTACGCCCAGGCCGGCGTCCCCGAGTACTGGATCGTCGACCCGGACGAGCGGACGATCGAGGCGTTCGCCCTGCGGGGCCAGTCCTATGACCTGGTCGACAAGCGCGGCGCCGGCGAGACCGTTCGCTCGCGGGTGCTCGCCGGGCTCGTCGTTTCGATCGACGAGGTCCTGCCGGCGCGCAATCCCTGAGCGCGGCCGGCGGGTCGGACGAGTGTACCGATCGCCGCGAAGCAGACGTGGGACGGATCCTCGTAGGTCAGGCTGCGCCTGACGGTTCTCCGCGATCGGCAGGCGCAAGACGAGTTCCGATTCTCTCAGTTCGATCCTGTAGGATGAGGTCCCATGCGGGATTTCGGGATCGGGTCCGTCATATCAGGTATGAGCGTCACGTTCCTGATGGGGTTTTCCCTGGTGGCCTGCAGTCGCGGCGGATCCCAGGTGTCCGACGAGCAGCGAGCAGGCTTCTCCGTGGGTCGCTTGTCGCCGACCTCGGCATCTCGGCTCTTTGCCCGGCTCGACTGGGGCACGCGAGGAACCGAGCGGCGAGGGCCCATCGTCGCCGAGATGGTTCGCGAAGCGCGGCGCTTCGAGCATCAGGCGCGAGGGGGTGGTTCGATTGCCGCACTCCACGAGGCCGGCGTCTTTCGGCTACTTCTCGGGGAGCATGACGAGGCCGTAGGATACCTTGAGGAAGCGGTCGCACGCGGCGCCGGCGCAGCCGCAAGAGCGGATCTGGCGGCGGCCTTCCTGGCCAGAGGCGAGGCCAACCTAAGGCCCATGGACTTCGTGCGGGCTGCCTCCCTCGCGGAAGATCCGTCGGAGATTCCCTCACTGGCGCTCCGGATCAACGCTTCCCTGGCTTTGCAGCGTCTCGGACTACGGCGGGAAGCGGCCGCCAGGCTGCAATCTTGCCTGACGATCGAGACCGATCCGGCGTGGCGGAATCGCATTCGTGAAGCCCTCGACGAGCTTCAGGCTCCTACTCTCGAGAGGCGATGGCCGCCGGTCCGGAATCAGTTGACGCTCGGAGCTGAAGCCGGTGAATTCGGCGAGGTTGCGGCCGCCGTTCACCAGTTTCCATTCCGAGCTCACAATCTTGGTGAGGAGGCTCTGGGGCGATGGGCCGCAGCCGTGTTGGAGGGACAGAGTGATCGAGCGGCGGCTTGGTTGACTCTGGCCGTGCTCATCGGCCAGCGTCTCGCGGCCGAGCGCGGTGAGTCGCTTCTCGACCTGGCCGCTCGGACGGTCGTCGATTCGCTAGGCGACATCGAGGCACGCGATCTTTTTGCGGAAGCCCATCTCGCGTATCTTCACGGTCGGGACCGGTTCGACGGTGACGACGTGAAGGCCGCGAAGCCCTTCTTCGAGCGTTCCGCTGAGCTCTTCGGAACGGCAAGCCCATTCGGTCTCTGGGCCGATCTCTACGCGATCCACTGTGACTATTACTCGGACGCCGCGACGGCACTCGAGCGCTTCGAGCTGCTCTACGGCAAGGTGGATGCAGAGCGTTATCCGGCCCTGGCGGGGCGCCTCTGTTGGCTCCTCGGATCGGCCTCGAAAACCCGCGGCAAGCACGACGACGCCCTACGGTACTACCGCCGCGCGCTCGAGCTCCTGGACAGGTCGGCGGGACCGGAGCAGTCGGCTTTCATTCACGTGCTCATCGCGGAGACCCTGCACCAGATCGGCGACATCGACGCTGCCTGGCGAGAGCGCGTGGAAGGAATGGCCCACGTGGCCCGGGCCGCGCCTCCCAGGCGAGTTGTTGCGATGCTCCTCGAGGCGGCGTGGGCCCTGGCCGAGGCCGGAGCGGATCGCATGGCGCTGTTGGTCCTGGACGAGCTGGGCCGCACGGCAGAAGAGACCGGAACGCCATTCCACCTCGCCTCCGCTTACCTCTACCAGGGTCTGACCCTGGCCCGGCTCGCTCGTTCGCAAGAGTCCCTGATGAGACTCGATCAAGCGCAGAAGGCCGTCGAGCAGATTCCGGATGGCTCGCTCAAGAGCGGCTTCACGAACCGAATAGTGTTGGCCCGGGGTCTGGCGCTTCGCAGCCAGGATCCACGGCGGGCCTTGGAACTGTTGGCGGATGCCATGGCCGGGGAATCTTCCATCGGCCAGGAGTTTTACCGCGTTCACTCCTTCCTGGCCGCGGGCGAAGCGAGGCGCGACCTGGGTGAGACGGCGGCAGCACGGAACGATTTCCTGGCCGCGGTGGACGCTTATGAGGCCACTCGCGGTCGACTCGGCGAGCTTGACTTGCGGTTGAGCGCCGCCAAGGCTGCCCAGAGAGCGCTAGAGACCGTGCTGACCCTGGAAGCCGTCGAGGCGACGCCGGAACCCGAGACTTTCGTTTTCGCCGAGCGGCTCCGTGCCCACGAGCTCCGCGACCGGGCCAAAGCCTGGAGACCTGACCACCCGGAACAACCGACGGCGAAAGAAGTCGCCGCTGCGCTCGGACCGGATACCGCGGTGATACACTACACGACGCTTCCCGACCGGATTCTCTGCTGGGTCCTGCGCCGCGACAAGGTCCACGGCTTTCATCTGGCGATCGGACGCGAGGAGCTACAGAAGGAGGCTCGTCAGGTCCGCCTGCTCCTGGAAAGGCAGACTGCGGAAGAGCCGTTACAGGCTCCATTGAGCACCTTGCGCCGACTTCTCTTCGACCCGATAGAGCAGGCAGTCGCGGCGGCCCGGGTTCTCGTCTTCATTCCTGACCGAGAGCTTTCGGCAGTGCCGTTCGCGGCGCTCTACGACTCCGTCGCCGACCGCTACCTCATCGAGGACTACGTCACGGCCGCGGCACCGAGCGCATTGCTGCTTCACCTTCACGATCTTGATAGCAGGCCACGTGCGCCCGGCGACAGCTTGATCGTCGGCGTTGGCGCCGCACCTCGCGGCCGCCTCGGGTTGTCTCCTCTGAGGAACGTTGGCGAAGAGATCCGAAGAGTTGCCGCCGAACACGCTTCGCCGATGGTTCTCGAGGACGACCAGGCGACGCCACGGAGCTTCCTGACCCATCTCACAGGAAGAAGCCTGGTGCACTTCGCGGGGCATGCTCTGGTCAATTCCCGTCGGCCGGAGGCGTCGATTCGCGTACTCCACCCCGAACCCGGAGTGGACGACGGCGGCCTGCGGATCTCCGCCGCCCTCGACCACGGTCTCGCTGAAGTATCGCTGGTGGTCCTCTCTGCGTGCCGCACCATGGATCAGGAGCTCGATGACCGGGAGACCCCCTTGGGTGCCGCCGGGGTCCTGTACGCCGCCGGACTCCCCGCCATCGTGGCAGGGAAGCTCGACGTCGGGGACCGGGCCGCGGCCCGGCTGATGCCGGGCTTCCACCGCGCGCTCAGGAACGGTCTCACACCCGCCGAAGCGCTGCGCGCCAGCGTCTTGGAAGCCGTCGAACAGGAGTCTCTGTCGCCGTCCGCCTGGGCGGCTTTGTCCATCGTCGGCGGAATCACTGCCGACGTGCCATTCATGAATGCATCACAATGAAGAAGGAGGTCGTCATGGACAAACCCGCCAAACCCTTGGAGAGGTTGTCGATCACTATTTCCGGGCTGTGCCTGGTCGTCGTGAAAGAGAACCGTCTGGCCACGGCAGCGGATACCGTCCAGGTCTTGATCCCCGATGCACCGGACCATCGCCCCCGGCTCACTTTCCGGAGATCGAACCGCACAGAGCAGAGCGATGCCCCTATGGAGCGATTTTTTGGCCCGGCGGGCGAGAATTTGGTTTCCCTGCCTCTCTACAAGACCCGAGCACGATTCGACTTGAAGGGAAACGCCTCACCTGAGTTCACCATGTCGTGGGCTCCTGAAAAAAAGATTGAGCGGCCGGTTCCGGACGACGCACTGGACTGGTTGATCGACGCGGACGACGTGGAGCTCAGGCCCCGGAACCTCTGCGGCGTTACGTGCTCGATCTTGCTCCCTCCGGGTCCAGATTCGTGCCCGGAACATGATTCGGGTGAAGCGGACGGTGGTGTGGAAATACCCCAAGAACGGGGCGAAGCGGCGCCACGCCATGGCGGACGACATCGTGATCGAGACGCTATGCGAGAGCCCGATGTCTTTCCTCTGGCGTCATCACGGAGGCGAAACCAAGTGGATCGATTTCGTGCCTCCAGTCTACGAGCCACTCGAGCTCTGTATCTCGAATGACGACGTCGTGGACCGCTCCTATGGGGTGAAGCCGACGAACCCTCACGAGCACATCGAAGACTTGGCGAAGGCCGTAGGACAGCCGCCTGAAGAGCTGGACCTGCCGGTCGAGGCCGACGAGCAGCAGACGAACGGTTGGATCTGCCCTCAAGTCGTCCTCTTCGACGCAGAGGGAGAATATGATTCTGACTATGGAGATATCCGGCGATGAGCACGCGAACCTTTTTCATCAATGGCCGGGAATACGCCGTCGAGGAAAGCGACGCTGACTTCCCCGATGTCTCGAAGCTGCCCCTTCCGGAGCACTACGCAAAGCAGCTCCGCTGGCAGGAATGGATTATGAGTCGGCCAGAAAAAGCGCGAGAGCAAAGCGTCGTCACCGGAGGGTGGGTGACTTGGGAGAACGGCCACAGGTCCAACCTCACCAACAATTTCACCTTCCAGCTTGCGGTCGGTACGGATCTGATGGAGCTCCGGCGGAGATTCGACGTTCTTCGCACCATTCGATTGCCCTTCGCGGAGCCCATCTACCTGGGAACGCTCCCCGCATCCTGGTCCGGTGACGACCACCCCGAGATCAGAATCCGACGGATGATAGAAAGTCGGCTGGTCGTGTTCGCGGAGCCGGAGTTCATCGACTTCGTTTCACCGTGGCACTTCGCGCCCTCAGCAAAAGA
>Ga0302046_10004068_pt1 | contig 13059 bp, 12 predicted proteins | sample RVTome_11_FD_200261 | JGI IMG/M metagenome (GOLD analysis project Ga0302046, IMG submission 200261) | Soil microbial communities from uranium-contaminated site in the Upper Colorado River Basin, Wyoming, United States - RVT147D111 (version 2) ...
CGTACGGGAGCCCAATCATGTGCCGGTAGGCAAAGGCGGCGAGCGTGGGGGCTTTGGCGATGAGACGATAGAGCTGATGCTTGCGGCCTTGACGGTTGTTGATATCCTTGGCGTCCGTGTAAAAGGTGGACATCGCCGCTATTGTGCTCACGAAGATGCCCATGGGGTGCGCATCGTAGCGGAAACCGTCCATGAACTTCTTGACGTTTTCGTTGAGGAACGTGTGGTGGGTGATCTGATGGGTCCAGTCGGCCAGCTGTTCGTTCTTGGCCAGCTCTCCGTGCACCAACAGATAAGCGGTGCCCAGGAAATTGCCCTTCTCGGCCAGCTGCTCGATGGGGTAGCCGCGGTACCGCAGGATGCCCTTGTCACCGTCGATGAAGGTGATGCGGCTCTTACATAAGGCGGTGTTGCTGAATCCCGGATCGTAGGTCATCAGGCCGAAGTCGTCCTCGTCGACCTTGATTTGCCGGAGATCCATCGCCGCTATGGTGCCGTGCTCGACGGGTACTTCGTAGGTCTTGCCGGTCCGGTTGTCCGTGATCGTCAGGGTATCGGCCACTTGGTCCTCATTGAGATAACTGGTCTGCGGTGGACGAAAAAGATAGTCGGTCGGGCGAAAAGGTGCACCGATCCATATGGCTTGGCCTGAGACGGGCGGCTTGGGCCGAGGGACAGAGGCACGGAGGCACTCCCCCCCCTCCGCCCCTGGTCTTGATTACCCGTCTTCCGCATAATTACCGCGCTTTTGGTCCCTCGAAACCCTCGGGTAGCCGCGATCATGATCAGATCCTACAGCCGCTTCGTCGTCGGACTCGCTTGCCTTGTCCTCGGCCTCCATGGCGGGTCAGCGCAGGCCCAGGTTCCCACCTTTGCGGAGGTGGTAGGTCACGAGTTTGGGGAGAGGATCACGCAGCATCACGAGATGGTGCGGTACATCGAGCGGCTGGCCGAGACGTCGGACCGGGTGGTGATCCGCGAGGTGGGCCGGTCTTGGGAAGGACGACGGTTCGTGATGGCCATCGTCACCTCTCCGGCCAATCACGCTCGGCTTGGACAGATCCAGGCCAATGCGCAACGGCTGTCCGACCCGCGCACCACGACGCCGGAGAGCATGGCATCGATCGTCGGGAACCAGCCGATCACCATGTGGTTCGGCGGCTCGATTCATGGATTCGAGCTGTCCGGAAGCGAAGGGGCGCTCAAGCTCCTGGAGCACCTGACCACGAGGACGGATCAGGAGACCATGACTGCCCTCAGCAACGCGGTCGTGTTGATCGACCCGATGCTGAACCCGGATGGACGCGACGCGTTTGCTCATCGCAACCACGAGAATATCGGGCGCGTGGCTTCCGCCGATCCGGCCGACTGGTCCAACAGTTTCACCGGATGGGAAGCGCTCAAGTATCGAACTGGGCATTACTTCTTCGACAACAACCGTGACTGGTTCGCGATGACGCAACCGGAGACGCGCGAGCGTGTGCAAGTTTGGTTGGAATGGCGCCCGCAGACCATCGTCGACATGCACGAGATGGGGTCGGACGATGAGTTCTTCTTCTATCCCGGTGCGCCCCCGCTCTCTCCGCTTGTTCCGGCGTTCGCCGTCGAGTGGATCGAACGGTTCGCGCGTGAATACGCGACGAGTTTCGATCTGGCCGGCGTGCAGTACATGACGCGTGAGGCCTTCGACTATTTCTATCCGGGGTACACGGACGGATACGGGAGCCTCCAGGGCGCGGTCGGAATGCTGTACGAGCAGGGGTCGAGTCGGGGACTTCGCCTCGAGCGGAGTGATCGCACGGTTCGGACGCTCGCGGATGCGTTGGAGCATCAGTACACGGCGGCATGGACCGCCGTGCGATATGGGGCGTCCCAGCGCCAGGAGCTGATACGCGAGTACTATCAATCGCTCGCCAATGCGTTGGCGGAGCGCGATCGGGGCGTCCGCCGGTACCTGGTGCCGCCGGGAGGAGATCCGGGTCGGCGCGCGGATCTGGTCAACGTGCTGCTGCACTCGGGACTCGAAGTGGGCGTCAGCACAGAAACCGTACGCGTGCGGTCGCTCACCGACCGAAGGGGCACGGCCGTCGAGCAGATGGATTTCCCGGTCGGGACCATCATCATTGACGCAGGGCAGCCGAGAGCGCGGTTGGTCCACACGTTGCTGGCGCATGACACACCCATGCCGCAGGACTTCGTTGACGCCGCCCGCGCCCGTGTGAACCGCGGGGAGTCCGCGCAGATCTACGACATCTCGGCGTGGTCACTCCCGTTGCTCTTCAACCTGCCATCGTTTGGGTCCACGGATAGTCGATCCATCGCCATCACCCTGCTCTCGAGCGACATGGTGCCGGAGGGCGTGGGTACGATACCGGACGCAACTTATGCGTTCCTCCTCGATGGACGCAATGCGGGTACGGTCGCCGCGCTATACCGGCTGGTGCACGAAGGGTTTCGGGTCGCGATGACGACGGAGCGCTCGATCGTCGAGGGACAGGGCGTGCCCAGCGGCACCGGTGTCGTCTGGGCCGACCAGGGCGGTCGTCCAATTCGTGAAGCCGTGCGCGCCGCGGCTGAGCGTTTTGGCATCCTGGTTCGTGCGGTCTCGACTGGGTTGGCTGACTCCGGCAAGTCATTGGGCTCCAGCGACGTGCTGTCGATACGCCGGCCCGAGATTGCGATTCTGGCCGAGCCGCCGGTGCAGGGGTACTCCTTCGGGTGGGCGTGGCATGCGCTGGATCGGGTGTACGACATTCCGGCCACGGTGCTTCGAGCCGGCTCGGTGGCGAACATGGATCTGGCGGAGTTTGACGCCATCGTGATCCCCTCGGCCTCGGCCGGCGCGTTGAGCCGCGAATTGGGAAGTGCGGGTACTGACCGAATGCGCACGTGGATTCGCGACGGCGGAACGCTGGTGACCATTGGCGGCGCCACCGACTTTGCGCGTGATTCGAGTGGTCTGGGCGTCATCGCGTTGCGGGCATGGCATGAGTTGGAGGACAAGGAAGACTCGCTGCGTTACGACGTTCCCGGTGCGATCCTGCACGGACAACTGGAACGCCGCTACTGGCTGTCAGCCGGCTATCAGGAGCCCGAGTTCCCCGTCCTCGTCGAAGGGTCCCGAGTCTATCTTCCGCCGGAGGGAGCCCCCACCAGCGGCCGCCGACTCGTGGGACGCTACGCGGCGGACAGCACTAGGCTGCGAATGGCCGGCCTCTTATGGCCGGAGGCGGTGGAGCGGCTCACGGACGCCGTGTTCCTGTACGAGGAGCGCGTGGGCCGTGGACGCGTGATTGCGTTTGCGGAGGATCCGAACTATCGAGGATTCTGGCGCGGTGCGGACCGATTGTTCTTGAACGCGGTGGTGATCGGACCGTCCGCCCCGTAGGGGCGGTTCGTAAACCGCCCCTACGTTTGTATAGATCACGGGGTGGTGGCCACGGTAGGGGCACGGCGCTGCGGTGCCCCTACCGCCGTCTGGGGCCCCCGTGCCTCTATGTCTCCGTTCTCATCACCCAGACGCGCCGCGACCCTCGACATACGCTGCCAGCGCATCCAGCTGCCCCTCCCAGAACACCCGATACCGGTCCACCCACTTGGCGGCGTCCGCCATCGGCTGGGCGTTGAGGGTGCAGCGGCTGATGCGACCGTCTCTCGATCGTTGGACCAACCCGGCCCGTTCGAGAACACGGAGGTGCTTGGAAATCGCGGGACGCGAGATGCGAAACGGCTTGGCGAGTTCTCCGACGGTCGCGGTTCCCCTGGTCAATCGCATCAGAATCCTCCGGCGCACCGGATCCGCCAGTGCGCCGAAGGTGCGATCGAGTGAGCGCGCGGCGCCCGTCATTCAAACACGCGCTCGAGCTTGGTCAACAGACTCTCCCACCCCTGAGCGTGACCGTCGCGGGCCTCTGGCGCCGGGAACTGTTCGTGAGTCAGGACGACCTCCGTCGCGGCACCGCGATCGTTGAACTGCACAGTCACAATGGTCTCGCCCATTCGAGAGCCTTCCTCCTCCCAATCCCACGTGTACACGAGGCGATGGGGCGGGTCGATTTCGCGATACACGCCTATGGCGGTGTGGATCTTCCCTGTCCCATCCTTCATGCGAAGGCGATACGCACCGCCGATCCGCAGGTCCACCGCGGCTTCTTCGATGCTGCCACCCTCCGGGCATGACCAGCGCATCAACTGGTCGGGTTCCGTCCATGCACGGAAGACCGCATCCGGCCGTGCCTTGATCACACGCCGCACTTCGAGTGACGTTGCCGTTTCGGGTCCCATTGATTGCTCCAGGCCATGTAAAATAGGTAACTAGATGGTTACCAATATGTCCATCGTATGATCCCCGGTCAATGGTCTCCGATGGAAGTGGGACCCGGCCCTCGACGCGTCAGGGAAGCTCTGCACAAGTTGGCGGGGGTCGCGAAGGCCGCGTCAAGAGGTGGTGCCGCCGTTTACGTACCCCGATCCGCCGCGTCTTTCGAGAGGTTAGGACGCTGGTAAACCAGCTACTCGGGTGCGCCTGTGGGCGCGTGTGGTCGGAGGGGTGCGAGTCCCCTTCGGGTATGCACACTCCGGCCTGTAGTCGACAGTAACTGCGTCCTCGGAGAGGAGGTGGGGAGCAACTGAAGACGACTGGGCAGTCCGTAGGAGACGAACGCGATTCGGCCGGGCCGTGCGGCGAGCCCCCCCGAGTAGGGTGAAGCCCAGAATCGCCTGTCGCGCTGAGGGGTTGTGTGCGAAAGCGACGGCAGGGCCGGTCAGGTGGTTGGCGACGGAATGTCCAGAAGGCCACACGCGTGAAGCAGGGAGCGCTGGATGGGTGAGGGACGGCGTGCGCACCAGGTACAGCTGGGGCCGCTGCTCTGGACCGAGGCCTGGCGCCAGGCGCCCATGCAGCAGTCAGAGCGTCCATAGGAGCGACGAAGCCGGGTAATGCCGGTGGAGCAAAGGGACGCAGGAAGGGGGATGAGAGATGTCCAGGCAATCGGAAACCCAACCGGGCGCAGTGTCCCGCCGGTCTCGCCGGCCGCGGACTCGACCCGACGGAGACGTCCGCTCTCGCTAGAGCTGGACCGAACCGACGGTCTGGACGGATCGCATGCTGACGGCACTGGAACAGGGAGTGCAAGGAGGGAAATGGTTTCGGTTGATGGACAAGGTCTACGCGCAGGGGAACCTGGCCGCGGCGGCGCGCCGCGTCGCTGCGAACAAAGGGGCACCCGGCGTCGACCACATCACGACGACCACGTTCATGCATCACGGGGAGCAGCAGCTGCAGCGGTTAGAGCAGCAGCTGCGCGAGCGGACGTATCGGCCGCAGGCCATTCGCCGCGCGTGGCTTCCGAAACCGGGGCGCCGGGAGAAGCGGCCAATCGGCATTCCCACGGTGCGGGACCGGGTGGTGCAAACCGCGGTCCGCCACGTCCTGGAACCCATCTTCGAACGAGAGTTTGCGGCTCACAGCTACGGCTTTCGGCCGGGGCGCGAGTGTAAAGATGCGCTGCGACGCATCGACGCGCTGCTCACGATGAGGTACCGATACGCGGTGGATGCGGACCTGCAACGTTACTTCGACACGATTCCGCATGAGCAATTGCTGGCCCGGATTCGTCAGCATGTCAGTGATGGTCGGATGCTGGCGTTGCTGAAGATGTTCCTGAAGCAAGGTGTCTTGGACGGGCTTCGGGAATGGACGCCTGACGAAGGGAGTCCGCAAGGCGCGGTGATCTCGCCGCTCTTGTCCAACATCTATCTCGATCCGCTCGATCAGCTGATGGCCGAGCGGGGGTATGAGATGGTCCGGTATGCAGATGACTTTGTGATCCTGTGTCGAACGCAGGCGGACGCGGAGGCAGCCCTGATGCTGGTGCAGGCGTGGACGGCTGAAGCGGGCCTCACGCTGCATCCGGAGAAGACGCGCATCGTCGATGTCCTGACGGACGGAGTGGACTTTCTGGGGTATCATTTCCAGCAAGGCACTCGCTGGCCGCGGAAGCAGAGTATCGCCAAGCTCAAAGCGGTGATACGGGCCAAGACGCGTCGAACGAATGGGCACAGCCTGCCGTTCATCGTCGACGAGGTGAATCAAACGCTGCGCGGCTGGTATCAGAATTTCCAGCACAGCCACTGGACGAGCTTCACGCATCTGGATAGCTGGGTGCGCATGCGGTTACGCTCGATTCTTCGTCGTCGCGCGGGTCGTCGCGGCCGCAGCATTGGGCCGCCGGATCATCGTCGCTGGCCGAATGCCTTCTTTGCCGACCGCGGGCTGTTTTCCCTCGTGGCAGCCCATGCGTCGGTCCGTCAGTCCTCTTGGCAGGCGTGAACCCCCAACCGGAGAGCCGGATGCGGGAGAACCGCACGTCCGGTTCGGAGGGAGGGGGGGCCGAAACCAATCGGCTCTCCCTACCCCTATCAATGCGACTGCCCGTAAACGGGCGTTGGAACTCAGAGGCATGTCGCCTTGGCGACAGTTAAAGTGTGCCGAGTAGCCGCTTTAGCGGCATCCTGACTTTGACGGAGCAATTCGGTGTGCGACCCTATCCTCGACGCGTGGTGCCTTGCGACCCCCCCGCCGACTTATGCCGAGCTTCCTTAGCCGAGGTAACGCGCGACCGCCATCCCCACGGCGCTCAGCGCGATCAAGCCTACGACAAGAGTGTTCGTGGTGGCATTCCTGCGCTGAAGGGTGGCAAGTTCCTCGGTGAGAGAAGTGCGTGCTGCCTGGTCGGTGGTCCTCGTGATTTGCTCCATGAGCATGCCCATCTTTTGTCCGGTGGGCCTGGATAGTGCCATCCCCAGGACAAACGCAACGACGGCCGCAGCACCCGCCCCGGCGTACGTGGCGCCCCGGGGGGTGGCGAAGTATGCGGCCGAGAACCCCGCGGAGGTGATCCACATCAGCCGGATGCCGGAGAGAATCGTCAGAACGGCGACAGTGGGGAGAAAAACGAAGAGTCCGCGCTTCCGCAGGCCGGCGACCACGGGTCCGGCGGCCGGCCCGGCGCCACTCAGGGCCGGAAGAAGAAGCGCACCGTTGAAGATGGCCGAACCGGCCCACAGAATACCTCCGACCACGTGAAATAGCCGGAGGATCAGAATCTCTATCATCATGATGCTCTCGCACGGTTTGGGACTGGGTCTAGGAAAAGCGGTTCGAATGTAGAGATTCAAGTGCACTCGAGGTCAACCCGTCCGGCGGCCAGCATCTTGACCGGCCGGCCAATCGCCGCAGCTTTAGCGAACCGACATTATCGGGACCGACACCATGAACCAAGATCAGAGACTGCATCGCGCCCCGTGGCGGTTAGGGATGGCGACCCTGATGGCAATGACCCTGGCGTGTTCTGAGACGGCGATCGAGGAACCCGCCGTTGCAGGGAGCGAGGCGCCGAACCTCTTTGCCGCGCGTGACGGCCGCGTGCTCATGACATGGATGGAACCCACCGAGTCGGGGCATGCGCTCCTGGTTTCCGTGCGCTCGGAGGGTGCGTGGTCGGAACCGCAAGCCATCGCGGCCGACCGGGAGTTCTTCGTCAACTGGGCGGACTTCCCTTCGATTGTCGAAACGCAGGACGGCACCTGGCTCGCCCATTGGCTGGAGATGGCGGGATCGTCCGCCTACGCCTACCACGTCATGGTCGCGGCATCGCGCGATGGCGGAGAGACCTGGTCTGAATCACGTCGCCTGCATACGGACGAGTCTCCGACGGAACATGGGTTCGTGTCCATGCTCCCCATGCCCGACGGCCAGACGATGGCGCTGTGGTTAGACGGTCGGAACACCGGCGGCCACGGTGGCGAGCACGGTGGTGCTATGCAGCTGCGCAGTGCCGTCCTGAGGACGGACGGGGTGGCGCGGGACGAGGTCCTGGTCGATGAGATGATCTGCGACTGCTGTCAGACCGCGCTCGTGCGGGCGGGGTCCGCCGTCGTGGCGGCCTATCGCGACCGCACCGAGGAGGAGGTGCGGGACATTGCCGTGCGCCGATACCAGGACGGCCGGTGGAGCGATCCGGTGCATGTTGGCCCCGATCGATGGGTGTTCCCCGCGTGCCCGGTGAACGGGCCGTCATTGTCCGCGCGAGGGGATACCGTCGCCGTTGCGTGGTTCGCCGCGCCCAACGATTCGGCACGCGTGAGCGTGGCGATTTCCACTGACGGGGGCCAGACGTTTGGCGCGCCAGTTCGCATCGATGACGGATCACCCATGGGGCGTGTGGACATTGAGTGGCTCGACAACGGGTCTGCGCTCGCGATCTGGCTGGAGCGTGTGGGAACGGAGGGGGAGATTCGCGCCCGTACGATCACCCTCTCCGGCGATACGGGTGCATCTCAGCTGGTCGCGCGTACGAGTCAGGCGCGCTCCAGCGGTTTCCCAAGGATGGTGACGACGGGTAACGACGTCATATTCGCGTGGACGGACGTGGAGCGAGGCATTCAAGTGCGCGAAGGGCTGTAACAGCTTGCTGAAAAACAGCGGTACTGACTTCGAGCGTACGCGCTGGCCGTAGCGATGCCCCTGGGCGCGAACCTGGTAACATGATGACCTGCTTGTAGTTGATGCGGCCCAGAGGTATCGCGTAGGCCAGTGCGTACGCTGGACTCCACGCACGATTCCCCTTTGTCAGCAAGCTGGTAAAGGGCGCTAGCGTCATTCGCTGGCAGATGCTCCCAGGCCGATCAGCGTTTCCCTCGCTTCGTGGCACCACCGTTCGAGGGCCTCGTGGATCAAGATGCCCTGGCGGAGAACGAGGAGCGAATAGGGGATCGCAGGGTGTTCACCGTGCTTGGCGCTGAGCATTGCATCGATGCCACGCAGGTGCTCGAGACCGCGCTGGATGTCCGTCGCGTGACGCTCGACATGCCGCAGATTGGCGTCCACGGAGATCTGGTGCCCGAAGAACAGCTTGAGCAGCAGTTCCACCCGCGGCACCTCCGACTCGGCAGGCTCTAGCAACCATTCGCGAAGCTCTTCCCGCCCCTCATCCGCAAGGGTATAGACGTACCGGTCCGGTTTCCCTTCTTGTTGTACCCGTGACCGCGTGACCAGTCCCTCGGCGGTGAGCTGTTTGAGCGTGGGGTAGATCTGCCCGTAGCTCTCGCGCCAGAAGTTGTTGGTCGTGCCCTCTATGAACTTCTTGATGTCGTAGCCCGACATCGGTCCGTGGGTCAGCGCGCCCAACACCGTATAGCGCGTTCGATTCGGCCTTGGCATTTTGGCTCCCAGGTGTTGCTGAAACATATATATCTTCCAGATCGTACTGAGGTTCCGAATCGGGGCAACCGCCCGTCGCTCGAGGCCCGCTCCCGAAGCCTCTGCGGCGATCGAATTGGAGGTTAGATGCCGCAGGCCGCGGACCTTTCTCGTCTTCGAATCAACCGTGACAGCCCGTCACCGGCTGCCCGACGCGCCCTGGTCCGCAACGCGATCCTGGCCGTGGTGGCTGTGGTGCTTGTGAGCGCCGCCGTGCTGTGGAACCGTCAGCGCGGTCAGGTAGAGGTTACGGTGACGCGAGCGGTGTTGTCGGGTGGGGGACAGGACGGCGGCGGCGCGGACGTTGGCATTACGGCGAACGGGTACGTCGTGGCGCGCACCAAGGCTTCGGTCTCCTCTCGCATCTCGGGCCGGCTCGAGTACCTGGGTGTTTCCGAGGGCTCGGTGGTTCGGCGCGGCGACCTGATGGCTCGACTCGAAAACCGGGATTACCAGGCAGCCGTCCGTCAGGCGGAGGCAGAAGCACTGCGGGCGGCGGCGGCGTTGCGTGAGGCGGAGGCGGTGCGGGACCAGGTGGCGAGAGACTTGGCGCGTGCCGAGGAGTTGTTGGAGCAGAATCTCGATACGCGCCGCAACGTGGAGGATTTGACCGCCCAATTGGCGGCGGCTGATGCGCGGGTGGAACTGCAGGACGCCGTGGTGCGATCGGCCGGCGCGTCGGTCGACGTGGCTCGCGTGAATCTCGAGAACACGTTCATTCGCGCTCCGTTTGGCGGGACCATCCTCCGTAAGGACGCCGAGGTGGGCGAAGTGGTGGCCCCGGTCGCCACGGGGGGCGGTCTCACCCGGGGTGCCGTCGTCACGATGGCGGACCTGGAGACCCTGGAGGTCGAGGTCGACGTCAACGAGGCGTACATCGCGCAGATAAGCAGCGAGCAACCGGCGCGCATCGTGTTGGATGCGTATCCGGACACGGCGTTCAGCGGACGGGTGCGACAGATCGTTCCCACCGCGGACCGCCAACGGGCGACCGTGCAGGTCAAGGTTTCCATCCTCGACCGGGATCCGCGGATCCTTCCGGAGATGGGGTCCCGCGTCGAATTCCTCGCTGCGGGACGACCAGACACGGACGCGCCGGTCGACCAACCTCCCCGCGTCTTCCTCCCGGCTGAAGCCGTTCGGGACGATGCCGGTCAGCCCATTGTTTGGGTCGTTCGAGATGGTCGAGTAGCGCGTGTGCAGGTAGATGCCGGACCGGTGTCAGCCGGACGCCGGGAGATCAGGCGCGGTTTGGGAGGGGGAGAACAGGTGGTCGTGTCGTCCACGGGAGCGCTCGAGGACGGAATGGCCGTCGCCGTCGCCCAATCGGGTGACCAATCGTGAACGAGGAGTGGCGTTATGGCTCTGGTTGAGATTCGTGGAGTGACGAAGGCGTACTTCCGCGGGACGCAGAAGATTCCGGTGTTCGAGGGCGTGGACATGGACATCGAGAGCGGAGACTTTGTGGCGTTGATGGGGCCTTCGGGAAGTGGCAAGAGTACGCTGCTCAACATCCTCGCCGGATTGGATGCGCCGGACGAGGGGACGATTCACGTCGAGGGCCAGGAGATCACCCGACTCTCGTCCCGGCAGCTTGCTGATTGGCGCTCTCGGCACATCGGATTCGTCTTTCAGTTCTACAACCTGTTGCCGGTTCTGACGGCGTATCAGAACATCGAACTCCCGTTGCTCTTGACGTCCTTGTCGAAAAAGGATCGCCGGGAGCACGTCATGACCGCGCTCGAGGTCGTGGCGCTCACGGACCGGGCCGAGCACTATCCACGCCAGCTGTCCGGTGGCCAGCAGCAGCGTGTGGGCATCGCCCGCGCGATCGTCAGCGATCCCACGATTCTGCTGGCGGACGAGCCCACCGGTGATCTGGACGCGCAGTCCGCCACCGAGATCCTGACCCTGCTGCAGCGTCTCAACCGTGAGTTCTCGAAGACCATTCTCATGGTGACGCACGATGCGCACGCGGCGGAGCAGGCGCAGGCCGTGATGCATCTGGAGAAGGGAGTGTTTACGCGATGACCTTTGCCAAACTGGTCGTTGCGAATCTCGGTCGCAACAAACGGCGCACGATCCTGACCATGCTCAGCGTGGCGGTGGCCTTCTTCCTCTTTTCCGCGCTGCGCACGGTGATCACGACGCTCGATGCGGCGCAGGAGTTGGGCAGCGAGGCCCGGCTCGTCACGAGTCACGCCACCGGCATCACGTTCACGCTGCCGCAGTCGTACGTGCAGCGGCTCGGGGCCATCGATGGCGTGCGTCGGGTGTCCTGGTCCAACTGGTTCGGAGGGTACTACCAGAATCCTCAGGACTTCTTCGCGCAGTTCGCCATCGATGCCGAGAGCTACCTCGATATCTATCCGGAGCTACAGGTCGCACCCGAACAGCGCCAGGCGTTCCTGGCGGAACGCACCGCGGCGTTGGTCGGAGCGGGGTTGATCGAACGCTTTGGCTGGCGGGTGGGGCAGACCGTGGCCCTGACGGGGACGATCTTCCCGGGAAGCTGGGAATTCACTATTCGCGGCGTCTACACGCCGACCAACCCCAGCTTCGGCGATGAGGCGTTCTACTTCCACTACGACTACTTGTTCGAGCGCACCAATCAGCAGATTACGCCGGGGTGGTTCCTTCTTCAGCTGGCGGATCCCGATGAGGCCGCGGCGATCTCGAGCCGAATCGATGACTCGTTCGAGAACTCCACCGCGCCCACGAAGACGGAAACGGAGCGCGCCTTTCAGGCCGGCTTCGTGACCATGTGGGGAAACATCGGCTTCCTGGTCCGGGCGATCGGCACGGCGGTGTTCTTCGCGATCCTGTTGATTGCCGCCAATACGATGATGATGGCGGCGCGTGAACGCGTGGGTGAAGTGGCGATCATGAAGACCTTGGGCTTCAAGGACGGCATGTTGGGCTCTCTCGTCATGCTGGAGGCGGCCACGATCTCTCTGGTGGGGGGTCTATTGGGAATCGGAGGTGCCTTCATGATGTTTCGCGGTTCCACTCCCCTGGACAGTTTCTTTCCCGGGTTCAACGTGACGACCGGAACGGTCGCCATGGGCTTCGCGTTTGCGCTGCTGTTGGGCGCGGTGAGTGGCGCGGTGCCCGCCATCCAGTCAGCCCGCTTGTCGGTCGTCGAAGCGCTCAGGCGCGTAGCGTGAGGGAGGATGCATGAAGATCCCGGTCATCTACAATCTGCGAAGTCTGCGCCAACGCCCCGTCTCCACGCTCACCACCGCGCTCGGCATGGCGCTGGTCGTTGGGGTCTTCGTCGCGATGATGGCACTCTCCAACGGATTCCGCGCCGCACTCGTGAGCACCGGTGCACCCGAGAACGTGATGTTGCTGCGCACGGGCGCCAATCAAGAGATGTACAGCGGCATCGGCCGGCCCACGGTCAGCATCGTGAGCGGCATGCCGTTTATCGCGGCTGGGGAGGACGGCCGTCCGCTGGTGAGTCCCGAGACGTTCGTCGTGATTCCGTTGCAGCGCATTGGCAATGCGGGACTCGCCAATGTCGTGGCGCGCGGGGTCAGCCAGCAGGCGTTCCACGTCCGAAAGGACGTCGAGATCGTGGAAGGACGCATCTTCCGCTCGGGGGCCCGTGAGGTGGTGATCGGTGCCAACCTCACCCGCCGACTCCCCAACACGGCTATTGGCGACCAGATCGAGTTCGGCGGGCAGCCGTGGACCGTGGTCGGGCACTTCGCGGCGGACGGCTCCTCCTTCGAGTCCGAAATCTGGGGTGAAAACGAACAGTTTATGCCGGTCTTTCGGGGTCAGGTCTTCCA
>Ga0302046_10004069_pt1 | contig 13057 bp, 10 predicted proteins | sample RVTome_11_FD_200261 | JGI IMG/M metagenome (GOLD analysis project Ga0302046, IMG submission 200261) | Soil microbial communities from uranium-contaminated site in the Upper Colorado River Basin, Wyoming, United States - RVT147D111 (version 2) ...
TACGGCGTCAGTCACTTTCCTCCACCCGGGAGGAGGCCCCTTCCTTCCCGCAGATCCTCGCGCTCCCGGGTGGAGGAAAGTGACTGACGCCGTACGACGAAAGTGACGGACGCCGTCCGGCCGGCGATACTCACTCGCCGTGCGTTCCCTGCTCGTCGTCAGCTCGTTCCTCGTCGTCCTCGCTCTATGGCTTGCCTGCGCGGAGGAGGAGGCGACCACGGCCGCGGTCGCGGCGGCGACGCTTCCGCACGGAACCGCGACCTTCGTGCGCGATGCGGAATGCGCCGCGTGCCATCCTGTCGAGGTCGAGCGCTGGACCGGCTCGCACCACGACCTCGCGATGCAGCCGGCGACGGAGGAGACCGTACTCGGCGACTTCGACGACGCGCTCTTCGAGGCGCGCGGCGTGCGAACGCGCTTCCATCGCGACGGCGAGCGCTTCCTGGTCGATACCGTCGGACCGGACGGTGAGCGGGCCGACTTCGAGGTCGCCTGGGTCTTCGGCGTCGACCCGCTCCAGCAGCTCCTGTTGCCGCTCCCCGGCGGCCGCCTGCAGGCGTTTTCGGTCGCCTGGGACGTCGCCGGCGCGCGCTGGTACTCGCTCTATCCCGACGAGCGCCTCGTCCCCGGCGACCCCCTGCACTGGACCGGGCGCTACCAGCGCTGGAACACGATGTGCGCCGCCTGTCACTCGACGGACCTCGCGAAGCGCTACGACGTCGCGACCGACTCCTACGCGACCACCTGGGCAGAGGTCGACGTCGGCTGCCAGGCCTGCCACGGGCCCGGCAGCGAGCACGTCGCCTGGGCCGCGGCCGCTGCGCGCGGCGAGGAGCACGCCACGCTCGGCAAGGGACTCACGACCGCGCTGCGTCGGCACGCGCAGCGGGAGCAGCTCGACGCCTGCGCGCCGTGTCACTCGCGCCGCGCGGAGCTGACCGGCAACGCGCCGCCGGGCGCGCCGTTCCTCGACCACTTCCTGCCGGAGCGCTTGCACGAGGGTTTCTATCACGCCGACGGGCAGGTCCAGGACGAGGTCTACGTCTACGGCTCCTTCGTGCAGAGCAAGATGGGACTGCGCGGCGTGGCCTGCAGCGACTGCCACGACCCGCACTCGCTCGAGCCGCTCGCGTCGGGCAACGGCCTGTGCGCGCAGTGCCACACTTCCCACAACGCCCCGGTCGAGCGCTTCCCGACCCTGACGCCGAAGGACTACGACACGCCCGAGCACCACCGGCACGCCGAAGGCTCCGAGGGAGCGCGCTGCGTGAGCTGCCACATGCCGGCGAAGACCTTCATGGGAATCGACGCGCGCCGCGACCACTCGTTCCGCATCCCACGGCCGGACCTGTCCGTCGTGCTGGGCACGCCGGACGCCTGCAGCGCCTGTCACGTCGAGGGCGCCGCGTGGGCCGCCGAGCGCATCGCCGAGTGGTTCGGCCCGGAGCGCCCACGCCACTTCGCTCCGGTCTTGGCCATGGGTCGCGCGCGCATGCCCGAGGCCCTGGGCGCGCTGGCCGGCCTGTCGGCCGACGTCGCCGACACGCCCGCGATCGTGCGCGCGACGGCGCTCGAACTGCTGCGCGGCTACGGCAACCAGGCCTTGCAGGTCGCGGTCGGCTCGCTCGCGGACCCCGATCCCCTGGTGCGAGCCGCTGCGGCCGGGGCGCTCGACGGTCTCCCAGCCCAGGCGCGCGTCGTCCTGCTCACGCCGCTCCTATCGGACCCCCTGCGCGCGGTGCGCATCGAGGCCGGACGAGCGCTCTCCTCGCTCGCGAAGGACGAGATCCCCGCCGAGCACGCCGCCGCGCTCGAGTCCGCCGTCGCCGAGTTCGTCGCGGCCCAGGACGCCCAGGCGGACCTGCCGTCGGCGCACCTGAACCTCGGGATCTTCCACGCAGGACGCGAGGAGTGGGCGTCGGCCGAGGCGGACTACCGCACCGCGTTGCGCCTCGACCCGAGCTTCCTGCCGGCGCGCTTCAACCTCGCGAACCTCCTGAACGGGCGCGGCCGCAATGCCGACGCCGAGCGCGTCCTGCGCGACGGCCTGGAGCTCCACCCCGCCGACGGCGAGCTCTACTTCTCGCTCGCGCTGCTCCTGGCGGAGATGAAGCGCATGGACGAGGCGGCCGACGCGATGACGGCCGCTGCGCGCATCCAGCCCGACCGGACGCGCGTGCACTACAACCTGGGACTCCTGCTGAAGGAGGTGGGCCGCCAGGGCGAGGCCGAGGTCGCGCTCGAGGAGGCGATGGCGCGCGCCCCGCAGGACCCCGACCCGGTGCACGCGCTCGTCCTGATCTACAAGGACCGCGACGAGTGGCAGCGCGCCCTGCCACTCGCCGAGAAGCTCGTCGTCCTGCGGCGCGGGGACCCCGCGTCGCGCGAGCTGCTGGAGGAAGTGCGGCGCGGGTTGGAGCGTTGAGTCGGCGAGGGTGGTCGGGGGACGTGTGCGCGGTTCGGGGTCCTCGGTCTCGCTCGGGGTCCGGCCTCGCTCCGGTTCCGGCGGAGCGGGCGACAAGGGCCGCCGTGGTGTTGGGAAGAGAGAGAGAGAGAGAGAGAGAGAGAGGAGACGCAGAAGCAGCCACGTCTTCGCCCGAGCGAGCGGACCGGGCTCCTCGAGAGGTGTCTGGTCCAGCCAGCCGGTGAACCACGGCCCCGAGGAGCACGGATCGACGTGCCCCGCGTGCACGCCGTGGTGTTTCGCATTCTGGAGTACGTAAACCAGCGCGTTGCGCACCTGGCGCGGCGTGGCGAGGACACGCGCGTGGTACCGATCCGCGAAGGAGGATCCGCGTCGATTCCAGAGTCGATTCAATCGCTTTGCGATCCGAACCGCGAGGCCTTGTATCGCGCTCGATAGGGCAGAGGTTCCGGACGCCTCGACGATCAGGTGCAGATGGTTCCGCTGCACGCTGAACTTGCACAAGCGGAACTCGCCTGTCGACGCGCTCGCGAAGCAGCCGTGCAGCACGCGCATCTCGCGCGACGCGCGCAGGCTCGGCAAGTCGTCGCGCAGGCGCAGCGTGACGTGCACCGGGTGCCGTTCCTTCAGCAGCGCACGCTTCCGATGCGGAACACCCGCGCGTGCACCCTTCGGCTTGCGACCCGATCCCTCGCGCCTACCACCGTGTCCGTTCGGGAAGGAGTCCCCGTTCCCGTCGCCCGCTCGGCCTGAGCCGATGCGAGACCGAGTCGGGGGAGAGTGCCCCCCTACGCGAGCTGCTTCCGGAACCGCACCAAGCTTGTCCCCAGGATCGCCGCTGCGCACAGCACGAGACCCGCTACCTGGGGCGCGAGGTCGCGGAAGTCCGCCGCGCGCAGCACGACGCCGCGCAGGATCTCGATGAAGTACGTCACCGGCAACCCATAGCTGAGCAGCCGGATCGGGAGCGGCATCTCGTCGCGCGGGAACAGGAACCCCGACAGCAGCACCGACGGCAGCATGATCAGGAACGCGAACTGCATCGCCTCGAGCTGCGTGCGCGCGACGGTGGAGACCAGGAGCCCGAGCCCGAGCGAGCAGACGACGAAGAGCGTCGAGAGCGCGAGCAAGAGCGTCAGGCTCCCGTGGATCGGGACCCCGAAGACCCCGACCATGACGCACAGGACGAGCAACGTCTCGAGGAATCCGACTGCCGCGTACGGGCACAGCTTCCCGAGGATCACGCCCGCGCGGCCGACCGGCGTGACGAAGAGCTGCTCCAGCGTTCCCTTCTCGCGCTCGCGCGCGATCGCGAAGGCCGTAAGGAAGAGCGTCACGAGCTGCAGGATGATCCCGACGAGACCGGGCACGAAGAAGCGCGAGCTCTCGAGGTCCGGGTTGAAGAGCAGCCTCGGCCGCACCTGGATCGGCAGGTCCGGACGGCCGACCTCGTCGCGCGCCGGTCCGCGCCCGAGCGCCTCCGCCAGCGGGCGCGCGCGCTCGATCGACAGGTTCAGCCCGAGCAGGTTGGCGGCGTTGAGCGCGGTCGTCGCCACCTGCGAGTCGCTGCCGTCGATCAGGACCTGCACCTGCGCCTGGCGCCCGCCGGCGAGCAACGCGGAGTAGTCCGGCGGCAGCTCGATCCCGACGCGCGCGCGGCCGGAGGTGATCTCGCGCCGGAACGCCTCCTCCCCGTGCACGCGCGCGACGACGCGGAACGTTCCCGTGTTCTCGAAGGCCGACACCAGCTCGCGCGCCTCGCGCCGGCCGTCCAGGTCGTAGACCACTGTCGGGATGTCTTCGATCTCGGTCTGGATCGCGTAGCCGAAGAGGATCGTCTGCAGGATCGGGATGACGAACATGAACACGAGCGTCGCCGGCTCGCGGCGCACGTGCGTGAACTCCTTGACGAGCACCGCCCACAGACCGATGAAGGCGCGCGAGCGCTCTGCGGAGCGCGGGGAGACGGCCGGTGCCGGGTCGTCTCCGGGCGCCGCGGCGGGGAATGCGGCGGGACGCACGGCCCCCCGTTCCGCCTCGCGTGTCAGCGCGACGAACACCTCCTCCAGATCGGGAGCCTTCCCGCTCCTCGCGCCCGCCGTCACGCTCGGATGCCGCTTCAGCTCCTCCGGAGCGCCGAGCGCCAGCAACGCGCCGTAGTAGAGGTACGCCACCTCGGTGCAGCGCTCCGCCTCGTCCATGGAGTGGGTCGTGAGGAAGAGCGTCATGCCCCGCGCGGAGAGCAAGAGGAGGAGCTCCCACAGCTCGTGCCGCGCCACCGGGTCGATCCCGGCTGTCGGCTCGTCGAGGAACAAGAGCTCGGGCTCGTGGATCAACGAGCAGGCGAGCGCCAACCGCTGCTTCCAGCCGCCCGACAGCGTTCGTGCGAGCTGGTCCAGGAATCCGCCCAGGTCCGTCAGCTCGCACAGCTCGGCGATGCGCCGCTCGATGCGGTCGGCCGACAGGCCGTAGACGCGCCCGTAGAACGCGAGGTTCTCGCGCACCGACAGGTCGCCGTACAGGCTGAACTGCTGCGACATGTAGCCGATGCGGCGCTTGACCGCCTCGCTCTCGCGCACGACGTCGTGTCCGAGCACGCGCGCCGTTCCCATGGACGGCGCGAGCACGCCGCACAGCATGCGCAGGATGGTCGACTTGCCGCTTCCGTTCGGCCCGAGCAGTCCGAAGACCGCGCCGCGCCGCACGCGGAACGAGACCTCGCTCACGACCGTCTTGCTCCCGAACGCCCGCGTCAGCCCGCGGGCGTCGATCGCGACGTCGCTCGCGTCCTTCATTCGCCCTCGAACACGACGTCGGCGGTCATCCCCGGCCGCAGCCGGTCCAGTCCCTCCTCGAGCGAGACCTTGACGCGGAAGACCTGCCTGGCGCGCTCGTCCGAGGTCTGCACGTTCCCCGGCGTGAACTCGGCGCGACTCGCGAGGAAGGTGACGCGCCCGCGGAACGACTCGCCCGCCAGACCGTCCGGAACGACGCGCGCCGGCGCGCCGAGCGTGAGCGCCAGCCGACCCTGGGGCACGTAGGCCCGCACCCACAGTCGCGAGGCGTCGAGCAGCGAGAGCACCGGCGCCCCGGCCGCGACCAGGTCGCCCGGGCGCAGGTCGAGCGCCTCGACCACGCCGTCGACCGGCGCACGCACGGTCAGCTCCTCGATCTCGCGCTCCACCGCCTCGAGCGCGGCGCCTGCCGCCTGCACGCGCGCCCGCGCGGCGGCGACGTCCTCGGCCCGGAAGCCGGCCTCGACCAGCCGCAGCGCCGCCTCGGCCTCGAGCAGCAGCGCGCGTGCTTCGGCGATCACCTCGGGCCGCGTGCCGTCCTCGAGCAGCGCCAGCTCCTGCTCCGCGACGATCACGCTCGCGCCGGCCGCCTCGACGGCGGTGTTCTTGCGGTCGACCTCGTCCTGGCTGAGCGTACCGCTCTCCGCCAGCGACGCGGCCCGCGCGCGCTCGAGCTCGCTCAGCGCCAGCGTCGCCCGCGCGGACTCGAGCCGCGCGCGCGCCGCCTCGATCTCGTGCGGCAGCGGGCCGTTCTCCGCCCGCGCGAGCACGGCCTGCAGCCGGTCGCGCCGGTGGACGGCCTGGGCGATCTCCTCCGGGCGATGGCCGGCCTCGAGGCGCGCGAGCTCGGCCTCGCGCTCCGCGAGCGCGGCCTGCATCCCCGCTCGCCGCTCGAGGAAGTCGAAGGGCTCGAGCTCGAGCAGCGCCGTCCCGGCGGACACGCGCTCGCCTTCCGCGACGTGGACCGCGGCGACCCGCCCGCCGACGCGCGAGCCGAGACGGATCTGGTCGGCCTCGAGGATGCCGGACACGGGGTGCTCGCCGCCGCTGCCGGCCGCGAGCCAGTAGGTCAGCGCGAGCAGGCCGACCAGGCCGAGAGCGACGAGGACGCGGCGCGGCACGGGCTAGTCCTTCACGAAGGTGCCGCTCACGCGGTCCTTGCGCACGCCCGGGAAGGCGAGCAGCTTGTTGTGCATCGCGACGTACACGCCCGGCGGCGCGATCTGGACGGCGAGCAGCGCCTCGGTCAGGTTCTGGAGCGCGTCCGTCGTGCGCATCACCCAGGGCCGGATCGCGCCGGTCAGGACGATCGGGACGCGCGGCTCGGGATCGAGCGCGTGGATGCGCTCGCCCGTGTTCGCCAGGCGATCCGTGCCGTGCACGATGACGACGCCGTCGCAGTCCTCGGCGCGGTCGAGGGCCGTGCGCGCGATGCGCTCGTGGTCCGCAGCCGTCATCTCCAGGCTGTCCTTGTTCATGAGCGGGACGCGCTCGAGCTCGACGCCGCCGAGCTGGAGCTGCCGCAGCATGACGTCGAGCACGCTCACCCGGTTCTCGAGCACGCCCTCGAGCTCGTCGTAGGTCTTCTCGATCGTCCCGCCGGTCGAGACGAGCGCGACGTGGCGCTTCCCGGGCCGTTCCTCCGCTGCGGTCATGGCGGGAAGATAGCGCACGGGAGGCGGCCGGCGACGCCCCGGATTCAACCGCCGTCGTCGTGACGATCCGATCCGCTCAGGCGGACCTCGCGCTGGCTGCCGTCGGGATGGCACAGTAGGACGCGCAGGCGTGCGCCGAGCGCGCTGGCGAAGCTCCTCAGCGTGGAGAAGCGCAGGTCCGCCCGGCGTTCGAGCTTGGAGAGATCCGACTGCGAGATCTGCATGCGCGCGGCGATCTCGACCTGGGTCAGGCCGAGCTCGCGTCGCACGGCGCCCAGGGACGATGGTGGCGTGGTGGCGGGCTCCGGCTGTCGTCCCTCGGCCAGATCGCGCCGGCGCTCGATCCACGCGCGCCACAGCGCGGAGGTGCCGTACATCGGGTAGGCGTCGACCAGACGCAGGACCCGCCCGGCGAGCTCGCACGCAGGGTCCTTCGCGATCGCGGCCGCGATGGGCCGCCAGTCACCGAGGTCTCCCCGCTCGAGCAGGTCGGCCACCACCGCCGCCGGCAGATCCTCGATGCTCTTGCCCGGCGCGACCTCAAGGTGGCGGTGCTTCACGGCCCGGCCTCCCCGGCATCGAGCGCCGCGCGATCGAGTACCCGCAGTGCGATCCTGCGGCAGTGCCCGGTGACCGCGTTCCAGCTCTGCCAGCGGCGGGCGAGCTGTCGATAGGCCGAGAGATCGACCTCGGACAGGTCGTCGGGGCACGGCTCGGAGAGCTGCTTGGCGACCTGGGTCGCGATCCGCTGGCCTCCAGCACCGAGCTGATCGGCGTAGTACTCGTCGAGCGAGAGCACGACGTCGGCGGCGCGCGTCTCTCCGAGACGATCGGAGAGCGCCGCGAAGTCGATGTAGTCCCGCGTCGCGTTGCGCATCAGGCACAGCCAGGCCTTGATGCGGGTCGTCTCCTCCAGCGTCGGCACGCGCAACGAGCGCCCTTCCAGATCCACGATCTCGACCTCGAGCGGCCGCCGGCGGATCAGGTTGCGGACGCCCGTCTCGACACCCTCGAGTCGCCCCAGGATCAGGACCGGTCGCCGGACTCGAGCCGTGATCCAACCATCGGTCTCCTCCAGGTCCCGCAAGACGTCGTCGAAGCGAGCGGACAGGTCGGCGACGACATGGTCGTCGTCGAAGGAGACCCGGTGACCGGCGTGGTGAGCCGCCGCAGCCCCCCCGACGAGGACCGCATCGGGGACGAGCGCCTGCAACCGCGCCGCAGCAGCCAGCACGGAGCGCCACTGGGGAGGGGGCTGAGTCATTTCGTAGTGACTCTAATCACTATGGGACGATCCCGGCAACCCCCGCGCGGTTGGATCCGCGCTCTACTCCCGCGCCTCCCGCAGGTAGACCCACACGCGCCCACGCTCGAGCAACGCAGGGTTGAGCCGGCGCAGGATCTCGGCCAGCTCCGCCTGCAGCGCCGCGATCGGGGCGAGCTCGGCGCTCTGGATCCACTCGACCAGGAAGTCCTCGTAGGCGGCGGAGGCGCGCTCCGGCGGGATCTCCTTCTTCGCCAGCCAGCGCGCGAAGGCGGCGCGCTCGAGGTCGCCGCTCCTCCGGCCGAGCTCGGCGCTCTCCGCGGTCGCCGCCTCGAGCTCGCGCCGCTCTTCCTCCGTCAGGACCGGCGCGGCGCCTCCCACGGCGAAGTACTCGCCCACGACGAGGTCCGACCGACCGTCGCCGTTCCAGTCGAAGACGGAGACGCGGGCGCGCTGGCCGGGACGATCGCCGGCGCCGGCCGCGGTGGGCGCGGGAGCCGCGGCGATCAGCTCGACCGCCGGCGCGAGCTCCGCCTCCCCCGCGTCCTTCGTGTTGCGCAAGAAGAGCACGCGTCCGTCGCCGCAGCCGAGCAGGAGATCCGCGCTCCCGTCCCCGTCCCAGTCGACCACGCAAGGTGCCGCGTTCGTCCCGGCGTCCAGCTCGGCGCCGCCGGCGACCAGCGGCACCGGCGCCGCGAAGGCGAGCTCCTTCCCGCCGCCCCCGTTCCGCACGAGGAACACCTTGCCGAACATGTTCCCGACCACGAGGTCGAGGTCGCCGTCGCGGTCCCAGTCGCACACGCTGGGCATCGAGGCGCGGCCGACGCGCAGCGTCTCGCCCGCGGCGGTACGCAGCGCGCGCGGAGCGGCGAAGGTGCGCTCCTCGCGCCCCGCGAACCAGAAGAGGTCCCCCGGCGTGTAGCTGCCCGAGAGCACGTCCGCGCGCCCGTCGCCGTCGAGATCCGCGACCTGCGGACCGAAGCTCGTGCATCAGCCGTGGGGAACGGTGGCGAGCGCGTCCGCGGCGCGCAGGAGCTCGAAGTCCTCGAAGCGCGGCGCGCCGCGCGCTCCCGCGTTGCGGTAGACGCGCACGCAGCCGTCCTCGAACTGGCCGACGAGGAGGTCCGCCAGCCCGTCGCCGTCGAGGTCGGCCAGGCAGGGCGCCGAGTTGCCGCCCGGGACGTCGATGGCGACGCCGCGCGCCTCGACCGCGAAGGGCGCGGCGAGCTCGTCGCCGAGCACGAGCGGAAGGAGAAGCGGGAGCAGCGACGTGAGCACGGAGGCATCCTCCACGCTCGCTCCGCGGCGCGCAAGGGGACCCGTCCAGCGGGAGCGCAGCTCGCCACGCTCCGGCGCAGGACGCGCTCCGCATCGAGCGGCTAGCGGGACCTCGAGTCGGTAGCAGCCCCGCGTCCGTCACTGCTGCGCGACGCGGGGACGCTCTGGATCCACGCCGAAAAGCCGAGGGTCCAGGAACTAGACCCTCTCGAGGATCGCCACGCATTCGTCCGCGTGCTCGACGAAATCGCGCAGCTCGAGGGGCAGCCCGAACTCCTCGCGGCACCGCGCGTACAGCTCCTTTGCGTCGCCCGGATCCCAGACGTGGAAGTGGATGCTGTAGTCGAGCGCGTCGAGCAGACGCCACCACGCTTCGTGCTCGTCGCCCGCGCGCTGGTTCACCGTGCGCGACCAGTCCTGGTAGTGCGCCTCGCGCGAACCGGCAGGTCCCTCGACGTGGTCGCGGCGGACGTGCTCGAACGGAGTGCGCTCGCGCACGGAGTCGAACGTCTTGCGCGCGTCGGGCACCGCGCAGTACAGCACGCCGCCCGGGCGTAGCACGCGCGCGTGGGCGAGCAGCGTCCCGATCGGGTCCTGGCAGTGCTCGAGGAAGTGGTTCGAGATCAGGAAGTCGTGTGACGCATCGGCGAAGCTGCCGAGCTTCTCGCCGTCGTCGATGACGTCGACGTCGACGAACTTGAAGTTCGCGATCTCGTAGTACGCGAGCGCGAGCTCCTCGGGAGCGTACTTGTCGACGTACGTCACCTGCGCGCCGTCGGGAACGCGCAGCGGATTGTGGAGCGCGCCGACCTCGATGCCCTCGCCGCTGATGTGCTTCTGCGACAGCCCCCAGCGCACCTCCCCCTTCTCGACCTCGCCGAACGTCTCCTCGCCGTTCGCGTCCCGCAGGAACGCCGCGGCGCCGTCGATCCACGTCCCCCACTGCGCGAACATCTCGGGAGTGACGGCGTCCGCGTGCTTGGCGCGATAGGCCTCGAGCTGCGCATCTGCCTTCTGGCGGGGGTCCATTGGTGGTCCGTTCCTCGGTCGAGTTCGGAAGGCGTGGAGTATCGCCTCAGTCGTCGAGCACGTCGAGGCTCCGAAGCGCTTCGAGCAGCGGCGCAAGGAGCGCGCTCTGCCCCACCACCTGCCAGTGCGTGTCGGTGACGAGGTAGCCGAGCTCGCCTTCGCGCGCAAGCCGGTCGAGATGCGGCGTGGCGGAAAGGAACGTGATCGACTCCGCCTCGCAGGCCGAGCGCACGACGCGCTCGAGGCTGTCACGACGCTCGAGCAGCTGGCGGAGGTAGACGTCCGGCGCGACGGGCACGGGCTCGGGGAGCAGATAGCTCGCAGTCCGATGAGCCAGCTCGGACGTCGCCTCGACGTGCGGCAGGTAGACCTCGGCCTTGCTCGGGACGTAGACCAGGAGGAACGCGACGCCGCGCTCGCGACACGTCTTCGAGGCGCGCACGAGGATGTCGCGTGCCGTCCTCCAGCCGATGTTCGCCTCCCACTGCTCGACCGTCAGGTGCAGGAGGCCGAGGTGCGCCGGATTGAACCAGAGGTCCTGCTTCGTTCCGTCGCACAGTGTGAAGGGGAAGCCGGGCAAGGCCTCGCGGCGCCCGACGTCGCGCGCGGCGAACAGGTGGCGCAGGACATCGGGCAGGATCAACCGCGGCGGCATGCGATCGGCGTGGACCTCCGCGAACGTGTCGAGCCCCTTCCGCTTGTGAACGAGCGGGTAGATCGATCCGCTCGCGTCGTTGCCCGAGAAGAAGAACCAGATGACGCAGCGCGGGTTCTTCCCGAGCCCGACGTTCTCCATCAGCCACTCCTCGCGCACCGGACCGATCGCGGAGACGCCGATGTTGAACACGTCCAGCCCCGTCGCCCTGGCGAGCTGGACCTGGAGCCCCGCGGGCCGCGTCACGCCCGTCGCCACGGCGAACGAGTCGCCGACGATCAAGAGGTCCGCATGCGTCGCGCCGGGCTCGTTCGGGAACCCGTTCTCCCCGGTCGGGAGGAAGACGTCGGGAAAGCGCACGCGATCGTAGTCCACGTCGCGGGACACGATCCCGAGCTCGACCAGGTCCGCCGGCGGCGTCCCTTCGTAGGAACCGTGCCGCAGCGGCAACGGAACCGCCTCGATCGGCGTGCGCGCGAGAATCCCCGGCTCGAAGAACTCCACCCCTCCCATCGGGAACGAGTGCAGGTACGCGGTCGGTAGGAGCCCGGGCGCCATGTGCAGCGTGCCCTCGAGGATCGCGAATGCGATGGCGAGCGACACGAGGAGTCGAAGCGCGACACGCTTGGCGGTAGGTCTCGACATCGTGCATCCCGCCGGTGAGCGCGCGGGGACGTCAGCTTCGCACATGCGCGAGGCCGAGGCATGACCCCGGTCGCCGCTTTCCGTAGGCGCGACCTGGGTCATGCCTCGGCCTCGCGCATGTGCGAAGCTGACGTCGCTCGGGTTTCGATCCCACCACCAGTCGAGGAACGGCCCCAGTGCCAGGGCCATCGCGCCCAAGGCCACGCCGGATGTGCCGGTACGTGAAGAGGCCACCCATCGCCACAGAGCGCCTCTCGGTGGCGGAGGACGGGCCGCGTCGTCTACAGGCTGCGACGTCCCTGGCGAGATGGGACGAGCCACGTGGTCTTCGAGCCCCCCGTCCTCACCAGTCACCTCGCAGCCATCCTCACATCCGAGCGGACCCGTCAGCGGGCATCGCAAGGCACCGGCGCTATCCCTTCGACCGAGAGGTTCCGTCCTGGTCCCAGTCGGCGCTCACGCCCGCCGCGACAGGAACAGCGCCCCCAGGCCGGCCAGGCCGCTCGCGACTAGCAGCAGTCCCCAGTCGTCCAGCAGCGGGACGGCGACGGAGCTGATCGTGACGGTGAACTGGCACTGCGAGCCGTTGCCCGCGGCGTCCGTCGCCGTGCAGGTCACGGTCGTCGTCCCGATCGGGAACACGGAGCCCGAGGGCGGGCTGCAGACGAGCGACGGCGAGGGATCGCAGTCGTCCGTCGCGCTCGCCGAGAAGGTGACGACCCTCGCGCCCCCGCAGAAGAGGACGAGGTCCGCCGGGCAGGTCACCACCGGCGCGGTCGTGTCCGCCACGACGGTGACGTCGAAGGAGCACATGGAAGAGTTGCCCGAGGCGTCCGTCGCCGTGCACGTCACCGTGGTCGTGCCGACCGCGAACAGCGAGCCCGAAGGCGGCGCGCAGACCACGCTCGGCGCGGGATCGCAGGCGTCCGTCGCGGTCGCCGAGAAGCTCACCAGGGCGCCGCCGGGGGGTGCACAGGAGACGCTGATGTCCGCCGGGCAGGTGACCTGCGGCGCGGTCGTGTCCTCGACGGTCACGTCGAAGGTGCAGGTCGCGGAGTTGCCCGAGGCGTCGGTGGCGGTGACCGTGACCGTGGTCGTGCCGAGCGAGAAGGTGCTGCCCGAGGCCGGGACCGAGGCGACCGCGGGCGCGGGGTCGCACAGGTCGCTCGCGCTGGGAGTGAAGCTCACGATCTCGCCCGCCGAATTCGTGCACTCGACCGTGACCGCGGCGGGACAGGTGGGCGCGGGCGGTGTCGTGTCCTCGACCGTGACGTCGAAGGAGCACATGGCGGAGTTGCCCGAGGCGTCGGT
>Ga0302046_10004070_pt1 | contig 13057 bp, 7 predicted proteins | sample RVTome_11_FD_200261 | JGI IMG/M metagenome (GOLD analysis project Ga0302046, IMG submission 200261) | Soil microbial communities from uranium-contaminated site in the Upper Colorado River Basin, Wyoming, United States - RVT147D111 (version 2) ...
TTTATGAGGCCATGGTGCGCATGGCCCAAGATTTTTCCATGCGGGCGCCCTTAATAGACGGCCAGGGTAACTTCGGTTCCGTTGATGGCGACCCACCGGCCGCGATGCGTTACACCGAAGCTCGCCTGGCGGCCCTGGCTATTGAAATGATGGTCGATCTCGAAAAAGACACGGTCGACTTTACCGATAATTTCGATGACAGTCTGGTCGAACCCACAGTCATACCGGCCAAGGCGCCGAATCTGCTGGTCAACGGCGCGTCCGGTATTGCCGTGGGCATGGCGACCAGTGTCCCGCCTCACAACTTGGGCGAGGTATGTGATGCGCTGGTCTTCATGATCGACCAGCAGTTAAAAAACAAAGAAGTCACCCTCGACCATCTGCTAAAATTTATCAAGGGGCCCGATTTCCCTACCGGCGGGATTACCTACCGCTACGCCAGGTCGAACGAATCGGGCGAGGATAGCGACGACCTGATTAAATCGGCTTATGCTGTCGGTCGGGGCCGGCTGACGGTTCAAGCCAAGGCCCATATCGAGGAAATGAGCCGCAATCGCCACCGGCTGGTCATTACCGAACTGCCGTATCAGACCAACAAGGCCAACCTGATCGAGAAGATCGCCGATTTGGCCCGTGACGGCAAACTCGAGGGTTTGACCGATCTGCGGGATGAGTCAGACCGCCAGGGCATGCGCCTGGTAATCGAGCTAACACGCACTGTCGAGCCAAATGAGGTTCTCAAGCAGCTTTTCAAGATGACCCCGTTGCAGAGCACGTTTAGCATCAACATGTTGGCTCTGGTCGATGGCGAGCCTCGCTTGCTGCCCCTCAGACGCAGTTTGCAGTTCTTTATCGAGCATCGCCAGACGATCATCACCCGCCGCACCCGCTATGAATTGAACCAGGCCAAAAACCGGGCCCACATCCTGGAGGGGTTACGCATCGCCCTGGCCAATCTGGATGAGGTGATCGACACGATTCGCAAATCCAGGTCGGTGGACACAGCCAAGAAGAATCTCCGCCAACAATTCAAGCTAAGCGAGATTCAGGTCGCAGCCATCCTGGATATGCCCCTGCGTCGTCTGGCGGCGCTGGAACGCCAAAAGATCGAGACAGAGTATAAAGAACTCCTGAAACAGATCAAATATCTGGAGGGTCTCTTAAAAACGCCCAAAAAGATTTTGGAGGTGATCAAAGACGACCTGAAGGAGCTAAAGGCGACCTACAGTACACCCCGCCGCACCCTGATCATCGAACAGGGGGCTAGTGACAAGAAATTAATGACGGCCGGCGAGCTGGTCCCGGAAGAAGAAGTGATCGTGGCCGTCAGCCAGAGCGGCCGGGTCTGCCGCTGGCCCAACAAAGCGGAGTTGAAGCCGGGACAAGGCCGGCAAAAGGACCCGCTGGTTGTGGCCGTCCCGGCCAGTACCCGCGATATGCTTTATCTTTTCACTGCCCAGGGTCAGGCCGTGATCATTCCGATGCACCAGGTGCCGCCGGGCGCTGCGCCCGGTGATGGGCCCAGCCTGACCGAATTCAATGTGGCTTCGACCCAGCCGGTTGTGGCCGGTTTGACCCTGCCCAATAGCGATGAACACGCCGGGTATCTTTTCCTGGTTTCCAGATCGGGCCGGGTCAAACGGATTACTTTGAATGACCTGGCCGCTGTCCGGGGTGACGGGGCGGTGGTCATGGGGCTCGATAAGGGTGATACCCTGCTGACGGCCTTTGCGACCGAAGGCAAAGGCGAGGTGATTTTGACCAGCGCCCAGGGCCAGGGTATCCGTTTTGCGGAGGAAGAGGTCCGGCCCATGGGGCTCCCTGCCGCCGGGGTTTTTGGGATGAAACTCGCTGATAAAGATGAACTGGTGGGCGCGGGCCCCGTAAAGCCGCGCGGCGATGTGCTGATCGTGACCCAAAATGGAGACGCCAAACGAACCAGTTTGAGCGACTATCCAACCCAGGGGCGTTATGGTCAGGGTGTGGTCGCCATCAAGCTGGCCAAAGACTCCGGGCCGGTAGCGGTGGCTACCACGGCTAACGTTTCGGATCGGGTCATGCTCATCGCCAAAAACGGTAATAATAAGACCGTCTATGCCAAATCCATCTCCAAAATCGGACGTAATCAAAAAGGAAAGGCGTTTATGTCGATTCGCGGCCGAAATGAGATTGCGCGCCTGGTTACCCTGGCTGACAAAGGGTAATTGAGACGTTGCTCTAACTTTGTTGTATTTTTTGGCTCGTGATATAATTCTACGCTTAGGATTGAGAATTAAGAACTTCCTCAAATGAAGTCAAAATATTCGATTTAGCTGCCTACAAACGGGCCGGTATTTAATCCTGTGCCCTTATTGGCGCCAAGTATCTGTTTTCCGAGAGGAGGGCACTATGGAAGTCACGACAAAACGCTTGCGCCGTTGTGATTTGGTTACGGCCAAAGGGAGGATCGATAGTTCAACAGTAAAGAGCCTGGCTGATACTTTGAACTCGATCAAGGAGGACGGCCGCTATAAGATTGTCTTCAATATGCGGGACGTTACCTTCATCTCCAGTATCGGCTTGAGCGAACTCATCGATACCCAAAAAACGTGCCGCCATCTCAAACGGGGTGAATTGATTCTGGCCGAGGTGCCGGAGCGGATCACCGAGGCGCTGCAATTGGCCGGTTTAAGCCCGCTGTTCAAAATGTTTGATACCGAAACCGAAGCAGTTGGTCATTTCTAAAGTCCTTTCGTTTAATAAAACTATTGAGAAGCCGTCCTCATATGCTTTACGGCTTGGGAGGCGGCTCTTTTTTTGTAGTGGAGCGTGTAGGCGATTTACTCTACACGAGTTAGAGTCGTTGGATGGTTTCCAAAAACCAGATTACCGTCTCAGGCCACTTTAAGAATTTGGCCAAAATCGGTGCTTTTATCGAACGGGCGGCCCGGCAAGCGGGTTTGGATGGCCAGGCAGTGTATGCTGTCCAAATGGCCGTTGATGAAGCCTGCTCCAACATCATCGAGCACGGCTATGGGGGCGAGGGCCGGGGGTCGATCCGGTTGACCTGCCAGATTCAAAAGGACGGTCTCCAAGTCATGATTCACGATCAGGCCCGGCCGTTTGATCCTTCGCAAGTGCCCAGATTGGATACCGGAGTTCCTTTGTCAAAACGGCAGCCGAGAGGGATGGGTTTATTCTTTATTCGCCGGCTGGTCGATACGGTTGAATTTGAGTTTGACCCGGCCCACGGAAACCGTTTGACCCTATTCAAACGCCGAGAGCAATCCTCATGACCGATCCTCAAGCCAAAGTGTCTTCGGAACATACCGAACTATGGCGCTTAGAACAACTGGCTCTGATCAGCCAGGTCGCTACCCAGGTCACCAGCATCACCGAACTGGACCAACTGCTCGTGCGCGTTGTTGGGTTGATTTACCAAACCTTTGAATTCTATGCGGCGGCCCTCTTTATTTTGGAAGATGATCGGCTTATCCTCAAAGCCCAGGCCGGCCCCACAGGCTCATTTACGGTTGGCGACGCGTTCATTCCTGAAGGCAAGGAAGATATGCCCATAGGCGAGGGCATCGTCGGCTGGGTGGCGGCCCACCAACAAGAATTGGTCGCCGGGGATGTGGAGCGGGAGCAGCGCTATCGTTATAACCACGAATTTCCCGAAACCCGGGCTGAAATCGCGTTACCGTTGCAGGTCGAGGATCGCCTGCTGGGGGTGCTGGATGTTCAACTGAATTATGTGCAGGCCGGAGGTTTCGACGAAAGCGATTTGCTGGTTTTGCGCGCCCTGGCCGGTCAGGTTTCGATGGCGATTGAAGATACCCGGCTCTACGCCGAAGCCCGCCGTCGCGGTGATTATCTGGCCTCCATCAGGGCGGTCAGCGGGGCCATCGCCTCCATTTTGAATGTGGACCGCCTCCTGGAACGGGTCGGCTCGCTCATCGAAGAGCATTTTGGTTACCCTTGCGTGCAGCTTTTTACGGTCCATTACGGCCGCCGCCATATCGAATATCGAGCTGGCAGTCCTCAATGTGCCGAGCTGCTCGATCATCAGCCGCAACGCCTTTACCCCCTGGATGATCCTCAGAGCAATATCCCCGCTGCCGTTCGGGCCAAAGAAATGATTCTCATTGACCAGGCGGACAACCCGTCCGGGCTCTTGTCAGAATTGATCATTCCACTCATCTACAATGACGAAGTCCTGGGCGTTTTGGACGTCAAATCGGATCGGATTGACGCCTTTGGCCCCGATGACCGCAAAATTCTGGAAATGTTGGCCGATAACATTACCATCGCTCTGCGTAATGCTAATCTTTATCATTCCGAACGTTGGCGGCGCCAGATTGCCAATAGCCTGCGCCGAATTTCAGGGGCGCTCATTGCGGATGTTAGCCTGGATCATATGTTGAGTAAGATCTTGACCGAACTGAAGCGCAATCTCCCGACCGAGATTTTAGCGATTTGGCTCATTACAAACGATCAAAAGGACAGCAGTCAAATGCTCCAACTTTCGACGGTTCAGGCGCCCCAATCCTTTCATTTACCGGCCGATTTTGTGCCGGGCCAGGACCCTTGGTTAGCCGTTGGGCTTGAGGCCACCGAACCACTCATTCGAAGCAGCGACCAGCCTGTTGATCCGATTGCCAACCTGCTGGCTTACGAGCCGGATCATTCAGCCGTCTTGGCCCCGCTGCGAGTGCAAGATCGCGTGCTTGGTCTCTTGACCATGGCCCATCGCGAGCCGGGACGCTATGGCCGGGAAGCCAGGGCCATCTCGAGCGCCTTTGCCAACCAGGCGGCCATTGCCATCGAGAATGCCCGGCTCTTTCGCATTGCCCAGGAAGAGGCCGAGATCAAAAGCGCGCTGCTAAAAGTCGTCGAAGTGACCCAGGGGTTTGGTGATTTGAGCCGGGTCCTGGCCGCTGTCGTTCAAATTCCACCCCTCGTCGCCGAGGTTGATCGCTGCGCAATTTGGCGGCGGCAGCCCCAAACGGATGTTTTCGAGCCGGAAGCCGCCTTTGGATTTGACCCAGGCCAGCTTGAATTTTTCGACCATTTTCCGCTCACTGCTGAAGTGACCGCTGTGGAACGCCTCAACCAAACTCGGGCGCCCATCGTCATTGTCAATACTGCCGATGATCAGCGCCTCCCGCCAGAGATGGTGGCCGGCCTGGAGCTGGAGACGTTGGTGTTGCTGCCTATCGTGGCCCACGATGACATGTTGGGGATCATGCTGGTCACGTTTATCAATCCGGCCGCTATTCGCCACGAGCGAATTCGGCTGATTACGGGCGTGGCACATCAAGCTGCGGTTGCCATCGAAAGCAAATACCTGTTCGATCAAAAGGCCGAGCAGGAACGGCTGACCCATGAACTGGAACTGGCCCGTGACATCCAGACCAAATTAATCCCTGTTGATCTGCCGGCCATACCCGGCTGGGAACTGGTCGCTTTTTGGCGATCCGCTCAAGAGGTTGCCGGCGACTTCTATGATTTTATCGAGGTATCGCCGCATCAACTAGGCATCGTCATTGCCGATGTGGCCGGCAAGGGCATGCCGGCGGCGCTCTACATGACCCTGACCCGGTCGCTGCTGCGGGCGACTGCGCCCGGCCAAACGGATCCAAGAGCGGTGTTGACCCGAGTCAATCAACTGCTGGTGCCCGATACACAGGGGGGGCGCTTTGTCTCAGTGTTTTACGCCATACTCAACATCGAAACCGGCCGCCTGACGTATACCAATGCCGGTCATAACCCGCCACTGTTACTCCGGGCCGATGGCCAGAGCGACCGGCTGCATGCCCCCGGTCTGGTATTGGGGGTCCTGTCTGACATCGAATTGGGCACGGGCCAGGACTATCTAAATTCAGGCGATGGCATCTTCTTGTATACCGATGGTGTGACCGAGGTGTTCGGCGCCACAGAAGAGATGTTTGGTGAAGAGCGGCTCAAAGCCCTGGTACAGGAACATTGGGCCGAGGGTCCGTCAGCCGTTGTCGCCGCGATTCAGCAGGCCGTTAGAGATTTCAGCGCCACGACCCTACCCAGTGATGATTTTACCCTACTGGTCTTACGCCGAGTTTAGATGAATGCCTGAACATAAAACCGACCTGTTTCGGGTCTCCTACTACTCCGCCGCGAATGCTCGAAGTAAGCCGGCGAATGATATTCTGGAAGATCGTTGGCTGCACAAGCTCTTCCTGGTCACGCATTTACCCGCCGTCTGGTCCGCTTCCAAAGTGGCCTTTGCATTGTTGCTGCTGGCTGCGCTGGTCTGGTATAGCTGGCTGCCGCTCGGCCCGGTATCCTTTTCGGCGGCGACCATTTACCTGGGCTTTGCCCTGGCTGATTGGGTGCTATTATCATGGCTGCCGCAGTCGGGCCGCTCCTTTGGCCCTATCGGGCCCCAGCTCTTTGTGATGACGGCGCCGCGTCTCGGTGTTGCTATTTTATTGGGCATCACTGCATGGGTCGTGGGGCGCGAGTTGACCTTGCCTTTCTTGTGGGCCGTTATCATTCTGCAAGCGATCGGCACCTTGATTTATATCTGGGGCGTGCTGTACGAGCCGTTTGCTTTGGGCGTGTCCCAGCGGGCGATCCAATCGCCAAAATTACCGGCCGGGGCGCAGCCTATTCGCTTACTCCACCTCAGCGATTTGCATATCGAGCGTCTGACGCAGCGCGAAGCCCGCTTGTTGGAGTTGATCGCCGAGATCGCACCCGACCTGATCGTCATCACGGGCGATTTTCTCAATCTGTCCTATGTCGATGAACCCGTCGCCCGCGCTGAAGTCCGCAGCCTGCTGTCCGCCCTTCGCGCACCTTATGGGGTTTACGCCACCCTGGGCAGCCCACCCGTTGATCCGCGTGATACCACCCCGTCGCTTATTGATGGCCTCAATATCAAACTGCTGCGCGACGAGGTGGCCGTCCTCAAATTCAAAGATGGGCGCACCCTGTCGCTGCTAGGGCTTGACTGCGATCACGCCCCGGAGGCGGATGGCCGGGTTTTCGATGCGCTTTACCGTTTGACGCCGGGCAACTCGATGCATATTTTGCTGTATCACTCGCCGGAGCTAATGCCCCTGGTGCAGCAGTACCCGGTCGATCTGTATCTGTGCGGCCATACCCACGGAGGGCAAGTGCGATTTCCGCTTTATGGCGCTCTGATCACCAGCAGCAGCCTGGGCAAACGCTATGAGATGGGGCCTTATGTCGAACAGGGTACCACCCTCTATATCAGCCGGGGCATCGGCCTGGAAGGCTTGAGCGCACCTCGCATCCGGCTCCTCTGCCCGCCGGAGATTATTTTGTTCACCCTTTCTGGTAAAAGTTAACGTGAATTTAAGATACTTGCTCTTTGTAATCATGCTGCTGCCCGTCCTGGCGTGTGGTAATGCCCTCAGCAGTGTCGAAGCCGAAGCCAGACCAACGCGGGTCCGAGTCATTCGCTTCAAAACGCCGACGCCGTCCGTCACGCCTACGGTGACGCTAACCCCGACGGCCGTCCCGCCAACGCCCACGCCGACAATAACACCGCAGCCGCCCACCAGCGCACCTTCTCCAACGGTGATGTCAACGCCAACCGCGCCGCCCGAACCAGCGGCGACCACCCAACCGGCCCCGACAACGTCGCCGCCAGTATCCGCCGTAACGGTCGCTGAAGCCCAACCGGCTCCGGTCACTGTAGTCGTCGAGGCTTACCATCTGGGCTACGGAGTGCAGTTGGCCGAGGCCAAAAATATGGATTTGGCCGTTCAGGGGGGCTTTACCTGGGCCAAGCACGATCTCAATATCCGCCAGGAAGTCAATTTCATTTCCAATGCCGATAACTTGCTGAGCGATCTGCGTAAGAGTGGCGCCGAGCACGTCTTGCTCAAGCTGATCGTCTGGAATGAAGGCGGTCTGCCGGATGCGCCGCGCACCGCTGCTGAGGTCGAAGATTTTGCCGAAAACGCGGCTGAGGCGGCTGAGTTCATCCGCGACAAACATGGTCCGGCCTTTCGCCACATCGCCTACGAAATCTGGAATGAACCCAACCTGAACTATGAATGGGAAGGTAACCCCAACCCGGCCGAATTTGTCGCCCTGCTGCGGGCAGCCTCGGCCGCCATTCGTCAGGCTGATCCGCAAGCCATCGTCGTCAGCGGCGCGCCCTCGCCCGGCGGTGATTTCGATGACCTGAAGTTCCTGGACGGCATGTACGCCAATGGAGTCAAAGGCTTGATGGATGCCGTGGGCAGCCATCCCTACGGCGGTCCCTGGCCCTACGATCACCCGACCGGCATTGACGAAGCCGGCAATGGCTACCCCTATTTTCGCAAACCCGAAGCGCAGCGCGCCATCATGGAAAAATATGGCGATGGCGACACCCAAATCTGGGCCACCGAATTTAGCTGGCTGGCCGGGGTGCCCGATTGTGATTTTGGCGAGCATACCCGCTGGCAGGTCACGCCCCAGCAGCAGGCCGATTTCCTGGTGGCCGGCTTTGAATACGCTCACCAAAACTGGCCCTGGATGGGCCCCATGTTCGTGGTCTATGACTTTGGCCTGACCGGGCGCTACGACCGCTGTCACCCCGCCGCCGGCTATTCGATCCTTCGCCCGGACCCCCACAGCCCTGACATTGTCAGCCCCGCCGCTCAGGCTCTGTTCGCCATGCCCAAGTACTCCGGCTGGTAGTCTTGCGAGTGTTTAGGACTTTTAACCTCTTGTAATTATCGTAAAGTACGATATAATTTTTTTAAGATACAACCGTAACTACACCCATATCTACAGCGATATCAATTTTGAGTGGTGGGCACGCTTTTAATAGATTGTCACCTCACGTTGATCGATCACCAACCAGTGTATCGTTTGTCCCATTGTTTGACTATCTCTGATGGAGAGGTAAGGCACGCAAGGGACCTCTCCATTAGCCACTTTTTGAGCCAAAATTGAGCCAAAATTGAGCCAGGCCTGGTAACCTGAGGCCAGATTACCCGGCAGATCCATGAGCTCAATTCATGATATATCTCCCTTGCAGCGCTTTGACCTATGAAGGCAGGACCCGGTTTCTTGACGATGGCTATGGATTCCCTGTATCATAGCCCTCCTGTACCAGGCCCTGCAGGGGTCCTGTATTATATGGAGATTGAATCTTCGATGAGCCTAATCGGCCAAACCCTCGGCCAATATCAGATTGTTGAGCAAATTGGCGCGGGCGGCATGGCCACCGTTTATAAAGCCTATCAAGCCGGTCTGGATCGATATGTTGCCGTCAAGGTCTTGCCAGCTCAGCACGCCCTCAGCGCCGGCTATAAAGCCCGCTTCATAAACGAGGCCAAAGTTGTCGCCAAGCTGAATCATCCTAATATCCTGCCGATTTTTGACGTCGGTTTTGAGGGTGATCTCAGCTATTTCGTGATGAAATACGTTACCGGCCCGCGTACAACCCTTACTCTGCGTGATCTGCTGGGCAAACCCATGGATTTGCCAACCATCTGTCATTATGTCGATCAGATGGCCAGCGCCCTCGATCATGCCCACGACCGGGGCATTGTTCACCGCGACATCAAGCCGACCAATATTTTACTGGAGGATGATTGGCTCCTGCTGGCCGATTTCGGGCTGGCCAAAATCATCCTGGACAATTCACAGTTGACGGGGACTGGAGCCATTGTCGGCACACCGGCGTATCTCTCCCCGGAACAGGCCGAGGGCAAATCCATCGACCACCGCGCCGATATTTATTCCCTGGGGGTGGTTCTGTACCAGATGGTCGTCGGCCAGGTACCCTTTGAGGCCGACATGCCGATGGGTGTGTTGTTCAAACATATCTACGAGCCGATCCCTGAGCCGCGCTCATTCAGACCTGATTTGCCGGTTGGGGTCGAAAATATCATCTTCAAGGCCCTGGCCAAACATCAAGAGGAGCGCTACAACCGGGCCGGTGAACTGGCCGAGGCGCTGCGCGCCGAATTATTGACCGGGTCTGCTGTCATCCCGGCCAAACCGGGCCTGGCCAAGGCCACCCGTCTGTTTATCTGCTACAAACGCAATGTCGATCCTGACCAACAGTTGGCTAACTATCTGTACGAATATCTAACCGGGCAGGGCCAGGAAGTGTTCATCGATCAAACGTTGCGAACCGGGGATGCCTGGCTGGCCGAAATCGACCGGCAGATCAAGCAAAGCGATTTCTTGATCGTACTGCTGTCCAAAGACTCGGCCGACAGCGAGATGGTGCAAGCCGAGATCAGACGGGCCTATGAATATCGCAAACGGCAGGGCAATCCGCGAGCCTTACCGGTGCGCGTGGGCTACGAAGGCTTGCTGCCTTATACCATCGATGCGTTTTTGGACCCGCTTCAATACGTCATTTGGCAAAAGAATGGCGACAACGAACGCGTGGCCCGGGAAATTCTGGCCGCGATTGCCGGCGGGTTACCTGCCCGGACCCCTATCCCGATCAAACCGGCCAGCAACATCCTGTCCGAAGATGGCGATGCCATTAGCAACGAAGGAGACCTGCGTCCACCGCTGCCGCAGTTCGACCCTCGTCTACTGGAAACCCTGGAGGCGCCCGGCGGGGTGGTCAAATTGCGCGATACGTTTTACATCGAGCGCCAGGCTGATGGCCAGGTCAGGCGTGAGGTCAGCAAAGCCGGCACGACCACCACCATTCGCGCCTCCCGCCAGACCGGCAAGAGCTCGCTGCTGGTCCGGGGTGTGAGCCATGCTCGCCAAAAAGGGGCCAAGATCATCAACCTCGATTTTCAACGCATCGATGCGGATCGTCTGGCGGCGCCGGACCTTTTCCTGCGTGACCTGGCCGAATCGATTGTGCGCAAACTCAGGCTCGACGTTAGCGAAGTGGAGAACTTCTGGAGTGGTTCGTTGGGGCCGCAGGACAAGCTGACCTATCTCATGGAAGATTATGTTTTGCCTGAAAGTGAGGCCCCCATCGTCCTGGCTTTGGATGAAGTGGATCGCCTCTTGCAAACGCCATTCCACAGTGATTTCTTCGCCCTGCTGCGCTCCTGGCACAACAGCCGCGCCCTGGAAGAGCAGTGGGATCGATTCAACCTGGTCATGGTCATCTCGACCGAACCTTTTTTGTTGATCGCCGATGTCAACCAGTCTCCCTTTAATGTCGGTCTCAAAATCTACCTGGAAGATTTTAATGAGGCTCAGGTTCGCGATCTCAACGAGCGACATGGCTGGCCGGTGTCCGAAACGGATTTTCCACAACTGCTGAAGCTGCTGGGTGGGCAGCCCTATCTCACCCGCAAGGCCCTGTATACCCTGGCCGTTGAACATCTCGCCTGGGATGAACTCATGCAGACGGCGACCCTCGATCACGGGCCCTTTGGTGATCATCTGCGCCGCCATCAATGGCTGCTCCGTAATGAGCCGGACCTGCGCACGACCCTTAAACAGATCATCAACCAAGAGAAGGGCGCCGACGAGATGGCCGTCTTCCGTCTATTACAATCGGGCCTGGTCAAGGGCAGCGGCGATGTCTATATCTGCCGCTGTGATCTATACCGCATGTATTTCAAGGACAAGCTGTGATGAGCACCGAGATCGAAGCCGCCGAATTTTACGTGGCCGGAGGCACCCTGCGGCCGGGTTCGCCCTCATATGTCGAGCGTCCCGCCGATGATGAGTTGTTTAACCTGGCCCTGGCCGGTGAATTCTGCTACGTCCTCACCGCCCGCCAGATGGGCAAATCCAGCTTGATGATTCGCACGGCGCGCCGGCTGCGGGCTCAAGACGTTTACTCGGTCATCCTCGATCTGACCAAAATCGGTACCGACGTGAGCGTCGAGCAGTGGTACCTGGGGCTGCTGACCCAGCTCAAACGGAATTTGAAACTGTCGGTCGACCTGGAAGCGTGGTGGCAGAAGCGGCAAGCCGTGGGCCACGTCCAGCGTTTCACCGATTTCTTGCACGATGTCGTACTCCAAGAGATCGAGGGCCAGGTCGTCATCTTCATGGATGAGATCGATACCACCCTCAACCTGGATTTCTCGGATGATTTCTTTGCCGCCATCCGTTTTATCTATAACGCCCGCGCCACCGATGAAGCCTATGAGCGGATCACGTTTGTGCTGCTGGGTGTGGCTACTCCGGCCGATTTGATCAAAGACCGCAGCCGGACCCCCTTTAATATCGGACAAGGGATCGATCTCAGCGATTTCAGCCGGGGTGATGCCCGTGTCTTGCAGCAAGGGTTGCAAAGCGACTACCCGCAAGCAGGCGAAGCTATCTTTAACCGAATCTATTACTGGACCAACGGCCATCCTTATCTGACCCAGAAACTCTGTTTGAGTGTGGCCGAGCACAAAAATGGCCCGCAGGCAGATCCTCATAATGACGTATGGCCCAATGAACGCGTCGACGAGCTGGTCGAACGTCTATTCCTCTCCAAAGAAGCACGCAAGGAAACTAACCTGCAATTCGTGCGCGACAGCGTCGAAAACAGCCCGCGTCGAGAAACGATCTTGAAGCTCTATCGCCAGGTTTATGCCGGCAAAGCGATTGCCGAGGACGAGCGGTCACTCGATCAAAACCGGCTCAAGTTGTTTGGCCTGGTGCGAGCCGAGCAGGGCGTCTTACAGACTCGTAACGAGATCTATCGCCAAATATTTGATCTCGACTGGGTCAAGGAGAATACACCGGTTGACTGGTTACGCCGGTTGGTTGTTGTACTGGCGCTCCTGGTTGTCTTGCTGATCGGGGTAAGCGTTTCCTCGATTTACTGGCAGCGACCCCAGCAGGAAGCCCGCGCATATATTGAAAATTTTCGGGCTACGACCGACTCAAACGAGCGCATAACCAATTTGGCCGGCCTATTCGATCTGCCCAGCTCCGGGCCTCAGGCCAGAGAATTATTCTTTAACGAACTGACCCCCGAAGAGCGGCTGGCCCTATTTGGGACCGCCGCTCCGGCCCAGGTCGGACCACAATTGATAACTGTGGTCAGGGGTTTGTATACCGCCCTCGAAAACAACGAGCGGGACAATACCTTGCTGCGAGCCATGGCCGAACCCCTGGGTCAAATCGAGGACGTGCGGGC
>Ga0302046_10004071_pt1 | contig 13056 bp, 8 predicted proteins | sample RVTome_11_FD_200261 | JGI IMG/M metagenome (GOLD analysis project Ga0302046, IMG submission 200261) | Soil microbial communities from uranium-contaminated site in the Upper Colorado River Basin, Wyoming, United States - RVT147D111 (version 2) ...
TCGACCCGCCGAAGGTGTGGAAGGCGAAGGCGCGGCCGATCCGGTTCTCGCTGACCGAGCCCGACAGGATCGAATAGTCCGCCGGGTGGAACACCGAGTTGCCGACGCCGGCCAGCGTCATCAGGAGGTGGATCTGCCACATCTCGGTGGCGAAGGCGACGAGCGTGACGGCGAGGCCGTTCAGCATCAGCCCGATCACCAGCACCGGCCGCGCCCCGAACCGCTCGCAGATGAATCCCATCGGCGTCTGCAGTACCCCCGTCGCGACCGCGAAGCAGGTGATGGCGAGCCCGAGCTCCGCATACCCGACGCCGAGGTCGGCCCGCATCAGCGGGAACAGCGGCGGCAGCGCCAGCATATAGAGGTGGCTCAGCATGTGCGCCATGCTGATCAGCCCTATGACATGCGTCTCGCGCCGCGCGGATACGGCCGTCATCGACATGCGAAAGACCTCGGGATTCAATCGATTGACAAGGCTGCCCGGGAGGGAGCCGGACGACCGCGGGATTATATAGGGCGCGGCGGGGCCGGGGATAGGGGGAAATGGGGGATTCTGGAATGGGAAGCCTCGGCCCCAATCCCCCTAACACGTCACACCACGGCTTGTCCGTGGTGTCCATGAGACGGGTCTCTAATCGGATCGAATGCGATGATACGGAGAACGGCGCCGTGGATGCCACGCATGAAGCGTGGCATGACGAAATCGGAGAAGGCGAGCCCCTCGCCCGCGGTCGCTATCCCCCTACCCCTGCCCCAGATGCGCCCGCATCGCGGCCTGCGTTTCCGCGCCGCCCTGGTTGATCGGCATGGTCTTATGCTTTTCGCGGAGGCGGAGGCGGTGGGCGTATTCGAGGGGCATCGGCGCGAACGGGTCGGCGACGCCGAGCGCTTGGGCGGCGCGCACCGGCCACTCGGCGTGGACCAGCAGCTCGCGGGCAAGCGCCACGAGGTCGGCCTGGCCCTTCTGCAGGATGTCCTCGGCCTGCTCGGGCTCGGTGATCAGGCCGACGGCGATGGTCGGGATGCCGACCTCGCGGCGGATGCGCTCGGCGAAACCGACCTGGTAGCCGGGCACACGCGGCACCGCCGGCATGTTGGAATTGCCGGTCACGCCGCCCGACGAGCAGTCGATCATGTCGATGTCGCGCGCCTTCAATTCCCGCGACAGCGCGACCGTGTCCTCCAGCGTCCAGCGCCCGCCGACCCCGTCGACGCAGGAGGCGCGCCACGACAAGGGCTTGTCCGGCCAGGCGGCGCGCACGGTCTCGGCCACTTCGAGCGCGAAGCGCATGCGGCCCTGCAGGTCGCCGCCATAGGCATCCGTCCGCGTGTTGCTGCAGGGCGAGAGGAACTGGTGGATCAAATAGCCGTGCGCGCCGTGGATCTCGAGGAAGTCGTAGCCCGAATCCTCCGAGCGGCGCGTGGCCTCGCGCCACGCCGCCAGCACCGTCCTGATGTCGTCGCGGTCCATCTCCTTCGGCGCGTAGCGGCGCGGGCCTTCGAGCAGCGGGCTCGGAGCGACGCCCTGCCAGGGCGCGAAGCCGTCGGCGGCGTCCGCATCGGTCAGCGGGCGGAAGTCCTGCACCGCGCCGTGGCAGGACGCCTTGCGCCCGGCATGGCCGAGCTGGATCGCCGGCACCGCATCCTGGGCGCGGATGAAGTCGGTGATGCGGCGGTACATCGGGATGTGCTTGTCGTCCCAGATGCCGGCGCAGTCGTAGGTCTTGCGCCCGCGCGCCTCGACCGCCGTCTCCTCGCCGAAGACGATGCCCGAGCCGCCGGTCGCCAGCCGGCCGAGATGGATCAGCTCCCAGTCGGTCGGCCCGCCGTCGTCCGAGTGGTACTGGCACATCGGCGAGACGACGATGCGGTTCTTGGCGGTCACGCCGCGGATGGTGATCGGCGTGAACAGCAGCGGACGGGACGCGGCGGCGGTCTGGTCGGGCATGAGGATTTTCGGACGTTTGATGGCGGGTTACCGGCGATATTAGGCCGGGCGGTGCGGGGCTGCAATGGACGGGGAACGCTTTCCCTCTCCGCCCCCTGGGGGCGGAGAGGGCCAGGGAGAGGTGGGGGCTTCCTACCTGGAGGCAGCCTTCGTCGCCACCTCACCCGCGCGCTTCGCGCGCACCCTCTCCGCCGTCTGGCGGAGAGGGTTTAGACCCTGCCCAAAAATTAACGAATTCATTAACGAAATGTTATCCGAGCCTTTCTAACCTGCCTGCCGCCGGGGGTGGGCATCATGCAACAAGGCATTGATTTATCATGGATGGTAGCCAGCACATCGCCATGACCGACGTGATCGTCGGGCGCATCGTCGCGATCTCGGGCGCGCAGATCACGGCGCAACTGGACGTTTCCAAAGGGCACGACGACACCACCGCGCTGCAGATCGGCACGCTGGTCAAGACCCAGACGCCGAACAGCATTGCCTATGGCGTGGTCCGCAGCCTGGCCGTGACAAATCCGGGGGCGAATCCCGGCGGCATCGACGCCGAAGTGCAGATGGCGGAGATCACCCTGATCGGCGAGACGCCCTGCGCCGAGGGCGGCAAGTTCTACGCCTTCCGGCGCGGCATGGCGCGCTCGCCCTCGCTCGGCCGGCCGGTCTTCACGACCGCCACCGCCGACTTCGCCCGCGTCTACGCCCCGCCGAGCCAGACCTCGGTCAAGGTCGGCGTGATCCACCAGGATACCTCGCTGCCCGCGCATATCATGACCGACGAGCTGCTGGGCAAGCATTTCGGGATTCTCGGCACGACCGGTTCGGGCAAGTCCTGCGCCGTCGTGCTGATCCTCCGCGCCATCCTCGACCAGCACCCGAACGCGCACGTGATGATGCTGGACCCGCACAACGAGTACACCAAGGCGTTCGGCGACCGCGCCGAGATCCTCGACCACAAGACGCTGGAGCTGCCCTACTGGCTGCTCAATTTCAGCGAGCTGCTGGAAGTGCTGTTCGGCGCGCACGCGGACGAGGGCAGCGCCGAGGCCGGCATCCTCGCCGACATCATCCCGCAGGCCAAGCGCGACCAGATCGGCAACCCGGAGAAGGGCATCCATTTCACCATCGATACGCCGGTGCCCTACAAGTTCGCCGACCTGATCCGCCGCATCGACCACGAGATGGGCAAGCTCGACAAGAACGAGGCGGTGGCGCCCTACCGGCGGCTGCGCGCCCGGCTCACGGCGCTGCAGACCGACATGCGCTACAAGTTCATGTTCGGCGGCATCTCGATCTCCGACCGCATGCCCGACATCCTCGGCCGGCTGTTCCGCATCCCGGTCGACGGCAAGCCGATCTCGATCGTCGACCTGTCGGCGATCCCGTCGGAGATCGTCAACGTCGTGATCTCGGTGCTATGCCGCCTGACCTTCGAGCTCGCGCTGTGGTGCGAGCGCTCGGTGCCGATCCTGCTGGTCTGCGAGGAGGCGCACCGCTACGCCCCCGTACAGGACGACCCGCGCTACGCCATGACCAAGCACGCGCTGTCGCGCATCGCCAAGGAAGGGCGCAAGTACGGCGCCTCGCTCTGCGTCGTCAGCCAGCGGCCGTCGCAGCTTTCGCCCGACCTGCTGTCGCAGTGCAACACGCTGTTCGCCATGCGCATGAGCAACAACGACGACCAGGAGCACCTGCGCGGCGCGATGTCGGACTCCTCGGCCGGGCTGATGGAGTTCCTGCCCTCGCTCGGCAATGGCGAATGCGTCGCCGTCGGCCAGGGCGTGACGCTCCCAATGCGCGTCAAGTTCCGCAGCCTGCCGGAAGAGCAGCGCCCGCACAGCTCGACCGCGGTCTTCTCCAAAGCCTGGGACAGCGGCGCGGAGAACCTCGACTACGTCCGCGATATCGTGCGGCGGTGGAGAAGGCTGTAAGGGGCCGCGACCGTTTCCGGCACCCGGAGCGCTCATGCTTCGACAGGCTCAGCATGAGGACTCTAGTCGTAGATCAATAAATTAGACCTCGTCCTGAGCCTGTCGAAGGACGAGTACGCGCCGATCTACGATCCCAAGCGATCGAGCGCTATGGGTTGTATTCGTCGTCGAACTGCGCGGCCTCATCCGACACCGAGACCATACCCAGTTCCTCGACGATGCAATCCGGCAGCTCGGCTACGTGAAATGCCGTCTGCGCATGTCGCCGTAGCGGTGCCTTATCGTCAGCAGCCTTCTCTCCTGACGTGACTTTTGACATCCATTGCGCCTTTCACCGTCGTCACCGCGTACGCTTACTTTTCGAGACAATGCGATTAGATCGAGTGAAATCGCGTACCCGGAGCGCTCATGCTTCGACAAGCTCAGCATGAGGACTCTAATGTAGTACAATAACTAGGCCTCGTCCTGAGCCTGTCGAAGGACGAGTACGCTCAGCCCTCACCCCACCATCGCCGCCGCGAAGCGGGCGGCGGGGGATGTCGGCGGGGTGTCCTCGGGTAATACCACGAACAGGTCCTTCGCCAGATCGCCGTCCGAGAGGCGGAGCGCGCGCAGCGTGCCCGACTTGACCTCCTCCTCCACCGCGCCGGCGAGGACGAGGGAGATGCCGAGCCCGGCCTTGACAGCCTCCTTGACCGCCGCGGTGCTGCCGAGCTGGAGCGTGACGCGCAGCCGCGCGGCGTTCCGCCCGAAGACCTTGCGCAGGAGCTGGCCGGTGCCGCTGCCGGGCTCGCCGCCGATCAGCGGCTGGTCGAGCAGCAGCGCCTTGGTCACCGAGCGGCGCGCGGCCCAGGGATGCGCCGGGGCGACGATCACCGCCATCGGCTCGCGCCGGAAGGGCACGGCCGCGAAGCCCGGCCGGCGGTCCCACCATTCCATCAGCGCCACGTCGATCTCGCCGCCGTCGAGCCGGCCGGCGATCTCCGGGTTGGTGCCGAGCACCAGCTCGAAGCCGACCCCCGCGCCGCCGTTCGCGGCGAAGCGCTGCAGCTTCCGCGGCAGCAGGTAGGTCCCGATATTGCCGCAGGCGCCGATCGCCAGCGACCGCCCGCGCACCGCCGAGACGGCGCGCGCCGCGGTGCGCATCAGCCCGCGCGCATACGGCAGGAAGGCGATGCCGTCGCGGGTCGGCTCCGAGCCGGTGCGGTTGCGCACCAGGAGCTGCACGCCGAGCGCCTCCTCCAGCTTGCGGAGCTGCTGCGAGACCGTCGGCTGCGCCAGGCCCAGCGACTGCGCGGCGCCCTGGAATCCCCCCTCGTCGATCACCGCGAGGAAGGTCTGCACCTGCGCCAGGTTCAGCATGACGCGCCTGCCCCAGCACCTGCCGCATGGCCCGCCAGCACGATCGCCGCGCCCGTCGGCGCGTTGACCGCCCCGCGCGGCCGCTTGCCGTCGAAACAGTCGACGATGCTCATCGCCGCTGCCATCGCAATGTCGCGTCGCACGGAATCGACCGCGGAGCCGAGATGCGGCGTCAGCACGGTACGGTCCTGATACTGCTGCAGGCGGAAGGAGACCACGTCGGGCCGGCCGGTGCGGGCCCAGTCCTCCATCTCGAACACGTCGGCGGCGTAGCCGGCCAGCCGGCCGCTCTCCAGCGCATCGGCGACCGCCTCCTCATGCACCAGCGAGCCGCGCGCCGGGTTGACCAGGTAACTGCCGGGCTTCATGCGCTTCAGCGCGTCGCGGCCGATGATCTGCGTCGTCTCCCCCGCCAGCGGCAGCGCCAGGACGACGAAATCGCTCCGCGCCAGCGCGTCGTTGAAGGAGACGGCGCGGATGCCGAGCGCTTTTTCGGCGGACTCCGGCAGACGCTGGCGGTCGTAATAGAGCGTCTCGGTCTTGAAGCCGCGCAGCCGCTCGGCGATGGCGCGGCCGATCGCCCCCATGCCGAGGATGCCGACCGTCGCGCCCGCGAGCCCGGTGCCGTAGAACCGCGGCCGCCAGCCCTCGAACTGGCCGTCGCGGACGTAGCGGTCGCCCGCCATCATATTGCGGGCCAGCGCGATGGTGAGCCCGACCGCCAGCTCCGCCGTCGGCTCGGTCAGCAGGTCCGGCACGATGGCGAGCCAGATGCCGCGCTCGGTGCAGGCCTCGACGTCGAAATTGTCGTAGCCCTTGAGCGCGCCCGCGACGATACGGAGGTCGGGACAGGACGCGAGGAAGCGCCCGTCCACCCGGTCCGGCATGAACGCCATCAGCGCCTCGGCGTCGCCCGCGCGCTGGCGCAGCTCCCATTCCGGCCAGGGCTCGCGGCCGCGGTTGGCGTCGACCGAGAAGCGGGCGGCGAGGAAATCGAGCACGTCGTCATGCACCCAGTTGGTGACGACGACCTTGTAGCGGCGCGAGCGGCTGTGCAGCGATGACGGCATGTTTGGGCTGCCTTTCTATTCGAATTTCCAATCGTATTGTATTTGCATTGCAAAATGTAATCGAAACCGCCGCTCTTTCAGGCCCTGCTGCCAAGCCTGTCGCAATCGTCGACACCCTGCAGTGTCGCAATGACCAATGGCCGTTGGAGCATTGTCATTTGCAATAGATCGCGAGGATCGATTGCTAAATACAAACTCCAAATTTTCCGGGACGGCCGGATGAACGCTGTGTGAAGGTTATGTGACGAAGCGGCGCGGTGAGGAAGATTTAGTGCTTGAGCGGTGCGCCATGCCGAGCGGCGCCGTCGTCGGGCGCAGTGGATTCGACAACCCAATCGATCGCGGACGCGAGGCGCGCATGCCCGATCTCGCGCGCGAGGATGCCGGCAAGCTCCTCCATCGCCGCTTCGTAGTTTGCGGCGTGCGGCCCGCGGCCGTGGGCGCGCAGCAGGTCGGCGCAGGCGCGACCGTGCACGATCCAGAGAGCGGCGATGCGCGGGTCCAGGGAACTGTTGCTCACGCGAGCCTCGCATTTCATCGGACGCGCATGGTCCAACTTGGTCCACATATTGCGGCCGACCGACGATATTCGTCAAGATATAGATGCGTGCGGCGCGGGTCCACGCATGGCTGCGCAGGGCCAACGGAACTACCGGGAAAACTTGTATTGTTGGCGTCCGGCGTCGGGCGTAGAGTTAACGAGGGGGAGTTCTCGTCGAAAAGAAGGAGCCAGACGCGGCCCGTAACGGCCGCGCAACCGGGCGCTCTCGCGCCCGGCGCGGATGACTGCTGCATAAAGAACGAAAAAGAGGCGCCGAAACGTCCCGAGCCCCAACCCTCCGGAGGTACGTACCATGTCGCAATCGAAGAAGGACACCAGCCAAACCCACAACCCGCGTCAGCTCGATCACGGCGCGCGGTCGCCCGCCGAAACGGGAGTCATCCTCGGCGCCGTCCCGCTGGAGCAATTCGTCTTGGCGCAGCGCGCCCAGATGGAAGCCCTGACCAAAGCCACGAACGTCCTGGTGGAGGGGCTGACGGCCATCAACCGCGAGGTCGTCGATTTCAGCGACCGGCGCACCCGCGCGATGGTCGACGGCACGCAGGCGGCGCCGAAGAACGGCGATTGGACCGAGGTGCTGAACTTCCAGATCGACTATGCGGGCCACGCGACGCAAGCCTATATGGAAGAGGCGACGAAGCTGTTCGAGCTCGGCGTCAAGGTCTCGCAGGAAAGCTGGTCGCCGCTGCAGCAGTCGATGGCGACGGTGTTCGGCGGTATCTTCCGCAAGCCGGACTGAGGCGGCGGGCCCCTGCTTTTCGTGGGTGCGCGGGTCGAGCCCGCGCACGACGGTAATATATTGAATTCAAAACAAAACCGTCATGCGCGTGCTTGACACGCGCATCCACGTCTCTGCGCTGCGCCGATCAGGCTTAACCGGACAGCAGTGGACGCCGTTCGTCGATGCAGCGGCTTCGCATGGCCATGAACGCCCGGCGCACAATCACGCGCCTGTTGCGGACGCCGCGGGTTTGCGCCAGCATCGACGCCGATACGGGAACATCACGCCATGAAGTGCCCTTTCTGCGGCGCGGACAACAAGGCGGGCCGCCGGTTCTGCGGCGCCTGCGGCCAGGCGCTCTCCCAGCGTTGCGCCAAATGCGGCTTCGAGAACCAGCCGGACGACCGGTTCTGCGGCGGCTGCGGCGCCGCGCTCGCCGAGGCTCCCGCCCCTACCCCGGCTCCGGAGCCCGCGCCGGTCGAAGACGAGCGCGCGGAGCGCCGCCAGATCACCGTGCTGTTCTGCGACATGGTCGGCTCGACGGCGCTGTCGCAGCGGCTGGACCCGGAGGAGCTGCGCGACCTCACCCACCGCTACCAGCAGGCCTGCACCGCGATTATCGCCCGCTATGACGGCTATGTCGCCCGCTACATGGGCGACGGCGTGCTGGCCTATTTCGGCTACCCCAGAGCGCATGAGGACGACGCGGAGCGCGCCGTCCGCGCCGGCCTCGACATGGCGCCGGCTATGGCGGCGGTTCACAGCGCGTTCCCGGAGTGCGACCTCAGGATCGCCGTCCGCGTCGGCATCGCCACCGGCCTGGTGGTTGCCGGCGACATCGTCGGCGACGGCGAGGCGCGTGAGCAGCAGGTGGTCGGCGAGACGCCCAACCTGGCGGCCAAGCTGCAGGCCGCTGCGCCGCCGGACGCCGTGGTCATTGCCGGCTCGACCCGCGCGCTGATCGGCGAGACCTTCGACTGCGATGCGATGGCGCCGGTCGCGGTCAAGGGGCTGGAGGCGCCGATCGCCGCCTGGCGGGTGCTCGGCCTGGGCCGGGTGCGCAGCCGCTTCGAGGCGAGCCGGCAGGTCGGTCTCACACCCTTCGTCGGCCGCGAGCAGGAGATCGCGCTGCTGCTCGACCGCTGGCGACGCGCCTGCGACGGCGAGGGCCAGGTGGTCTCGGTCTGCGGCGAGGCCGGCATCGGCAAGTCGCGCATCACCGGGGCGCTGCTCGAAGCCGTGGTCGACGCGCCGCACCACCGGCTGCATTACCAATGCTCGCCCTTCCACTTCTGCAGCGCGCTGCACCCGGTCGCCGAGCAAATCGCCTTCGCCGCCGGGTTCGAGCGGGACGACGGCGACGCGCGGCGCCTGAAAAAGCTCGAAGCGCTGTTCGGCCGCTCGGGCACAGACCCGGTTCGCGTCACCTCCCTCATCGCCCCGCTGCTCTCGATCGCGCCCGGCGACCGCCTGCCGCCGCTCGACATGACGCCCGAGCGCCAGATCGACGAGGCGCTCGACGCCCTGATTGCGCACGTCGCCGGCCTCGCCGCCGAGAAGCCCGTGCTGATGGTGTTCGAGGACCTGCACTGGATCGACCCGACCTCGCTCGACCTGCTCGACCGGCTGGTCGGGCGTATTGCCGGCCTGCCGGTCCTGGTGGTTCTGACCTACCGGCCGGACTTCGAGATGCCATGGATCGGCGAGGCGCACGTCACCTTCCTCAGCCTCAGCCGGCTCGGCCGCCGCGAGTCCGCAGCGCTCGCCGCCGGGGTGACGGACCGCGGCGCGCTGCCCGACGAGGTGCTGGCCGCCATCATCGCGCGCACCGACGGCGTGCCGCTGTTCGTCGAGGAGCTGACGCGCGCCGTGCTCGAAGGCGGCATGCTGACGCAGCGCGACGGCCGCTGGGCTTTGGACGGCCCGCTGCCGCCGCTCGCGATCCCGGCGACGCTGAAGGACTCGCTGCGCGCCCGGCTCGACCAGCTCTCCACGGTGCGCGACGTCTGCCAGACGGCTTCCGTTATCGGCCGCGACTTTTCGTTCGAGCTGCTCGCGGCGGTGACCGGACGCGATCCGGAGCCGCTGCGGGGCGACCTGGCGCAGCTTGTCGAGGCGTCGCTGATGCTGCGCCACGGCACCGGCGAGCAGGAACGGTATTCGTTCCGGCACGCGCTGATCCGCGACGCGGCGTACGAATCGCTGCTCAACAGCCGGCGCCGCCTGCTGCATGCGCGCGTCGCAAGCGTGCTGCAGGCGCGCGGACCCGGGGCGTTTGCCGCGGAAATCGGCTTCGTCGCCGACCATCTGAGCCTTGCCGGCATGGCGTCGGAGGCGGCGGCGCTGTTCATGCAGGCAGGCCGCCAGTCCGCCGCGAAGGCGATGACGCGCGAGGCCGCGACGCGGTTCCGCCGCGCGCTGGCCGCGCTGTCGGAGCTGCCGGACGACACGGAACGCTCGCGGCAAATGGTCGAGGCGCACATCGAGCTCGCCTCCACGCTGCGTATTCTCGGGCGCTTCGGCGATGCGCTGCCCCATCTCGACGCCGCCGAAGCCGAGGCCGCCATGCGCAACGACATCCTGGCGCTCGCCCGCGTCCACTACAGCCGCGGCAATATCTATTTCCCGACCGGCAAGATCGAGGAATGCCTGACGCAGCACCAGCTCTCCTACCGCTACGCGCAGGAGGCCGGCTCGCTCGAGCACGAGGCCCGCGCGCTCGGCGGGCTCGGCGACGCCTACTACCAGCGGGGCCGGATGCTGACCGCCTTCGACCACTTCCGCCGCTGCGTCGAGATTAGCCGCCGGGAAGGGTTCACGGCGATCGAGGCCGCCAACCTGCACATGCTGGGCTGGACACGCCTCTACCAGAACAACCTCCCCGCGGCGATCGCGGACGGCCATGCGGCGATCGCGGTGGCCCAGCGGGCCGGCGACATCCGGGCGCATCATTTCGGGCATGCCGTGGTCGCGCATCTGTCGCTCGACCGCGACGACATGGAGGCGGCGGCGCGCCATGCCCGCGAGGCCCTGACCCTGTCGCAGAAGTTCGGCTCGAAGTTCCTCGAGGCGCAGAGCCTGACGTCGCTCGCCATGGTCGCGCACCATGGCGGCAACGCGGACCAGGCGCTGCGGCTGGCGCGGGAGGCGCTGGCGCTGATCCAGAGCACGCCGATGACCTTTATCGGCCCGCGCATCTTCAGCGTGCTCGCCGCCTGCACCTCCGACCCGGAGGAGCGCGCGACGGCGCTGGCCAAGGCGGAGGAAATCCTGGCGACCGGCAGCGTCAGCCACAATCATTTCTGGTTCCGCCGCGCCGCCATGGAGCAGGCGCTCGAGCGGCAGGAGTGGGACGAGGCCGACCGCCAGGCCGAGGCGCTCGCGCAGTACACACAGTCCGAGCCGCTGCCCTGGAGCGATTTCTACTGCCTGCGCGGCCGCACGCTCGCCGCGGTCGGCCGCGGCGACGGCGGGCCGGAGACCGCGGCGACGCTCAAGCGCCTGCAGGACGAGACCATCGATGCCGGCCTGCTGTCGGCGCTGCCGAAGATCGAGGCGGCGATGCGAACGACCGGCACTCACCCCCACCCGGCGCTTCGCGCCGACCTCCCCCGTCAAGGGGGAGGTTAGGGTATGCGCCGCGCAAACACCCAGCCTCCCCCCTTGCGGGCAGGGGAATCGCATGTGACGGCGTTAGCGGCTCGGCCGACGGTTTGGGACGTGCGCAGTGCGTGCTTCGACAAGCTCAGCATGAGGTTTTTCTCAATGCCACAAAGACACACCTCATCCTGAGCTTGTCGAAGGACGCACGGCATTCGCGCAGCGCCGGGTGGGGGCGCCGCGTGGCATCGCGACGGCGCGGCGCTGCTGCGGGCGCTCGGCCGCCGGCTCGCCCAGGCGCGCTCCTAATCCGCCGCCGCAGCGTTCGTCTTCTTCGTGGCGCGCGCCGCCTTGGCGAAATGCTCCTCGCCGAAATTGTACAGCCCGGCGCCGCCCATGAAGATCTTCGCCGCCGTCTCGCGCCCGACATTCTTCAGCAGGTTGTTCGCGACGTTCGGGAAGTTCGAATCGAAATGCGGGTAGTCGGTCGAGATGCACATGCGGTCGGCGCCGATCAGGCTCGCGGTCGCCTCGATCTCGGGCTCGCTCCCCTCCACCGCCGCCCAGCAGTTGCGCTGGAAGTATTCTTTCGGGGTCAGCGACAGATAGGGCGCGTGCGTGTCGCGGTACTGCGGATAGTCCCACTCGATGCGCGACAGGATGCCGGGCGCCCAGGAATTCTGCGCCTCGAGAAATCCGACCCGCAGCTTGGGATAGAACTCGAACACGCCGGCGATCAGCATGGCGATCAGCGCCTGCTGCATCTCGATCCAGTGGCTGGCGACGTGGCGGTAGAAGCGGTTCTCGCCGAACAGCTCGTTCATGTGCGAGTAGCGCGCCCCGGTGCCTTCATGGAAGCCCATGGTGACGCCGAGCTCCTCGTGCAGCGCGAACAGGGGGTTCCAGTAGTTGGAATGCCAGAAGCGCCCGTTGATGCGGTTGGGCCTGACGAAGGAGCCGACGGCGCCGAGCTCGGTCACGCAGCGCACCAGCTCGGCGCAGGCGAGGTTGACGTCGTGCAGCGGCAGCATCGCCGCGAACTTCAGCTGGTCCGGGCTGTGCTGGCAGAACTCGTAGATCCAGTTGTTGTAAGCCTCGCAGAGCGCCAGCGACAGCCGCGGGTCCAGCCCGTCGCGGGCGATCAGGCTGAGCCCCATGGTCGGAAACAGGACTGCGATGTCGATCCCTTCCAGCTCCATGCCCATGACCTGGGCTTCGGCGTCATAGCCCCGCTCGATGGCGAAGTTCAGCCGTCCGCTCTCGGCCATGCGCGAGCCCGACAGCGGCTGCGTGGTCTCGACCTTCTTGCGGCCCGCCGGCCGCTTCCGATACTGCTGCAGGTCGGGATCGGTTGAGGTCGAGAGGCCGTCGATGACGATCATGCCGCGCCTCGGCCGGCCGTCGGCGCCGACGGGCAGCGCCACACGATCGCGGAACCGGGGATCCAGATAGCGCTCGAACAGATCGACCGGTTCCATAACATGCATGTCGCAGTCAACGAATCGAAGCCCGTCCTTCATGGCTGTATTCCCCTAGGTTATGCGTTCCTCCGCGTTCAACATCCGCAACGGCCGCGACATTGGCGCGCGGCGTCGGCTTACATTTTCGATTACTCGTTTCATCGCGCGGCCGGGACGCCGAGAAATGCGCTTATGCGCTGCGGGTACGCCGCGGCCATCCATCCAATTGCGAAAAGTATAACGCCGAATCCCCGTTCAAGGGAAACCGGCGCTGGTGAAAGATCTTTCCGGGCGCATGTCACAGTTGAGACAGAAGAGCCTGCCCGGCCACATCCGGCATTTCGTGGGTGCGCGGATCAAGTCCGCGCACGACGGCAATATTTTGAATTCAAAATAAAAACGTCA
>Ga0302046_10004073_pt1 | contig 13052 bp, 13 predicted proteins | sample RVTome_11_FD_200261 | JGI IMG/M metagenome (GOLD analysis project Ga0302046, IMG submission 200261) | Soil microbial communities from uranium-contaminated site in the Upper Colorado River Basin, Wyoming, United States - RVT147D111 (version 2) ...
GCCACCGGCCAGCGGACGGAGTCCGCGCCATAGGCCTCGACGATCTCCCTCACCCGTTTCGGCGTCATCGTCATCCCCTTCGTTTCGTATCGTCTCGTTCTATGCCAGCGTCTTGCGGAGCGTGCGACGCGCCCGCACCAGCAGCGACTCCACCGCCCCGACGCTCATCTCCAGCACCGCGGCCGCCTCCGCGTTGCTCATGCCTTCGTAGTAGCAAAGCACCAATGCCGCGCGCTGGCGGTCCGGCAGATCGCCGATCGCGGCACGGACCCGGCGGACGGTTTCCGCCGTGGCGAGCCGGTCGAGCGCGTGCGGCGCGTCGTCCGCCTGCTCCGGCACCTCGTCCAGCGGTACGGGCGCCACGCGCCGCCTGCGATCGATGCAGAGGTTGACCACGATGCGATGGAGCCAGGTCGTGAACAGGGCCGTCTGCCCGCCGCCACCCGACGGCGCCCAGCCCGGCGCCTTCTGCCAGCATCGCAGGAATGCTTCCTGCCCGACCTCCTCCGCTTCCGCCGCGCTCGCCAGCATGCGTCCGGCAATCGCTCCGACCCGCGGCAGATGGCGGCGGACCAGATCGGCAAAGGCGAGCCGGTCGCCGTTCCCCGCACGCCGCATCAGTTCGTCGTCGGAAGGTTCCGCGCTCATTCACCCTCGCCCGAGGGGCAGTGATCAGTCCGGCCGGATGGTTCCCGGCCCGGCATCCTACGCAATCTCCGCGCCACCGGCCGCCGCGATGGGCCAGCCCTGCCGGGCCCTGCCGGCATGCCGGCAGGGAACGTGTCATCCAGGCGACGGCCATCTCGTCCGCTCCTCGACGAAAGCCGGCGGCACATTCCCGCGTGCCGCTGGTCTACGAGGCATTACACGTAGGGACCGGATGAATCCTGCGCGGGCCGGTGCCGATTTTTGCCGAGCTTTTTCGGGCATTTTCGGCCGGACTATCGTTAACGGGCCCTCGATCACAATATCGTGAGCACCGGGACCGAATCGATCGGCGTCCGTGTCTTGTTCATCCCTGCCGGGCAATGCATCCTTGCCGCGGAATGCCCATCCTCGGAGCCTTCGATGGCACGCGTCAGCTTCACCAATAACCTGCGGCGCCATCTGGACTGCCCTTCCGCCACGGTGCCGGGCGATACCGTCCGCGCCGTTCTCGAAGGAATCTTCGAGGAGAATCCGAAGCTGCGGTCCTATCTCCTGGACGACCAGGGCGCGCTGCGCCGGCACGTGAACGTCTTCGTCAACGACGCGGCGGTGCGCGACCGGGAGCGGCTGACGGACGCGGTTTCCGGGAAGGATGAGATCTTCGTGATACAGGCGCTGTCGGGAGGCTGAGATGCCGGGAAAGATCCACGTTGCGACCCGCAAGGGACTGCTGACCTTCGCGCCGGCGGGCAAGGCGTGGCGTCTCGGCGCCACCGCCTTCCTCGGCGATCCGGTCTCGAGCGTGCTGCGCGACCCGCGGGACGGCGCGCTGTATGCGGCGCTCAACCTCGGCCATTTCGGCATCAAGCTGCACCGCTCCGAGGACGGCGGCACGACATGGAAGGAGCTGCCGGTCCCCGCTTTTCCCGCCGTCGATCCGCCCAAGGAGGGCGAGAAAGGACCGAGCGTATCGCAGATCTGGACCCTGGCGGCCGGCGGCGCGGATCAGCCGGGTCTGCTCTGGGCCGGCACGAATCCGGGCGGCCTGTTCCGTTCCGATAACCGGGGCGAAAGCTGGGCCCTGGTCGAAAGCTTGTGGAACGAGCCGGCCCGCGAGAAATGGTTCGGAGGCGGCTACAACGAGCCGGGCATTCACTCGGTCTGCGTTGATCCGCGCGACAGCCGCCGCTTGACCCTCGGCATCTCCTGCGGCGGCGTGTGGGCGAGCGACGACGCGGGCGCGACCTGGCAACAGGGCGGCCACGGTCTCCGCGCCGAATATATGCCGCCCAACCTCGCCTACGACCCGGTGGCGCAGGACCCGCACCGCCTCGCGCAATGTCCCTCCGCGCCCGACACGATCTGGTGCCAGCATCACAATGGCATCTTCCTGTCCGAGGACGGCGGCCGCAATTTCGTCGAGATCGAGAGCGCGAAGCCGTCGCGCTTCGGCTTTGCAGTCGCGGTCCACCCGCGCGACGCCAAGACGGCCTGGTTCGTGCCCGCGGTGAAGGACGAGCGCCGCGTCCCGGTGGACCAGCGTTTCGTCGTCAGCCGCACGCGCGACGGCGGCAAAACCTTCCAGATTCTCGATAGCGGACTGCCGTCCGGCCCATCCTTCGACCTGGTCTACCGCCACGGCCTTGCCGTCGACAGCACCGGCGAACGGCTCACCATGGGCAGCACGACCGGAAACCTCTGGGTCAGCGAGACCGGCGGCGACTCCTGGTCGCCGATCAGCAGCCATCTGCCGCCGGTCAGCCAGGTCGCCTGGGCGCCCGGCTGAGATTGCTCTATTCGGCCGCCGCCTTCTGCGCCGCCTGCGCGAGCGCTGCGATATCGGGGATCGGGCGCGCCAGCTCCCCCTCCTGCGCCATGAAACGCTCGAGCGAAAGGCCGGTCGAGATCAGCCCGAGGTCGCCTCGGAACGGACCGACAAGGTTGAGCCCGAACGGCATGCCGGCCGGGCCGCGCCCCGCGGTCACCGTGAGGACGGGACAGCCGGTCATCGTGAAGGCGGCGTTGACCGTGCCCCGCCCGGCATCGGCGGAGAAGTCGTATTCGTCCGACTTGAAGCGGTCGTTCTCCGCGCGCATCGCCGCCTCGCGGCGGTCGATCTCGGCGAGCGTTAGCGGCAGGTTCGACAAGCCCGGCACGATCAGCAAGTCGAACTCGCGGAAGAACTTGCGGAGCTCGCGGAAGACGCGCGTCTGCTCGGCCTGCGCCCAGGCGACGTCCTCCACCGTCTGGGCGAAGGCGCGTCGGAAGTCGACGCGCTTGTACTCGGTCACGCTGGCCGGGTCCTTCTTGTACATCTCGACGAGCCCGGGGAAGAATTTCAGCGGCCGCAATATCCAGTAGGCGCGGTTGATTTCGCCGAGCGGCGGGTTGCGCCACTCGACGGTGCGGAACAGGCGCTCGATGCGCCGGATCTTGTCCTCGAACGCCGCCCGCATGGCCGGGTCCGTCTTGACGAAGCCGAGGTCGCAGGAGACCGCAATGCGAAGGTCGCTGAGATCGGTCGGCTCGACCGCCATGACCTCGTCCGAGGAAACGGGGTAGCGGTAAGGATCGGGGCCGTCGCCCTCGACCATGCCGGCGAGAAACAAGCGCGTGTCCTCGACGCTGCGCGCCATCGGCCCGCGCACACTGGACGGATGGAAGGCGTGGATATGCTCGTCATGCGCCACGAGGCCCGGGGACGGGCGCAGGCCGCAGACGCCGTTCGCCGCCGCCGGCCCACGGATGCTGCCGCCGGTGTCCGAGCCGGTCGCGAGCGGCACCATCGAAGCCGACAACACCACGCCCGACCCGCCCGAAGAGCCGAGCGACGAGCGCTCCGGATCGTGCGCGTTGCGGCTGGTGCCGAACAGCCGGTTGCGGCTGGCCAGCCCTTGCAGCAGCTCGGGCACGTTGGTCTTGCCGACGAACACCGCGCCGGCGCGCCGGATCGCCGCGGTCGTGCAATCGTCCTCGGCGGCGATGCGGTCCTTCCATGGCGGGAAGCCCTGCGTCGTCGCCATGCCCTTGAGGTGATAGGATTCCTTCATGCCGACCGGCAGGCCGTGCAGCGGGCCGAGGTCGTCGCCCCGCATCACGCCCGCTTCCGCCGCCTTCGCCGCGTCGCGCGCCTCGTCCAGGCACAGCACGGCGAAGGCGTTGAGCAGCGGGTCGGTCGCCTCGATGCGCCGGATGCAGCTTTCCAGCAGCTCGACCGGCGAGATGCGCTTGTCGCCGATCATGCGCCGCAATTCCACCGCCGAAAGATCGCAAAGCTCGGTCATATCGCCTCCTCCGCCACCGTTATCCAAAATCCTAGACGATTCCTGCCGGGTGGACGAGATGCGTCCGCATAGCGAACGTGGAATTTTCCCGGTTGCCCCGGCGCCCGATCCGCCGTCCAATGCCCCCGCCCGATCCACCACGACGATAGCGCCTGATGTCCGATACGAGCCTGCCCCTGCCCCGCGTCATCCGCAACCGCCCCGCCCTTGCCGCCGTGATCCTGACCGCGATCTGCGCCGGGATTGGCTACCTGCTGCGCTATTCCTGGGTCGAGCCGGAAGCGATCGGCAACATGTGCAAGAGCGCGGAAGCCGTGTGGTGGTGCCCGGCGCGGACGGCGATGATCGTCGCGACGGAATGGAACGGCCTCGGCTATGCGGCGACGGCGCTCGCCGTCCTGTCGCTGTTCGTGGCCCGCCGGCGGGCGGTGATCGTCGCCTTCGTCGCGATGGCGGTCGGCGGCGCCGGCCTCGTGCTGTACAACGCGACGGAGGCGGGACCGGGCCTGATCCTAGCCCTGCTGCGGCTGGCCTGGATCGAGAGCCGGCGCGCGTAGCGCCCGCCGGCCGGCGGCGAGCCAGGGCAGCGCCAGCGCCAGGACGACGGCGATCCAGCCCATCGCCTCGATATTGTCCGGCCCGTTCCAGGCGAACGGCCCGATGACGATCAGCACGAGGGCGAGCCAGCCTTCCGCCCGCCGGTCCGACCGCCATTCCTCCCGGCGCGGCGACCGCCACCAGTGAAACAGCAGCAACGCCGCCAGAAGGCCGAACTCCGGGATCATGAAATCGCGGTGGCGGCCGTCGACTGCCATGAGCAGCGCCGCCAGCGCACCGCCGGCGAGCGTCGGCCAATAGACGAGGCCGAAGACGATGTCGGGACTCAGCGCTTCGAGCGCCGGCCGGCGCAGCCACGCCAGCAGTGCATCCAGCCGGGCCGGCACGGCGTCGATCCACCGGCTTCCCGCGCCGTCGAGCCGCGGCAGGCAGACCAGTGCGAACGCGGCGACGGTCAGGACCGACAGCAAAATCCCGCGCCCGAATTCGAAGGCGTTCAGGCTGATGGTTGCGGTCTGCGCCGCCTGCAGCACGAGCACCGAGCCAAGCAGCTGGCCGAGCAGGCCGAGGACGAGCCATCGCCCGGCCCCGAGCCGCCGCCCCGGCATCAAGCCCCAGGCAAGCACGAGGGCGGTGATGATCAGCGAGGAAACGAGCGCAACGCGCCAGTGCGGCCATTCCCAGACGGGACCGGTGAGCGGAAACTTCAGCGCGAGGTCGCCGTCCAGCAGGCCCCAATAGCCGCCGACCGTACCCTCCGGGTCGCGCTTCCACGCCTGGTCAACCGCCTCAATGATGTTGTAGGGCACGCCGATCGCCTCGGCGCCGCTGACGAATTCGCGGATGAAGCGCGCTTGGTTGACCAGGCTCGGCACGGCGGCGCCGCGCGTGCGCCCGGCGCTCGGCCAGCCGATCTCGCCGATGATCATCGCCTTGCCCGGAAAGGTCTGCTGGACGCGCGCGATGATGCCGCGGACATGCGCCTGCACCGCGTCGATGCTGACCGGCGTCGGATCGTCCCAGTGCGGCAGGATATGGATCGACATGAAGTCGACCGCCTCCGCCAGCACCGGGTTGCGCCGCCAGAATTCGAAGATGTCCGCGTAGGTCACGGTGAGGCCGCTCCGCGCCTTCACGTTGCGGATGATCGCCGCAAGCTGTTCGCCGGTCATCTCCCGCCGCAGCATGACCTCGTTGCCGACGACCAGCGCCTTGACGGCGCGCGGATGCGCCTTGGCCAGCGCCAGCGCAGCAGCGATCTCCATTGCGTTCTGCTCTTCGTTCGCGCCGATCCAAATGCCGAGATAGACCTGCATGCCGAGCGCCTCCGCGACCCGCACCACCTCGCCCTGGGGCGGCAGCGACGAATAGGTTCTCAGGCACTCGGTGAAGGGATGCAGCGCCGTCAGGTCGGCCCGGATCTTTTCCGGTTCGACCCGGTAGGTCGCCGCGCTCAACGGCGAGCTGGAGCCGTCATACGGCGTGTAGGACAGACATTGCAGACGTCCGCCCGGGGCATCCGTCATCGGCACCGGCTGCCCCAGCCAGGACCAGAAGAAAAAAGCCGGGACCGCGGCCAGAAGCAAAGCCGGCACTATCAACAATCGATGCAAAGGGGAGTCTCCCTGACCTTACGAGCGGACGCCAATTTGTCCGGCTGTAGCACGAAACCGACGGCCAGCAACACTATCGTGCCCGCGGCGCGGTAGCATTTTCCGCATTCCTGATAAATTCGTGAACGGCGTGTCGCCGGACCGCTGGAACGACCGCTCTTCCCTCCCGTTGATTCGGACACAAGTCGAACTAAGCCACTGAGACCGACCGGAGAGGGGCGGGCCGCGCCGCGATTGCGGCCCGCCCCTTCCGCAATTCGCTTCAATCAGAGGGAGACGGCCATGACCGACGAGAAGAAGGAAATCGGCAGGACGAGGGCGCGTCAGGGCGTAACCGGTCACAATGTCCGCTATGTGCTGGCCATCTCGCTGGGAACGGCGGCGGTTGCGCTCGTCATTCTGGTCATCGCGTTCATAACGTAGCGTCCTAGCGCGGGGCCTTCGGCGCCTTTTCGTAGATCGGCATTGCCTGGGGCATCAGCGCCTGGATCTCCTGGATGCGCGATGCCGGCGCCGGATGCGTGGACAGGAATTCCGGCTGGCGGTCGCCGCCGAGCTTGTTGAAATTCTGCCACAGCGCGACCGCAGCGCGCGGGTCGTATCCCGCCTTCGCCATCATGATAACGCCGATATGATCGGCCTCCGATTCCTGCTGGCGAGAGAAGGGCAGCACGAGGCCGAGAGTCGCCGCCGTCCCGGCGAGCTGCGCGTACTGCGCGCCCGAGCCGGTCATGCCCAATCCGGCGAGTCCCGCCTGGAGCGCGATCTGCTGGGAGACGCGCTCGGCGCTGTGCCGCGCGATGGCGTGCCCGACCTCATGCGCCATGACGGCGGCAAGCTGGTCGTCGTTCTGCGCCACCTTGAACAGGCCGGTATTGACCCCGACCTTGCCGCCCGGGAGCGCAAAGGCGTTCGGCGTATCGTCCTGGATGAGGTTGAATTCCCAGGGCAGATCGGGACGGCCGCTGACCGCCGCGATGCGCAGGCCGACGCGGCGGATGCGCTCGGTCAGCGCCTTGTCGGGGGACAGCTTGCTCTCCTTCAGGATCTGCTGGTAGGCGGTCAGCCCCATTTCCGTCGCCTGCGTATCGGATAGCAGGACAAACTGCTGGCGGCCCGTCACAGGCGCCGTCTCGCATCCCGCCAAGGCAAGGCCGGCGGCGACGGCGCCCGCCAGAAAGATCGCTTTCGGCCGTGACCGGAAGGAACGCGGGCGCAATGGCTCGCTCGTTCCTACGATCCTGATGTCGGTCATCGTCACCTCCTCAAGCTTTGCCCAGGACAAAAGTAGGCACAGGCGTCACGCGGTGCAATGCGCCGACTGCAAAAACGTGCGGCGCGGCGTTTCGGTTCCCCGGTGCGTCACCAGAGCACGCGGACGTTTACATCTGGACGGTTTCACTTATGTTCATCGGGAAAGCGGACAGATGACACGGACGGCGCCGGACCATGGAGCTAGACCCGCTACTGCTCTCACGCATCCAGTTCGCCTTCGTCATCGCTTTCCATATCCTGTTTCCGGCCTTTACCATCGGCCTCGCCTCCTTCATCGCGTTGCTCGAGATCCGCTGGCTGATCGGCCGCGATGACTTCTTTCTGCGGCTTTCCAAATTCTGGACCCGCATCTTCGCCATCTCCTTCGGCATGGGCGTGGTGTCTGGGATTGTGATGTCCTACCAGTTCGGTACGAACTGGGCGCAGTTCTCCGTCCGGACGGCCAATGTGCTGGGGCCCCTGTTGAGCTACGAGGTGCAGACGGCGTTCTTCCTCGAGGCCACCTTCCTCGGCATCCTGCTGTTCGGCCGCGGTAAGGTGCCGCACCCGGTCGTCACCCTGTCGGCCGTCATGGTCGCGTTCGGAACGCTGGTCTCCGCCTTCTGGATCCTCTCCGCCAATAGCTGGATGCACACGCCGGCCGGGTTCGAGATGCGCGACGGGGTCGTGCACGTCACGAGCTGGTGGGACGCGGTGTTCAACCCGTCCTTCCCCTACCGGCTCGCGCATATGGTCGTCGCCTGCTTCGTGACCACCGGCTTCGCGGTCGCGGGCGCCAGCGCCTGGCACCTGCTGCACGGCCGGAGCGCGGCGGAGGCGAAACACACGCTCTCGATGACGCTCTGGCTGCTCGCCGCGCTCGTGCCGGCGCAGATCCTGATCGGCGACCTGCACGGCCTCAACACGCTGGAGCACCAGCCGGCCAAGATCGCGGCGATGGAAGGGCATTGGGAGACGCGGCAGGGCGCGCCGCTCGTCCTCTTCGCGCTTCCCGACATGGTGGCGGAGGAGAACCGTTTCGAGCTCGCCATTCCGAAGCTCGGAAGCCTGATCCTCACCCACGACCTGAACGGCACCGTGGCGGGACTCAAGAGCTGGCCGGCGCATGACCGTCCCTACGTACCCCTGGTTTTCTGGTCGTTCCGCGTGATGGTGGGTTGCGGGCTTCTGATGTTGGCGCTGATGCTCTGGGGACTCTATCTCCGGGCGCGCGGGCAACTGTTCGAGTCGGCGCGCTTCCTCCGCGCTTGCCTGGCCTGCACGCCGATCGGCTTCGTCGCGGTGCTGGCGGGATGGTTCACGACCGAGACCGGGCGCCAGCCCTGGCTGGTGCAGGGCGTCATGCGCACCGCGGAAGGCCTGTCGCCGGCTGTTCCGGGGTCGAGCGTGTTGTTGTCCCTGATCCTCTACGCGCTGGCCTATGCAATCATCTTCGGCGCGGGAATCGTCTTCATCCTGCGCACCGTGCGCGAAGGACCGCAGTGACATGCTCGACCTGCCGCTCATATGGGCCGTTATCATCGCCTTCGCCGTCTTCATGTATGTCTTCATGGACGGCTTCGATCTCGGCATCGGCATCCTGTTTCCCTTCGCGCCCGGCGACGACGCGCGGACGCGCATGATGAACACCGTGGCGCCGGTCTGGGACGCCAACGAGACATGGCTCGTGCTCGGCGGCGGCGGGTTGTTCGCCGCCTTCCCGCGCGCCTATGCGATCATCATGCCTGCCGTCTACATCCCGATCTCGGTGATGCTGATCGCGCTGATCTTCCGCGGCGTCGCCTTCGAGTTCCGGCCCAAGGCCGGGGCGAGCCGGAAGTGGTGGGACCGATCGTTCCATCTGGGCTCGGTCGTCGCCGCGGTGTCCCAGGGATTCGTGCTCGGCGCCTTCGTCCAGGGCTTCGAGGTAAGCGGCGGATTCTACGGCGGCGGGCCGTTCGACTGGCTTACGCCGTTCAGCGCGCTCACGGCCTGCGCGCTCGTGTTCGGATATGCGCTGCTGGGCGCGACCTGGACGGTCCTCAAGACGACGGACGCGCTGCGCGACTGGGCCTATACGCTGGTCCGACGGCTGCTGCTCGCCGTCATTCTCTTCGTCGGCGCGGTGAGCCTGTGGACGCCGTTTCTCGCACCGGCAATCGCGGACCGCTGGTTCAGCTGGCCGAATATCCTCTACCTCTCGCCCGTCCCGCTGATCACGGGTCTGCTCTTCGTCGTCATGCTGTGGGCGGTTGCGACGCGCCGTGACGGCGTGCCGTTCGTCTGCACGCTCGGACTGTTCGCGCTCTGCTATCTCGGTCTCGGCATCAGCCTCTGGCCCAAGGTCGTGCCACCGGACATCACGATCTGGGACGCGGCGGCGGCGCCGGCCTCGCAGGCCTTCATGCTGGCGGGCACCGCGGTCGTCGTGCCGCTCATCCTGATCTACACCGCCTACAGCTACTGGGTGTTCCGCGGCAAGGTGTCGGACGAGGCGGGCTATCACTGAGCCGGTGCGGATGCGGCGCGGCCGGGATGCATGCTATCGTCTTTGCCGGAGCGAAACCGCCAAAGGGAGGACGGAACCGATGGCGCAACCAAGGCACAAGCCGAAGACGGATTTCGACGCCCGGGCCACCGCCGAGATGGAGCGGCACCTGCTGACGCCGACCTGGACGGTGCGCGAGAAGCTGGCGCTGAGCTGCCGGATGTTGGCCCGCGAGGAGCACGGCTCGGCGCTGGCCGGCCAGATCACCGCGCGCGGCGATGCGCCCGGCACCATGTGGACCGCGCGCTTCGGGCTCGGGCTCGAGGAGATCCGCGCCAGCGATTTCCTGCTGGTCGATGACGATCTCAAGGTGATCGAGGGCAACGGCATGCCGAACCCGTCCAACCGCTTCCACCTGTGGATCTACCGCAAGCGGCCGGACGTGCAGTCGATCATGCACACGCACCCGCCCCACGTCTCTGCGCTGTCGATGATCGGCGTCCCGCTCAAGGCGGCGCATATGGACACTTCGATGTTCTATGAGGACTGCGCCTATCTCGACCACTGGCCCGGGCCGCCGATCGGCGACGAGGAAGGCGAGATCATATCGAGCGCGATCGGCGATAAGCGCTCGATCCTGCTTGCCCACCATGGCCAGCTATGCGCCTGCGCCACCGTCGAGGAAGCCGCCGTCCTCTCGCTGTTTATCGAGCGCGCGGCGCGGCTGCAGCTCCTCGCCATGGCGGCCGGGACGATCCGCGACCTGGACCCCGAGCCGGCGCGCCAGGCGCACGACTACCGGCTCAAGCCCAAGCCGCTCGGCGCGACCTTCCACTATTTCGCACGCCACGTCCTCCGCGACGCGCCCGACTGCCTCGACTGAGCCGGTCAGAAGACCGACTTGATCAAGTAGTTCGGGACCCCGACCGCCAGGATCGGGAAGAACAGCACCAGGATCAGCACCATGCCGTCGGTAAACAGGAACGGTATCGATCCCTTCATCACCTGGACCAAGGGCACGCCCGTCGTACCGGCGACGGCAAACAGGTTGAGCCCGACCGGCGGGATCACCCCTCCCATCTCGATCGCGATCGTGACCAGGATGCCGAGATGGATCGGGTCGATTCCCAGCACCGACGCGACCGGGAAGAAGACCGGCACGGTCAGGATCAGGATGGCGACGCCCGACAGCCACATCGACAGGAAGAGCAGGACGATAAGCAGGATCACGAGGAATGCCATCGGCGACAGGTTCAGCGCGTTGACCCACTCCGCGATATCCTGCGGCCAGCCCTTGTTGGCCAGCAGGAACTGGAACACGCCGACGCAGCCGACCAGGAAGAACACGACCGAGGTCAGGTTGACCGCCCGGAATGTCGTCGGCAGCAGCTCGCGCACGAACTCCCCGCGCTTGGCCAGCACGCCGTAAATGATCGCATAGCCGCAAGCGGCCGCGCCGGCCTCCGTCGGGGTGAACAGGCCGCCGTAAAGGCCGCCCAGGACGATCACCGGCATCAGCAGCGCGGGCCCCGCCTCAAGGAATGAGCGGAGCAGATAGCGCGCGTCGAAGGTGCCCGACGGCATGCCGAGATACCAGGCGGCAAAGACGATGACGACGGCGTCGCTGACCGCCAGCAGAAGGCCCGGCACGAAGCCGGCGAAGAACAGTGCGACGATCGACTCTTCCGTCAGGATGCCGAAGAGAATGAGTGCGATACTGGGCGGTATGAGCAGCGCGATGCCGCCGCCGCAGGCGATGACGCCGGCAGCCATCCATACCGGATAGCCGCGCTTGATCATTTCCGGATAGGCGATGACGCCCATCGCCGCCGCCATCGCGGTGCTGGACCCGGAAATTGCGCCGAACATGACGCAGGCCATCAGCGTTGCGTAAGCGAAACCGCCAGGAAGCCACCCGATCATCGCGTCGGCCAGCTGGAACAGCTTGCCGATGAGGCCGGTCTTTTCCATCAGGAAGCCGGTGTAGATGAAGAAGGGCACGGCCATCAGCGTATAGCTGTTCAGGAAGAAGAAGAACGACCGGAACACCGTCGCCGGCGTCAGCATCGGATCGTACAGGATGTAAAGAACAGACGCTCCGGCGAGCGCAATGCCGATCGGCACCGCCAACACCATAAACAGGATCAAAACGCTTCCAAGTGCGGCCATTGCCGTCAGCTCCCCTCTCGTGCCTATCGCGGGCCGCGACGCTTTGCGCGCGTCCGACGCTAACCTCTGCGCGGATTTGGCGCGGGCGGCTTTACCGCCGCATTTCCGCCGCTCCGCTTACTATTCAAATCTCCAGGCCTTCCTCGGTTTCCGCCCACGGAAATACCTTGCGCCCGAAGATGGCATGTACGTCCTGATAGAGCTGGAAGGCGGCGGCAAGAGCCATGAGCACAAATCCTACCAGCAGCATGAGCTGGAACGGCCATATCACCAGCAGCATGCTCTGCGTCGTTGTGCCCATCATCCACATGCGCTCGACGGTCGGCCAGCCCCACCACGCAAACGCCGCGTAGAAGCACAGCGACAACAACGAAACGACGGCGCGGACACACATCACCGCCCGCCCCATGCCCTTCGCCTTGAGCAAATCAAGCACGACCGACATGGCAAGATGCGAGCGTCGGGCCTGGGTGACCGCGAAGAACAGCGAGATGGACCCGACGATGAAATAAGTCACCGCGTCCTGTCCCCAGTGGAAAGTAACCCCGATGACATAGCGGCGGACGATTTCGACGAGGGCCAGTCCCGTGGCCCCCAGCATCACCAGGGCGGCGAAGCAGCCGACGATCTTGTCGGTGAAGAAGCGCAGCGCTCTGTATGTGGTATCGAGCATCTTTTCCATGATCCACCCCGCATGGGAGCCGTCCGTTCCAGCGACATGCAAAGCGGGGAGGGCTTTTCGGCCCGTCCCCACCTGCAATCTAAAATTGGCGCAGCCGGTGACGGCCGCGCCAACACGCTCCTACTTCTTCGTGAACCGGGCGAACCAGGGCTCGAACTTCGCGCAGTCGGTTTTCTCCAGCGGGTCGGAGCCGAGCGGATGCGCCTTCGACGCCGCCTTCGCATCCTTCACGAAAAGATTGACCCACTTGTCGGCGTCTTTCGGCGTCTTGGTCAGGATCCACTTCGACGTGGCATCGCCCAGCTTGTTGGCGAAGGCCGCCGATTCATCCTCGTTCAGGATGTATATCCCCGGCT
>Ga0302046_10004074_pt1 | contig 13049 bp, 15 predicted proteins | sample RVTome_11_FD_200261 | JGI IMG/M metagenome (GOLD analysis project Ga0302046, IMG submission 200261) | Soil microbial communities from uranium-contaminated site in the Upper Colorado River Basin, Wyoming, United States - RVT147D111 (version 2) ...
GCGCGACTCGTCTACACGACCCCGTCGCATCAGTTCCCGCTCGGCGTCACCATGACCCTGCCGCGCCGGCTCGCGCTGCTCGACTGGGCCGCGCACGCGGGCGCCTGGGTCGTCGAGGACGACTACGACAGCGAATACCGTTACGCCGGCCGGCCGCTCCCCGCGATGCAAGGTCTCGATGCGGGCGGGCGCGTCGTCTACCTGGGCACGTTCTCGAAGACCATGTTTCCGGCATTGCGCGCCGGGTGGGTCGTGGTGCCGAAGCCGCTCGCCGAGCCCTTCGCGGTGGCCATTCGCAACACCGGCCACGGCGTCCCGGCCGTCGTGCAGGCGGCGCTCGCCGACTTCATCGACGAAGGGCATTTCGCGGCGCACGTGCGGCGCATGCGCGGTCTCTATGCGAAGCGTCAGGCGGTGCTCGTCGCGTCGGCGCAACGTCATCTGCAGGGCCGTCTCGTCGTCGAGCCCGCCGACGCCGGCATGCAGATCGCCGCCCGCCTTTCCGGGCGGAGCGACGATCGCGCGCTCTCCGCGGCGCTCGACGAGGCCGGTGTCGTCGCCCCGCCGCTGAGCGCCTATGCCCTCGGCCGGGCGCCGGTGCGCGGGCTCTTTCTCGGCTACGCCGGCGTGCCGGAGCGCGAGATCGCCGCGGCCGTGCAGACGCTCGGCCGGGTGCTCGCGCGGCGCGCGTGACGCCGATACCCTTCGCGGCGCCGGCCGTATAGAGGACCCGACATGGACGTACTCCGGAAGATCCTCGCCGCCGCGATCGCCCTGCGTGGCGTCACCAACTTCGGCAAGCCGTTCGCCCCGGAGAGCGCGTTCGTGGTCTTCGGCTCGTTGATGCGCGGGGTCTGGTCGACGGTGGTGGCGCCGCTCTTCGGTCTGGCGATGCTCGTCTATGCCTGGCTGCTCTGGCGCCGGCACCCCGTGGCACGGCCGGTCGGCATCGCGTACGCGGTCTGGGCCACGGCGAACGTCGTCCTCTTTCCGCTGATCGAAGGTATCCCGGTGCAGTTCGCGCCGTGGATGTACGGGGTCTTCGCCGTGCCGGGAGTCGTGGCGCCGTGGCTGGCCGTGTGGACGCTCCGCCGTTCCTGAGTCGCCGCGTGCCAACCGCCGTGGGGCGGAGCGGTGAGCCGCATCCTGCGGGCACTCGCGGGCGTGCGGTCAGAGTCTGATCTCGATCGGCACGACGTGGTCGGCGGCGCGCTGCACGTCCGCCTCGAGCGGCCGCTGCGCCCCGTCGAGGCCGACCTCGTAGTAGACGGCGTCGCGCGGCAGGCGCGTCAGGAAATCCGCGAGAGCGCGCTCGATCCGATCCGCATCGTCCACGACGGCCTCGGCGCGCCCGCGCCGCTCCTCGCCCGCCAACTGCAGCGTCACGTCCGCCCCGCCGCGCAGGTTGCGCCACCAGGTCATCTCGCGCCCCGTGAGGCAACGCACGCGGTCACCGTCCCGCAGATAGCTGACGGGCATCGTGTAGCGTCGCCCGCTGCGCCGGCCCGTCACCGTGATCAGCATGACGTCGGCGCTCATGAGGCCGTGGAGCGGCGAGCGCAGCAGCAGCCCGACGAACGGGTTCACCAACCGCAGGACGACGAGGGGGATCTTCATGGCGCCCACTCGAGCACCGATACCCCGGGCACGTCAAAGGGCTTCGTGGGTCAGCCCACCTGGCGTGGCCGGTAGATGGCGGTGTGTCGGACGCGCATGAGCGAGCGCGCGTCGTTCGCGACGACGAGCACGTCGAGCACGACGAAGCGGTGGCCCTTGCGCGCGTACTCCTCGAGCACCCGTGCGCGGGTGGAGAGGCGGTCGCCGTCGCCGGCGACTCCGAGGTGGCGCACGTCGCTGGCGACGTGGATCCACGGGCCGAGCCGGACGTTCTCGGCCAACACCCAGTTGGCGGTGCGCAGCAGCCAGGCGGGATGGGCGACGCCGCCGTCGCCGAAGACGGGCAGCGATTCGCGCACGTCGGCCAGGTAGGCGCGTGCCCTGTCGGCTCGGAAGCCGATCTCGAAGGTGCCGAGGAGCGTCCCGACCGCGAGCGTCTCGGGGGTCGCCTGCGCCTTCTCGGAAGGCAGCGCCGCGCGCGGTACGGCCGCCGGATCGACGTCCGCGGACCCGGAGGAGGCGAGGGCGGCCGTGCCGCACGCGCACACCGTGCCGTCGCCGTCACGCAACTCCAGGGACACCGAGTGGTCGGCCTCGAAGCGGCCACTGACTTCGACGGTGTCGCCGTCGTAGACGGGCCGGCGCAGGTCCGCTCGCATCGTGCCCTGCTCCAGCCAGTTTCGCCCCCAGCGCTCGGCCGGCACGTGCGCGAGATAGGCCCACACGTCCACGCCGGGGACGAGGCCGCCGCGGAAGCCGAAGCGGCGTGCCACGTCGTCCGCATGGATGCGATTCTCGGACTCCGGCGCCGTGTTGTAGGCCTGCACGCGGTGGACGACCGTCGCCGCGGCCCCGCTCACGGCGCCACCTCCGCGATCCGCGCCTCGACCTCCTCGCGGATGATCTCCAGGTCGCCCAGTCGCGGGCAGGCGTCGCCGAACTTGCGCTCGATGCGGGCGTGCTTCTTGGCAAGAGACGCTTCGCAGCGGTCGAGATCGGGCACGGTCTCCCGCCGGACCGCCTGGGCCCGCGCCTGCAAGCGGCACAGGGCGTACTTGCCGGTGAGCGCCAGCTTGCGGCCCTCGCACTCGGCCGCCGGGCTCTTGGCTGCCAGCGCCGTCGCGACCAGCGACGACATCAGCACCGGAAGCCAGATTCGGGAGCACATGACCGCCGGACTCTACGTCACCGGTGGTGCCGCCGGGAAGCGGCGTTGCTCGGCCGGCGTCCCCAGACTAGATCTGGCGCCCATGGGACGACTCGACGGGAAGCGCGCCATCGTAACGGGGGCGGCCAGCGGCATCGGCCGGGCGAGCGCGCTGCGCTTCGCCGCCGAGGGCGCCACGGTCGTGGTCGCCGACGTCGCCGAGGAGGGCATCGCCGAAACCGCCGCCCAGGTGGCAGCGGCGGGCGGTACGGTACGCCCGGTGGTGATGGACGCATCGGACGAGGCCGCGGTCGAGTCGTTGGTGGCGGCCTGCGTACACGACTTCGGCGGTCTCGAGGTCTTCTTTGCCAACGCCGGCATCGCCGGCGACTTCCTCCCGCTCGACGAACTCTCGGCCACGCACTGGCGGCGCGTCCTCGACGTGAACCTGATCGGCCCGTTCCTCGCCATCAAGTACGGGGCACGTGCCATGAAGAAGGGCGGCGGTGGCTCGATCATCTGTACCGCGTCGGTGGCCGGTCTGCGCTCCGGCGCGGGGCCGACGCCCTACAGCGCCAGCAAGGCGGGCGTCGTAAATCTCGTGCAGACGGCCGCCAATCAGCTCGCCGGAACCGGCGTGCGCGTGAATGCCATCTGCCCCGGCCTCATCGAGACCGGCATGACGCAGCCGATCTTCGAGCTGGCGCGCGCGGCGGGGAAGACGCACAAGCTCGGGCAGCTCAACCCGCTGCGCCGCGCCGGCGCGCCCGCAGAGATCGCGTCGGTGGCAGCCTTTCTGGCCAGCGACGACGCCAGCTATCTCAACGGCCAGGCGATCGCCGTGGACGGCGGGTTGTCGAGCACCCATCCGTTCGTGCCGGGGCATCTGGCCTGAGGGGCCGGCGGATCCGGCACGACGAGGTCGATGTGGTCGAGGATGCCGGGAGTCGTCATTCTTCGGACGAGACATGCGTCGCTCGGGGCCCCGATCTCAGTCCATCAGGCGCACGATGAAGGACTGCGATCCGGTCGCCATGAAGCGGCCGTCCTCGCTCCACAGGTGGATCAGTCCGTGGCCGAAGCCGCTGCGGATGCCTTGCACGCGGATGTCGCAGAGCACCCACTCGGACGGGACGATCTGCAGGATGCGGATGGTGTTGTCGAGGCTGTTGCCGCCGGCCCAGCGACCCAGGGCGTGACCGATGCCGGACGGCATCCAGTCGGCGATGATGGCGAGCGCCGCGGCGGACGTCTCGAGGCCCTCGGGAATGCGGATCCAGAACGCCGAGCGGCCGTCGTCACTCGGCGTGCCGTCCTTGTCGGCGCCGTAGCGTCCGCGCGCGATGCGCATCTCGACGCGGGAATGGATCGAGCCGGCGCTGTCGTCCATCGGTGTCGGGCGCGGACAGTCGAGTGGCGGCGGCACGTCGGGCCGCACCGCCCACACGCCTTCGACCGCGAGCGGTCTGGTGCCGAGCGCGGCGTTCACGGTCAGGATCTCGCGATCGCCCACGTGGCCCGACGCGCGCGCCTGCGAGCTGTGATGTCCCGCGACGGGTACGGTCACGTCGATGTCGAGCCGTGACGGTGGCCGCGCATAAGAGAGGTACTGGGCGGTGGCCCAGACGAGACGCCGGCCCGTGGTCTCCTCCAGGGCCGTCACCGCGGCGCCGAGGCCGCACCCCCCGAACAGGAAGCCCAGCCGTACGCAGATGGGGCGCTCGACGGGCAGGACCCACCGATGGGGATCGGGGGTCGGGCGCAGTCCGAGGAACGTCCGAGCATCCATGAGGTCCGCCATGCTGCCAAGAGTGGGGGGCGAGAGCCATCGGCGCGCGGACGTGCTAGCCTGGCCCCCGGTGGAGCTGCAGGAAGCCGATCCCAGGGCGGCGCGCCGGGCGGTCGCGCTGGTCGCGGCGGCCTCGCTGCTGGGGGCGGCGGGAGTGATGCTGTGGGGACAGCGGCGCCCCGAGGTCGAAGCCTGGATCTTGGAAGACCCCGCTCTGACGACCGAGCGAGTGCGCTTGGCGCTCGGGCTGCTCGGCCTGGCTGGCGGCCTGCCGATGGCGTGCTTCGCCGCGTACTTCTGGCACCTCGGTTCGGCTGCCCGCCGAACGGGGCGCTTCCCGCCGCCGGGGGTGGCGGTCGTGCGGGACACTTGGGTGCTCACGGGCGACGCGGCGCGGCGCCGCGCGCACGTCATCCGGCTCTTCGCCCTCGTGCTCCTGGCGCTCGGCGTCGCGATGCCGCTACTGCTCTGGCAGACGGGCCGGACGCTCGGGCGGTGAACGGCAGGTGCGCATGCGACGGATTCACGCCTCGGCCTCCGTGCTCGTGTCGCTCGGATTGCTCTGCGGGGTCGCCCCGGCCGTGGCCTCGGTGACGCCCCGCGAGTCCGTCGTCCTGCTCCACGGCCTGGGGCGCGGCGAGTGGGCCATGCGGCCGCTGGCGCGCCGCCTCGAACGAGCGGGGTACGACGCCCACGTCATCGTCTATCCGTCGACGTCGATGGGCATGGCCGGCCTCGTCCGGCATCTGGCCGACGCCGTGGCGCGATGCTGTGCCGACGCGCCCCGGCTACATTTCGTGACGCACTCGATGGGCGGCATTCTGGCGCGCGCCTACCTGGCGCAGGACACGCCGCCCACACTGGGCCGGGTGGTGATGCTGAGTCCGCCCAACGGCGGCAGCGAGATCGTCGACCGTCTCGGGGACTGGCGAGCCTTCCGCTGGTTCTTCGGTCCCGTCGCGCCGCAGCTCGGCACGGCGCCGGACAGCCTCCCCAACCGCCTCGGTCCGGCGCGCTACGAAGTCGGCGTGATCACCGGCGATCGCATCATCAGCCCCGCCGGGTGGCTCCTCATTCCCGGCCCGAGCGACGGTACCGTTTCGATCGAGAGCGCGGGGCGTCTGGAGGGGCTGCGCGACTTCATCGTCATGCCGCACACGCACACGTTCATCATGTGGCGGGAGCCGGTGGCGGAGGAGGTGATGCACTTCCTGCGCACGGGGGCGTTCAGTGCCGGGGCCCGTCGCCACGGGGTCACGGAGGCGGGCGCGGGGCGGCAGACGCCGTCGCGGTGACGAGCACGGCCGTGCGGGTCTGGCCTGCCGCCGGTCGTTCGTGGCACGATCGCCGTCGTGGACGTCATCGGGCTCGATCACCTCTACGTCACCGTCTCGGATCTGGCGCGGGCCGAACGCTTCTACGACCCGGTGATGGAGGCGCTCGGCTTTCACAAGGGTGACAAGGCGATCGCCGGCGAGCCGCACGCCCACTACTTCAACCGGGTGCTGCAGTACACGATCCGCCCGGCGCGTCGCGACGGGCCGCACGACCCGTACGCGCCGGGCCTGCACCACCTGTGCTTCCAGGTGGCGTCGGAAGACGCCGTGCGTGAGGCGCACGCGCGACTGTGGGCGCTCGGTGTCGAATCGAGCGAGCCGTGCCGCTACCCCGACTACAATCCCGACTACTACGCCACGTTCTTCACGGACCCCGATGGGATTCGACTCGAGATCGTCGCCCGTACGCCGTACCGGGACGAGGTCGTGCGCCGGTGGGACGATCTGCGCCCCGTCGTGAATCCGCTCGCCGAGCTGCACGACCGCGAACGGCGCCGCTGAACGGCGCCGTCAGGCGATGGCGGTCACGACACCGCGCACGAAGTCCTTGGCCTCGGCCGATCCGCCGATCGTGAGCCACACGGCCTCGCCCTCGGACCCGACCTGCAGATCGAAGCGCAGGAAGCCGCAGCAGGCGCTCTCGAAGGCGATGAGCTCGCCGAGCATGCGGACCGTCTCGGCGTCGCGGTCGAAGCGCAGGGCGAAGCCGTCGGGCTTCTCCCGCACCTCGCGGGCCGAGGCGCGCATGAGGTCACGGACCTCGCGTCGCCGGGCGCGGTAGGCCTCGTCCGACAGCGTGCAGGCGCCGGGAGCGTCCGGCTGGCTCATGCGGCCGACAGTGACCGCCGCTGCCGGAGCCGAGTCAAGTCGGCATCCCGAGCCCGCCGGCCAGCTCGTCGATCCGCCGCCGCTCGGGCTCGCCGAGCGCCCGCCACGCCTGCCGGAGGTCGCGCCAGACGCGCACCTGGAAGGTCTTGACGACGGCGCGGAAGCGATGGCCGCGGATCTCGCCGTCGTAGAGCGCCCGCCCGACGTCGAAGGCGCGCTCGTTGAAGAGGGTCTCGCCGGCGGCGCGCGCCGCGTCGTAGGCGGCCTCGTTCTGGCGCATGAGCGGGACGAAGGTTTCGGCGACGACGCGCAGCAATGGCCGCAGCGACTCGTGCAGGGCGAGGTCGCCGTGACTCCCGACGTGCCGGGCGTCGCGGATGTCCACCAGCCAGGCGCGCGTCCGCGGGGCGCGGGCACGCAGGCGGTCGTTCGCCGTGGGGTCGGTGAGGTTCATGGAAAGCTGGCCATAGGCACTCGCGTCGGCGACGGTGAAGCGCTCGCCGAGCAGGTAGGGCGCGACGCCGAGACGCCGTTCCATGGCGTCCAGATAGGCGAGCCATGCGTCGTCGAGCAGGGCGTGCGTCGGGGGGAAGCGGGGCCGTGCGGGCGGCGTGAGCTCCGCGGGCCGCCCGGGGATCCGTAGCGGCGGCGCCACGCTGAAGAGATACGGCAGGCGCCGAACCTGCCGCGCCGAAAAACGGCGGGCCAGAAGACGACCCGTGCCGGGCGGCAGGACGGGGCGCATCTGCCGCGCCAGCCGCGCGCCGGCGTCGTTCGTCGTCGCCGACGTCACCCAGCGATGATGGTGGACCATGTAGAGTCCGAACTCGTCGAAGGCCTCGTCGAGCAGCCGGGCCACGAAGCCGAGGACCGGCGCGGCGGGAAGGAGGGGACCCGCGGCCGGCGGGTGTTCGGCGTCCAGCCGCCGGGCGATCGCCGTCGAGTCGTAGGAGACGTGTCGGTCGCCCTCGAGCAGCAGGGGTACGAGCGGGTACTCGTCGAGATCGCTCCGGCCGCCCCAGCGCTCCACGGTGCCGCGTCGCTTCGCACGGTCGATGCGCCAGGCGAGCCGCAGGCTCCGCAGGCGCGAACTCTGGGACGGAAGACGCTCGTAGGGAATGCCGGCCGCCTCCAGCGTGGCCCACACCTTGAGGACGAAGGGCGACAGGTCTGGGCCCCAGACGGCAACGGTCCCGCGCATGGCGAGTCCTCTTAGCACGCGCGCGGCGCTCGGCGCGTCCTCCGCGCGGCGCTCGTCGGCCCGATCAGGACTCGACTGTCGCCGGCATCTCGACTAGTGGCACGAGCGGAGACGGCACACCCGTGGGAGTCGCGTACATCGTTCGCCGGGCCAATCCCGAGGACGTCGCCAAGCTGCCGAGCCTGGAGCTGGCCGCGGCGAAGCGTTTCGAGGGAATGGCGGTCGAGCCGGGGGTGTTGGCCGACGCCACCCCCACGCGGATGTTCGAGGACGCCCAGCGGGACGGGCGGCTGTGGGTCGCGGACGTGAGCGGGAAGGTCGTGGGCTTCGCGCTCACCCGCGAGGTCGACGGCCGGCTGCACCTCGAGGAGGTCGACGTCCTGCCGGAGCACGGTCGTCGCGGCATCGGCTCGGCGTTGGTCCGGACGGTGTGCGATGCCGCTGGCGACCGCGGCCTCGAGGCGGTCACGCTCACCACCTTCCGCGACGTGCCCTGGAACCGTCCGTGGTATGCGGCGTTGGGGTTCCGCGAGCTGGCCGACGAGGAGTTCGGCCCCGAACTGCGGGCGTTGGTCGCGAGCGAGGACGCCGTCGGGTTGCGACGGGACCAGCGCGTCGTGATGCGCTGCGACGTCAAGCCCGTGCTGCCGCCCGACACGTAGGTCGGGCGCGCGCCTCAGACTACTTCTTCTCGTTCTTGCGTGCCGCCTGTCGACGCAAACGCGTGCGCTCAGGAGACGTGGCGGCGGAAGAACGGGCCGAAGTCGCCGCCGCTGATCTTCTCGACGATGGCGCGCAGACGCTTCGTGGTGATCGGGCGTCGGAACTGGGCGAGCCGCGCCACCACGTCGTCGAGCGAGGCCTTGTCGGCGGTGCGATCGCGGATCTCCCGGTCGAGGTCGGCGAGGACGCCGACGGCCTTGGCCGTGACGTCGCCGTGGGCGTGCGCCACGGTGAGCTTCTCCACCGATCGTCCGCGCTCGCGCAACCGGGCGAGGGCCTTCTCGTAGCGCCGGTGACTCACCGTGCGAGAGCGCACCAGAATCTGGAGCGCGTAGTACTCCGCCAGGCCTTCCACGATCCAGTCGCCGTCCGCGCCGCTGCGAGCCGCCATGACCGTGTGGATCAGTTCGTGCAGGAGCGGGCTCGTCAGGTCGCGGCTGATGAGCGGCCGGTCGGCGTGGACGAAGAGCGAGTTCGGGCCCGAGAGGCCGCCGCGCCACATGGGGTCGTTCCCGCTGACGACGAGCAACCGGGCGGGGAGCTCGCCGACGATGTTGCGCAGGGTCGGGAGCGTCCAGCGCAGCAAGGCGAGCATGTCGTGGCGCCGCAGACCTTGGCCCGTGGGGCCCGACACGGCCACCCAGGTGCCCGCCACCTTCTCGCGCAGCGTGCCCAGCCGTCCCGCGGCCATCCAGCCGGTGGGCCGGTCGAAGATGCGGTGGGCGTGCTCGATGACGAAGACGCCGTCGCTGCGCCGTTTGTACGGTGTGACCACCTGCCAGCCCTTCGGCAGCCGGAAATGCAGGCGCGACTCGGACGGCGCGCCGTCGATGGTGTCGACGAGCGCGGGGGGGACCAGGTCGTCGCCGCGGAAGAGCGCCCAATGGGTGGTCACGCGCGCGTCGTAGCGGGCGCGGTCGCGGACGTGGTCGATGCGGAAGTCGTAGCGCAGCGCGCCGCCGGTCTTCGGCGGCTTCCAGGTGACGGAGATGCCGTCCTCGCTCACGATGATCTCACCGTCGCCCGCGAAGCCCGAGTGACGGTCGCGGTCGGTGCGAAATCGCATCTTCCTGACGAGCGACGCGTACCCTTCCAGACGGATCTCGACGTGGGCGGCCCCCTCGGTGGGAACGATGTGCACGTCGTAGAGCACCTCCCAGCGGCGCTCGGGCTCCGCCACGCTCGGGCTGGAGAGGAGCAGGATCGAGGCGAGCCCCAGGATCCGGAACACGAAGCTGGAGCGTCGAGTCATGGCGAGAGGCGTACTCCCTTCGCGAGTGCCCGTGCCAGCGCGACTCGCGCGGCCACGGGACGCTCGGGCTGCCAGGTTTCGTCGACGGCGTCGAGCCGCGGGCGGAGTCCGGTCCGGTTCGCGAGCTGAATGGCGAGCCCGGGCCGCGCGTTCAGCTCGAGGACGGTCGGCCCCAAGCGCGGGTCGACCACGATGTCGGCGCCGACGTATCCGAGCCCCGTCTGGTCGGTCGCCCGGACGGCGATCTCGAGGATGCGCGGGAAGTGGGGAATCGGGACGCCGAGTACCGGCCGGCCGCTGTCCGGGTTGGTCTTCACGGCTCGATTGCGCAGGACGGCGAAGGTCGTGTGCCCGGTGTCCAGGTCGATGCCTGCCCCGATGGCGCCCTGGTGGAGATTCGCGCGGCCCGCCGAGGCGGCCGTCGGCAGGCGCGTCATGGCCATGACCGGCACCCCGCGATACACGATCACGCGTACGTCCGGAACGCCCTGCGTGGCGATGGCGGCGAACTCCGGATGTACTTCGATCCGCTCTTCCACCATGGCCAGATCGGGCTGGCCGCCGAGGGCGTAGAGGCCGGAGATGATGCTCGCCGCGTGATAGGAGAACTCGTCGACCGAGAGGGTCCGTCCGTTCGGGCGCACGAGTCGGTCGCCGTCACGGTCGACGACGACCATGATGCCGTTGCCCATCGCGCCGTGGACGGGCTTGAGCACGAACGACGTCTGGTCGGCCAAGGCGGGCATCAGGTTGCGGACCTGGAAGTGGTGCCGGGCGACGGCCAGCAGCCGGGGCACGGGGATCTTCGCCTGCTCGCAGAGTCGCTTCGTGGCGAGCTTGTCGTCGACGGTCGGGTACAAGCGGCGCTTGTTGTAGCGCAGGGTGTAGCAGGCGTTCCGCCGGTTGATGCCGAGGACGCCCGCCTGCTCCAGGCGGCCGAAGATCACAAGCCCGTCCCGGTGTCCTGTGCGAGCAGTCGAAAGCGCATGAGGTCGGTGATGCGGTACCCGGTGTAGCCGCCGATCCAGGTGAGGACGCCCATGATGCAGATCACCAGCTCGGGGAAGGAGAACATGAGGTGCTCGAGCGGCAGGAAGCGGAAGATCGGATAGAGCCCCACCACGAGGGCGACTGTGTAGGCCGAACGGATGAGCGCCTCGCGCCAGCCTTCTTCGGCGATGGCAATAGAGAAGCGCTCGACGAACATGGCCAGAATGACGATCGGGAAGAGGACGCCCGCGAACAGGTTCTCGGTCTGCAGCACGTTGCCGGTGAGCGCGACGCCCGTGATCGCGAGGATGACGAGGCAGAGCAGAATGGAGAGTCGCGGCACCAGCAGCAGGCGCAGCCGGGCGAGCGCGAGCCGCGCCAGGACGCCGACAGCGATCACGAAGGCGATCAGGATCAGGCCCGAGGTGAGCGCCAGGCCGCGCAGCGAGAAGGCGATCAGCAGGGGCAGGAACGTGCCGAAGGTAGGGAGCCCGATGACGTTGCGGAAGATCGTGATGCCGAGGACGGCGACCGGGAACAGCAGCAGGCTGCGCAACACGGTCTGCGTCGGCAGGGGAAGGCGATAGAGCGTGAGGCGCGCCAGGACGTCGTTGTCGGGTGTCATGGCGGCGGCGATCTCGCTCGGGCGCAGATGCTCGCGCATGGCGCGATACCGGTGCGCGACGCCTTGCGCCCCAGTGGCGTCGACGAGGGGGCGGTCGCCGACGCCGAGGACGATCAGATTGGCGGGGCGGGTGGCGAAGAAGCCGTCGACCGTCGACATCGGGACCCAGACGCCGTCCACCCAGGCCTCGGTCCAGACGCGCTCGAGCGGCTTCGACCCTTCCTCCACCGCGAGCCCGCGGACGTTGCGCGCGGGAATGCCGAGGGCGCGCAGCAACGTGACCAGCAGGCGCTCCTTGCCCTCGCGGCTTCCCTCGCGCTGTCCCAGGACGAGGGTCGCGTCTTCACCCGCCGTGCGCGCGGTCGCGATCTCGTGGCTCACGAACGCGAAGACGGTGCGCAGCCGGCCCACGGTGTCGCTCGGGTCGGAGAGGCCCAAGGCGTCGAGGGCCACGGCCACCTGCGGTGCGGTGGTCGGGTAGGTGGGGCTGTCGCGTCCGTAGGCGCGTGCCACGTCGTCGGGCGGTGACTGTCCGTTGCGCTCGGGGAGGGGCACCTGCACGGGGAAGCACTGGACGCGGAAGCGGTGGCGAATCTCGTGGACGCCGTCGAGGTCGCCGGTCCACACTCCGATGCGCGAGTCGTCCGTGGTGCGGATGGACTGATCGAGGCCGCCCGACGCGATCGCCTCGTCGAAGATCTCCTGGCCTTCGATCGACGCCGGCAGGAGGGCGGTCACGCTGCCGCTGCGGCCTTCACCGCGTACCGAGATCTTGAGGGCGATCTGCCACAGGCCGCGCACGTCACTCGGGGCGAGGGGGATTTGGTAGATGACTACCTTGGTCACGAACACGGCGGCCCCGAAGAAGAGCAACGCCAGTCCCGTGAGGAAGACGGATCGATTCACTGGGGTCCGGCGATTAGCTCACTCGACGCACCACGTCGAGGGAAGCGGCGGTGCGCAGCACGGTTCAGTTGCGTGCGGGCACGGTGAAGCGCTGGCCTTGCCAGGTCACCCGGGCGCCGTCCGGGAGGATCTCGACGACCTCCAGGCCCTGGGCGGCCTGGCCCTCGCGCAGCGTCACCAGGCCGGTGCCGTCGATGGTGAGCGCCACGCTGCGGCGCTCCGGCGTGCGGGAGTAGATGAGGAAGCTGATCCGGACCTCCGGCGCGCCGCCGGGCCGCGGGGTGCGTGCCGGCGCGGGCTTCGCTGCCGGTGTGGGCGCGGGCCTCGGCGAGACGGGAGGCAACAGCCCTCCCTTCGCCGTCGGAACCGCCCGGGGATCCCGGCGGGTACCTACGAACGGCTCCGGGACGGGGCTCGGTGTCGCGGCACCGGGGGGCGCTGCTTGGGGCGCCGGTTCCGGCGCGTCTTCGACCACCTCGACCCACGGACGTTCGCGGGCCACCGGTGGCCGCGCCGGCGGCGGCATTGGCGCCGGCATCTCGGGAGCGGCGGGCCCGCGCGGTGGCTCGGGCGCCGGCGCCGGTTCCGGCACCGCCGCGACGACGGGCGCCGGCGCCCGCATCAGCCAGGCGGC
>Ga0302046_10004075_pt1 | contig 13048 bp, 11 predicted proteins | sample RVTome_11_FD_200261 | JGI IMG/M metagenome (GOLD analysis project Ga0302046, IMG submission 200261) | Soil microbial communities from uranium-contaminated site in the Upper Colorado River Basin, Wyoming, United States - RVT147D111 (version 2) ...
GGCTCCGCGTCTGCACCCGCGCCAGCTTCGGGAGGGTATCCCGGCACGTCAGAAAGCGCAGGGAGGTTGTCCACGGCGCCGGTGATCTCCGTCAGCCCAGGGCAGATCGCGTGGAGGTCCGCTTGCATCCGGTTCACCACCCGTACCTTCTCCACCAACACCCGCCGGCGCCGGGAGCCGCTTGAGCTGCGCGTTAGCTTCCGGCACCCCGGCCACCTCCCCGAGCACGTCCTTGGCCAGGGGCAGCTCCTCGCGCAGGGCGAACAGCTCCAGCCTCTTGCGGGTGTCGATGGGATCGCTCTTGGCCGGGCCCGGAAAGATCTCCTTGGTAGCGCGCCAGCTTCAGGTTGTTGACGTTGAACAGGCGCCAGCCCCGCGCCAACACTTGTTGGTCCAGGGGCCGGGCGTGGCCATTGTAGCCCTCCATGGCCACGGCCACCGGGAGGGCCCCCCCCTTGGGTGTGGGCCTCCACCGCTCGGAAGAACGCCGCAAATCCCTCCGGCGTGTGATCGAGGTCAAACTCGCACGCCAGGCGCTGGCCTGGAACACCGACGGCCACGCGATGACGCTGCACTCCCACGTCTACGGCCACCAACACATGGGTCTTCCTCATGGTCTTTCCTCCTCTGGACTGAGGTGATCGACCCCTCCCACGACCATCCTCCCGCCGTCACGTCTACTCTCAGAGCCACACTCGGGCACCATCCCGGCAGACGGAAAGGAGGACACAAGAGACGGGGGCGGCATTTCAGTGCCGAGCGGTCGCTGGCGCGCCGCGGACCCCATGAGCCACACCCCCGTCCAGTCCGAGGATACGACGAGAGGCCGCGCCGCCAAACCCACCCCCGCGCGCCGCCTCCCCTTGGGGTGGGGGGCTAGCCCCCCGCCCCAAGGGGAGCTGAGGAGAACCCTGCGGGCTCCCATCAAGACCATTTTTCGATGGTAGACCCCTTCACCCCTCCCCGAGGCGGTCACTGTACTGGGCGTGGCGTTCGCGTATATCCGAATTCCTTGAGCCATCTTGATTGCTGTACGTTATTCGAATTCAATGCTCTCATGCCTGAGAATTCCTCGCACGGCGGTCGACGTCCCGGCGCAGGGCGCAAGCCCGGCAGCGGGATCTATGGCGAGCCTACCCTGGCGATGCGTGTGCCACAAAGCTGGGCGGCCGCCCTCAAGGCGGCCTTGAAGGCCCACACGCAGTACCTGCCCGATGAGGCCCTGCGCCCGGCGGTGAATCCGCCCGCGTTCGGGCTGCCGCTGTTCTCCTACCGGGTGCCCGCAGGTTTCCCCAGTCCCGCGGAGGATTATGCCGAAGGGCGTCTGGATCTGAACGACTACCTCGTGGAACACGAGGCGGCTACCTTTTATGTGCGGGTCAAGGGCCACTCCATGACCGGGGCGGGCATCCTGGACGGGGACATCATTGCCGTGGACCGTGCCCTGGAACCCAGGGACGGGGATACCGTGCTGGCCGTGGTGGACGGCGAGCTCACCGTGAAGGAGCTCTCCCACAGCAACGGTCAGATGCGCTTGTTGTCCCACCACCCGGAGTATCCCCCCATCGAGTTCAAGCCTGGCCAGGAACTGGTGATCTGGGGCGTGGTGAAGGGCGTCATCCGCAAGCTGCGCTAGAGCCTCATGTCCCGCCCCGTTCCGCAATTCGCCCTGGTGGACGGCAACAACTTCTACGTCTCCTGCGAGCGGGTGTTCGATCCCCGGCTCGAGGGCCGGCCGGTGGTGGTGCTGTCCAATAACGACGGCTGCTGCGTGGCCCGCAGCGACGAGGCCAAGGCCCTGGGCATCCCGATGGCTGCGCCTTACTTCCAGGTGCGGAAACTGCTCAAGCGCCGCCAGGGAGTGGCCCTGTCCTCCAACTACCCCCTGTATGCGGACATGAGCCGGCGCATGATGGAGGTGATCGGGCAGTACAGCCCGGAGCAGGAGATTTACTCCATCGACGAGTCATTCCTGCGCTTCGCGGGGTTCCGCTACTGGGACCTGACCCGGCACGGTACGCGGCTCCGGCAGCAGGTGAGGCAATGGATCGGGATTCCAGTGGGCGTGGGCATCGGCCCCACCAAGACCCTGGCCAAGGTCGCCAACCGCCTGGCCAAGAAGCACCCGGACTTCCAGCCTCTCGGGGTGTGTAACCTCCCGGACATCGCCCCCGGGAGTCAGATCCGTTATCTCGCGGAGATCGCGGTGGAGGATGTCTGGGGGGTGGGGCCGCGCTGGGGCAGGAAGCTGCGGGAGCTAGGCATCGCCTCCGCCCTGGACCTCAAGCTGGCCGACCCGGAGACCCTGCACGAGCGGTGCAACGTGGCGCTGGCACGCACGATCTGGGAGTTGAACGGCCTGTCTTGCATCCCCTTGCAGGAGGCCCCGCCGCCCAAGAAGCAGATCGTCAGCTCCCGTTCGTTCGGCAGGCTGGTGACCGACCACCAAGAGCTCCTCGAGGCGGTGTCCACCTATGCCGCCCGAGCGGCGGAGAAGCTGCGGCAGGGGGGCCAGGCCGCCGGCGCGATCCAGGTGTTCCTGTCCACCAATCCGTTCATCCCCGATGAGCCGCAACATTGTCCCGGCCACCTGATGACCTTCTCCTCCCCCACGGCGGACACCGGCAGACTGATCCGGGCGGCCCGGGCGGGACTGGCACGCAGCTACCGGCGCGGCTACCGCTACCAGAAGGCCGGGGTGATGCTGCTGGACCTGTCGCCGGCGCGGATCGAGCAGGGCGAGCTGTTCGCACCCACCACGCCGGCCATGAGCAGGAAGGGTCGCCTGATGGCGGCGCTGGATACCCTCAACACCCAGTTGGGAAAGGGGGCACTGCGCTTCGCCGCGGAAGGCTCAGGGCAAGGGTGGGCCATGCGCAGGGAGAACCTGACCCCCGCCTACACGACGGACTGGCGGGCGATCGCGGTGGCGAAGGCGTGAACTGCCGGGGTCCAAACCGAACGGATCGGGTGGACAGGTTGAGTCCCCGGCAGGGGGTAAATCGCCTTGGCCCCCCGTGGGATGCCATCGTGTTCTCCGGCGGTCACCGCACCGTGAGAGTAGGCGCCGGGCTCGCCGAGCCACACGACGAACCGCAGTCACGGCCACCTCGCCGCACCGACCGAGAGCCTGCCATCCACAGACGGCGCGGCCGCACGGAGTCGCCCTCAAGCCTGGTGCCGGTGAACGACTCGACGCCAGACCAGGAAGTAGATCAGCCCGTTGGCGACCACCACGAGGAGGGCCAGGAACACCTGGACGGTGGGCGTGAGCGAGCCCGGATACACCACGGGGAGCACGTAGTGCTCGACAAAGCCCCCCGCGTGCCCCGCGTCACCGGCCCTCTGCCGCAGTCCGTTCTCCAGCGGAGTGAGCGGACAGATCCAGCCCCGGATCTCGATCACCGCACCCCACAGGGCGGCGGGCACCTGCACCCACGGAATCCACCGCCACCGCAGGGCAAGCAGGGCTCCGAGGACCACGAAGAGGATGAACGCGAGATGCATCAGGACGACCAGATCGGCGAGGACTCGGAAGAACATCGCTGGGCCGGGAAAAGGGATGACTCCCGAAAAGGATTAGACCACGGGGAGCCGGGGGGGACTTGCGGGGCAAACCACGTCCGGTAGTCCATCGCTACCTTGGTGGCTCCATCATGGGCTCCGCTAATCACCGTATGCGGGAGCGTGTGGAGAGCCCACCAATCCGCCTGCCCCCAACGTTCCCCGTGCCCCCCGTGGTAGACCCCAGGAGAGGACCCGGCACGGACGTGACACACGGGCGACGACCCTGCGGGCAGGTGCTACTAAAGGCGTGGTAGGTATCTGGGGACCTTCGCCTTGAGGAGGGCCACTAGCTCAGGCGCCATGAAGTCGTACTCATCGGGGATGTCCAGACATACGACGCGCTTGATCGCATCGGTGTGGATCGGCTTGGTTATACCGCAACTTCGATGTAATCGACGCGGCTGGAGGCCTGGGGAATGGGTGTGCCGTCCTCGCGAAGTCCGGTGAGATGAAATTCTATGGCCTCCCGTAGAACCGACTCGGTGTCCTCCACCGTGGTGCCGGTAGCAACGCAACCTGGGAGGTCGGGTACATACCCGGAGAAGTTGCTCCCCGCCTTTTCAATTACGATCGCGTAGCGCATTTCAGCCTCACTTCTTGAGCCCGGACTGCTTGAAGATGCTGTTCAGTGTCCCGGTCGCCAAATCATCGCTCGGTTTCCCGGCCACGGTGACCCGGCCGGGCTTCGTGGGGTGTTTAAACTGCCTATGACTTCCGCGAGTCGCGACCAAGTATCAACCGTCATCGTGAAGCAGCCGCAGAACCTCGCTGACCTTCATTGCGCCAGCATATCAGTCCAATTCAACGAGACCAATTGCGTGGCGCCAGGCGCGCGCTTGCCGGCAGCGGTCGCCGTCCCCCAACTTTGGCCTGCCACCGAAGACCCTGCCCTCCACAGACGACGAGGCCGCAAGGACCCGCCCTCAACCCCGGCGCCGGCGAACGGCCCGACGCCACACCCAGAAGTAGATCGCGCCGTTGGCCGCCACCACGACCATCGCCAGAACGAGCTGCCACGCCACGGGTGAGTGACCCCGGATACACCACGGGCAGGACGTAGTGCTCGACAAAGCCCCCCGTGTAGCCTGCGTCACCCGCCCTCTCCCGCAGCCCGTTCTCCAGCGGCGTCAGCGGACAGACCCACCCCCCGACCTCGATCACCGCCCCCCACAGGGCGGCGGGCACCTGCACCCACGGAATCCACCGCCACCGCAGGGCAAGCAGGGCTCCGAGGACCACGAAGAGGATGAACGCGAGATGCATCAGGACGACCAGATCGGCGAGGGCGTGGAACAACATCGCTGGCCGGTTTGACAGAAAGAACTAGACCATGGGGAACACGGGGGGCTTTGGGAAAGACCACCCTCGGCAATCGCCGGCTGTCTTGGTGGCTCCCTCGCCGGATCCATCGATCACCCTGGCGGCGGGGTGATGAATTTGACTTTAACGATTTCCGCTTCCTCCAAGCCGCCACTGGAATGGTCCCTGCCAAGGCGTAACACGAAAAGAGCCCATCCAGAACAAGAAGCCCGGCTCCCAAGGGAGCCGGGCTTCTTGTTCTGCTCGCGTCTGGAGAATTCGCGGTTAGTTGCCCATGGGCGTGCGAAGCGCGTTCATCTGGGCCGGGGTTAAAGGTCTGACGTACTGCGACGGTATATGGATGACGTCGGCGTCCCGCTTGAAGGCTCGGCGATTGCTCGCCGAAGTTCCGCTCTGGTTCAGGGGTGCGGAAGGATCGACCAGGTCGATGAAGTCGAAGCCGAGCAGTGAGGTGTCTTCCGGAACCGGGATCACGCCGGACGGCGCCTGCCAGGTGGCCATCATGTCTCCGACGGGCACGTCCACGCCATCGACGGCCGTCCAGGCCACGACATCCACCGGCGTGCCGTTGGCCAGGTCGATGGCCGTCTGCGTGCCGTGACACTGGCCGCAGGTCAATGCGTCGCTGCGGGTAATGGCGTGGGCGTAGTAGGGCGCGATGGCGACGAAGGTCACGCCCTGGTTGTCTTCTCCCGGAAAATCGCTGGCAGTGACGTCCGCGACCAGGGACTGCATGCTGCCGGGGAAGATCTTGGTACTGCCGTCCGGCAGGACCTTATTGACCAGGAAACGCCAAGATTTACCCGAAGCGGCGGTGCCGCCGAACTTGGCGCTCGCGAACTTGCCGTGGTAGACGGTGCCGTCGTCGATCGCCTCGTTGTCGAAGTGGCAGTTGTAGCAAGTGACCACGCTTTGCATGTGGCAGGTCGAGCAATCGATGTTGTCCTGGTGGATCGTGTGCTCGGCCACGACGGTCGAGAACGACGTGTGGCACTCGGTACAGTCGGCGGTGATCGCGCCCTCGAACATGCTGGCGAATTTTTCCCCCGTCACCCCGTGGATATCGCCCAGGGCATGGCACTGGGTGCAGGCAAAGGCGGCGTGGACGTCGGTCATGCCCACGGCCGCTTCTGCAGCTAGGCGGCCATGGCAGGCCTGGCAGACCTCGTTGCCGACGGCAGTGCCGGTGGCGGGGCTCTTACCGGCCTCGGTGTTGCCGTGGCAGTCGCGGCAAACCGGGTTGCCCGGCCACGAATCGACAAAGCTGCCGCCGGTGGGATCGGTGTCCCAGGGGCCGTCGTCTGTCCCGTTGTGGCAGTCGCTGCAGGGCAGATCGGCGTAGGGAACGGTGACGAAGTTGCCGAAGCCGGACTGAAGCGCAGCGGGGTTGGTCTCGCCCAGGCCATCGTTGTAGAAGGTCCCCTTGCCGGCGCGGGTACCGTGGAGGCTGTTGGCGAACCAGCCCAGCTTGTCCATCTGCTCGGCGGTCAGCGGGGTGACGAATTCGTCGAGGAAATGGATGTAGTCGGCGCCGCGCTTGAACAGCCGGCGGTTGCTCGAGGAGGTGTTGCTGGCATTGAGGGGGGCGCTCGGGTCGACCAGGTCGACGAAGTCGAAATTGAGTGCCGTGCGGTAGTCGGGCGGCACGGGAATCACCCCCTTGGGGGCCTGCCAACCCTGGGAACCCAGGTCGATGGGGGCGATTTCCACCCCGGTGTCTGGCTTCCATTTCACGACGTCGATCTGCCCCTCGTCCACGTATTGCTGCAGGGCGGCGCTGGCGTGACAGGCCTCGCAGGTGATGGCGTTTTTCTGGATCGAATGGCTGAAATAGGGACCGATGCCGACGAAGGTCGCGCCCTGGTCGTCCTCGCCGGGGGCATTGGCGGCGGTGATGTCGGCCATCAGCGACTGCATGCTGCCGGCGAAGATCTTGGTATTGCCCTGGTCGTCCACGACCCGGTTGACCAAGAAGCGCCAGGCCTTATCGCCGGGACCGCCGAACTTGGCGCTGGCGAATTTGGCGTGGAGGATGGTGCCGGTCTCGTCGGCTTCGTTGTCGAAGTGGCAGTTGTAACAGGCGATGGCGCTGGTTATGTGGCAGGCCGAGCAATCGATCGCCCCCAAATGGGTGGGGTTATGAAAATCGTTGACTCCGGCCAGATCGGTCTCCTCGTGGCAGTTGCTGCATTTGGCGTCGATGGCGCCGGGAGAGAACATGGTCGGGTAGGCGGTGCCGTCGCCGTGCACGTCGCCGGAGGTGTGGCAGTCCATGCAGCCCATGCCGAGGTCGTCGCGATGCACGTCGGTCAGGCCGAGAGAGACTTCCGTTGCCTGGCGGCTGTGGCACCCGAGGCAGGTGGTGTCGGCAACGGGGTCGCCTGGCTCGTTTTCGTGGCAGTCGAGGCAACTCGGCTCCGTCCAGGTGCGGGCGCCACCGTCGGCGTCGGGACGGTCTTCCCAGACGGCCTTGTTGTGGCAAGCGGCGCAGGGCAGGTCGGCGTAGTCGACCGTGACCATCGAATGGAAGCCGTCCGTGTCGTTGTACCAGGTGTTTTTGCCGTCCCGGGTGCCGTGCAGGCTGGTGGCGAAAAGCTGGGTGAGCGACGGGCCGTTACCGTCGTCATCGTCGTCATCATCGTCGCGACAGCCGGTGAGCCCCGTCGCTGCCATCAGGACCAAGAAGACCAGGAGTGACAGACTCAGCCGGTGCCAAGACTTGCCGTCTTCCATCGCCCTTCTCCTTCCTTCGATTCCGGCCGGGGCCGGAGCTGTCCACGATCGACGAGACCCGTGATGCATCCCTTGTCCGAACCGCAAACTTTTTTTAAGCAGACCATAGACGGATCGGGCCTGGCAACTGGCCCCACGAAATCACCTCGTTCTTCCCCACTCGTTGGTTGGAGTGGGAGATGTCCGCCGCCGTGCTCCGGCGACGAGTAGGGGCCGAAAAGCGGTGGCGGAAGTACTGGTCGATCTCAAACGGGACGAGGAGGAACGCTCGTTCATGCGGGGTGGAATCGGTCACCGCGCCTGGATGGCGGATAAGGAGGGAAGGCAAGGCTCACGCCAGTGGAGGAGGGACTCGGACGCGACGGGCCGTGCCCCATCCGCGGCCATGCGCGGCCCCCTTATCTATGACTTCAGGGGAAGCAGGATAAGGGCGGCGTTGGTAGGGGTGCCGACCCCAGGCGTGATGTGGCCCCGAGCGCCCTCACCCTGGCCCTCTCCCGGAGGGAGAGGGAACGTGGGGCCAAGCGTGTGGGTTGTCCCTGCGCCTCTGCGTTGAGCAGTTCGCCGGAGGACGGTAGTCAGTCGTTGCCCATGAGGGCGTCGACGAAGGGTTCAATTTCGAAGTCGCGCAGGTCGGCCAGGCCCTCGCCGAGGCCGATCAGCTTGACCGGGATGCCGAGCTTGGCGGAGATGGCGACCACGATGCCGCCCTTGGCGGTGCCGTCGAGCTTGGTGAGGACCAGGCCAGTGATCTGGGTGTAGCGGTGGAACAACTCGGCCTGGGAGATGGCGTTCTGGCCGGTGGTGCCGTCCAGCACCAGGAGGGTCTCGTGGGGGGCACCGGGGAACTCGCGGCTCGCCACGCGGCGGATCTTGGCGAGCTGTTCCATGAGGTTGACCTCGGTGTGGAGGCGACCGGCGGTGTCGATGATCACCACGTCGCTGGCCTCGTCCCGGGCGTAGCGCAGGGCGTCGAACACCACGGCGGCGGGGTCGGCGCCGGCGTCCTTGCGCACCAGGGGGGCGCCGGCGCGGTCGGCCCAGATGCCGAGCTGCTCGGCCGCGGCGGCGCGGTAGGTGTCGGCGGCGGCGATCACCACCTTGCGCCCCTCCTCTCGCAGGCGGTGGGCGAGCTTGCCGATGGTGGTGGTCTTGCCCGAGCCGTTGACGCCGATGATCAGCAGCACCGCCGGCCCCGACCCGGCGGCGAGGGTGAGGGGCGCCTCGCTGGCCTTGAGGGTGGCGATGAGGTGGTCGCGGATCACGCCGCGGATGGCGACCGGGTCGCTAAGCTCCTTGCGCGCGACGCGCTCCTCCACCGTACCGAGGATGTCGAGGGTGGTCTGGACCCCGAGGTCGGAGCCGATGAGCAGGGCCTCCAGCTCCTCCAGCAGCTCGGCGTCGATCTCTTTGCGCCCGCGCAGGAGGTCGCCCAGCGCCCCGAACAGGCCACGGCTCAGGGCCTGGCGCAGGCGCGCGAACAGGCCGCGGCGCGGCGCGGCCGGTGCGGCGCTGCGCGTGGGAGATGCCCCCTCCGGCGGCTCGCTCACCTCCCGCTGCGTGGCGTCCGCGGCGGCCACCTCGGGCTCGGCTGCGGGCGGGACCTGCTCGTCGGGGGCCTCGGCGGCTTCGTCCGCCGCGACCTGCACCTCCACCTCGACTACCCCTTGCTCGGCAGGTACCTCGCCCTCTGGACCGACCTGCTTGTGGCGACGAAAAAACCGCACGGCTATCCCAACATCTGAAACAGGGCCAGGGTCACCAGCCCACCGACCGCGGCCCCGAGCAGGACCTCGACGCGGGTGTGGACCCCGAGGGTAACCCGGCTCAGACCGACCATGACAGCCAGCGCCGCGACCAGGATGGAGAGCAGCGGCGAGGCGGTGATCAGGGTGACCGCGGCCCACACGCAGGTGGCGACCGCGGCATGACCGCTCGGCAGGCCGCCGCGCAGGGGACGGCCGCGGCCCGACTTCACCTTCAGGAAGATCACCGCCACGATCGTCAGGAGGAGGGCGGCGATGCTCAGGTGCTCGTCCGCCACATGGATCTTGGCGATGGTCATCGCGAAGCAGCTCCGCAGGTACGGGGAGAAGGTGATATAGCCCATGATGACCGCCAGCGAAGCGGTCACCAAGACGGCGCCGGCGGAGATGTCCTTGGCCATCTTCGCCAGGGGGTCGCGCTCCAGGGTCACCAGATCGACGACCACCTCCAGGGCGGTGTTCATCAGCTCGGCGAACAGCACCAGCATCATGGCGATGGCGAGGATCAAGAAGTCTTGCAGGGTGACCTGGAGGTAGAGCGAGGCGATGATCACCGCGACGCCGATCAGCAGGTGGATACGCAGATGGCGCTCGGAGCGCACCGCCGCGATCACCCCGTCGACCGCGTAGTTGGCGCTCTCCAGCCAGGTGCCGGGCCGGTAACGGCTGTCGCGCACCAGTCGCTCGGGCCGCTCGCCCGTGGGGCGAGCTAGCTTGGTTCGTTCAGGAGGTTGCTCAGCAGCCATTGCTCTTGGTCACGCATACGCCGCGCCTCGTCGCGACCGCGCTCGTGGTCGTATCCCAGGAGATGAAGCAGGCCGTGGATCAGCAGCCAGCAGGTCTCGCGCTCCGCGGCGTGACCCGCCCGGGCCGCCTGGCGCGCCGCCACCGCCGGGCACACCACGATATCACCGAGCCAATAATCTTGCGCCTCCCCCTCTTCCCCCTCGTTGAGCGCGAAGGACAGGACGTCGGTGGGGCCCGATTTTTCCCGGTACGTGTGGTTGAGCTGCGCCATCTCTGCCTCGTCCACCGCCAGCACGCTCACCTCGTGGTCGACCGCGAGCAATGCCATGGCCCGCAGCAGGAGGTCGCGCACCGCCGCCTCGTCCAGCGCCAGGGTCGCCCGCTGGCTGACCAGCACCTCGCTCAACGATGGCCGTGCCGGCGCGCGTGGTGCTCGTCGTAGGCCTGGATCACGCGCTGTACCAGGGGGTGGCGCACCACGTCGCGATGATCGAGATAGACGAACGCGACCCCCGGCACCTGCCCCATCACCTCCCGGACCTCCTTGAGCCCCGACACCTGGCCCTGGGGCAGGTCGATCTGAGTGATGTCGCCGGTGACCACTACCTTGGAGTTGAAACCCATGCGGGTGAGGAACATCTTCATCTGTTCGGAGGTGCAGTTCTGGGCCTCGTCGAGGATGATGAAGGCGTCGTTCAAGGTGCGACCGCGCATGAAGGCCAGGGGCGCGATCTCGATGGTGCCGTGCTCCAGCATCCCCGCCGCCTTGTCGGCCTGGACCATGTCGTAGAGGGCGTCGTAGAGGGGACGCAGGTATGGATTGAGCTTCTCCAGCAGGTCGCCGGGGAGGAAGCCGAGGGACTCCCCCGCCTCGACCGCCGGGCGGGTGAGGACGATGCGGTTGACCTGGCGCTCGCGCAGGGCGTGGATCGCCATGGCCATGGCGAGGTAGGTCTTGCCGGTACCCGCGGGACCGATCCCGAACACCATGTCGTGATCGGCGATCGCCTCCAGGTAAGCGACCTGCCCCTGGCTGCGCGGCACGACCCGCCGCCGCCCCACCGCGATCTCATGGCGCAGCAGCTCGTGGAGGGTGGTCTCCGGCTGGCGCGCCAGGCGCTGCAGGAACTGCTCGAGCTCACCGGTCGGCGCCGTGCAGGTCGTGGGGCTCCCCACCAGGTCACGCAACAACCCTGCAACCCGCTTGGCCTGATCGCCGTGAACGATGATCTCGTTGCCGCTTGTGACCAGGCGCACTCCGAAGTGCTTCTCGATCAGGTTGAGGTTGCGGTCATGCTCCCCGGCGAGCACCGGGAAATTGTCGCCCGCGACGGGGACGCGCACTTCCTCGGAGCCACCGTTGGGACTGAGATCGACTGCCATTACTCGTCAGCCAACCACAGCCTGGCTCGCAGCGCCATACGCCACGCCTTTCATGGCGTGGCTAGCAACACCACGCGCCAGTAGAGACGGCCCAGGGGCTCGGGACGCGGCTCCGCCCCGGCAGCACCGACGTCGCCGTGTTGGAACGGCGCGCCATCGGTCGTCGCACCGAACAGGGCGCCGCGCTCAAGCTGCAGCCCGCCCGGCAGGGTTTGACCGAGGACGATGTCGTCGCCGGGATCCGTCGTGGGATCCACGTCATCGCCGGCGAGGGCATCGGAGATGTCGTAGGTCTGGATCCGAGCCGTCCCGCCCGTATCGGGCGGGGTGGCACCACCCCCGACCCGGCCCTGACTCTTGCCGAGGAACAGGAAATGAGCATTGCGATCGACCACCGGCGAAGCATAGACCCGCTCACCCGGCTCGAGGGCGATGTCGAATAGCTCGATCCCCTCGCCGTGGGCCGGCACCAGTACGCCCGCAAAGCGCTGCGCGACGTCCTCGGCGGGCGCCCAGTCGTACCCGCCGGTGCCGAACAGGACGATCAGCTGGCCACCCCCGGTGACGACCGCGGGGGCGGCGCCGATCGGCCGATCGACGTCGATGCCGTTGTTCGCCGGATAGAGAGGCTTGGGATCGGCGCAGAAGCTCGGGTCGTCATTGCAGTAGAGGCTCTTGCCGGTACGCGCTGCGAGGGCCCACAGCCGCCCCTCATTGTCCGCCGCGATCAGGGTCTCCACGAAGCCGTCACCGTCCGGGTCGACGGCGACCACCGGCGGTGGGATGTCGTTCACGCCGCGGGTGTACAGCTTGTGGAACTCCCAGAGCTTCTGGCCGTCTGCCACGCGGAAGCAGTAGACCGACAGGCCACCGCTGTCCGTCTGGCGGTACTTGCTGGTGGCAACCCACACCACCGCGGTGCGCACGGGATTGCCGCCGGTGTCCGGCTGAACGATGTGGCCCATCGCGGTCTTGGCCGCGAAGCCCATGGAGACGGCGCCACGGTCGGTCAGCTCCCACAGCACGCGCGGTGTCGCCCGGTCGGTGACGTCGAGCGCCAGGAGATGCGGGCTCGAGGCACCCATCGGCACCGTCAGCACGGTGCGGAACTCGCCACCGCCGTCGCCGTCGTGGTCGAGCCAGAGGTCTGCGACCGTCGGGCTCCCGTCCACGCCCAAGTCGGCGTCCAACCCGTCCTTGGCGAGGAGGGCGATCTGCGAGCGTGGCACCAGGGCCCACTGCTCCACGCCGCTACCCGCCGGACTGCCGGTCGCGGCGGCGGCATCCACCGCCTCTAACAAACCGTCCAGGGTGCCTACGTAGGCGTTGCGGGGTCGTTCCCCGGCGCCCTCCACCAGCAGGCTCGGTCCTACGGCGACGGCGGTGGAGTGGTCGATCGGCCCCAGGCGGTTGGCCAGATCGAGGTAGGAACCCGTCGTCGCATCGAGGACCCTACCCCGCAGGCGCTCAATCTCCTGGCGCGCGAGGAGACCGGCCACCACGGGGTCATCCGCGGTCACAGCGACAAGGTT
>Ga0302046_10004078_pt1 | contig 13044 bp, 10 predicted proteins | sample RVTome_11_FD_200261 | JGI IMG/M metagenome (GOLD analysis project Ga0302046, IMG submission 200261) | Soil microbial communities from uranium-contaminated site in the Upper Colorado River Basin, Wyoming, United States - RVT147D111 (version 2) ...
GAAGTCAGTCAATTGAGCGGAAGGAAGTACGATGGGCGCATGGACGGTTCTCTGCCGCACGATCAGTCGGAAAACGATGTTGCCATGCGGGTGGTAGCCGACCACATTCGGACGCTCACGTTTGCTCTCGGCGACGGCGCCCTCCCATCCAATGAGGGACGCGGATATGTTCTCCGCAGAATCCTCCGCCGTGCCGCCAGATTCGGCCACAACCTCGGATTAGAGCAACCCTTCCTCTTCCGGCTCGTTCCGACCCTCGTTAAAACCATGAGCGCCAATTTCCCTGAGATCAGAGAAAAGGAAAAGCACATTCAGGCAATCGTCAAAGGCGAAGAAGAAGGGTTCAGCGCAACTCTCGACCGGGGTTTGGAGCTCTTTGAAGACGTTGTCCGAACCCTCAAGGCACAAAACAAAACTGTTATCACTGGCGACGATGCCTTCAAGCTCTATGACACGTTCGGCTTCCCATTCGACCTGACACAACTCATGGCGAAGGAGGCCGGCGTAAGTGTTGATGAATCTGAATTTACGAGACTTCTCGAGCAACAGCGAAAACGCTCACGCGGTTCAACACGTCAAACAGAGGTCCTGACGGGATTGAAATTCATGCGCAAGGGGGTGGATGCTAAGGACTCCTTGTTTACGGGGTACGAGAGATTCGAAGAAGAAAGTTCTGTTGTTCAGGCCGTTTCAGACGGGTACGTGGTTCTTGATCGGACACCTTTCTATGCAGAATCAGGAGGACAGGTCGGCGATTCGGGGATCCTGCGAGGTTCCGGGAGGGAGTTGAAAGTCGTTGATACTCAAAAGGATGGAGGCGTTATCGCCCACAGAGTCCAGGGGGATGTCGGCGACCTTTTTGGCAAACCCGTTGCCGCAATTATTGATAAAGAGCGAAGGCTCGCGATTATGCGGAACCACACGGCGACGCACCTGGTTCACGCGGCTTTGCGCACAATACTTGGTACGCACGTGCATCAGGCAGGATCCCTGGTGGCACCGGATCATTTGCGGTTCGATTTCACGCACTTTTCAGGCGTAGATGGGCAGCAGTTGGCCGACATAGAGGCAATGGTCAACGAAAAGATCCGTGAGAACATTGCGCTCGAGCACCACCGGAACATCCCGTTCCAAGAGGCAAAGAAAATGGGGGCCTTGATGTTTTTCGGGGATAAGTACGGCGACCGCGTCAACGTTGTGCAATTTGGGGAATTCAGCAAGGAATTTTGCGGCGGCACACATGTCCCGACGACCGGGGAAATCGGATTCTTTAAGTTCCGGTCGGAAGGAAGCGTTTCAAGCGGTACCCGCCGCATTGAAGCGGTCACTTCAGACCGTGCCCAGGAGCTCCTTGGCCTGCGCGAACGGGATTTTTCGGAACGATTGGAATACGCGCGGGAACAGCTCTCTGCCGCCCGCGGACTCCTGTCTGAACAATCGGGCAGATCAGATTCAGAGCAACGATTGGCCAAAATCGAGTCAGATTTACAGGCCATCGCGGCCAAACGACCTCTCCCCCCGATGAAGGGTCTGATGGAGGGATTCACAGATCAGGACAATCGGCGGAGAGTATTGGAGGAAATGGTTCTTGCGCTCCTTGAGATTCGTAAACAAATTGAGAAAGAAGTCTCCAGAAACCGTCTCCGTTCCCTTTCGGCCGATATTGATTCCCTTGTTGACCGAGGCAGCCGGTTCAACGGCTCCCGGCTTGTCTCAGCCCAGGTGTCGGTCGCATCGATGGATGAGTTGAAATCCCTTGGCGACAACCTGCGGGCAAAAATCGGAAGCGGTGTTGGGGTGCTCGCTTCGGTTGTCGATGAAAAAGTGGCCCTCGTTTGCATCGTAACGGATGATCTCGTGGCCGGAAAGAAACTCGAAGCGGGGAAGATCGTTGGAGCGGTGGCAAAACTTCTGGGAGGAGGCGGTGGCGGCCGTCCGCACATGGCAACTGCGGGAGGAAAAGATGTTGCAAAACTGCCGGAGGCGCTTGAAAGCACGGAATCGATTGTACGCTCATTTCTGAGCGGTGCCAAATAATTCTGTTCAAAAACGGGGATACTGCATGACTACCTTTGAACGACTTTCGCGCATCCGCGAAGACCGGGGAGCCGGATATCTCATACTCATCGATCCCGACAACATCGACGAGGGGAAGCTTCCTTCCTTTATTCGCAATGCAACCGAGGCCGGAGTCGACGGATTTCTTGTCGGCGGAAGCCTGATGATGACCAATGAGCTGGACAAACAGCTTACACTTATTAAGCGGAACACCACTGTCCCGGTTGTAATTTTCCCCGGCAGTCTGTTTCAGATCTCATCTGTGGCCGATGCCATTCTCTTTCTGGTACTGATCAGCGGACGCAATCCTGAGCATCTCATCGGCAACCAGGTCCTTGCAGCGCCGATCATTCGGAAGATGGGTTTGGAAGCGATCTCAACGGCCTACATGCTCATCGGCACCGGCAAGACGACCTCCGCGGAGTTCATCAGCAACACGAAGCCGATTCCGGACCACAAGCCGGACATTGCCGTTGCGCATGCCCTTGCGGCGGAAACCATCGGAATGAAATGCCTGTATCTTGATGCAGGGAGCGGGGCTGATGTGCCGGTTCCCGATGCAATGATCAAAGCCATCGCCGGCCTTTGTTCCCTTCCCATCATTGTGGGCGGCGGGGTTCGGACACCGGAAGATGCAGCCCGAAAGGTCGCCGCTGGTGCATCGTTCCTCGTTACGGGTACGATTACCGAAGAACAGGACGACGCCCGGACCATCCGAAGATTTGCCGAAGCTGTCCACTCCGCAAAGGTCAAAGCCTGATGACGATCAACCGACAACAATTTATCCTCGATTCCCTCCGCGAGAGCGCTGAGACCAAGAAACGCATTGCAGAACGGCTGGCTGTCCCCATTGCTGACGCAATTCAGCTGGTCGTGGATGCCCTTAAGAGCAACAGGAAGATTCTCCTATGCGGAAATGGCGGAAGCGCCGCGGACGCCCAGCACCTTGCAACAGAGCTTGTCATCCGCCTGAACCCTGCGATCAAAAGGCCGGGCCTTCCTGCCATTGCTTTGACAACGGACAGCTCGGCACTGACCGCGGGAGCCAACGATATCGGGTATGACAATGTCTTTGCACGTTCTGTCGAAGCGCTCGGCAATGAAGGCGACGTCCTCATTGGGATCAGCACCAGCGGCAAATCCGAGAGCGTGAACCGGGCTTTCCAGAAAGCCCGCGCAAAGAAGCTTAAGACGATAGGATTTCTTGGGAAAGACGGCGGCGCTTCCAGGGACCTGGTCGACATAGCTATCATCGTTCCTTCCGATGACACTCAACGAATTCAGGAAGGCCACATCACCATCGGCCACATCATTTTTCAACAGGCCGAACAGGAATTATTCGGTTAACGTGCTACCCGCATGACAAACCGGCGCAACGATTTTCTCATTCCGCTCCTTGCCGTCCTTTCCGATGCACTTGCCATTGAAGCCGCGTTCGTGTTGTCCTATTGGCTCCGCTTCGATTCTCCCCTGACATCGTGGTTCCCGGTTGAGTTGGGCGTACCCCCTCTCGATGCCTATCTCTACGGCTCCTTCTTTGTCATCCCGGCCTGGGTCTTTCTTTTTAAGTCCAGAGGTTTGTACAGACCCAGGCGAACCGTGCATTTCTCGGAAGAATTTTTTCCGATCGTTCGTGTCGTTGCCGTGGGTATGCTGATCGTGATGGCTGCCGCGTTCTTCTACCGCGCGTTTTCATTCTCCCGTTTGGTATTCGGCCTCCTGGGCCTGTCTTCCGTCATTCTCATTTCCTTTGGCAGGTTCTTTGTGATGAAGTTCGAGCAATGGTGGTATTCGACAGGGAAAGACGCCAAGAATGTTGTTCTTGTCGGATCCAATACCACAGCGGCGAGGGTGTACGAAACAATTGTGAATCATCCCTCTCTCGGATATTGTTTCCTCGGGTATTTCTCTGCTGGAACCAGAGGGAGCCTTGGCAAAACCAAAGCAGTATATCTAGGAACCCTCACGAAAGTTTCGAAATTTGTCCGCAACAACAACGTTGACGTTATTCTCATCGCACTCTCCTACAAAGACCACCCGCGCCTTCTGGATCTCATCCGGGAGTGCGAGGGGCTCAATACCGACATGCTGATGGTTCCCGACCTTGTGGACCTCATGACCAGCCGTGTGCGTGTCACCGAGCTCGAAGGTATTCCGTTTCTTCAGGTCAAGGAAGCCGCTTTGTCGACCTGGAATCAGATTGTCAAACGCTGGTTCGATGTCGGTACTGCCATCGTTGTGCTTTTGGCTGCAAGTCCGATCATGATCCTGCTCGCAGTGGTGGTCAAGCTGACATCTCCGGGACCCGTGTTCTATTACCAGGAGCGCATTGGACTCGATGGGAAGCCGTTCAACGTGATGAAATTTCGTACGATGAGAACCGACGCAGAAAAGGAGACAGGGCCGGTTTGGGCCCGAAGAAACGACCCGCGCGCAACGCCGATCGGGCGCATGCTTCGCAGGTTCAGTCTGGACGAGCTTCCCCAGCTGATCAACGTACTGAAAGGCGAAATGAGCATCGTCGGTCCCCGCCCCGAACGCAGGTTTTTTGTTGAAAGGTTTAGAAAACAAATCCCCAAATACCTCGACCGTCACCGGGTAAAAACGGGTATGACGGGTTGGGCCCAGGTGAACGGGCTTCGCGGAAACGCCCCGATTGAGGAAAGAACGAAATACGATGTCTACTACGTCGAAAACTGGTCCCTTGCCTTCGATCTGAAGATCATTTCTAAAACCCTCCGCGCCGTACTCTTCGGAAAAGACGCCTACTAGCTATGATCGCCGCCGTTATCCTTTCCCTGCACGGTGCTGCAGGAATCTATGCATTCTGGACGCGGAAGAAGAAAGGCGGTTGGGGTGAAGGGATTTTGGCCCTGGCGTTTGTCGGTGTGATTTTTTCGGTCGGCTGGACCATCGTGACCATGCTGACAAGCGTGCTGGTTGCACCGGAAGGGCTTGCAGAATGGCTCAACCGGGATTCGTTGACACTCACCCTTTTGACGATCGCCGAGGGATTCTTCTATTACTTCTTTCTACGGCCGGGGAAGACGGAACAGGGTCAGACGGACGATCGGCCGCCGGTCAGCGGAGGGTAAACAGAAACGTAACAACGCAGGTTTGTTCTTTCTGGGGCTGTGAAGGACGCAGGGATTCAAATTTCCAAAACCTCACTTCTTTTAACGCTGCTTCCTCCAATGCCGTATTCGCTTTTTGGGCAGGTTGAGTGGATTTTACTGACCCATCCGGCAGTACGACAGTGAGGATCTTGATCTGGGCTTCGACATTGGTCCCCGCCGGATATTTCGGAAGATCGCCGCTCAATTTTCTTCTGGTCCCCCCCTGCATCCATTGAATCGAGAACGAAACCCCTTTTTCCAGATCTCCGCCCGGTCCGGCCGATCCGCTGGTGGGGTTGAGCGAAGTGCCCGGATTTGAACCGGGAGGGCCCGACTGATCGCGTTCACCCAGGCTTGATCCGGTTGTGGTTGCGCGTTCCCCGACCCTTCCCCGCTCCAACGTTCCGCTTGTGGTTCCCGTCTCCGAAACTTCCAGCTTTTCCGAGCGCGGAGCAGTGCGAAGTTCTTCAGCAGGATCGGACATCCGACGTTCCGGCAGGAACACCGGCTGGGACGGTTTCTTTGGTTCCGCTTTTGTTTCGCGCGTCGAAACAGAAGGAGAAGCATCAGCCGAACGAATAGCAGTTTCGCTGATCGACCGAGGTGCTGGAGTACTCACCGCCGGTGAGCCCCAACTTACTTCGATGAAATCCTGATTTTCGATCACTTCGGGAATGCTCACGAGGAAAAACAACAGGAGCAGCAATCCATGAACCATGAGCGAAGTGATCCAACCAGTTGTGGTTTCGCGGGGAATCTTCATGTTACGCACCCGGTTGCGTGGCAATCAGGAGCCGAAGTGCTCCAACACCCTTTGCGATATCCATCACCTGAACAGCGCTCTGCAAGCTGACTGTCCGGTCTGCCTTGATGATCACGATCTTGTCGCGATCCTCACCTATCAAGGGTGCAAGTCGGCCCCCAAGAGTTTCCGTTGTGACTTGCCGGTCGTTCAGGAAGATCAATCCCTTTTCCGTGACCGTAATGATAATCTGGCGCTGGGTTTCCTGTTCGACGACCGTTGATTTCGGAAGTTGAACCTTGATGCCGCTTTGAATGACAAACGAGGAAGACAGGAGGAAAAAGATCAACAGCAGGAAAACGATGTCGGTCAGTGAAGAATAGGAAAAGACGGCCAGGGGTTTGAGCTGTGTTGAGAATTTCATGATTCAGCCTTTCCGCTGAAAATACTCCTCGGTTCCGCCTGATTTCCGCCGGACCGGTTCGTTTTCAGCCTCTCCTTCCAATTTTCCTGAAACCAAGAGATCCAGAAACTCCTCGGATCCGCTCTCCATCTCAAACACAAATCTCCCCACGCGGTTCACAAAATAATTGTAGAATCCATAGGCAACGATGCCAACCATCAGGCCGAAGGCCGTTGTGATGAGGGCTTCCCAAATTCCGCCGGCAAGGTCGCTTGGGTTGACTGCTCCGCTGAGCTGTTCGATCACGCGGAATGCCCCGATCATCCCCGTCACCGTTCCGAGAAATCCCAACAGGGGAGCAATGCCCGCCACGGAGGCCAGGATGCCCAGACGATGCTCAAGCTTGAAGGTTTCTTCCTTTCCAGCATTCTCGATGGCTTCCCGAACCCGGTCGTGGCCCTCCGGAAATTTCGTGAGCCCTTTTTTCAGAATATGGGCCAGGGGCGCCTCACTGCGGGAACAAAAATTGACGGCCTCCATTATATTGCCGCGCTGCAGGACACTGCGGAGTTTCAGCATGAATTGTCCTGCATCGATCGCCGATTTTCTCAGGACCAGAAATCGTTCAACAATAATGACGACGGCAAGGAGGGAACAAAAAAGGATGGGATACATAAATACCCCACCCTTCAAAAACAGATCAAGGAGGTTCATAGCGTCGCTTTGTTAGTGTACGTCAATTCGAACGGACTTTATCGATCCAATAATTCTTTTTCAGTTCATAGGCAAAACTGTCGACCGCTTTTCTTGCTTCTTTGAGGGACGAATATCGGCCGATGCGAACGGTATACCAATTGCCGCCCTTGAAATCGCGTTCTTCCACAAACGCAGGATAGCCGGCGCTTTCGAGTCGGCTGACGTACTTTTCGGCGGTCGGTCTGTCTTTCCAAGCCGACACCTGGACCGTATACTTGCCTGTCATTCCTGAAAGTGCGGCGGACCTGGATGTTGTTGCCGTTTTTGTTGACGGGGCCATCGGTGTAATTTCCTTTCCGGATCCCGTCACAAGCGACGATTCGTAACCCGGCTCCGTCAACGGGGGTGTTTCAACAAAAGAGACTCCGGCGGTGTCCTCCATCATCATCGCCGAATCGACCTCGGCGTATGTTGGTTCTTCGACGATCGGTTCCTGGATCTGGGTAATAACCGGCTGCTGCTTCTTGCCCCAAAGTTTGACGATGCCGAATTTGTTCAAGGCAAAGACTCCGCCGCCCACCACCACAATAATGATGAGGATAAGGAGAGCTTTCGAACCGCCGCCACCCCCACTGCGCCTCGGCGCACCCGCGATCGGTTGCATTTCGCCCTCTCCTCCTCCTTCCTCCTCGATGAGATTAACGTTAGGCATTGATGGTTCCTCCTTGATGGTTACTTAAGACACTTGAGAATTCTTACCAGCGATATGACACGCCGACATCTGCACGTAATGGCTCAACCCTGTATCCTCTCCATACCTGATCCCTCCGGTTGAGTAAATTTTCAAAATTCAGGAACAACGTCAACCTCTCTATTCCTTCATATTCCGCCTTCAATCCGCTCCAGAATCCACTGGGGGCGGTGTTGGGAACCAAAGCAGCGGCCCTCCTGCCGGTATAAGCGCTCATCTCCGCGGTCAATCTCACGCCAATGGGAAACACATGGCGCCAGGTGGCAGAGAGTTCAAAGCCCGGCATGTAGGGAACCTGTGCATTGATACGGTCATTCTTCGCTGAACGCGCCGTCAATGTAATGCCAAAATAATCAATTGGGGTGATGTTTGCAACAGCATCAATCCGTACTCCCACGATTGACGTCGTTCCCCCGTATTCCAGCGCGCCGATACCCGAATCTGACGTATCGTCATAGAGGGGTTCGTCGGTTGAACGGCGGAATTCAAACGAGACTTTTGTCCTCAATTGGTCCGACCAAGCCGATTCGATTCCTGATGAAAACGCAAGCCGGTCCACCGTGTGACGTATGACCGAAGCGGACGACAAATAAGGAAACTGGCGCGTTCTTTCGCGGAGGGTTGCAAACGAAATCGAAGGGTGAAAACCGAGGAATGCCGTTTGGGTTTGTGATAATTGATGCTGCACACGAACATCGGGATAAAGGTATGTGCCTTTTTGGCCGTTCATCCCCTCGACAGCGTATCCGTTGGCCGCGACATACAAGGAGACCTCACCCCATGACCAGCGTGGAGATGCCACCGAGAACCGAATCAGGGAGAGCGAGTTTGGCGTTGCCCTGGTGATCGTAGCAAGATCTGCACCAAAGCTGACGTCAAGCGGAACATCAAAAACCGGCAACTGGCTTCCCGCCGCGATCGTCACATGGTTTTCCGTGACGGTGTCGGAGCTATCCCGGAGGGAAAGAGAGCGATAGTTGAGTCCTCCGTGAAAAGGAAGCGGGGCGGCAATCCCTGAAGAAGCGCCGACACCGAGCCCAACAACCGACCAATCGCGTTGCACGAACGGCGTTTGTGAACCGTAGAACTTGTACTTCCGGATACCATAACTTACTTCGCCGCTCAATCGGGACTCATCAAAGTATGCATTCGTGCTCCGGAACACCATGTTCCCGTCAACTCCCAGGGATGCACTCGAGGCATCCGTGAATTGTGCGAATCCCTTTGTCCGGCGGTAGGCGGCCTTCCCAAGGAATCCATACTGCGTTGAAGAAATTCCGTACGATGCCGTCACAACGGGCGAGAAAAAGGTGCCGAGACTCCCGAGGATCATTCCGTTCCTCACTTCACCGGTTGCGAAAAGCGATTGTTTGAAGCGCTCTCCCAAATCAATTGTTCTGCGATCCCTGGCGCCCGGCACATTCTCAAGCGGATTACGGTTATAGAGACCGGATTCTACGAAGGCCACTTTGTCGACAGCCGGCGGGTCGATGGACGCAGTGCCGGTGATGACGAATTCCGGAAGATCAATCTTGGGGAGCGGAGTTTGATCCTCGGGTGTTCGAACATCAACGGGCCTCGACGGGGGCCGCTGTTTGCCTTCAGTCTGCGATTCACGATCCTGTCCGAATGCCGGGCTCCCCGAGAGCAGAACGATAAGTATGCCCATCCGAATCATGGCCGCTCCATCCTGCGGAGGCGCTTCTTTGCTTCCGCCACGGCGACTGTTTGCCGATCCATTTTCACGACATTCTGATAAGCTTCCTTTGCCCGCCGGGGTTCATCACTTGCCTCATACGCTTCACCCATGGCTAGATACGCCTTTGCAAGCCATTCCTCATGGGCAGGGAAAATATACCGCACGCGCAAGTACGCCGGGATGGCATTTGCCCAATCGCCCTGCTGCGAGAACTGCAGGCCTATAAGATACTGTGCCTCAGCGCCAAGTTGATCGGTCCGGCTCGTCGCCACCTGCTCGGCAAGGGCCTTTGCTTCGGAGTAGTTTGTTTCCCGGACGTACATCCGTGCCAGCGCAACCCTTGCCTTGTCGGACGCGAGAGAATTTGAAGACCGGGCAAGAAGAGCATTGTACTGTTGAAGTGCAGATGCCAGGTCACCACCCTCCTCGCTGACTTTTCCCTGCAAATAGAGGGCCTCGAGGGCAAGGTCGGATCCCGACCCCAGTTTCTCCGCCTGGGCAAGCGCCTGCCTGGATTTGTCATAGCTCTTGAGCGCCCGATAGGACTCACCGGCCTGAAGGAACGCTTCTGCGCGAATTCGATCCGGACTGTGCTCGAATGAGGCCGCACGCTCGTAGGCATTCGCGGCATCAAGCAACCGGGTCATGCCCTCATACGATCGGCCAATCCAATACCAGGCCTGCGACACGAGCGGTGATTGCGTATAGCGATCGGCAAACCCCCGGTACTCCTTAATGGCTGCGTCAAATTGTTTCTGACTGAAGAGGAGATCGCCTTTCTTCAGAAGAAGGGCCTGCGCCTCAGGAGATCCCGGGTTTTCCCTGACGAACGTGTCAATAACGCTGAGCGCTTCCTGCTGCTTCCCTTGAGCAAGAAGACAGTATTGGATTCCTGACATTGCATCGACAACAAGCGGACTTTGGGGGAACTTGCGGAGCACTACACGGTAGGACTGTTCCGCAAGACTATAATTCTGTTGATTGTACTGGGCATCCCCGATGCTGTACTGAGCGCGGGCCAACAGCTCGCTTTGGGGGAACCTCTGGATCAGGTTGCGAAATTCATTGATTGCCTCGTCATAGTTCTTGCCCTGAAACCAGAGCCACCCGATGGCATATTGTGCGTCATCGGCAAGCATGGAACCCGCCATCCCCGCCACACCCTGGAATTGCCGCAATGCGTCTTCGTAATTATTAAGCCGGAAATACGTTTGACCCAGCTGATACATCGAATAATCACGATCATCCCGGTCTGCAAACTGCCTCAAGACGGTCCGGTAGGACCCCTCCGCATTTTTGTAATCTTTAAGGAAAAAGTAACAATCGGCCAGGCGGACACGGGCATCGAAACCGAAGCGGCTGACGGGGAAATCCGCCACCAGACGCTCAAATCTCGTTGCGGCATCCCCGTAACGCCCGCTTTTGAACAAAGAATACCCTGCGCCATACCACGCGTCAGGTCTCTTTGCGGAAGAGGACTTCGTCACAGCGTCGTAATCCTTGAGTGCCGAATCGTAATTTGCTTCCTGGTAGGCGGCTTCGGCCCTCCAGAACTGGGCGTCGCCGGCCTTGGGGTGATTTGCAAACTCCTCAAGGAACTGACCGAATGTCCGGATCGCTTCCGCCCTCTGCTCCAGTTTGTATTGCGACCACCCAAGCTGATACAGGGCATTTGCCCTTGTCTCGAAGGCCACATCGTTCATTCCTACCGTTTTTGCAAAAGCCTCTTGCGCGGCACGGAAGTCGGACTGTGCCACAAGACATTCGCCAAGCATCCTGTAGGAATCCGCCAGGACATCGCTTGACGGAAATTCACGGATCACCCTCCGAAAGAATGCAAGCGCAACGGGATATTCGTTTCGATCATAATGGACCACGCCGGTTTCGAAGAGAGCATTATCGCTTGATTCGCCCGACGGATCACGTGTGAGGACCTCATTCCATGTTGCAAGAGCTTCATCCGGTTTTCCGCTCAATCGTTCGGCGATACCTCTTCGAAAGAGCGCAGATAGCGCGGTCGCATCGCTTCCGGAGGCAAGCCTGTCAAATGTCGCTTCAGCGGGAACGAAGCTGTTCATCTTCAGATGGGTCCACCCGAGCGCATACACCACATCACGGGCCAATTTGTGATCCGGATGATTTTTCAAGAACTCTTCATACCGCCGGCGTGCAGCATCGTACTCTGCCAGGTGGTAGTGTGCTTCAGCAATAAGATAATCAGCTTCACCCTGTTCCTCGGGCCTGGTAATCCCTTTGCGCGAAGCGGACAGCACCTCGATGGCCTTTCGATATTCGGGGAGTGAATAGTAGCATTCTCCGATCCGAACCAACGAAGCGGAGATCAGAGTGCTTTCGGGAAAGTGGCCCGGGAGTTTCTTATACCAATCGATTGCAAGGGCATACTCGCCTTTTGTCTGGTAGGCCCACCCCACGGCATACAGGGCATAATCACGAAGGCGGCTCTTGGGGTAGTGTTCGAATGCCATCATGTAATATTTGATGCCGTTTTCGTAGTCACGCATTCGAACGTAGGCCTCCCCGATCCAATAGGCGGATTCGCCGGCCAATTCGCTGGTGCCAAAATTATCCAGGACTTTCTTGAAGGAGGGGAGCGCCATCTCGGGTTTGTTGAGGTGCAGATGACACTCGCCCATGCGCAGCCAGGCATCATCGGAGAGTCTTGATGCCGGATACTCGGCAAGGAATCGCGCAAACAGTTTTGCAGCCGTATCAAATTGCTGCTGCTGAAAGCGGGATTCGACACCTAAGAAGAAGGCATCCAGACGCTTGAGACTCGCCGGATATTTTTCCAGAAAGGAGTCGAACTGAACAGAAGCCAACTGGTACAACCCATCGTTGTAAAGACCATACGCAAAGGCGTAATCCTGTTCTTCAGCCAGCGATGCGGACTTCCCGGCCTGTTGGGTCTGTGAAACAGATGGGTAAAGGGGAAAAAACAGAAAGAAAAGAATGAGGACCAATCCGCCAAACCGCCGCATCCGTACGCTCCGATTGGGTTTTGAAGGTAATTGATTTCTTATACTGCTAGCCACTCTACCTTAAAGTATCGTGTGAGATGACTGAGTTAACGATAAAATTTACAGCAAACACGTCACGATGTCAAGTTATTAGACGGGAAACACCTGAATTTTGTTCATTTTTCGGGTGATGGGGGCCACTTGGAGGGCTATTGGGTCAACTCTGCGGCAGGTCGGCGTGGTATTCCTGGATCGTATTGACGGTGAGGTTTCCCTCTTTTTGGCTTTCGATTCCCTTGACCGCGGTGGCGGCGGCCGAGAGTGTTGTGATAAAGGAAACCTTGTTTTCGATCGCAGCCCAGCCGATTGCATACTCGTCGTACCGGGATTCCTCGCCGAGCGGCGTGTTAACGACCAGCTGAATCCTTCCGTCCTTGATAAGGTCCACAACATTCGGGCGGCCTTCGTTTACTTTGTATACACGCTCACTTGCAATGGCGTTGTCATTGAGGAACCTGGCCGTACCTTCGGTCGCAATAATGGAGAATCCAAGTTTCACAAACCCCCGGACGATATTCAGAGTTATTTCGACCGAAGGTAC
>Ga0302046_10004079_pt1 | contig 13039 bp, 11 predicted proteins | sample RVTome_11_FD_200261 | JGI IMG/M metagenome (GOLD analysis project Ga0302046, IMG submission 200261) | Soil microbial communities from uranium-contaminated site in the Upper Colorado River Basin, Wyoming, United States - RVT147D111 (version 2) ...
GACCGGCACGGGCGTCCACGCAGCCGCGGTCATCAAGGCGGCCCGGAAAGGCGACGCCTGGCTCGCCGACCGGGTCTACTCGGGTGTCCCGGCGGGCCTGGTCGGCCGCCGCCAGGAGATCGAGATCGGCCACATGTCGGGCCGCTCGAACGTGGTCTACTGGCTTGAATCGCGGGGGATCCAGGCCGAGGACGCGCTGGTGGACCGGATCTTCGACCATGCCAAGCGTTCCGACCACACGCTCACCGAGGCCGAGATCGAGTCGCTCCTCGACGGAGATCGGGCCGTTTCGGCCTGACCCTCGGAATTTCGACGCCCCCCTCCGGAACTTCGACGGTGGTCCGGGCGTTCCGGCTCCTTGAGGGCCAGACCCGCCGCCCATGGGCTCGGGTGAACAAACGGCCCGCCGATTGCGTATTAGCGGCAGAGCGATGAAGCGGACGATGCGAATCCTTCTCCTCGCGGCGGGACTGATCCCGCTGACCACGACCCTGGACGGGGACATCCCGTGCTGCGAGCTCCGCTATACGCTGCAGCCGGATCCGGCGACCGGGGTCATCGACGTAACCCTCACCGTCCACGGCTACCAGGGCGAGGCTCTGGTCCTTGAGCGCCCGAGCCAGCGGCCGCTGATCGGCCTCCTCACCCAGGACCCGGAGATCGAGGGCGTGCGGCACGCCCGCTGGGACCTGGCGGACGGCGCGCCGCGGTGGACCTACGAACGCCCGGCCCAAGGGTGGGACGATCCGATCCGGATCACGTACCGGCTCCCGATCACCGCGGAGCGCCCGCTGAACGCCTGGAGCGTCGGGCTCGACCGGGACCTGCTCTACGCGCCCGCAGAGGCCCTCTTCCTGCTGCCCGTGATGCCGAGCCGGACCGCCCAGCACGCACCGGTCCGGGTCGAATGGCGCCTGCCCTCCGAGTGGCGGCTCGTCACCGGATGGCCCGGCCGCACCTCCTTCTACGGAACCCGTACGCTCGTCAAGACCGACATCCTGGCCGGCGAGATCGGGGTCAGCGAGATCCACGCCTGCGGGATCGACGTCGAGCTCGGGATCGCGGGGGAGTGGGGCTTCGCCCCCGAAGAGGTGGCTCAAGACATCGGGGCGATCGCCTGTGCCGCACGGCTCCGGCTCGGCGCACCGCCCGTCTCGCGCCTGGCCGTCATGATGGCCCCGGCCCGCTTCCCGGTCACTAGCGGGAACCGGAATGGTCCGCGCGCGGTGGGCTTCGTCCACTGGAACGACGGCGGGCCGCCGACCGCCCGGCTCCTCGCCCACGAGATCGTCCACCTGTGGCAGCAGTTCGACGCCCCGGCCTGGTTCCAGGAGGGGGTCAACGACTACCTGGCGCTCCGGATCGCCCACGAGTCGGGACTGGTCAGTGACGAGACGTTCGCCGAGCAGCTCGCCGAGATCGACCGGGCGTACCGCCAGAACCCCCATCGCGAGCGGTGGACGTTCGTCGAGGAGCAGCTCGCCGCGAAGCCCTTCGGCACCAGCGACGGCTACCTGGCGTACCGGAAGGGGGCGCTGGTCGGGCTCGGTCTCGACCGCGAGCTCCGGCTCCGGACGGACGGCCGGGTCGACCTGGCGGCACTGTGGCGGGAGATGAACGCCCGGACGACCTGGGGACACGTCCGCTGGACGGACGATGAGATCGCCCGTCGCGCGGCCGCGCTCGTCGATGGCAGCCTGGAGAGCTTCTTCGGCGGCTACGTGGAGGGCACCGAGGACGTACCCAGGCCGAAGATCCTCCTCGCCGATCTGCCCCCGCTTCCCCCGCCGGCCACTGAACGCGGCCGTCTGGGCACCGTCGCGGCCTTCCTGCAGGCTACGTTCGACTAGCCCGCGCAGGGCCTTGCCTTGACCCGTCCGGCCTCGCTTCTGCGCTCAATGAAGGGACCGGTGCATCGGCGCGGGCGGGCCTTCGTGCGTGGCCTCGCGTCGACCCTTGGGCTAAATTGATGAATTGTAGTCATTTGTTTCCGCGCCACCCATGATCCAAGGCCCCCGAACCGCTGCAGCAGAAATGGATACGGCGCCCAGCATTCTCGGCATCTCCGCCTTTTACCACGACAGCGCCGCGTGTCTCCTTCACGGCGGCGAGATCGTGGCCGCGGCCCAGGAAGAGAGGTTCACCCGGAAGAAGGGGGACGCCGACTTTCCGCGACGGGCGGTTGATTACTGCCTGGGGATGGCGGGCCTCGAGCCCTCCAACCTCGACTACGTCGGCTTCTACGACAAGCCGCTGCTCAAGTTCGAACGGATCCTGGAGACGTACCTGGGCGTCGCGCCCCGTGGGATCCGGTCCTTCCTCATGGCGGGCCCGCTGTGGATCAAAGACAAGTTGTACATGGACAGGGAGCTCCGCGAAGCGCTGGAGTACGACGGCGAGATCCTGTACGCGGAGCACCACGAATCCCACGCGGCGAGCGCCTTCTTTCCGTCCCCCTTCCAGGAGGCGGCCATTCTGACCATGGATGGGGTCGGGGAGTGGGCCACGGCCTCGATCGGGATCGGGCGGGGGAACGACATCGAGCTGATCGAGGAGCTCCACTTCCCCGACTCGCTCGGACTGCTTTACTCGGCGTTCACCTATTACATCGGCTTCAAAGTGAACTCGGGAGAGTACAAGGTCATGGGGCTCGCGCCCTATGGTGAGCCGAAGTACGCGCACATCATCCTGGACGAACTGATCGATCTCCGCGAGGACGGCTCGTTCACGCTCGACCAGACGTACCTCAACTACCTCTCCGGGCTGACCATGACGAACGGGCAATTCGACCGCCTCTTCGGCGGGCCGCCGCGAAGGCCGGAAGCCCTGCTCGAGCAGCGTCACATGGATATCGCCCGCTCGATCCAGGACGTGTGCGAGGAGGTCATGCTGCGGATGGCGCGCACCGCGCATCGGGAGACCGGTCTTCAGAAGCTGTGTCTCGCCGGCGGCGTGGCGCTCAACTGCGTGGGCAACGGCAGGATCCTGAGAGAGGGGCCGTTCGAGGATCTGTGGATTCAGCCCGCCGCGGGGGACGCGGGAGGTGCGCTGGGGGTGGCCCAGCTCATCTGGCATCGTCATCTGAATTCCCCACGTGACGTTCCCACGACCCCTGGACCCCCGAAGGACGCGATGCGGGGCGCCTACCTCGGCCCCGAGTTCTCGCCGGAAGAGATCCACGAGCATCTCGATTCCCAGGGAGCGGCGTACGAGCGCCTGGAGCGCGAAGAGCTGATCGAACGAACCGCCGGGCTTCTGGCGGATGGCAAGATCATCGGCTGGTTCGCCGGGCGGATGGAGTTCGGACCGCGCGCCCTGGGAGCGCGCAGCATCCTGGGCGACCCACGGGACCCGCGCATGCAGTCCCAGATGAACCTCAAGATCAAGTTCCGGGAGAGCTTCCGCCCCTTCGCGCCGACCGTTCTTCGGGAGCGCGTGGGAGACTACTTCGAGCTCGAGCGCGAATCCCCGTACATGCTGCTTGTCGCGCCCGTCCGGGAAGAGAGGCGCATCGCGGTTCCAGTAGAAGACGAGGGCCGTTGGGGGATCGAGAAGCTCAAGGTGCGTCGCTCGGAAATCCCGGCGGTGACCCACGTCGACTACTCGGCGCGGATCCAGACGGTCAGCCGGGAGGACAACGCCGAGTATTACGACCTCATCCACGCGTTCGAGCGGCGAACCGGGTGCCCGATCCTGGTGAACACCTCGTTCAACGTCCGCGGCGAACCGATCGTCTGCTCTCCGGCCGACGCCTATCGCTGTTTCATGCGGACGGATATCGACTACCTGGTCCTGTGGCCGTATCTGCTGGACAAGACCGGCCAGCCGGAATGGAGGGAGGAAGGGAATTGGAGGGAAGAGCTGCCGCTCGACTGACCCCAGCGGAAGGACGGAAGTTCGCCTTCACGCTGGCGCCGGCCTTCCTGGCCCTGGGGGCACTCGTGTGGTGGCGCGGGGATCCCCGCGTGGCGATGGGGTTGGCCCTGATCGCGGTGCTCCTGGCGGTCGCCGGCACGGTCCTCCCGGGGCATCTCGGACCCGTACAACGCGCATGGATGGGCATGGCCAGGGCGATTTCCAAGTTGACGACCCCGATTGTCCTCGGTATCGTCTACTACGGCGTGATCACGCCCATGGGTGTGCTCCGCAGGACAATTGGCGGTCATCCCCTGCGGCGCTTCCAGGGCGCGCCGACCTGTTGGGTCTCCCGAAGGGACGCGCCCAGGGGCGACCTTGACCGTCAGTTCTAGGAGGAGCGATCTCGATGAGCCGGACCCCACTCGTACGAGAGCTGTGGGACTTCATGAGGATTCGGAAGAAGTGGTGGCTGGCGCCGCTCCTGGTGATCCTCTTCCTGGTGGGTGGACTGCTCATCTTCGCGCAGACCTCGGCCCTGGCGCCGTTCATCTATACCCTGTTCTGAGCTCGGCGATCGCCGTCGGTCACCTCCGAGCGCTTCCCCCCCCCGCTCAGACGTCAGGACCGGCGCGCAGCCCTGGTCGGTCGATCCCGCCTTTGCAGCCAGCGGTGGTAGATGTCGGCGCCTAGCAGGATGGTTGTCATCGGCCTCGACGTCGGGGACGGCCGCCTGATCGTCGAATGGGCTCGCGAGGGGCGCCTGCCGGTTCTGGGATCGTTGATCGACCGGGGGCGTTGGAGATGGCTGGATACCACCGCGGACACGCTCCACACTTCGGCCTGGCCCTCTCTCTTCACCGGAGTCCCGCCCGGCGAGCACGGGGTTTATTACACGTTCCAGCCCGCTCCCGGGCGACAGGGCTATCAGAAGTTTCGCGGCGACCAGTACGGCCGACCGACGTTCTGGAATCTCCTGAGCCGGGGCGGGGTCCGCTGCCTGGTTTTCGACGCGCCCTACACCCATCCCGAGGAGGGCTCACGGGCCGCCCAGGTGTTCGATTGGGGAACGTGGGCTCACTACTGGCGGCCGATGTCCAGGCCGGCGCAGCTGATCAGGCGGCTCGACCGGGTCCGTGGGCCGTACCCGCTCGGCTTCCAGGCCCTCGACATCGGCCTGGAGCCCCTTGATCCGGGGATTCTGCAGGAGCCGCTCCAGCGGTCCGCGAGGGCCAAGGCCGAGGCCACTACCTGGCTGATGGGGGAAACCGCCTGGGACCTGCTGCTGGCGGTCTTTGGCGAGACACACGCGGGAGCCCACTACCTGTGGGACCCCTCCGAGGATGCCCGAGGTTCCGGGCAGGGCCGGCTTCGAGCACTCTACGAAGAGATCGACCGGGGCATCGGAGCGATCCGTGATGCGGCCGGCGCGGATACGCCGCTGGTCGTCCTTTCTGGCGACGGAGTCGACACGACCCGCGCCGCCTGGCACCTCCTGCCCGAGGTCCTGCGACGGCTCGGCTATCTGGCTGAGCCCTCGGCCGGCGGGTCGGGGAGCGGGAACGCTTCGGCCGGCGGGTCGTCGCGGCCGAGCTTGACGGGTTCCCTCCGGGACGCGATTCCCGAAGACCTTCGTAAGGCCCTGGCTCGGCGGATTCCAGATTCCGTGCGCTACCGTCTGGCCTCGCGCGTGCAGAGGGCCCGGATCGACTGGTCGCGGACCCGTGCCTACTGCCTGCCGACAGATCTCGAGGGATGCGTGCGCATCAACCTGCGGGGACGGGAGCCCGCGGGAATCGTCGCACCGGGGGAGGAGTACCGAAGCGTTTGCGGCGAGCTCGCCGCCGATCTGGCCCGGCTGACCGACGCCGTCACCGGTCGGCCGGTGGTGCGCAGCGTCGTCCTGGCCGACGAGGCGTTTCCGGGTCCGCGGCGGCACTACCTTCCCGACCTCGTCGTGCTATGGGAGCGGTCGTCTCCGCTTACCGGGCTCTCGTCTCCCGGGATCGGGACGGTCGCCGGTCCCTCGCCCGACGGCCGACCCGGAACGCACTCCCCTCCGGGCTTCTTTCTGAGCGATGGGACTCTCGATCTGCAGGGGTGGGGTGAAGAGACGACCCATGTCTGCGATATCGCCCCGTGGTTGCTCTCGCGGTTCGGCGTGGAGGTCCCGGATCACATGGCGCGTGACCTCGCGGGCCGTCGCGCCCGAAACCGGGAGGGGATATCATGACGATGCGTGTCCTGCAGATCGGAGTCGGAATTCGGGGCGGACACTGGGCCGAGATCGTGCGGGACTATCCAGACGCCGTCTGCGTCGGCTTCGTCGACCCGAGCCCGCAGGCCCTCGAGAAGGCGCGCAGCGTAGGCGGGGACCAGGCCGCGTACTTCGCCGATCTCGACGAGGCGCTGGCCCGTGTCGGGGCTGACGCCGCCCTCATCGCTTCGCCTTCGGCGTTCCACGCTGAGCACGTGACGCGCGCCCTGGAGGCAGGGCTCGCGGTCATGGTCGAAAAGCCGCTCGCCGTCTCGGTGGAGGAGGCGGAGCGCGTTCTCGAGCGCGCGGAGAGCGCAGGCCGTCCCCTCATGGTCGCCGAAAACTATCGATACTGGCCCGCTGAGCAGACCGTTCGGGCCCTGGTTCGTGACGGCAGGATCGGCCAGCTCGACTCGGCCAGCCTGATCGACCGCAGACGTCAACCGAGCCATACGGAGGGACCGTGGCTGGCGTCCATCGAGTATCCACAGCTTCAGGAAGTCGCCATTCACCATTTCGACAGCCTGCGCAGCTTCTTCGGCCTCAGACCGACGAGCGTCACGGCGCAAGCCTGGAACGCCCCGTGGAGCGACTACGCGCACGGCGCGAGCACGGAGGCCCTCATCGATTTCGAGGGAGTCCAGGTGCAATACCTTGGTACGATGACCTCCCATCGGTTTTCCTTTTCTCTCTGGATCGAAGGCCAGGAAGGCGTCATCTGGACGAACCGGAAGCACGTCTTCTGGCGTCCAGCGGGAAGCCGGTTTTTCCGACCGCTCCGGAATGTGAAGGTCCCGCCGGGCGATGAAAAACCCTATCCCCGCGGCGGGACCACCTCGCTCTTGAACGCCCTGCGAGAGGCCGTTGCGCGGGGCTCGGAACCCGAGACCAGCGGCCGGGACAACATCTGGAACGTCGCCATCGTGGAGGCCGGCAAGCGGTCCGACCGCGAGGGCCGCACGGTTCGGATCGACGAGATCCTGCGCCCGGGCAGCCGGGCCGGCTGACGGGTCCGATCGAGGCCGGCGCCATGCCCCGCGTACTCCTCATCGGCCTGGACAGCGCGGACGCCGACCTGCTCGACCGCTGGACGGGGGAGGGGCATCTGCCGGTGCTCGCCGGCCTGCGAGAGCAGGGCGTCTGGGGCCGGCTCGGGACCACCGCCAACGTCATGCACGTCTCCGCCTGGCCGACGCTCTACACGGGCGCGCTCCCCGGGCATCACGGGATGTACCACGCCTATCAGGTGCGGGCCGGGATCCACGGAGTGCGGCGCACGCTTCCCGAATGGTGCTCCCTGCCTCCCTTCTGGAAGTACGTGGACGATGCCGGGCGACGCTGCCTGGTGATGGACGCCTTCATGGACTACCCCCTCGAAGGCTTCGGCGGGATCCAGATCCTCGAGTACGGGACCTGGACCTGGTTCTCCGAGCCGTCCTCCAAGCCGGGGCGCTGCCGCAAGGAGCTCGTCCGTCGCTTCGGCCCGTACCCCGCCCCCGAGCACACGGAGATCGTCGGCGTGCCCGAGCCGATCCGTTTCCGGGACCGGCTCGTGGAGGGGGCGCGCGTCAAGGGCGAGGCGTCGGCGTGGCTGCTGCGCGAGCACACCTGGGACATGGCCTTCGTGACTTTCGGCGAGACCCACGGCGCGGGTCACTACCTGTGGCATGTGAGCGACTCTGCCTATCCATCCCACCCGCCGGGCGGGGTCCCCGGGGGGGAGCATGCCCTCCGAGACGTCTACGTTGCCGTGGACCGTGCGATCGGGAAGGTGCTAGAGGTCGTCGACGACTCGACGACGGTGATGCTCGTTTCCGGCGACGGAATGGGCCCCAATCACTCGGCTGCCCATCTCATGCCCGACGTCCTCGCCCGGCTGGGCTTCCTCTCCGCCGCGGGGAGGATCGACAGCGAGAGCGCCGACCGCGGGGGAAAGCGCGCCGGGCCGCTCCTCAGGCTTCGAAACGCGATTCCCCGCGGTTTCCGCCAGTCGATCGCTCGCTGTTTGCCTCGCAGCCTCAACTACCGCCTCAGCATGCGGTGGGTGAACGCGGCAATCGACTGGGAGCGCACGAGAGTTTTCTGCATCTACAACTCCAACGAGGGTTACTTCCGAATCAATCTCGAGGGCCGGGAGCCGGCTGGGATCGTGGAACCCGGCTCGGAGAGCAGGCACATTCTGGACGAGGTGGCGGCGGAGGTGGGGAGGCTGCGGAACCCGGCGAACAGCCATGCCGCAGCGCACGCCCTCCACCGGATCGACGACGTCTTCCCCGGCCCCGAGCGACATCATCTTCCCGATCTTGTGGCGACCTGGGATCCCGAGGCGCGGGTGCTCGACGAGCTCCGCTCGGACTCCTCGGGGCTGATCCGCGGAAAGGCAGGCTACGAGACCCCGCCCTATTACTCGGGCAATCACCGACCGAACGCGTTCGTTCTGGCGCGTGGCCCCCGGACATCCGCCGGGACCCTTCTCGAGGGGGGCCACATCCTGGATCTGGCGCCCACGGTTCTCACCGTCCTCGGGATCGATTGCCCGCCTCACTACCAGGGACGGGCATGGCGGGAGATCTCCGGGGAACGTCCCGTATGAGGCTCCCGAACTTCGTCGTCGTGGGTGCCGCCAAGAGCGGAACCACTTCGCTCTATCACTATCTACGCCAGCACCCGCAGGTCTACCTGCCCGAGCGCAAGGAGCTGCACTACTTCACCTTCGACTGCATGCGGAAGAACTCGCGCGGCCCGGGCGACGCGGACGTCTTGCGCCACTTTTGCGCCACGCGGGAGGAGTACGAGGCCCATTACGCTGAGGCGGACGCGACGGCGATCGGAGACGTGTCTCCTTCGTACTTCTTCTACGACGAGGTGGCCAGTCAACGCATACGCGAGGAGCTCGGTGACGTGAGGATCATCATCTTGCTCCGGGATCCGATCGAGAAGGCATTCTCGCAGTATATGCATCTCGTCCGGGACAACCGGGAGACCCTGGACTTCCATGCCGCGCTCGAAGCCGAGGCCGAGAGAGCCAGGTGCGGCTACGCGGCGTTGTGGCGTTACCTGGAGAGCTCCCTTTACGCCGATCGGGTGGCGCGCTACCTGGGGACGTTCGGCCCAGACCGGGTCCGGGTCGAGCTCTTTCAGGATTTCGTAGAGAGCCCCGAGCGTGTCATCCGCCGGCTGTTCGAGTTCCTGGGAATCGATCCCGACTTCCGTCCGCAGGTGTCGCGTGTGTACAACCGCAGCGGACGTCCCAGGTCGAAGCGCATGGCTGCGTTCATCGCGCGCCCCAATCCGGTGAGCATGGTAGCGCGCAAGGCCCTTCCGAGATCGGTCACGGAGTCGGTGAGGACCTTGCTGCTCAGGGCCAACACCGGGGTCAAGGACGAGATCCCGGAGGCCGCCCGCCTCCGTTTGCGCAACGCTATTCTGGAGGACGTGGAACGGGTGAAGGGGATCCTGGGTCGCGACCCTGGCTGGCTGTGATGCGCGGTTTTGCGGAGGATGGATAGCATGCGTGCGTCGGTCATCATTCCTTCGTACAACTCCCGGACGACCATTGGTCGATGCCTGGAGGCCCTACGGAACCAGCGGACCGAATTCGAGCACGAAGTCATCGTGGTGGACAGCTCCGACGACGGAACCGGAGAGATCGTCGCCTCCCAGTTTCCCGAGATACGGCTGGTCCGCTTGCCTGAGCGCACCCTGCCCGGGCCGGCCAGAAACTTGGCCATCGAACAAGCGCGTAGCGATCTGTTGGTATTCACCGACGCGGACTGCGCTCCCGAGCCCCAATGGTTGCAGAGGATGATTCTGGCGCAGGCGGGCACTTCCAGCGTGGCGGTAGGCGGCGCCGTCCTGAACGGCCTGCCCAAGAATCCTGTGGCGTGGAGCGGGTACCTGCTGGAGTTCAGCGAGAAGCTGCCCGCATATCCTCGCGGCTATGTCGATCTGCTGCCGACGTGCAACGTATCGTTCAAGCGCGAGGCCTTCGAGCGCCACGGACTCTTTCCGGTGGACCTCTGGCCATCCGAGGACCACATCTTTTCCTGGAGGCTGGTCCAGGCGGGGGAGCGCCTTCTGTTCGACCCGACGATACGCGTCGACCATATCTTTCGCCCACGGATGACAGCCTTTCTGCGGCACCAGGTCCGTCTTGGCGAGGCGTCCGCGGCCGCGCGACGCCAGGTGGATCTGCCCCATGCCTGGCTGGTGGACAGTCCGTTGCGCTGGCTGACCCCGGCCATGAGATGCATGAGCATCGAAGCGCGCCTGGCCCGCCGCGACCCTGCGAACTTGCTCCGCTTCAACCTGCTCGCCCCGCTCTGCGCGGCGGGCCTGGTGGCGTGGGGGATTGGATTCTGCCGTGACGGGAAGGGCCGAGGGGAGGGGCCGAGGGGGGCGTGAACCGGCTCTCCATCGGCTACGTCGTGCCGGGACACAATCTTCTCGCCTCGGCGGGGCCGACGAGGAACGTGCTGTGCCTGGCCGACGCGCTGAGTCGCTGGGCCGACATCACGGTAGCCTTCCGTCGGGTCCTGGAGCCGATCGACGATCGGGAGTTCGACGTGGTCGAGATTGAGCCGGGTCTAGGCCACTCGAGACCGTCGGACGACGCCGCAGTGCGTGGAACCGGCGCGCTCGACTTCGCCGCCTATCTCCGCACGCTCCGTGGGTTCGTCGATGAGCGTCTGCACCGCCATGACATCGTCTTGGAAAAGAGCTGGCTGCTCTCGGGGTATGTGACCGCCCGCTGCCGCCGTAGCGGCATCCCCGCCGCCGTTGTGGAGAACATCGTCCGCGTGTGGCATCGTCCGTTGCGGACGCCGGGGGACGTGGCGAGTTACGTTCGACACCGGATCACGCAGGGCCTGGTTGGCCGCTACCTGAGACAGGCGCCGCTCATCATCACCGAGACGGAGGAGCTCCGTGCGGCCATCTCTGGTCGATGGAACATTCCGAGCGCTCGCCTGGAAGTGATCGGCCTGGGCGTGAACACCGAGCTCTTCCGGCCGCGGGACCAGGATGCCGCTCGAAGGGCGCTGGGAATCGACCCTCGCGCCACCGTCCTCCTGTACGTAGGGGTCCTGGATCGCGTGCACGACCTGGCACCGGTGCTCGAGGCCATGGGTGCCGTCGAGATAGAGGCGATCGAGCTGCACGTGGTCGGGAACGGCGAACTTCGCGGTGAGTACGAATCGCGGGCTCGCTCCGCTTCTCCCGGGATAGTCTTCCACGGCCGTGTTCCTCACGTGGTCGTGCCTGAGTACATCGCGGCAGCGGATCTCTGTATGGCGCCATACGACCCGGCGGCTTTTCCGGACGGGAAAATCGGCTACTCGACCCTGAAAATCCCGGAGTACATGGCCTGCGCACGACCCGTCGTCAGCGTGCCCAGCGGTCACGTCCTTCAACTGGTTCGAGACGGAGTCACGGGATTCCTGTTCTCGAACGAGGCCGAGCCCTGGATGAGGTTCCTCCGTTCCTGTCCACCGCGCGAACGCCTGGCGCGCATGGGAGAGACGGCCGCGCAGCTGCTGACGACTTCCGGCTGGGACGAGGTCGCGCGGTCATATCTGGCGGCCTGCCAGCGGCTCGTGGCTGTCCAGGCGCCGCACGGCGGGATCGCGGACGACGGCACGGTCACGCGGGCGTAGCCTCATCGATCAGCCTCTCGATCACCTCGCCCACGTCGGTGCTCGGGGCACGATAGGTCTCCAGGTTCCTGGAGAAGATCGGTCCCAGGCCGTTCTCGAAGTATTGCAGCAATCGGTCTGCCAGGGCGTCCGCGTCACCGGGCGGAAACAGCAGGCCGTTGACGCCCTCCTGGACCGTTTCGACCAGTTCCCCCGTTCGCGAGGCGATGACGGGGAGGCGATTCAAGAATGCCATCAGGATCACGCCGCTCTGCGTAGCGCTGAGGTACGGCATGACCAGGACATCGGCGCGGTCGAAGAGGAGAGGCACTTCCTCGTTTGGGATGTAGCGGTTCTCGAGGTGAACATGCTCTTCCACCCCGAGTTCCTGGGCCATGGCCAGGTACTTATCCACGGGCACATAGAACTCCCCGGCGACGATCAGCTCACAGCTCAAACGCGAGAGAACCTTGGGAAGAGCGGCCAGGAGCACGTCCAATCCCTTGTATTTGCGGACCAGTCCGAAAAACAGGATGACGCGACCGCTGCGATCCGACGTGGGCTCGGCGGCGAAGTCATCGATGACAGGGAGCGGCGTGACCAGGGCAGGCTTGTCGCGAGCGATTGGCCGCAGCTCTTCGAGCACCTTCTGAGAATGGACGAGGAACGCCGACGCGGTCGCGAAGGCGAATCGAAGCGCTGCACGATCGAAACGACTCCGCTCATGGGGAAGCACGTTATGACATTCGAAGACGACGTCGGTCCCGTCGCGCTTCACGAGCCGGCTCAAGCAGCCCAGCATCGGGGCGAAAAATGGATTCCACCACTGGATGATGACGGCGCGAGGAGCGAAGGCCCGGATCGCGCGGGCTGCCCGCAGCCAGGTGAGCGGATTCGTTGGATGAAGGAGGGGGAGGGAGGCCGTCTCGAACGCCGACCGGCTGGTGTCGATGCTCGGAGTGCGGTGGAAGAGTCGAAGCAGGAGCGCGGGGTAAAGCGTCTGCAGGGAGATCGTCTGGACCTCGTGGCCCTGCTGCCTCAGCTCTCGCTGCAACCAGTAGACATGGTGGGAGATACCTCCCTTGATGGGGAAGGTGGGGCCCACCAGGCTCAGCTTCATGGACGAGGGACTCGCGCGACGGGCACAGCGCGATTATTCGCTTCGGGACGTGCTGTCTTCGCTGGAGTCCTGGATCGAGTAGTCATCCTCCCGGCGGTAGGAGAACGCGATCATCTCCGCTAGGAGGCCGAACAGGACGAAATATACGCCCACGATGATGAACAAAGCCGAGAT
>Ga0302046_10004081_pt1 | contig 13037 bp, 11 predicted proteins | sample RVTome_11_FD_200261 | JGI IMG/M metagenome (GOLD analysis project Ga0302046, IMG submission 200261) | Soil microbial communities from uranium-contaminated site in the Upper Colorado River Basin, Wyoming, United States - RVT147D111 (version 2) ...
TCACCCTTCTGCTGAGCGTCAGCGTCTCGACCGGCTGCGCGCTTGGCCCGCACCACAAGACACCTGAGGTTCCCGTGTCGGCCCGCTTCCTCGGTCAGGAAGATGTCGAGCGCCGGGAGGTCCAGAGCAAGGCGGACCTCCAGGCCTGGTGGGCCGCCTTCGACGATCCCGCGCTCACGCGCTTCGTCTCCCTGGCCCTCGAACAGAATCTCGATATCGCGCAAGCGGCGGCCCGTGTCGCCCAATCGCGCGCCGCATTGCGCCACGCCGATGCGTCGCTGCTGCCATCGGGCAACGTGAGCGCGCACGGTGCGAAAGTCTACCAGTCGCTCGAGACGCCCCTCGGACAGGTGCTCGACGCCACGCCCGACTTCGACCGCACGGGCAGCTCCTACGAGGCCAACCTCGGAGCGAGCTGGGAAATCGACGCGTTCGGCGGCCTGCGTGGCGGGCGGGAAGCCGCACGCGCGGAGTACGCGGCGTCGGAAGCCGGCGCGGTCGCGACACGGCTCGCCGTCGCCGCGCACACAGCGGATGTGTACGTCACGATCCGGGGCTTGCAGTCGCGCATCGCGGTCGCGAGGCAGCAAGCCCACACCCGGCGGCAGCTTCTCGCCCTGGTCGCGCTCCTGAACGACAAGGGGATCGCTGCCGAGCTCCAGGTGAACCAGGCCGAGGGTTCGCTCGCGCAAGTCGAGGCGCAGATCCCGGTCCTCGAAGCCGGGCTCGAGTCGGCGATGAACGCGCTGGACGTGCTGCTCGGCGTGCAGCCGGGCACCTACCGCGCCGAACTGAGCCCGGCCATGCCCGTTCCTGTCGCGCCCGGTCTGGCCGAGACCGGCACGCCGGCCGAGATGATCCGGCGCCGGCCGGATCTCATCGTGGCCGAGCGGCGCCTTGCCGCAGCCAATGCGCGCATCGGCGTGGCTATTTCGGAGTACTACCCGAAGTTCTCGCTTGGCGCGCTGCTGGGGAGCGCGACCACGATCTCGAGCGGCAATCTCTTCACCAACGCCGCCAACCAGGCCCTGGGCGTCCTCGGACTGCGCTGGCGCCTGTTCGACTTCGGCCGCGTCGATGCGCAGATCGCCGCCGCGCGTGGCCAGGAGGCCGAAGCGCTGGCGGCCTACCGACTGGCCGTGTTGCGGGCGACCGAGGATGTCGAGAACGCCTTCTCCGCCCTCGTCAAACGCGAAACCCAGGTCGGCATCTTGACGCACGGTGAATCGTCGTTCGCGCGTGCGCGCGAAAACTCGGATGCCGCCTACCGAGGGGGTGTCGTCAGCCTGATCGAGGTGCTGGACGCCGACAGCAACCTGCTGCAGGTGCGCGACGCCAAGGCGCAGGCGCAAACCGAAGCGGCGCGCGCCGCCATTGCCTCCTTCCGGGCCTTGGGAGGCGGATGGGACGCGGAACATGCCGGCGGTACCGCCCCCACCGCGGCCCTCGATGAACACGTTCACGCTCATCGGCAGAGCACCCGGTGACGAACCGTCCTGTCGCTGGAAGCCGCGCAAAGCGTCCTGGAGCGGCTCGCAGTTGACTTCGGAGCCTTTGATGCAGTGATGCAGCGATGGTATGATCAGGCATCATGCGCACCACAATCACCTTGGACGAGCGCTTGATCGCCCAACTGAAGCGCCGCGCGGCCGACCAGGGCACGTCCGTGAGCAAGCTCGTCGAACAGGCCGTGCGGCTTTTCGTGCGTTCGCCGCGCACGCCAACGGCGCCGCAGGCGTTCGAGCTGGTCACCTTCGGGAAGGGCGGTCGCTTCTCGCGGCACAACATCGACAAGACGTCTGCGTTGCTCGAAGCCGACGACCTCGAACGCTTCGCGGCCGGCAAGTAGCTGATGCAACTGCCGGATGTGAACGTCCTCCTCTACGCGCACCGCGAGGACGCGCCCGAGCATGAGCGTTACGCGGGGTGGCTGCAGGCGCTCACGAGCTCGGATGAACCGTTCGCCCTGTCGGACGTCGTCCTCTCGGGCTTCCTGCGCATCGTGACCAATCAGCGCATCTTCGATCCGGCCACGCCGATGGACACGGCCCTCGCGTTCTGCCAGCGCCTGGTGGATTGGCCTCGCGCCTCGCTCATCACACCGAGTCGCCGCCACTGGGAGCTGTTCACCGGTCTCTGTCACGACATCAAAGGCCCGCTGGTGACGGATGCCTACATCGCGGCCCTGGCCATCGAGCACGGATGCGAGCTCGTCACGACCGACGGCGACTTCGCGCGCTTCCCGGGCCTGCGGTGGCGCCACCCTCTCGCCGCCAGGTAACGTCGGAGGTAGCCTCGGGCTGTTGGACTTCTCGATACGGACAGGACCCTGAACGCCCGCGAGCGATCACTGAAGCGGTTTCGCCCGTGCCTCGATGAGCGACAGCGCGACCAGAACCGCAAGGAGCACGGCCAGGGCTCGCCACGGTGTCGCCTCGAAGCCCAGCAGTGCGGCAGCGACGCCCGCCGGGAGCAGGAACCGCCACACCGGTGCGCGGCCCGTCGCCCGCCAGAGTGCCACCCCCGTTCCCCCGACGAACAGCATCGCTCCGATCCCCAGCAGGCCTCGTCCGCCCGCCGGCAGCGCCGCGTCCGGATGCGCGAGGGCCTCCTCGACGGCGGCGGCCATGGCGATGATGCCGCACAGCATCGGGAAGTGCAGCACGCTGAACGCATCCCTGGCCAGGCGCGACCGCCTGCCGCCGTCAAGAGCGCTGAGCGCACGCTCGAGAACCGGACGCGCGTGGCGGAAGTAGCTCCACCACAGGCCGCAGGTCACGGTGACCGCGAGGATGCCGGTGACGACGGCGAGCGAGGTGACGTCTGTGCCCGTCAGCCCGGCCGCCGCGACGATGAGGGTCTCACCGAGCGCGATGATGACGATCAGGCCGTGACGTTCGGCGAAATGATCCGGGTGCAGATTCCATCCCTCGAGCTGGCCCCCGATGCCGGCCGCCACGAGGTCGAGCGCGATGGCAGCGCTCCAGAACCAGTAGACGCTGCTGCCGCCGGAGAGACCCCCGGCGAGTACCGCCGCCATGCCCAGGGCGGAGCACGCGCCGAAGATCCGGACGGCTCGTCGCTGGGTGGCGTCCTGTGCGGCCGCCTGGTGATACGCGATCAGGCCCAGCACCCGGACGGCCACGTAGGGCAGTGCGAACCCCAGGGCTCCGCCGTCGAACGCACGCGGAATCCCGATCGCGAGGAAAAACGCGACCGCGGTGGCGAGCAGCGTGGTGAGCTGGACCTGCGGATGGTCGGTGTTGGCCGCGTTGAGCGCCCAGGTGAACTGCGTCCACGCCCACCAGACCATCCAGAAGGCGAGCACGGCAGACCCGACCGCCCGGACGTCCACGCCCGCATGCAACAGCGTGACGACCTGAGTCACGCAGAAGACGAAGATCAGGTCGAAGAACAGCTCGACGAAGGTGACTCGCTGATCGTCGGGCGAGACGAGGGACCGCGCCATGGTCGTGCGTCGATCATACGTCCGCGCGTCGTGCATGCCCGCCCGTTCGGGTGATGCGCTCCGCCGGTGACGACCGGCACAATTGCCGCATGAGCGACAACACTCTTACGGCTTTCTCGGATCAACTGGCAGACGTGATCGCGGCTGCGGCGCCGGCCGTGGTACAGGTGCGCGGCCGGCGGCGGCCCGCCAGCGGCATCGTCTTCGCCGAGGACGCCGTGCTCACGACCGGGCGCGCCCTTGGGGGCGAGAACGGCGTCTCGGTTCAGGCGGCGGACGGGCGGCGTCTCGATGCCGAGCCCGTCGGCTGGGATCCCGCGACGCACCTGGTCGCGCTGCGGGTGCCCGGTCTCGACACGCCGGCGGCCACCCCCGCCGATGGCCCGGCGCGCGTCGGGCACCTGGTGGTGGCGATCGGCCGGTCGTGGAGCAACGCGGTCACGGCCACCCTGGGGAACGTCGCCATCATCGGCGGTCCGCTCCCCACGGGGCGCGGCCGCACGATCCGCGAGGTCATCCGGACGACGGCGCCGATGCACGGCGGGTTCACGGGTGGCGGGCTGGTGGACACGCTCGGGCACGTCGTGGGCGTCACCACCGCGGCCGAGATTCGTGGCCTCCGGGTGGCGATCCCGGCCCCGATCGCGTGGACGGTGGGGCGGGAGATCCTCGAGCGGGGCCACGTGAAGCGAGGCTATCTGGGTCTGGCCGGCCAGCGGGTCCAGCTCGGCGTCCGCCAGCGCGAGGCTGGGGGACCGGACACCGGCCTGCTCGTGCTGGCCGTGACGCCGGACAGCCCGGCCGACCAGGCCGGTCTCTTCGTCGGTGACATCGTCGCCTCTCTCGATGGCATCGAGATCGACTCGACCGATCGCCTGCTCGAGGCGCTGACAGGGGACCGCGTCGGGCGGACCGTCACGATCGGGATCGTTCGCGGCGGCGACCCCAGCCATCTGTCTGTTACTGTGGGGGAGCGGCCACAGCCTTCGCCGTGACGGCTGCACCTCCATGCGTGTTGTGCTGGTCGGTCCGGTCCAGGATCGGGAACGGCTGCGGCACGAGCTGAGCGGGACCGGCGTCGAGATCGTCGGCGAGGCGGCCACACTGGCCGCGGCCCGCGCGTCGGCTGCGGCGGCCGACGCGTACGTCCTGGCGGTCGACCCGCTGGCGCGGTGGTTTGGCCTCAGAGGCCAGGACGCGGAGTCCACCGGGCGGGACGCCAGAGCGGATGAGCCCCCGCCGGTGGAGCCGCTGACCCCCCGCGAGCGCCAGGTGATGGCGCTGCTGGCGCTGGGGCTCTCGAACAAGGCGATCGCCGACCGGCTTGGTATCAGCGATCAGACCGCCAAGTTCCATGTCGCCTCGATCATTGGAAAGCTGGGCGCCGTCAATCGCACGGACGCGGTCCGTCGCGCCGCCCGCCGCGGCCTCATCGACCTGTAGGTCGGGACCGGCTCTCTGCCGGAATCGCCACGAGGCGTCGCCTCTCGCCCCGGCGCAGGACCGTGAGGGTGGTCGGTACGCCAATGCGCCCGTCGGTCAACGCGCGGTGCAGGTCGTCGGGACTCGTCACGACGAGGTCGTCCATCGAAACGATGATGTCGCCCGGCGCAAGGCCACCTCTCGCGGCCGGGCTCTCCGGCTCGACGGCGCTCACCAGGACGCCCGCGGCAACCGCCAGCGCCTGTCGGTCGGCCAGGCGGCGCGGCAGCGACGTCGCCTGCCCGGCGATGCCGAGATGGCTGCGCCTGACACGGCCGTCGCGAATCAGCAGGGACGTCACGATCCGGACGACGTTGCTGGCGATCGCGAAGCAGATTCCCTGTGCCGGCGCGATGATCGCCGTGTTGACGCCGATCACGTCGCCGCGCGACGTGATCAGCGGCCCGCCGGAGTTGCCCGGATTCAGCGCGGCGTCGGTCTGGATGATGTCGTCCATCAGCCTCCCGCTGCGTGACCGCAGCGAGCGCCCGAGCGCACTGACGACACCGGCCGACACGGAGTGGTCGAAGCCGAACGGGTTGCCGATCGCGATGGCGATCTGACCGGCGCGAACGGCCCGGGAATCGGCCAGGCGGGCCCACGGGAGTCCGCCGCCATCGACGCGCACGACGGCCAGATCGGTATCGGGATCCTCACCCACGACATCGCCACGCAGCTCGCGCCCGTCCGGAAGCGTGACCCGCAGGGCGGAGGCGTCCTCGATCACGTGGCTGTTGGTCACCACGAGGCCATCCGGGGCCACGACGAAGCCGGAACCCGACGCGGGCCGCGAGTGGCTGCGGCCGTCCCACCGGCCGCGCGTGGGAGTCCGCTTCGCGTCGATGCGCACCACGGCCGGCGCGACCGCCTCGACGGCGCCGATCACGGCTCGCGAGTACGCGTCGAGCAGCGTGGCGTCGTCGGCCGGTGACGGGTGAACCGGGACAGGGGACGCCATGCGCCCATACTAGGACGCTGGCGCGCGCGACGCGCCGCCCGAATGGGCGGGTTGCACGACGGTGTCCCGTGACGCATCGATTCTGCCCAGTCGTCCGGGCGTCCGCGGACGGGCCGTGTCACTCCGCCCGCAGCGCCTCCGCCGGCGGGATGCGCGCCGCCCTGGCCGCCGGCATGGCGCTCGCGAGCGCTGCCAGCAGCACGAACATCGCCGCGCTGCCGGCCAGCGTAGCCGGATCGTACGCACTGACGCCGTAGAGAAGGGAGGAGAGCGACCCTCCCAGCCCGATGGCCGCCACGATCCCCAGCACGACGCCGACGCCGGCCATCCGGAGTCCTTCTCCCAGGATGAGCTGAAGGACATGTCGGCGATCGGCGCCGAGCGCGAGCCGCAGGCCGATCTCTCTCGTGCGCTGGCTGACGCCGTACGCAATCACCCCGTAGATCCCGACCGCCCCCAGCAGGAACGCCACGGCGGCGCCCAGGACGAGGACCACCGCCGTGAAGCTCATGCGACTGAGCGAACGGCCGACGACGGACGACATCGATTCGATGTCGGTGAGCGCCAGCTCGGGATCCATCGACGCGACGACGCGCCGGACATCCGGCACGAGGCCGAGCGGATCCCGCGGCGTGCGCACCGTCACCGTCATGGCCCGCATGCGCATGCCGCCATCGGTCGCGTCGAGCAGCGGCTTGTAGATTACCGGCTCGACCGCCACGTCCAGGGCGGTATCGCGAACGTCTTCCACCACACCCACGACGGTTCCCGGCGGGCCGGCGATGGTGATGCGCCTGCCGAGCGCGCTGCCACCGGGCCAGTGGCGATCTCTGACCGACCGGCTGATGACGAGCGCCCCCCGCCGGCTGTCGTGGTCCTCCGCCGTGAAAGTGCGGCCCTCGATCGGCGCAATGCCCAGGGATTCGAAATAGCCCGGCGCCACCCGGCGAAACACGAACGTCGGTGGGGATTCGCCGGGCGCCGCCGGGGCATCATCGATCTGCGCCCCGAGGAACGGCCCTCCAAGGCCGCCGATCCCGCCGGTCATCGGAAGAAACTGGGCGGCGCCTGCAGCGGAGACGCCCGGCAGCGCACGGAGACCCTCGAGCAGCACGTCGTAGAATCGGGCGACCGCGTCCGGGTCCGCGTAGCGCTCAGCGGGAGGAGACACGCGAAACGTGAGCACGCCGTCGGGCGCGAAGCCCGGATCGACCGATGCCAGGGCGGCAAAGCTCCGGACCAGCAGAGCCGAGGCGACGAACAGCGCCAGTGCCAGCGCCACCTGCGTGACCACCAGGGCGTGCCGGACCCGCTGCCGCGTTCGACCCATGGCCCCGCTTCGGGCGCCGGCCTGCAGCACTCGCAGTATCCGGGTCGAGGCCGTGTAGAGCGCGGGGAGCACAGCGAAGAACAGGCCCGCGACGATCGACGCCGTGGCGGTGAACGCCAGCACGGTGCCGTTGACGCCGATGGCGTCGAGTCGGGGAATGCCGGGCGGCGCCATCCACCGGAGCGCTCCGACGGCAGCGTAGGCCAGCATCAGCCCGGCGGCCCCGCCAAGCGGCGCCAGCAGGAGGCCCTCGGTCAGCACGAGCTGCACGAGCCGCCGGCGACCCGATCCCAGCGCCGCGCGGACGGCGGTCTCGAGCGCCCGTGCCTCGGCCCGCACCTGAAAGAGGTTCGCGACGTTGCTGCAGGCGATCAGCAGCACGAACCCCATCGTGGCCAGCAGGATCAGCAGGGGACGGCGGACGTCGCCGACCAGATCGTCTCTGAGAGTACGCACCGACGCCTCGCCGGTGAACGTAATTCTCCATCCGCCGAATCCGATCTCGTCGAATCGCGCGATCAGGCTCTCCGCGTCGGCCGCCGCCGACTCGACGGTGGCACCGGGCGCCAGGCGCGCGATTCCGTGGATACTCGGCCTGCCGTCCCTGCTCGCGGGATCGAGCTGCAGTGGCACCCACACGTCCACCCGTGGATCGGGGAAGCCGAAGTCCTCCGGCATGACGCCGATCACGTCCAACCGCATGCCATTGAGCTGGACGGAGCGGCCGAGCAAGGAGGGGTCGGAGCCGAGCACGCCGCGCCACAGGCGTTCGCTCAGCAGCGCGAGTCCAGGGCCCCCGGGTACGTCTTCCTCCCCGGTGGGCAACCGGCCGAGCAGCGGGTTCACACCGAGCAGTTCGAACGCGCTGGCCGTCATCCTGGAGACGTCGACGGGTAGCGGCCGCCCATCGACGATCAGCGTCCACTCATCGACGCCATTCGTCCCGGCGTACACCTCGGCGCCGCCGAACTGCGCGAACGCGCGGTTGTTGCGGACGAAATGCCAGTAGCTGGGCGTGTTGAAGGGCAGCTCGCCGGTCGGGACGTTGACCTCGGGCTGCGTGCGCCCGGCCACGCGGACCAGGCGGTCCGGGTCGGGGTACGGCAGCGGCCTCAGCAGCACGCCGTCGACGACCGAGAACACGGCGGTGCTGGCACCGATGCCCAGCGCCAGGGTCAGGATGACCGCCACCGTGAAACCAGGAGTACGTCCCAGCGAGCGCGCGGTGTGGCGGAAGTCGCGCAGCAGGTCGTCGAACCACCCGGCGACCTCCCCATCACGGCCGCGCTCGGCCCGGTCGGCTGGATGGAAGGCCGCCTCGCGGTCGATGTCACGCCGGGTGCGGTTGGGCCGGAACACGTTCGAGAGACGTCGGATCCACGACATGAGAGCGCCTCGCCACGAGAAGGGGAGCGCCGGAAACGACGGGCCCCGCGTACATCACCGCCGACGGTCACCGCGGGGAGGTGGAGTCTCGGCGACGCGGGACGCGAACTCACGGCGACCCTACCGCGACCGGCGGGGGCGCTCGTAGACGCGCACCCACCAGAGCAGGCCGCGATCTGTCGCCACCAGCCCCAGCCCCTCGTCCGAGCAGACCCGATCGATCGCCGCATGCGAGTGGACGAAACCGCGAAACGGCCACCGGAAGACGTGCTGGAAGACCCAGCCGGCCAGCCCGGCGATCCCGCGGGTCCACCACGCGTCGCGCGGGACCACGACAGCGTAGAGCCGCTGGGCCTTGGCGGCCGACGCCGCCACCAGCGTCTGCATGTGCGGGTAGCAGCAGATCACCTTGTCCAGGGTGACGATCGTGGCCTCACCGATGCGGTCGTGAACGTCGGTGAAGTCGCCGCAGATCAGTTCCAGCCGCTCGCGATACCCCCGCCGCTGCGCCTCCTCGTCGAGCGAGGCCAGGTATGCCGCCGACGCGTCGACCGCGACGATCGAGGTCGCGCCCTCGTTGGCCAGTTCGTGTTGAATGACCCCGACGCCGCTGCCAATGTCCAGCAGCGAAAACGCCCCATCCAGGCGTGGTCGAATTGCCGCCAGCAACCGGCGGGTCGCGCCGGTTGCGCCCTTTCTCCGATAGGCGCGCAGGTCCCTCTTCGCCTGTTTGGCGTTGAACATCCAGTCGTAATCCTGACCCTGGCAGCACGGCATGTTCGCTTCCGTTCGTCGCTCGTTCCGCTAACCAGCCCGCCACCCCAGATCGTCGCTGCCCGCCCGGTCACGCCAATCACGGCCCCAACCGCGCTGAGACGCACACCACTCATGAGGTACCGGTTCACGACGTGACTCCGCGTGGCACCGCAGCGCGTAGCGGACGTCACGGGCGACGTCTTCGAGGTACTCCAGCCACGGCCGCAGTCGATGGCGCATGGGCGATGCTCAGCCTTTTCGGGCGGCTCTCTTGATGACTCGCTCAGGCCGCGATTCCGCTGAGGTGACCAGCTTCCCGCGAGCGGAGCGCCTGCCGAATGACGGCCCGGCCAGCCGGATCTTAACCCACTGGCTTCTCGTAGCGCCTCAGACACAGAGTGCCGACGGGCTCAGGAAAGCTAGCCTCGATCTCGCCCCGTTCCTCGAAGCCAGCCTGAACGTAGTAGCGAGACAGAACGTGATTGTCGGCGACGCAGTCGAGGCGGATGAACCGCCTGCCAAGACTCGCCGCCCGGTTCTCTGCCCAGTCCAGGAGCTGACGACCCAACCCGTTGCCACCCCAAGTCCGTCTCACCGCGAGGTTGTAGACGTAGATTGCGTCGTCTGTGACGATCTCCGGCCAGACGATCGGCTCCCGCAACAGGATTCGAAGGGTCCCGATGAACTGCTCGCCGACAAGGGCAAGGTAGACTTCTCCTCGTCGTATCGATTCTGCGTAGTAGGCCGCCGAGCCGCGAAAGCTGCCCGAGGGCCATTGCGTGATGTCACGAGCCTCGAGCCACTGCGCGGTATCCTCCAGCAGGTCGATGTAGCGGCCGAGATCGGCGGCGCGAGCTGGCACTACTAGCAGCCTGGTCATGGGCCCGGTCGGATCGATCCTTCTCGTCTCACTGCTGGAGGACCGAACATCATGGCGCTCCGAAGTAGACAACGGCATCGGCGTGATCGCCGAGTGTGATCTGCGAGCCTAAAGATAGCAGACGCCCGTCGACCGATTCTGACGTCTGGTGTGTGTGAGCTTGACCCACAGGGAGGCTCCGCCCAGGATAGGCATAGCCCATCTATGCCTAGGGAAACTGGCCTCCCGCCCGGGACCCTGATGATGCTGGTCCTGCGAATCCTGGCGAGCCAGCCGCTCCACGGCTACGCCATCGCCCAACGTATTCATCACGTGTCAGCCGACGAGCTTCGGGTCGAGGAGGGTTCGCTGTACCCGGCGCTCCAGAAGCTGCTCGTCAAGGGCTGGGTCACGGCCTCGTGGCGGGAGTCGGACTCTGGACGTCGGGTCCGCGAGTACCGCATCACGGCCAGTGGGCGGCGGCAGTTGGTTACGGACATGGCCGAGTACCGCCGGACGGCACGTGCGATCGGACTGCTGCTGGATGAGGCGTGAGGGTCTATGGCACTCGTGGGTGAGTGGATCCGGCGTCTTGGCCATCTCCTCCGGCGACGGGCACTGGAAGAGGAGCTCCGTGAGGAGATGGACGCGCATCGGGCACGGCTGGCTGAGCCGCGCGCCTTCGGGCATGCCTTGCGCCTGCGGGAAGAGGCGAGTGACGCGTGGGGCTGGCGGTGGCTCGATGAGCTCTCCCAGGACGTACGGTACGGGGCGCGGCGCGTCCGAACCGATCGGGGCACGACCTACGCGGTGGTCATCGTGCTGGCGCTGGGGATCGGGGCGAACACCGTGTTCTTCACCTTCGTGAACGCGCTCTGCCTGGAGGGTCTGCCGATCGAGGAGGTGGAGCGCGTCCTCTTCATCGGGTCGCGTGATGCGCAGGGAACCTGGGATCGGCTGTCCGAGACGGACTACGACGGGAGTGTCCTGACCCTCAGGAGCTTCGACGGTGCTGTCGGTGGTACTGGCCAGCGGCCCCGGCAGCGAGGTCGAGCAGACGCTCGCCGTATCGCCCTTCATTCTCATGGCGGCGGCAGCGGTGGTGATCGCGATCGGGCTGGCGGCGTCCCTCGGGCCGATGCTGAAATTCATCCGAATGCGACCCGTCGAGATGTTGCGCGTCGACGTGTAGCCGTGGGCGCCACGGTCCTCGACGTCGATCTCGCCGGTGAGATGTGTCGCACAGCGTCCCGAAAATGAGCACCCGTTTGCCGCGGACCTCGCAGACCAGGTCGCCGCCGCGTCTCGAGATCCGGCGCGCGCGGAGCACTTCGCCTCGACTCTACCGGCCGGCCAACGGTATCCTGGCTTTGGCTCGGCCCTGGAGGAGTCTCATCTGGTCACGCAATGCCATGCTCCCCTTGCTCACGCTCAAGCAACAGGCTGGAGACTTCTCACGCGCGCGCGCCCCACACCTCCCGCCATGCGGCGAATTCCGCCGGCCTGATGGCGTAGCGCGCGAAATTGCCCTCGTGGAGGCCCAGCAGCTCGGCCTCCGCGATCTCGCGGAATGCGTCCCGATCGCCCTCGGCGACGTTCGCGGCCGCCCATACAGCGACATGGCCCGCGGCCGCCCTCCTGTCCATGCGCGCGCGCACGACCTCCGAAACGACCGTGCGCAGCGCGTCGCGATACCGCAGCCGGAAGGGATCGGGCTCGCCGAGCGACTGCCGCACGGCGGCATAGCGCGCCGCCGAGCGGTCATACGCCCAGACGAAGACGTCCCGCAGGAGATCGACCCGGTTGAGCTCGTAGACACCCAGGATCGCGTGCGCATAGAGATCGCGCGGCACGTCTGTGAACGAGAGCGGCGACAGGTTCGCCGTGATGAACGGAATGTTCGCCGCCATCCGCGAGACGCGCTTGTTCACATCATCAAACGGCTGCAGATACGGCAGCTGCGCCATGACGAAGAAGGACTGCTCGAAGGGGTCTTGAATCGCCGCGGCCGTCGCCAACAGCTGGTCGAAGCACTCCTCGATGAGGTGCGGCGTCTCCGGCGGATGGTAGACCGATCCGTCGATGCCGACGCCGATGTGCCGCAACCGTCCGGCGGCCCGCTGGTCGGCCAGAAGGTTGTTCGCAAGAATGCCGTGCAGATTGAGGATCGTGTAGCGGTTGAACCCGATGTCCGCCGCGTTGTCGACCAGAAACTCAACCGCATCCTTGTGGTTGAGGATCATCTGCGCCTCGAGCCGGTCGTGCCCCTCGGCCTCCTGGCCGAACTCGATGAGGCGCTTCGTGTCAAGCAGCGAATACGTGTTGCCTTCAAGCCGGCTCGAGTTCCACGACAGGTCGATAAGAAGCCGGTTCAGGATCTGCCGCGCGTAGGTGCCCGCCGGCTCACCGCTCACATGGCGCGCGCCGATCTCCGCCAGGCGCGCGCGCGCGTCCTCAGGGAGGTGGAACGTCTCTCCAGGCCTGTACGAGTCCAGGAATGCCCGGTTGTAGCCGATCGGCGTGCGCGCCGCCAGCGGCTGACGCAGATGCGCCCTGATTTCCTCGCTCTCCGGCGAGAGCGTGATTGCGGTTTCTTCGCCGGCTTCCGACGGCGGCGGCGGCGCCTCGGGCGTCCGATAGCGTGCCCAGCGTCCCTCGCCCTCGCGGACGAGACGCCCGTGATCCACGAGGCGCTTCAGCCGGTACTGCAGCGTGCGCCGCGCCACCTGCCCGCCCAGGTCGTCCGACAGTTCGGCCGAGGTCACGCCCGGACGGACGCGCACCGCCCTCTCGATCT
>Ga0302046_10004082_pt1 | contig 13034 bp, 11 predicted proteins | sample RVTome_11_FD_200261 | JGI IMG/M metagenome (GOLD analysis project Ga0302046, IMG submission 200261) | Soil microbial communities from uranium-contaminated site in the Upper Colorado River Basin, Wyoming, United States - RVT147D111 (version 2) ...
CCGGCCGGCGACGCGGGCACGCGGGCATGGATGCCCGCGGTAGAGCAATGCAGGCGAGGGCAGGGATGCCCGAGGTAGAGCAACGCAGGCGAGGGCAGGGATGCCCGAGGTAGAGCAACGCAGGGAGCAGTTGCCGGGAGCAGTTGCCGGGAGCAGTTGCCGGGAGCAATTGCCGACGAGCCCATGGACGAAACACGGCTAATCAGCCGCGAGCCAAGGGGGCAAAGGTAGGTTCTTGGCCCGCAGAAACTCGGGGTTGAAGAGCTTCGATTGGTAGCGCGATCCTGAGTCGGCGAGCACCGTGACGATCGTCTTGCCGGGGCCGAGCTGTCGCGCGAGCCTAATGGCGCCCGCGACGTTGATGCCGCTCGAGCCGCCCAGCAGCAGTCCCTCGTTTTGGAGCAGGTCGTAGAGGACCGGCAGCATCTCCGTGTCGGGGATCTGGAACGCGTCGTCGATGCGCGCGCCGTCGATGTTGCCCGTGATCCGCCCTTGGCCGATGCCTTCGCTGATCGAGCTGCCCGACGACTTGAGCTCGCCGGTCTTGATCCAGCTGAAGATCGCGGCGCCCATGGGGTCGGCCGCAGCCGTCACGATGCCGGGGTTCTTGTCCTTGAGGAACGCGCTCACGCCGGCGAGCGTGCCGCCCGTGCCGATGGCGCAAATGAAGCCGTCGATCGAGCCCCCCGTTTGTTCCCAGATCTCGGGTGCCGTGCTCTGCGTGTGGCCGTCGCGATTCGCGTGGTTGTCCCATTGGTTGGCGTACAGCACGCCGTGCGGCTCCGTGGCCTCGAGCTCCTGGGCCGTCCGTTCGGCGATGCGCACGTAGTGGTTGGGATCCTTGTAGGGCACCGCGGGGACTTCGCGGAGCTCGGCGCCGCAGAGCCGCAGCGCGTCCTTCTTCTCTTGCGACTGCGTGTTCGGCATCAGGATCAAGGTTCGGTAGCCGCGCGCCTTGCCCACGAGCGCCAAGCCGATACCGGTGTTGCCCGCCGTGCCCTCGACGATGAGCCCACCCGGCTCGATGACGCCGCGCCGTTCGCCGTCGAGGACCATGTACTTCGCGGCGCGGTCCTTGACTGAGCCGCCGGGGTTCATGAACTCGGCCTTGCCGAGGATCGTGCAGCCCGTGAGCTCCGAGGCCTGACGGAGCTTGATGAGGGGCGTGTTGCCGACCGCGTCGACGAAGTCGTGACGGATATCCATCGAGAAAGACGACTACGGCGCGACGGTGATCGTGATCTTCTCCGAGCGGACCGGCGGCTGATGCGGAATGTGCAGCGCGTCTCCGAGGACGAGCTGCAGCGTGTGCTGCCCTGGCGGCAACGTGAGCTCGACCTCGGTCTGGCCCAAGCCGAAGTGTCGGTGGTTGGCGTCGTTCGGCACCGGCAGGTTGTCGGGCGGCAGCGTCGCGACGTCGATGAGCAAATGATGATGCCCCGTGTTCGGGTTCGTGACGCCGGCCGGCGCCACGCCCATGCCGCGCAAGCCGAAACGAACCGTGAACGGCGAAGTGACGGTCGTGCCCTCGGCCGGCGACAAGAAATACGTCAGCGCGCCGTCGGGCGAGGCCGTCCGCGGTAGTGCCTGCGCGGCGTTCTCCTGGGAGTGGCAGAGCAGCGGCAAAGCCAATAGAAGCAGGCCGCACAACGGTGTTATCTTGGGCATGGATCGTCCCCGCTCGACGTCGTGATGTTGGATTTATCGAGAGCCCGCATATTAACAGGTGCGGGCGGCTGTCAACGCGATCGACGCGGCTGCGTTTGGCGCGCCCGTTATGGAATCTCCCGCGCACGTGGCCGCGCCGGCGCTTATAGTGAACTTCGCCCACGGCGCGAGTAACTAAGAAGCATCCCAACCTTGAGCAACGGGCATGGATCCGGCCGGTATTCGAGGTGACTTATGAAGCGTCCGTTGATTCGTAACCTGTTGTGGTCGGCGCTCGTCGTCGGCATCGCCGCTTGCAGTGGCCAACCGTCCGGCCCGTCGGGCGGCGGCGGGGGCCTGCCCATGCCCAGCGGCGGCGGGCTGCCCATGCCGAGCGGCGGCGGCAGCGCGGGCGGCGGCGGCAGCGCGGGCGGCGGCGGTAGCGCGGGCGGCGGCGGTAGCTCGGGCGGCGCCGGCCTGCCGGGCGGCGGCGGTCTTCCGGGCGGCTCCGGCCTCCCGGGCGGGGCCGGATTGCCGGGTGGCTCAGGGGCCGGCGGCTCCGGTGCCGGCGGCGGCGCGGGTGCCGAGGGCGATGGGGGCGGCGGCGACTTCCCGGCCGACGACTCCAGCGGTGGCGCCGACGGCGACGGCAGCGGCGAGGGCGAGGGGCGCGACGGCGATCCCTTCGGCGACTCCGACGAAGAGGGTGGCGGAGGCGGCCAAGGCGGCGACGAGGAGTTCGATAAGTCGCTCGGCGACTTCGACCGCCAGATGAGTCGCGAGCAGGACAGGATCGATGCGGAAGGCGGCGGCCCGGCAGCCGACGCGTCCGAGGCCGGCGAAGAAGAGCTCGGCGCCGGCGCCGGCGGCCAGGGCGAGGACGGCGGCGACGGCGGCGATCCCGGCAACGCTGTCCGCGACCTAGGTCCCGACGCCGTGGCCGTGACGAGGGTCGAAGGCTGCAACGATGGGGACCGCGTCCTGCGCCAGCTCTGCGAGGCGGCGACCCAGGAGAAGGATCCGTTCCTACGCTCGTCGCTGTGGGACGAGTACAACGAGTACAAGCGGCTGGTCGCGCGCTAGGGGAAGCCATGGGCCGTGTTGCATGGTTGTTGATCGCCGGCTGGTGCGTCGCCGGTTGCTCGAGCTCAGAGGTCGTCGTCGCGCACACGGTCCCGCTCTCGACCGCGGCCGAGCCCGTCCCCGAAGCAGAGTTGCTCGACGTCGGGATCGTCCTGTTCGACTCGGGCGTGCCCGAGGGCGAGGTCGATAAGGAGCTCCTCGAGGAGCTCATCCGCGAGGGCACGTTCCTGCACATCCGCCGCTCCGAATCCGTTTACATGTCGGTGTTGCTGCGCGACACGTTGCAGAAGACCGGCAGCTGGGGCTCGGTGTGGATAACGCCGAAGGAAACGACGGCGGCCGATCTCAGCGTGGTGGCGAAAATCCTCCACTCCGATGGCGACTACCTGCGTCTCGTCGTCACCGCCAGGGACTCGACGGGACGAGTTTGGCTCGACGAGGAGCGATACGAGCTCTCGACCGCAGCCGGAGCGTTCAACCGCCAGCGGTTCCCGGAGATGGATCCCTATCAGGACGCGTTCAATTCGATCGCCAACGATCTCGCCGAGGCGGCGGCGCGCTTGAGCGGCCGCGACCGGCGCGACGTTCGCACGGTCACCGATCTCCGCTACGCGGCCGATGTGAGCCCCGACGCCTTCAACGGCTACGTCGCGCAAGGCAGGGACGGTCTCTATTCGCCGAACCGCCTCCCTGCCGCCGGCGATCCGATGTTCGACCGCACTCAGCGCGTCCGCCAGCGCGAGCGGCTGTTCCTCGACACGCTCGATCAGCACTACGCGCAATTTTCTGCCGAGGCGATGCCGTCGTACGACAGCTGGCGCGAGTACTCCCGCGAGGAGGCCATCGAGATTCGCGAGCTCACGAGGTCCGCGCGCTTTCGCACGATCATGGGCGCCGCGACCATCGCCATGTCGATCGTCTACGGCCAAAACAGCGAAGGACGCTTCTCCGAGCGGCTGCTTCGCGACGCGCTCATGTACGTCGGCGTCGACATGATTCGCGCGGGCCAAGTTCGCAAGCAGGAGAAGCGTATCCACACGGAGACGCTCGAAGAGTTGTCGACGAGCTTCGACGACGACGTCAAGCCGATGGTCGTCGAGATCCAGGGCACGCAGCATCGCTTGGCGGGCACGGCGAACGCCCAGTACGACGAGTGGCGCGGTTTGTTGCGGCAGATTTTCATCACGGAGTCCGGCTTCGTGCCGGAAGACGTCGCGATCTATGCCGAGCCGGATCCCGAGCCCCCCGTGGAGCTGCCGTTAGTGCCGGAACCGGCGCCCGAGACGGTGCCCGCGGGTGAGGCGGCGCCCGCCGCCGGCGTCGAAGCGACTACGGAAGCTGCTGCCGATGCGAACGCCAGCGTTAGCGCCGGGACCTGACGCCGCGGTCAGCCAGGTCGCTCCCCCATTTTCTCTACGCGGTCGCGTCTGCGGCGACTGGCGCGTAGTCGAGCTCGTCGGCTGCGGCGGCACGGCCGAGGTTTGGCGTGCCGAGGGTCGCGGTCGCGACGTTGCGCTCAAAGTCACGAAGCCCGCGCTGCGCTCGTGCCCGGGCGCCGCCCTAGTCCTGCACCGAGAGCTCGAGCTCCTGCAAGCGCTGCGCAACCCGTATCTCGTGACGCCGCTCGAGATCGTCGACTGCGGCAGCCACCCTACGCTCGTGCTCGAGTATCTGCCCGGCGGCGATCTCGTGCCGCTGCTCGGCGCGCCGCGCGAGCAATGGTTGCCGGCATTGCGATCGGTGAGCGCGGCCCTCCGTGCGCTGCATGGCAACGGCATGGCGCACGGCGACGTCAAGGCCAGGAACGTCTTGTTCGCGGCTGATGGCGGCGTCCGGCTCATCGATCTCACGACGGCTCGACCGCTCGAGTCGCCGGCCGTCCGGTCGACGGCCGCCTATCGCGTGCCGTCGCCCGTGACCGCGTGCGAGGCCGACGGCTTTGCGCTCGCGGCGCTGCTCTACGAGCTGCTCGCGGGGCGCCTGCCGTATGGCGCGGGCGGAGCGACCGCGCTGGGCGCGAGCCCGGCCGCAGTTGCCGTCTCGGAGCTCGAGGCGGTGAACCTCCTGACGGCCGCGACGGACGTGCTTCGCGCCGGAGGCCGGCAGCCGTACGGACTTTCGTATCTGGCGGATGTCATAGAATCTGTCAGCCCGGTCTAGCAGCCCACTCACGTGCAACCTACGGTCCCACAAGACGACGAAACCATCGTTCCGGTACGCCCACCGCCGCGTGGCGGGCGGCCGGCCGGCCCGGGCGCGCCCGCGGTCCCCGGCGCGCAACCGAAGGTCGCGCGCGTGGTAGTCACGGCGGCCATCGTGGGCGTGTCGCTGTTGGCGGTCGCGGTCGCGTTCTACTGGCTGCCGGCGCGCCTCGAAGAGCAGCGTGCGGTCAACGTGGCGCCCGCCGCGGCTCCCGAGCCTGTCGCGGTCGAGCCGGCGCTGCCCGCGCTGACGCCCGAGCAGGAGGCGGCGCTCAAGGCGGAGGCCCAGCGGCTGCTCGCGGCGCTGTTGACGCTCGAGGACCGTTTGTCGGATCTCGGCGTCGACGTCTGGGCCACCGAGGACTGGGAGCGCTATCGGCAGCTCTCCGACGAGGGCGACAACACGTTCCTCGCCAACGATTTCAGGGCCGCGGTGGCCGATTACACGGCCGTAACGGAACTTGGGCTATCGCTCGTGGCGCGCGCCGCGGACGCCGTCGAAAGCTCGCTCGCCGCGGCCGAATCCGCGCTCGTCGCGGGCAACGCCGATCTCGCGAGACGGCAATTCGACATCGTGCTCGCAATCGAGCCCGATCACGCGGCGGCGCTCGCCGGCCGCGCGCGCGCCGAGCGCCTGCCCGACGTGCTCGCACACCTGCAGCAAGCCGAGGAAGAGCGCGCGCGCGGCGAGCTCGAGTCCGCGCTCGCGAGCTATCGCGCCGCGCTCGCGATCGACTCGCAATGGGAAGCCGCGAGCGTGGGTGTCGCCGAGGTCAACCGCGTGCTGCGCGACGCCGAATTCGAGCGGTTGCTGTCGGCGGGCTTTGCCGCGCTCGCGAGCGAAGATTTCGCCGAAGCACGCGAGCGGTTCGAGGGGGCTCTGGCGCTCCGGCCGAGCTCGCGCGAAGCGCAGGAGGGCATCGCCCAAGCCGACGAGGGTGTGAAGCTCGACAAGATCCAGCTCGCCGAGGCGCGGGCGCTCGCGTTCGAGCGCCGCGAGCTCTGGGATCAAGCGATTGCGCTGTATCGTTCCGTGCTCGAGTCCGATCCGACGCTCGTCTTCGCTCAAGCGGGGCTCGAGCGTGCCAACGTGCGCGCGGGCCTCGACGCCAAGATGCGCAACCTCATCGACAATCCCACCTTGCTGCTCACCGACACCGTGCTCACCGACGCGCGCGCTCTGCTCGCGGCCGCCGGCGCCGAGGAGCCGAAAGGCGCCGTGCTCGAAGGGCAGATCGCGAGCTTAGGCCGGCTCGTCGAGGTGGCGTCGGCGCCGATCGCGGTGACTTTGACGTCGGATCAGATCACGAACGTGACGCTGTATCGCGTCGGGGCGCTCGGCGCGTTCGCCGCGCGCGACGTCGAGCTGCGGCCTGGGACGTACACTGTCATCGGCAGCCGCGACGGCTATCGCGACGTGCGTCAGACCTTCACGGTCAGGCCCGGCAGGAACTTGCCGCCCATCAGCGTGGTCTGCCTCGAACCCATCTAACGGAAAGGGTAAGCATCGCAATGGCGGAGGCAGCAGCAGGCGCACGTGGCGCGGTCGTGGTGGTGGAAGAGCCCGGCCGCAGGCGCGAGTTCGGCGCGGGCGATCTACCGCTGACGCTGGGGTCCGACGGCGGCGCCGACGTGGTCCTGGACGGTGTCGCCGGCAGCGTCCAGCTCGGGTTCCTCGACGGCGTGTTTTTCGTACACGCCGGCCGCGGCACGCGCAACCTCCGCATCGGCGGCGAAGCATTGATGGGCACGCGTGCGCTCAAGGACGGCGACGTCCTCGCGTTCGATCGCGCGCGTTTGACGTGCGCGATCAAGGGCCATGCGCTCACTGCGCGCCTCGACTGGGTGGTCACGGCCGGCGACACGGCGCCACCCGATCTCGAGGAAGTCGCGCGCGACAGCGGCCGCGCGGGTGAGGTCGCGATCACGCCGATCGCATTCAAGCCGAGCGTGGCGGGCGCGGCGACGGCCGGCCGTCGGCGCTTGACCCCAACGACAATCGGCGCGGCGACCGCGTTCACGCTGTTGGCCGTCATCGCCTGGTTCGCGTTCACGGCGAAGTCCGTCACGTTCGCGATCGATCCGCCGCCGACGGCACTGAGCCTGCCGGGCACGCTATTCAAGCTCAAGGTCGGCGAGCGTTTTCTGTTGCGCCCCGGCTCCCATCGCGTCGTCGCGGAGCTGGCCGGCTACTACCCGCTCGACACCGAGGTCGACGTCGATGCGCTCGCCGATCAGACCGTCGCGCTTACGTTCACGAAACTGCCGGGGATCATCGCGATCACGACCGAGCCCGAGGTCGGCGCGCAGGTGGTGCTCGACGGCATGCCGTTCGGCGCGACGCCGCTCGCCGCTGCCGAGCTCGCGCCGGGGCTGCATCGACTCGAGTTCAGCGCCGAGCGCCATCTCGCCGAGGTGCGCGAGATCGAGGTCCGCGGCGGCGGCGAGCGGCAGGCGCTCGCGGTCACGCTGACGCCCGATTGGGCCGTCGTTTCGCTGCGCACGGATCCGCCCGGCGCGGCGGTGCTCGTCGACGGAGTGGCCGCGGGCACGACGCCGGCGGCCGTGGAGATCGCGTCGGGCGAGCACGAGATCGAGGCCCTGCTCGCGGGCTACAACGCTTGGACGAGCAGGCTCGTCGTCGCGGCCGATCAGCCGCAACAGTTGCCCGACGTGAAGCTCACGCCCGCAGACGGGCGGCTCGAGATCGCGAGCAACCCGAGCGAGGCCAGCGTCAACGTCGACGGCGAGTTCCGCGGCCGCACGCCGATCGCACTGCGGCTGTCGCCGGGCCGGGCGCACCGCGTGGCGCTCAGCAAGCCGGGCTACGAGACGACTACGCGCGAGCTATCGGTCGCGGCCGATAGCGGGCGCCGACTGCAGATCGACCTGCCGCCACAGGTCGGCGAGATCGCCGTCGTGAGCACGCCGCCCGGCGCCGAGGTATGGGTCGACGGGGTGCGGCGCGGCTCGACGCCGGCGACGCTCGAGCTCACGACCGTGAGCCACACCATCGACATTCGCCTCGAGGGCTACGCCACCGAGCGCGCGGAGCTCACGCCGCGGCCCGGGTTTCCGCAGAAGCTCGAGCGCACGCTGCTCGCGCAGAACGAGGCGTCGGGCGGCGGTTTCGCCGCGCTGGCCAGGACGAGCCTCGGGCAGGAGCTCAAGCTCGTGCCCGGCGGACAGTTCACGATGGGCTCGTCGCGGCGCGAAATCCGCCGGCGCGCGAACGAGGTGTTGCGGCCCGTGCGCCTCACGAAAGCGTTCTATCTCGGCACCCGCGAGGTGACGAACGCGGAATTCCGCGCTGTCAACCCCGAGCACGATTCCGGCCAGTTCGAGGGCCATTCGCTGAACGGCGACGATCAACCCGCGGTCAACGTGACGTGGGATGAAGCTGCGCGGTATCTCAATTCGTTGAGCGTCAAGGACGGTCTACAGCCCGTATACGAGGAAACCACGAACGGCTGGATTCCGGTCCAGCCGCTGCGCAACGGCTACCGGTTGCCCACCGAAGCCGAGTGGGAGTGGGCCGCACGGTTCCTCGGGCAGGAAGTCGGGTTGCTGTATCCGTGGGGCAGCGAAATCCCGCCGCCGGATCTCTCCGGCAACTACGCGGACGTCACGGCCGCGAAAATACTCACGACGACGCTCGTCACCTACAACGACGGGCAGCCCGTGAGCGCTCCGGTTGGCACGTACCCGCCCAATGGTGCAGGCTTTTTCGATCTCGGCGGCAACGTCGCAGAGTGGGTGCAAGACTTCTATGTCGGCGACCTCCTCGAGACGACCGTGCGCGTCGACGACCCGCTCGGCCCGGACGCGGCCGGATTGCACGTCGTTCGCGGGTCGAGTTGGCGCAGCGCGACCGTGACCGACTTGCGCGTCGCGCAACGAGGGTCTGGTCTCGACCGGCGTCAGGACGTCGGTTTCCGCATGGCGCGCAATCTGCAATGAGCGCCACGCAGCTTCGAGGTGAGTATGAGTAGAGCACAGCGATTGCTTCTCGCGTCCACCTTGTCGGTGTGGTTCGCGGCCGCGTCGCCCGGTCAAGAACCGGCGCCACCGCCCGCGACCCCCCCTGCGCCACAGCCTGCGGCACCGCGAGAGCCCGCCGCGGCCGAACGAGAAGCGCCGCCGCCCGAGACGCCGCCGGGCAACACGGACGGCGCGAGCGAAGACGAGTTCATTCCGACCGAAGAGCTGCCGCCCGACTCGGCCATCAACTTCCCGGTCGACATTTGAGCCACCGAGCGAGCGAATGACTGCACTGGCGATCGACATCAACGACGCGCGTCTCGTGGTCGCCAACCACGCGGGCGTCCTCGCGGCCGAGCCCGGCTTTGCCAGTATCGAGCGCGGCAAGATCGTCACCGGGGAAGCGGCGCGCGCGCGCGCGCGGCGCCATCCGCGTCAGTCGAGCAATCGGTTCTGGAGCGCGCTCGGCGGCGATGCGACCGCGTTCGGCGCGGACTTGGGTGTCAGCGCAACGGAGCTCGCGTACGCCCAGCTCGAAGCGTTGTGGGCCAAGGTCGGCGGCGGCGTGACCGACGTCCTGCTCGTCGTGCCCGGGGCGTATCGCAGCGACCAGCTCGGCTTGTTGCTCGGCCTCGCGCAGGAGTGCGGCATGCCGGTGCGCGCGTTCGTCGACGCTGCCGTCGCGGCGAGCGTCCGGCCGTATCCCGATCGGCAGCTCGTCTACGTCGACGCGAGCCTCCACCGCACGTCGGTCACGCTCATCGAGCAAAACGGCGAGGCGCAAGCGCGCGCCGAGCACACGCTGAACCAAGGCCTCTCGGCCTTCGTCGATGGCGTCGCGCGCCGTATCGCGGACCTGTTCGTCCGCGCGAAACGATTCGATCCGTTCGCGCATGCCGACGCGGAGCAAATGCTGTACGACCGCCTGCCCGCGTGGCTCGCGGCACTGGAACGCGAGGAACGTCTCGAGCTCAAGCTCGAGCACGCCGACGAGGAGTCCTCCGTCGTCGCCGAGCGCGACGCCGTGCTCGCGGTCACCGAAGGGTTCTACCGCGCCGTGCGCCAGCTCATCGCGCAGCATCGCGAGCCCGGCAAGGCGCTCGTCGTGCAGCTGTCGGATCGCTTGGCGGCGCTGCCCGGCTTGGTCGGCGAGCTCGCGCGGCTCGATCAGGCGACCTGCGAGTCTCTCGAGGCGGGGCACGCGGCCCGCGGTGCGCTGCTCGCGGCCTCCGTCGTCACGGCCGCGCCCGGACAGGTGAAGTTGCTGAAACGCCTGCGCTGGCGCGCGGAGCCCAAGGCGGCCGCCGCGGCTCCGGAACGACCGGCCGCCGCCGCGGCGTTCCGCAAGGCGGCGCCGACGCACATCGTCTACGGCGGGCTCGCGTATCGCGTCGGCCCCGAAGGGCTCGTGATCGGCCGCGAAGCCGATCCGCAGCGGCGCACGGTGCTCCTGGCTCAAAGCAGCAACGGCGTTTCGCGCCAGCACTGCGAGATCGTGCTGCGCGACGGCGAGCTCAAGCTGCGCGATCTGTCGACGTTCGGCACGTTCGTCAACGAGAGCAAAGCGGCCGGCGAGACGACGCTGCAGCGCGCCGACGTGATTCGTATCGGCTCCCCGGGCGCCGAGCTTCACGTCGTCGGCTTGGAGGGCGAGGAATGAGGGGCCGGAGGCGCGAGGTCACGGTTTTCTCGATGTCGTTTCTCGACGCCATCACGGCGGGCTTCGGCTGCGTGGTGCTGTTGTTCATGCTCGTGAGTCAACAGGCGCTGTTCGAAAGCCGCGTCGTCGTCGAGGACCGCGAAGCCGAGGCTCGGCGCTGGGAGCTGCGCGTGCTCACCGGGCAACGCAACCTCGTCGAGATCCGCGAGCGGCTGGAGAGTCAGCTCCGCGACTGGACCGCGCTGCTCGCGGTGCGCGACGACGTCGTGACCGAGATCGAGGAGACCGAGACTCAGCTCACCTCGCTCACGCAGGATTCCGCGGCGCGCCAGGCCGCGATCGAGCGGCTGCGTGCCGACCTCGAGGCGCTGCAAAAGGAATCGGAGACGCTGACGCCCGTCGCCGGCAGGCCCGACGAGGAGGGCGTGCGCTTGCGTGCGTTCGAGGGCGAAGGCAATCGGCAATACCTCACGGGCCTGCGAATGGGCGGCAAGCACGTCGTGATCCTCGTCGATACCTCGACGAGCATGCTCGACCGCACGATCGTCAACATCCTGCGCCGCCGCAACATGTCGCCCGAGCAGCAACGCCGGGCGCCGAAGTGGCAGCAGACCGTCAACACCGTCGATTGGCTCACGACGCAGATCGAGGCCGGCACGAACGTGCAGGTCATCGGTTTCGCCGAGACCGCCACGTGGCTCATTCCGGGCACCGAGGGGCAATGGGTCACGGTCACGGACGGCGGCGAGCTCGACGCCCCGGTCGAAGCCCTGCGGGCGAGCTACCCGCAAGGCCCGACGAGCCTGCAGGCCGCGTTCAACGCGATCAAGCTGCTCGAGCCGAGGCCCGACAACATCTACCTGCTGACCGATGGGCTGCCGACGATGGGCGACATTCGGTCGTCGCGCTCCGGCGTCACTGCGAAGGAGCGCGTCGATCACTTCAACCGGGCCACGCGGCAACTGCCGACCAACGTGCCCATCAACACGATCCTGTTTGCGATGGAAGGCGACCCGGCGGCAGCGCCCGGCTATTGGTTGCTCGCCATCCGCACGGGCGGCTCGATGCTCGCGCCCGCGGAGGATTGGCCATGAAGCGCCGCCGCGAGTTCGAGATCTTCACGATGTCGTTCCTCGATGCCGTTTGCTGCGGCTTCGGCGCGATGATCTTGCTGTTCATCATCACGCGCGTGAGCGAGCCAGCGCGGCTCGAAGAGAGCGAGCGCGATCTCGACGGGCTCATCACGCAATACGAGCAGGAGCTCAACGAGATCGTCGGCCAAACGGAGCGGGTGCAGCGCGACGCGGCGAACGTGACAGCCGACTACAACACCGACCGCCGCCGCATCGAGGACCTTCGCGACCAGCTTCAGCTGATTCGCGCGCAGGTGCTCGCAACCGCCGAGGACACCGAGCTCACGGTCGAGGTCCAGAGCCGACTCGCCTCGGCCAAGCAGAGCCTCACCGACGAGATGCGGCGACTGCTCGCCGATTATCGGCCGCCCATCGACGAGTACAAAGTCGGCGGCATTCCCGTCGACAGCGAGTACATCATCTTCCTCATCGATACGTCGGGCTCCATGCGCCAGTACCAGTGGGAGCGCGTGAAGGAGCAACTGCGCGAGACGCTCGAGGTGTACCCAGTCGTCAAGGGCATCCAAGTGATGAACGACGAAGGCGAGTACATGTTCAAGAGCTATCGCAACGAGTGGATTCCCGATACGCCGACGCGCCGCCAAGCCATCCTCGATGCCATGGACAGCTGGGACGCGTTCTCCAACTCGAATCCGCGCGAAGGCATTCTCGCGGCCATCGACCAGTTCTACGATCCGAACAAGAAGATCTCGCTCTACGTGTACAGCGACGACTTCGCTCAGGGCTCGATCAACCCCGTGGTGCGCGAGATCGACAGGCGCAATCACGCCAACGAGTCGGGCGAGCGCCTCGTGCGCATTCACGCAATCGCGTTCCCGGCCGTGTACCTCATGACGGGCGGCGATCTGTACACGGGGCAGTATTACGCCACGCTCATGCGAATCGTTTGTCAGCGCAACGGCGGCACGTTCGTGGCGCTGCCTGTGATTCGCGATCGGGATCGCCGTCGGGATCGCGAATGAGCGCGGTCGGCACTCACGTTGGAGGTTTGAATGACTGCTAGTGCAAGTTATCTGCGGGATCGAATGGGGAAGCTCGGGATCCTCATCGTCATTGCGGTCATCGTGCAGATCGTCTATGCGGCCTATGTGCGCCCCACGGCTCAGGAGTGGCGGACCGAGCAGCGTGCGATCGCCGCGGCGAACCCCGGCTACGTTCCGGCGCGGTCGATTTGGGTCATCATCCAAGACCCCGAGCAGCAGGCCACGATCATCGTGTGTATCTGGGCGATGCTGCTATCCGTCTTGCGGTTCCGCGAGCTCAAGTATCAACGCGAGATGCTCTCCGCGGGCTATCTCAAGAGGGAGC
>Ga0302046_10004084_pt1 | contig 13032 bp, 13 predicted proteins | sample RVTome_11_FD_200261 | JGI IMG/M metagenome (GOLD analysis project Ga0302046, IMG submission 200261) | Soil microbial communities from uranium-contaminated site in the Upper Colorado River Basin, Wyoming, United States - RVT147D111 (version 2) ...
CGCACACTCCTACAGCGCCGGCGATGCGACGCGGGGTTCCGAGGAGGCTGCGCGATTCAAGACAGCGCCAAGCACGGGCGACACTACACGCAAGGATTGACTTGCGTGCCCTGCAGGAGCACGGCGGCAACGTGCTTGCGGTGGTGCGCGCGCTCGGGATCAGCCGCAACACCATTTATAGGGCAACAGCCTAGGCGCGGCTCCTGCCTTTATAGCTCGCGAAGGTCAGGCATGCGCCGCTCGTCGCTTGCGCGGCTTCTCAGTAGGTTGCACAGAAAGCCGTAAGCCGAACGCTGCGAGGATTGCGCCCAAGGTGTCCAGCCGCGGGTTCCCCTTCGCGGAGAGCGTCCGATAGAGCGTCTCTCGGGAGAGCCCGGTTTTCTCGGCCAGCACGCTCATGCCGCCCAAAGCATCGGCGACGGTGCGCAACGCGACGGGCACGGCGCGCGCGTCGCCGTCTGAGAGCATCGCCTCGATGTACGTGGCGATCTCAGCTTCGCTTCGCAGATGGTCCACCGCGCGGAACCGAGCGCTTGCGGGCCTTGTAGTCTTTCCAGTAGTCATGGGCTTTCTCTATCGTCTGAGTGCGTTTATCGCCTCCACATAGCAGCAGGATCAGCGTGTCGCCGTCCTGTCCGTAGTACACGCGGCAGCCTGGCCCGTAGTCGATGCGCAGCTCACGGACCCCGCCGCCGACACTTCGCCAATCGTCCTTCAGCCGACGCTCAATCTGTCCAGCCGGGCAATGATCCGGGCGCGAGCCTGAGCGTCGCGTAGTCCGTCCAGCCATTCCGACAGCGGCTTCCTGCCGTCGGTGGTCTGATACTGGCGGACTTCGATGTGGGTCATTGTAGCTAAAAAGCTACTCGATCGCCTACGGGAAAGCTCGCGCACGGGCCGCAACGCTCTGGCCAATACAGCCTTCTTCTTCTGTAGGCCCGTTTTCTTGCGCACCCTTCCTGATTTCTTTCCTGCAGACCTAGCCTTTCGTCCTGGATCTGAAATCTGACGGTACGCCTTCTCGTGTTGGATGAGGATACGAAGAAACTTCCTCGCATGGAGGTAGTCGCTGCTCTGGGCTAGATATCGAATCGATCGGAGCAAAGGGAAGATGTCGATCAAGACCATATCTTCCATTCGATGTGCATTCGGAAGCACTTTCTCCGGAAATATCGCACAGCGACCATATGGCCCTACATCGTCCGCCATAGCTGAAGTCGCCAGATCGTCGCGGTTTGCAAACTCGCTTATCTCACGTTCCGAATAACCCTGTTCTTGCAGCTCCCGTCGCACGCACTCCTCGGTCCAATCGGCATAAGCTCCGATAAGGTGATCGAGGGGGGTCCTCTTCGAAGTTCAGGCGGGCGTCGTCCTCCCACGCGAAACGGTGGAGCCCGTATGGCTCGAAAAGTTGCTGTAGGAAGTGGCGCATCGCGCGCTCATGATCTGACGATGGTTTAGCCATGAGCGACTCTCCTCGCCCGGTCTCGTGAAAGGACGCCGCGCCAGCCGGATGAGAGATCTCAGCGTTCGGGAGCTAACCCTAGGCGCGGCAGAAATCGACGCTACTCGGCTTCGCCACGATCGACCGCGCTCAGGCCGCCGCTACGTCGTGCCGCGGGAGCTTGCGCAACTTCGTAGCAGCGGCGCGCTGCGCGATGCGCAGGTCGTATCGCGCTTGCAGGTTCATCCACATCTCGGCGCTCGTGCCGAAGTAGTGGCCGAGCAGAACGGCCGTCTCTGCCGTGATCGCCCGCTCCTCGTTGACGATGCCGGTGATGCGGTTCGCCGGGATCTTCAGATCCTTGGCGACCCGGTACGCGGATAGGTGCATTGGCTCCAGAAACTCCTCGCGCAGGATTTCGCCAGGGTGGATCGGCGGTAGCTTCTTGCTCATGTCGGTCTCCGTCTACTGTGCAGGCTCGATTCAACCCGCTGTGCACTCAGTCGTGATAATCGACGATCTCCGCGTCGTGGGCGTCTCCGTCGGCCCACCGAAAGCACAACCGGAATTGGTCGTTGATCCGGATGCTGTGCTGTCCGTCTCGTTCGCCTTTCAGCTTCTCGAGCCGGTTGCCCGGTGGGCTTCGCAGATCGTCCAAGCTCGTCGCGGTGTCGAGCAGAGCGAGTTTTCGCCTTCCCGCCTTTACGACCCCGGCCGAGAAAGCGCCCGTGCGCTCGTCGTTCGCGAGCCGCTCAGTGTCCTGGCACTTGAACGTCTTAATCACGACCGTTCATCCGTCCCAAAGCAGCAGTATGCGCCTCGTAAATAGATACGTCAAACGTAGCTATATGCGGCATCGCGCGGCGAATCCCCTTTTTACTTTGCCGCGCCTCGAATGGCCGTCACGCTTGCGCCAGCCTTGAGCCCGTCTAGATAGTCGGCCCATTCGTTCACGAGCTTGCGGCGCTGCTTGAGCAGGTGACTGCGGTTGTAGACGCCACCGACGCCTGGGCGGGCGTGCGCGAGCTGCGTTTCGATCACCTCCGAGAGATAGCCTCGTTCGTGCAGCAGCGTCGATGCACTCGATCTGAATCCGTGCGCGACGTGTGAATTGCCGTCGAATCCGAGCGTGCGCAAAGCCATGTTGAGCGTGTTCTCGGAAAGCGGACGGCCTGGCCGTAGGCTCGGGAACACAAGACTGTCGGGCCCGCGGTCGGTGAGCGGCCGCAGATCGTCTAGGATCGCCACGGCTTGCGGCGCGAGCGGCACGATATGCGCTCTGCGCATCTTCGTTCTCTCTGCCGGTATGATCCATTGCGGCTCCTTGCCCTCGAGGTCGAGCTCACCCCACGTCGCCAGCCGAAGCTCCCCCGGTCGGACGAACGTCAAGGCGAGGAATTGCAGCGCGCATTTCGTGACGGGCTGCCCTGCATACTGATCGATCGCTCGGAGCATGACGCCGAGGCGGCGCGGATCGGTGACAGCAGCGAAGCTCTTTTTGTCTGCAGGTTTCAGCACGCCCTTGAGGTCGCTTGCTGCGTCCCGCTCTGCCCTGCCCGTCGCGATCGCGTATTTGAACACCCGGCTGGCGACGGAGCGGACACGGTGCGCGGTCTCGAGTGTGCCCTTGGCCTCGATCCGCCGGAGTACCTTGAGCAGCTCGGGCGCGGTTACGTCGGTGATCGGCCAGCGGCCGACATAGGGGAACACATACGTCACAAGCCGATGCTTGAGCTGGGCAACAGTGCCCTCCGTGATGCCCCTGCCCTTCCCGCCTGGACAACTGGCCGCGAGCCATTCCCGGGCGATTGCTTCGAACGTGTTCGCCAGCGCATCGCGCTCAGCCTGCCGGGCCGCGCTCGGGTCGATCCCCTTGCTCGGTAGCCGGCGGGCCTCGTCACGCTTCTCGCGCGCGATCGCAAGCGAAGTGTCGGGATAAGTGCCGAGCGAGATCATCTTCTCGCGGCCGTTGTAGCGGTAACGGAGGCGCCACCAGCGAGCGCCATTCGGCTGGACGCTCAGCATAAGCCCCCGCTCGTCGGTGAGCTTGTACGGCTTCTCGCGCGGTTTGGAGGCCCGCACCTTGGCACCGGTCAGCATGGGTAACCCCTCGGCCGAGTGTGGAGTTCCCCTTGACATTACCCGCAAAGAGCCTAGATTCAATCAGAATCGCTCGGAATGACCCGGGGCGGTTTTTAGCTTAAATACAAGGGATTGGGGCGAGATTTTGGAAGGCTTCGGAACCGCTCGGAAGGTGGCTGGAGGCTAGGCCCGGAATCGAACCGAGGTACGCGGCTTTGCAGGCCGCTGCATGACCACTCTGCCACCTAGCCCTTGAGCGGGGCAATTTAGCACAGCTCAGATAGGCCCGCAGTGTGCGGTCCGCGTGCACGGGATGCCGCCGCGTAAAGCTGCGGACGGTTGGCGGCGCGCCGTGCCCGCGCGTCGGGGGCTCGGCCTACTCGCTCGGCTGACGGCGCCAGGAATGAAGGCCCGGGGAAGCTCAGCCCTCTGCGTGAGCGGCCGGAGCCGGAGCCCGGGGCTTGGCGCGTATGCGATGAGATTTCTTGCAACTCGCGAGCGACGAACAGGGCCATATAGCCGCCGACGAAAGCTCCAATCACGTTCAGGCCGAAGTCGCAGACCGAAGGATACCGCCCCAGAAAAAAGAGCTGCAAGCTTTCCACTCCGACGCAAACGGGCATCCAGCCAAGGGCGACGAGCATAGGATCGGGACGCGACAAGCAAGTCAACGTGAGAATTCCGATGAGAACGAAAGCGTCGAAATTTAACGTCATGTCACTGCTACACGATCGCATGAAAGATTTTGTCGCATATACATGAAGCTTGCGTGAACCGCGGTCATGCCGGGGTGCCGCGCTGATCGCGGCGAGCGCGCGGACCGCGCCTTTGGACCTTGGCAAGCCTTGCTCAGGCCACGAAGTAGCCGGTGAGCTGATAACCCATGAGCATGAAGCCGGCGCTCATGATCGCGACGTTGGTGACGAATGCATGGCGCATGAAGCTGCCGCTGGCGCGCCAGACGTTGAGCGCAATCAAGATCACGCTCAGCGCAAGAAACTGCCCGATCTCCACGCCGATATTGAACGACACCATGTTGGTCACGAGGCCGTCCTGAGAGATCGCGAGATCTTGTAGCTTAGTCGACAAGCCAAAGCCGTGGAAGAAGCCGAAGATCAACACCGCTGCTTTGGTGTTTGGTTGCCAGCCCAGGGCCTTGAAGCCGTCGATGTTCTCGAAGGCCTTGTAGACGACTGAGAGCCCGATCACCGCGTCGACGAGATACGGGCTGACGTGTAGGCCGCCGAGGATGCCCAGCAGCAAGGTCGTGCTGTGGCCGACGGCGAACAGCGTGACGTAGAGGGCCACGTCGCGCAGTCGATACAGGAAGAAAATCACGCCGGCGAGAAACAGCAGATGATCGTAGCCCGTGACCATGTGCTTGGCGCCAAGGTAGATGTACGGCCCGATGTGGGCGCCGGGATTGTTGATCAGGAACGCCTGGTCGTCGCCGGAGATCCCGTGTGCGGAGGCGGCGGCGGAGATTGCGGCGGCGAGCAGCACCGGGAGCATTTTCAAGATCGAGCGCATCGGAGCTCATTCTAGCCCATAGGCGCGGCCGTGACCCCTGCTCCGCCCGGCGCCAGCGTTCCAGCCCCGGCCTCGCGGGCTCTAAGGTGGCTATAATGTTACGCTTTGTAGCCTCGTTTCAGGCTTGGGGGACAGCTGGCATGAACCGGACCGGCATCACGTTGCTCGGGGCGATCGGGATCGGGCTTTTCGCAACGGTCGCCGGCGCCCAGACCATCATCAGGGCTGCACACCAGTGGCCGGGCGGCGTCGGCGACGTCCGTGACGAGATGGTTCAGCTCATCGCGCGCGAGGTCAACGCCGCCGGCGTCGGCTTGAACGTGCGCGTCTATCCGGGGCAGTCCCTGTTCAAGGCGACCGACCAGTGGTCGGCGATCGTCCGAGGCCAATTGGACATCACGGCGTTGCCGCTCGACTACGCGAGCGGCCGGCACCCGGAGTTCAATGCAACCCTGATGCCTGGGCTCGTGAGAAATCACGATCACGCGCGCCGGCTAAGCGATTCGCCGTTCATGGACTCGATCAAGCGCGTGATCAACGACGCCGGCGCCATCGTGCTCGCCGACGCCTGGCTTGCCGGCGGTTTCGCCTCGACGCAGCGCTGCATCCTCGATCCCGAGGATATACGCGGCCAGGTGATTCGTGCCGCAGGCCCCGCTTTCGAGCGCATGCTCGTCGCCGCGGGCGCGTCGATCGCCTCGATGCCGAGCTCGGAGATCTACACGGCGATGCAAACCGGCGTCCTCGACGCCGCGAATACCAGCTCCGCGAGCTTCGTTTCCTATCGAATTCAGGAGCACACGCGCTGCATGACCGCGCCGGGCGAGAACGCGCTCTGGTTCATGTATGAGCCGGTGCTCATGTCGAAGCGCCGCTGGGACCGGCTCGACGACACGCAGCGAGCGGCGTTCCTCGCCGCGGCGCAGAAGGCAGAGGACTACTTCTTCGAGCAGGCCAGAGCGCTCGATCTCGAGATGGAGCGGGTGTTTCGCGAGGCCGGCGTCGAGATCGCCCACATGACCGCCGAGCAGGCGCAGGCCTGGCGCGAGATCGCGCTCGAGGCGTCTTACGCGCCGTTCGCGCGCGAGGTCGAAGGCGGCCAAGCGCTGATCGACCAAGCTCTCGCCGTTCAGTAATCATTCAGCGTGCATGCATAGCTTCGTAGCCAGCGTCCACAGGATCTCCCGGTTCTGTGGCGCCATCGCTGCCTTGTGCCTGGTCGCCGCCTGCGTGGCCGTCTGCCAGATGGTGGTCATGCGCTACGTGCTGGGCGCCTCGACGATCTGGCAGAACGAGTTCGTGACGTTCGCCATCGTTGCCGCGACCTTGATCGGCAGCCCTTACGTCCTGCTCACGCGTGGTCACGTCAACGTTGATCTGCTGCCCCACTACCTGGGTGACGGCGGCAAGCGTTGGCTCGCGCTGTTTGCCGCGACGCTCGGCTGGCTCTGTTGCGCCGCGCTCGCCTGGACGGGCTGGACTTACTTTCACGAAGCCTGGTCGGCGGGCTGGGTGACGCAGACGGTTTGGGCGCCGCCGCTGTGGATCCCGCTGTTGCCGCTGCCTCTCGGGCTCGCGCTGCTGACGCTCCAGTACACCGCGGACATCCTTTGTCTGGCCACGGGGCGCGAGGCGGGCATTGCCGCGCCGCCTCCGGAGAAGCTCCAGTGAGCCCGCTTGCGGCCGGCATTCTGATCTGCCTGACGACGGTCGTCGTGCTCGCCACCGGAATTCCGGTTGCTTTCGGTCTCGCGATCGTCGCGATGGCGTTTCTGGTCATGTTCGAAGGTTTCGGCAGTCTGAGCTTCATGGGCGAGTTGTTTTTTTCGGGTCTTGCCGACTTCACGCTGGTGTCGATTCCGATGTTCATCGCAATGGGCGCTGCGGTTGCGTCCTCTCCGGCGGGCGGCGACCTCTACGGCGCGCTCGAGCGCTGGCTCAACCGCATTCCGGGCGGGCTCGCGGTCTCCAACATCGGTGCATGCTCGATCTTTGCCGCTCTGAGCGGCTCCTCGCCGGCAACCTGCGCGGCGATCGGCAGGATGGGCATCCCGGAGATGCGCAAGCGCGGCTACCCCGACGAGCTCGCCACGGGCGCGATCGCCGCGGGCGGCACGCTCGGGATCTTGATTCCGCCGAGCGTGACGATGATCGTCTACGGCATCTCGACGGGCACGTCGATCGGCCGATTGTTCATCGCCGGCGTGCTGCCGGGCATCATGCTGACTTTGATGTTCATCGCCTGGTCCGTCTATTCCGCCAGCCGCAGCGCGGGCTCGATTCTTAAGCTCAGCGGGCGTTTCACTTTGCGCGAAAAGCTCGCCCACCTGCCGCGCATATTGCCTTTCTTCCTGCTCGTGCTCGGGATTCTCTACGTGCTCTATGGCGGCGTCGCGACGCCGTCGGAGGCGGCCGGCGTCGGCGCAATGCTCTGCTTCGTGCTGATCGCGGTTATCTACCGGATCTGGCAGCCAAAGCGCATCTGGGCGATTCTCACGAGCAGCACCCGCGAGAGCGTGATGATCATGATGATCATCGGCGCGGCGGCGTTGTTCAGCTACACGCTCTCGAGCCTTTTCATCACTCAGAGCGTGGCCGAATGGATCGCAGGCCTCGAGGTGAGCCGCTGGGTCCTTTTGGCCGCGATCAACCTGTTCCTGCTCGTCGCGGGATTTTTCCTGCCGCCGGTGGCGGTCATCGTCATGACCGCGCCGATCCTGTTGCCGATCATCACCCAGGCCGGGTTCGATCCCTACTGGTTCGCCGTGATCCTGACGATCAACATGGAGATCGGCCTGATAACGCCGCCCGTGGGCTTGAACCTCTACGTGATCAACGGCATCGCACCCGACGTCCCGTTGCCGCGGATACTCCTTGGCGCCCTGCCCTTCGCGCTGATCATGGTGCTCGCGATCGTGATCTTGTGTGTCTTTCCGCGGATCGCCACCTGGCTGCCCGACCTGCTGATGGGCGTGGCGTAGGAGCGGCGCCGCGTGTGTCAAGCATAGAGGCTTGGCGTGGAATTTGGCATGATGGGCATGAGAATCAGGAACGCGCCGCCGGCACGATCTCGAAAAACAGCGTCGGCGCGCGGGGAATTCGTCATTTCAGATCAGGAGAATCAGAACGTGAAAAGAATCACTTGGATATTGGCTTCGGGCCTGGCTTTGCTCGTTGCGGCGCCGTTCGCTTCGGCGCAAGACATGAGCTTCTTCGTCACCAGCGTGGGCTCCGGCAACGGCGGCAACCTGGGCGGCATCGAAGGCGCCGACGCGCACTGCCAGGCGTTGGCTGAAGAGGCTGGCGCCAGCGATAAGACCTGGCACGCCTACTTGAGCACAGAAAGACCGGACGGCCGCGGCGTCTCCGCGCGCACGCGCATCGGCCCGGGGCCGTGGTACAACGCCGACGGCGTAATGATAGCCAACGACCTTGATGAGCTGCACATCAGCCCGAATCTAAGAAAGGCGACGGCGCTGACCGAGAACGGCGATGTCGTCAACGGCTTCGGCGATTCGCCCAACGTCCACGACGTGCTCACCGGCACGATGGACGATGGCACGGCCTTTTTCCCGGACGACACGGATCACACCTGCAATAACTGGACGAACAGCGGTGAGGGTAGCGCTCAAGTGGGTCACACCGACCGCATGGGCGGCGGTAACGTCTCTTGGAATGCGGCGCACGCTTCGCGCGGTTGCAGCCAGGAAGCCTTGGTGAGCACTGGCGGCGCCGGGCTCTTCTATTGTTTCGCGATCGACTAGAGCGATGATCTACGGCCGCACCTCGGGGCGCGGCTGTCGAAGCCGACCAGAGGCCCCGCAATGCTGGTCGTTGCGGGGCCTCTTTCGCTTTATCCGCTCGGGTGAGGCGCCCTAAGGCGGGCATCGCCTATTCTCTTTCGGCTGCGCGGAACTCCTCTCCCAGCGCCAGCGCTTTCAGAATCGCCACGAGCTCGACGCGCACACGTTCATCGTCAATCGCCGGGGACGGCATGCTCGTCCCGGGCACGACAGCCTGAGGATCCTCGAGAAATCTGATCAAGCGTGCTTCCGACCAAGTCTCGGCTACGTTCGTCATCGCGCCCGAGTAGCCGCGATAGTCGGTAGAACCGATTCGTTGCCCAAACACGGATCCCAGGCCCGGGGCCCGTTCGTGATCAATGGCGTCGAAAGAATGGCATTCCGAGCACTGATCGATGGCAGACACTACCGCCGCTCGTTCATCGGCCTTCAAGTCCGACTCGATGTTCAGGATGTCGTCTATCACCGAGCGCGGGGCGCGAGTATCGATGGAAAGGAACAAGATCTTGTGACTGTCCGTCCACAGCACGATGCGTCCGTCGGTATGCTGGTGCACGTAGCGTATTCTTTCGCCGACCCGAATCGGCTCGGCAAGCACGACCCTATCGTCCGTCAATCGCAGGCGAAAGAGCGAGCCGCCCGCCAACGAGGCCGCCAACAGGTCGCCATCCCAACTCGGATGAAACCCGTTGACCCCGGTCAGGTTGGACAGCCCGACCGATGGGACCCACGCGTACGTCGGAGGCAGGAACTGCGTGTGCCTGCCATAGTGCTGCGCAGTCGGGTGCGGCGACTTGTTGTATGCAGTGCCATAAGTCTCCAACGGCCAACCAAAGTTGCCGCCCTCGACGATCCTGTTGAGCTCGTCGCCCCCTCGCGGCCCTTGCTCGGTAGACCAGATGGCTCCGTCTGGGCTCACGTAGATGCCTTGCGGGTTCCGATGCCCCTTGGATATCGCTCTTGCGGTACCCGCATCGATATCGATATCCAAGATCTTGCCGTAGTCGGTGTTGTCACTTTGCGCGACGATTTCCGGTGCATAGAAGCCATCCCACGAATAATCTCCGCTCGAGAGAATCGCGTGCGAATCGCCGTAGTACGCCAACCGCCCACCGGCCATGTGCCCTTCGATGGCGCGGAATCGGGCCTTCAAGGGCAGGCACGGATGGGTACGGTAGACGATTCTCCAGTCGTCCATCGTCGCTGCTACCTCGAGGATCGAGTTGAACGTCGTTGGCAGTCCGAGCTGGGCCACCGTCGTCACATAGCATTTGCTCTCGTCCAACCATTCGGTAAGCGAGATCAGCAGACCTTTTTCGTCACCTTCGGCGTAATACAGTATGTCGTTGTATCGGAAGAAATCGAAACGGTGCTCGAACGTCGTTTGGTTGGCGAACTCGACGTATTGCTCGAATCCATTGGGCGGAGCCGAGATGGCCGTTCGGGTGACGTTATCGGCATCGACCAGATACATTCCGCCTTCGTGCGTTAGCAATAAGAGATCGTTCTCGACCGACGTCAGGCCGCCTCCGGCGCCGACTCTCTCAACGGGCACATCGATCGAAGCGTAGCTAAGGTCGAAGAGATTCGATGCGAACCGGCCGGAGCTCGAGGAGTCGTAACGTGACGGGAGCATCGCGCTCAGCATGGATCGCATACCCAGCTCTGCGCGGTTCAGATAGGCATAAGGGAAGATACGGTGCTTGGTGATCACGAAGGTTGCGCTGACCGTCGCCGCCAACAGCAACACCAGTAGGCAGATACGTATCGGAGTCCGGCTGACGAGCCGGCGTCGGCTTCCCGGATTGCGCATCTATCGGCCCCTGTCTCCATTCTGCAGGAGGGGCGCAGAATCTGCGCCTTCCGCGTACACGGCGCGTATCTCCGTCTCACTAAGGGCCCGGCCATAGACGCGCACATCGTCCAACTTGCCGGTTATTTCATCGACGATATCGCCCACCTCATCAAGGTATCCGGAGATCGTGAAAGGCGCATCCGACATTCCGATCGGACCCGGGAACGGCTGGTCGCAGATCTCGATACCGTCGACGTAGAGGCGCGCCCTCGAGCCGTCGAACGTCCCTGCGACGTGGATCCACCGGTCGAGTACCGCGGGATCGATCGGCTCCACATAGCAAGCTGCTTCGCTCGGTGGCGGATAACCGAAGCTCCGCGTAATGCGGTGAATCGGCCCGAGCTTTCGAACGGCACGCGTGAGGAAACTCCCGGTGCTGCGGATCTGCCACTTGAACTGAGGGCCGTGAAAACCAAAGAACAAGGCGGGGTAGTTGTGCGCTACGACTGCGACATTGTGCTCCGCGGTTCGATAAGTCCACGCCATCACGGTGATCGCGTCCCCCGTAGACTTCAGGCTCTCGGAGACGGGCACTACGACTATGCTGTCGTTGCCTCCGTTCATTTGGAGGCCGGCGCCGCTCCTGCCGCTGCTCCATCCTCCGTCGTAGATTGTCGCCGTATTGCCGGAGCCGGAAGAGTCGGCGACGGTATTGCCGCTGCCCTCCTCGAATTGCCACCAGCCGACCATCTCCGAGCCGGCATCCGATGCACCCGGCCGGGCGGGCGCAGACCGGTCGGTGGCTTCGCAACCGACGAGCCCGACGAGCAGCAGTATCAGTACCGGTTTGCGGAGCTGTCCACGGTTTCTCTGCTTGCTGGCAACAAGCGTCATCGACTAGCTTCTTCGTATATTCTTCAGAAACGCTAGAACGGTGAATAGTACATCAAGGACAGAGCAAAAAGGCGACGACGTCTGGTTCAAGAGTATCTCTACTGAAGAAGCGTGAGCGTCTCCGCCCGGGCGATCAGCAGCGCCGACGAATCGGGGTCGTCGCGCAGGCAAGGCGCCGCAAAAACCACCGACGGCCGACTCCCTGAGCAAAACGTTGTCTCTCGCTGAAATTAGCACCGAGCCCAGGCCGAGTCGGACGCCTACTCTTATCGACATCAGAGCCTCGCAGGGATGCGAGCCATGGATACGCCGGCGCACGATTTCGCGTAGGCCAAGGGATTTATCGCGCCGCTGGGCTACCGGCGGCACCGTCCCGAGGCGACGCTGCTCTATGAGCTCGTCGCGGAGCACTATCCTGCGTTCCGAGATCAGCGGGCGACCGAAGGGCGGTTGTTGCCACGGTACGTGGATGAGGAGTTCGAGGCCTATCTCAAGTGCGGCCGGCTCGAGCATGGGTTCTTGCGCGTGCGTTGCGAGCGCTGCCACGCCGAGAAGCTCGTGGCATTCAGCTGCAAGCGCCGGGGCTTCTGCCCGAGCTGCGGCGGCCGGCGGATGGCGGAGACCGCGGCGCTCCTCGTCGACGAGCTGTTGCCGAGACAGCCGATCCGTCACTGGGTGCTGTCGTTGCCGTTCGCGCTCAGATATCTATTGGCGACCCGACCGGAGGTTCTCACCGGCGTGCTCGAGGATCCCGAGTATCTCGTCGAGCCGATGAGGCACGCCCGCGAGCTCATCTATGTGCCCGACATCGACATGACGCCGTTCTCTTGCGATCCCGAAGCGACGCACCGCTTCCTGGGCACGGCGAACTAACGCCTGCGATCCCCACGCGAGCGAACCGCACGGCTCCCCGAGGCGCGCGATCAGCGCCTGGGCGGTGGCTTCAACGCCAGCTCCCAGTTCGAATACATCGGCAATCTGCTCGCCAGCAAGACGACCGCTGCCAGGAAGCCCGCCGCGAGCCCAACCGCCAGACTGACGTCCAACCAGCTCTCGAACGGCAGGTCATCCGGCGAGAACGCGGGGATCACGGTCAAGTACTTGTAGATCCAGATTCCCAAGTTGATGCCGGCCGCGAGGATGCACATCGCCACTATCGAGCGCTTGACGAAAGCAAATACGAGCGCGACGAAGGGAACAAAGAAGCAGCCGGCCATCATGATCCAAAAGTAAGGGGCGTAATGTCCGTACATCTGTCGCCACAAGGGTTCAGTTTCATTGGGAAGGTTTCCGAACCACGTCACGAAAAACTGCGCCCAAAAGAAATACAGCCACATGAGCGTAAAGCCGGTGACCAGCATGCCGAGGTTGCGGATCTGATTGGGTCCAAAATGGGAACCGGAGCTGCCGGCTCGCCCGAGCAGCGCCGGAAAGATGATCAGTGCAGCCGTTCCCGCGAATATGTTGCCGAACCAGAAGAGAAT
>Ga0302046_10004086_pt1 | contig 13024 bp, 12 predicted proteins | sample RVTome_11_FD_200261 | JGI IMG/M metagenome (GOLD analysis project Ga0302046, IMG submission 200261) | Soil microbial communities from uranium-contaminated site in the Upper Colorado River Basin, Wyoming, United States - RVT147D111 (version 2) ...
CCACGGAGGGAGGCGCGACGCAAGAGATCAGCCGTATCAACATCGGCGGTGGTTGGTTCCTGACGAAGAACGTGCTCTCCAAAGTGGAATACGTGACGTCCAGCTACGACGGTGACGGGTTCACCGGCAAGTTCGCAGGGGCCGAGTACAGTGGCCTGGTGATCGAAGCGGTCATCAGCTTCTAGATTGGAGAAGGAGTTGGTTGTGGGCCTCGATACGGTTTGAGGCCCACGACCAGATCCTGGCCTGCCTCGTTCAGCTTGATCAAAGCGCCGCCGGCCGGCTCACTACGCATGCCCGTCGGCGCTTTGTTGTTCGCACCATCCTGCCGCGGGAGGACCTATCATGCACCAGGGAATAGAGGAAGTACACAGCAGCCTGAAGCGATGCAATAGTGACTCCCGGTTTATGGAGATCTTCTACGAGCATTTCCTCGGGGCTTCGCCGGAGATTCCCGCCCTGTTCGAAGGGACCGACATGACGCGCCAGCGTCGAGCCGTCGAGGCCTCGTTGTACCTGAGCATCCTGGCGGCTGATCAGGTGCCCTACGCTATCCATACCCTGGAACGTCTGGGCGAGCAGCATCGGGCGCTCGGAATCCGTCCGGCGCTCTATGGGCTCTGGCTGGAGAGCCTCATCGCAACCGTGGCTGCCTGTGACGAGGCTTTCGATGAACACGTTGAAGCCGCCTGGCGGGCCGTGTTGCAAGAGAGTCTTCAAAGGGTTCTGTCGCCGTATGAGATAGCCGAATAAATGGCAGGCGTTCAATAGCAGGTATCAGCGATGTATCCTTTCAAGCGCATCCTCGTCCCGACCGACTTCTCGCGCTGTGCCGAAATGGCTCTGCATAAGTCGCTGCAGCTCGCCCGGCAGTGTCGGGCGGAGGTAATCCTTTTGCATGTGGTCGCCGGGCCCCCGGTTGATGATCAGCGGATCAATCGCTGGTTGGCCGGGGTCGTGAAGAACGATCCGAAAGCGGACCCGGAGACCGAGCACGGGCAGGGTATGCAGCTACGCCGGGTCGTGGTAGCGCACCCGGACCCGGTGGCGGCCATCCGCGACTACGTACGGGAGAAGGCCATCGACCTGGTGGTGATGGGTACGCACGGCGACCGAGCGGCCCATCTTTTCTTGAGCCGCGGCAGTGGCTCGCTGCTGGGTCGTACGGCCGAGCAGGTAGTGCGCCATGCACCCTGTCCGGTCCTGACGGTAGGATCCAGGAGGTATGAACCGGTGAGCCGGATCCTCGTGCCCGTGGATCGCTCCGTGCTTTCGAGGCGAGCCTTGCTCTACGCCCGGGAGCTGGCGGCCCTGTTCGACGCGCACCTGGCGTTGCTGCACGTGATCGAGGCGCGCCGCTCGGAGATCCCTGCTGCGGAGGACGAACGGGAAAAAGGAGCCCTTGCGGAACTCATCGCGATGTTTAAACAGACAAAAGGCCCCGTGGTATCGGTCGGCTTTCACGTCGCTACGGGCCGGACGGATCAAGAGATTCGACGGTTTGTTCAGCAGCAGGCCATCGACCTTATCGTGCAGGGTGCGCATTCGGACCTGGGCCGGGAGGCGCTCGGAGTAGTGGCGGAGGCGCTGGTACGTTCGGTGCTATGCCCTGTCCTTACCGTACGCGGCGTCGGGGAACGCATCGCCGTTGCCGTATGACCGTTACGGTGGTCGGCTTCGCCGGCAAAAAAACACCTCCGCTGCCTTCGGAGAAAAGTTCTGAAATCGCAACGTCTGCCCCCTCTGCGCAGATTCCTGAATTAGTAGCCGCTCCAAGCGGTACTGTCGGGTAGTGTAGGATCCGTCTTACCCTGGCGGTACACCAGGTCCTACACCATGATTGTTCGGATGCTTACCTCATCTATCTTGATTGACTTACAGCCCGGCGCTGCAGGGCTTCCTAACTTTTTAGGGGTCGGATCTGCTCGTCCCCTCCATTTTCGTTGAAGGAGGTCTATATGCCCAGATCGAGACAATTTCAACCCGGCAACTACCTTGACCGCATCACGAATCACGTCGAGCGCCTTAAGCGACTGAATCCGGCGGTGCAGGTTGAGCGAGAGCAGGCGCTTTCGGCGAGCCGGCAACTGTTGGGGATGCTGGCCCTGTATAGCCGCAAGCTCAACGACGTCATGGCTACACCCGTGGCCGGCATAAGCGACAACGTTTCATAACGAGGCGGTTTGAACGCGATGCGACGATTGCTTCCTGAACTCACAATCCCGAGAGCGCTGTTCGTCATGCTGTTCGTGACGGCGGTGATCGTTCTCGCGCTGTTTGCATTGCCTGTGATGGTAGACGAAACGTGGCTGAGTATCGCTGTCTTCCTGGGCAGCTTTTTTACGCTTGCCTTCTGGATGTACTACGCAAGGGCCCGGTCTACGTCGGTGCCACGCCGAGGGCACGAGGGTGTATCGCGTGTTGAGCAAGAGGAAGAAGAGCAAACCATGCAGCCATGAACTATCGCCTGTGCGGTAGCAAACAGAGGAGATATCTGGCCCAAAATGAGGAGGTGAACCATGACATTCGCTGATGCTCTGGCCCGCTTCGCGCACTGGCCTTTGCGTATTGCCTTGAGCAGTGTGTTTCTCTACCACGGGCTGGCCAAGTTTCCCGCCCTCGACGGCCTGGCCGACATGATGGGCATGCCCGTCATCGCCGTGGCTGCGCTGGCCTCTATGGAGGTTCTCGGCGCTGTTCTCATCCTGCTCGGTGGCTTCGGAAAGGACTGGATGACCCGGCTCGGCGGGCTTCTGCTCGTGCCGATCATGCTCGGTGCCATTCTGATGGTTCATTTCCAGCATGGCTGGAACTCGGTGAACATGGGCACCGGCAATATGGGGCGCGGCATGGAGTTTCAATTCACGCTGCTCATGCTCGCACTCTACTTTGCGCTGAAGGGTAATCACGAGGTTGCGCGCAAGGAGGCAGGGACGGCGGTGCGGAAGCAAGATCGGCCGGCGGCGCGGCGAGAAGAGGTCGGATCGAGGGCGTCGACGCAGGTCTGGCCGTAGGGTCGTTCGCAGATCATGGTTTCAGGAGAGGTCGTGGTTCAGGTACCCGCGCACGGCATAGCGCTGCAACAGCGATGAACTCTCGCGTAGGATCTATGCCGGGCCGCCCCGGAACGTTCGATCTTGTTGACCCGGCGAGGCGGAACCGAGGAGGGTCTTTCGGATGGTACCGATCAGGGTCTCCTGCAGCCCCCACTTGTTCAGGTAGCCCCGGGCACCGGCCCTGCGCGCCCGCGCACCAAGCACGGCCTCGTCATGCCCGGAGATGACCAGGATGAGCAGGTCCGGGTATTCCTTCAGCAGCGCTTCGGTCAGTTCGATGCCGTCCATCCCCGGCAGCGCTACGTCTACCACGACGAGGTCGCAGGCCGTCTCCGTGAGCGTCTCCAGCGCTTCTTCAGCACTTTCCGCCATGCCGCACAGCGTCAGGTCCGGCTCTAGCGCCAGCATGGCGGCATAGGCCCGCCGCATGATCGGGTGGTCTTCAACGACAAAAATCCGGTAACCCACGAGCACACTATACGATGGTTTCAAGAACAACGCTCCGCTGCGTTCGCGACGATTTGGTAAAGGCAAAACATGATAAGGATCGTGCCGGAAATAACCTTGACGACTTTGGGCTACCGGGTCCAGGTGGGTGTACGACAAAGTGCACCGGTTCATGTGTTGCCCCCTACACGCCTGCCTTGAGGGAGGTGGCCCGCAGGGCCGGAGGGTGTACAACCCATAGGTAACACCCCCAGTCGCTGCGCGACAGCCCCCTCAAGGGGGCGGTTTGGGGTGTTCTCGGCCGTACGTCGTGCAAATTGTCGTGCACCCGGTCCAGGCCGATGTAAAGCTTATTCGGCGCACGATCCTAAAGGCAGAAACCGTGCGGGAGTGTCAGGTCGCCGTCTCTTCCGCATCCGTTTCTCGGAGGGGCACGGACAGGGTCACGCGGGTGCCCTCGCCGGGGGCGGAGTCGATGTGGAAGCGGCCGCCCACGAGTTGCATCCGCTCCTTCACGTGGGCGAGGCCGAAGCCGCCTTGCGAAGGTTGCGTCTGCGCAAGCGATGCCGGGTCGAAGCCGTTGCCCTCATCTTCTACCCGAACCACGACCTGGCCCGCTTCCTCCCAGGCCGTCAGCCGCGCATGATTTACGCCGGCGTGCTTGACGATGTTGAAGAGCACCTCGCGCAGCGCCTGGTAGAGCAGCACGCGCAGGTTGCGTGCCGGCACCTGCACCTCGTCGTGCATCGCGACGTCGATCGCCAGGTCGTACCGTTCTTTTTTCCGCAGCACCAGCCATTGCAGGAGGTCTTCCAGGTTGCTGCTGTTCACCACGGGCGGGCTCAAGTCTGAGGCAAGCGTTTTCGTCAGGCGCGCGGCCTGGTCAAGGATCTCGTCCGCCTGGGTCTGCAGGCGGTGTTTGGTCTCCTCGGTCTGCGTTTTGCGGAGTATGCCCAGCGTAAGGCTCAGGCCGTAGAGCAACTGCTGGAGGTCGTCGTGGAGGATCTGGGCAAGGCGCTGGCGTTCCCCCTGCTCGGCCAGGACGAGCGCCTGCATCAACCCGCGCACCTGGTCGGTCCGCTCCTCGACGCGCTCTTCCAGTCGCTCCTTGATCCTGTTCAGCGCGTGCTCGGCCTGCTTCTGCCGGGTGACGTCCAGCAGACTGACCAGGACGTGCGCGGGGCCGAGCTCGGGGTTGAAGGTGAAGAAGACGTCGAGGCGTTCGCCCTGCAGCGTCCGGATGGGCGTCTCCGCGGAGAACGATTGGCCCGTGACCAGCGCGAGGATCACTTCCCGGAAGATCGGCACGGTCTCGGGCACCAAGACCTGGCGCCACGACCTGAGCAGTTCTTCTTTGCCGGAGGCGCCTAACAGCGCGATCGCCGCCTCATTGACGTCGTTGATGCGAACCAGGTCGAGCGTCTGTTCGACGAAGGCAGGATGCTCCTCCAGGTAGCGCCGGACGTCGATGTCGCCCTCCGTGGTCAAGTCGTCCATCAAGGCATCCAGGGCCGCCTGGACTTCGGAGAAGTCTTCTTCATAGATTGCGATGCCCACATTTTCGAAGATGGCCCGGTAGCGTGATTCGCTCGCACGCAGATCCTCCTCCGCCTGCTTTCGATTGGTATTGTCGCGTATCACCTTCGCAAACCGGCGTTGCTCCTTGTTCGGAGCAGAAGCGGAGAGCACCGTCGTCACCCCGGTGCCCCAGAACCGCGAGCCGTCCTTGCGGACGTGCCAGCACTCGGCGAAGGTTTGCCATGCTCCGGCCGCGTCTGCCATCTCCTGCTCCGGAGCCCCGATCGCCCGGTCCTCCTCGGTAAAAAGGATGCTTCCGGGCTGGCCGACGGCTTCGGCCGTGTTATAGCCGAAAAGGCGCTCGGCGCCGACGTTCCAGGTCGTGATCAGGCCGTTGTGGTCCAGAAAGATGATGGCATACTCCGTGACGTTCTCTACCAGGAGCCGGTACAACTCCTCGGACGTATGGCTTGCCTTTTCCGCCTGACGAAGTTGCGTGATATCGACAAAGGTGATCACCACCCCTTCGATCCAGTCATTGACCGTGCGGTACGGGCGCATCCGCATCAAAAAAGTGGAGCCCTCCTGCACCCGGATCTCCCGTTCCACCGGGGCCAGGTCGCGCAGCACACGCTCCGCATCCTCCACCAGCGCGTCGTCGTTGATCTTGTGCGTCAGGTGGGTGATCGGGCGGCCCACATCGCCCGGCATCATGTTGAACAGGTCCGTGACGTGCGGCGTGTAGCGCTGGATGCGCAGGTCCCGGTCCAGGAACAGCGTGCCGATGTCGGTCGAGGCGATCAGGTTCTGCAAGTCGCTGTTGGCCCGGCTCAGTTCCGCGACCTTGGACCTCAATTCCTGGTTGACCGTCTCCAGCTCCTCGGCCGTCGACCGGTGCTCCTCGTTCATCGATTGCAACGCCTCGTTGGCCGCCTTCATTTCCTCCTTCGGCGACTCGTACTCCTCGATCGTACCCTGAAGGCGGTCCCGGAGCCGCTGTGTCTCCTCCTCCAACTGCCGAATCCTCGCGGAATCTTTCCCGTCGGCTCCGGCGTCGTCCTGCCGCGCGCTACTCGTCAGCCTTATGGCATCGACTTCCGCAAAGATCACCAGCGCCTGATCCTGCGTGCCGTGTTCTTCCCGTCCGGGCTGTACGATGAGATGAACCCACCCGCTATCCCCGTTGAAGGCCACGGCCACGGGTTGCGTGCTGAGGCGCTGCCCGTGCTCAAAAGCCCGGTGGAGGGCCGATTGCAGCTCCAGGCGCAGCTCCGGGCGAATCTCATGCAGGATGTCGTGCGAGAGCCGGCCTCCCCGGCGCTGCAGGTAGCGCCCGGCCGTGTCGCTCAGGTGCAGGATTTCGTAGGTGCGGCTGACGGTCAGGCTGGGGAGGGCTTGCTGCTCCAGCATCTTCCGGTGCTGGCCCAACTCCGACGGTGCGGTGGGCTCCATCTGGGTAGTCAGGGCCCATTCCTGCCGGGCGCCGGCCCGTCCTGCGGCCGGCAGCACCGGCAGCCGGGGGGCCTCGTTGGTTTCCTGCCGCCGATAGATCCGGTGTTTCTTGTCGACGAACCGGAACAGGTGACCCTCTTCATGGACGGACTCGGCATTGCCCAGGAACAGGAAGCCGCCGGGCCGCAGCGCGAAGTGGAACAGTTGGAGGGCGTTCTCTTGCGAGTCTTGGTTCAGGTAGATCAGGAGGTTGCGGCACGTGATGAGGTCCAGCTTCGAGAAGGGCGGATCACGCAGCAGGCTGTGTACGGCGAAGAGCACCCGTTCGCGCACCTCCTTCTTGATCCGGTAGTGACGGCCCTCCTTGATGAAGAAGCGCCGGAGCCGCTCTTCCGTGACGTCGGCCGCGATGGCCTCCGGATAGCGGCCCTGCCGTCCGAGGGCGAGAGCCCCCTCGTCGAGGTCGGTGGCAAAGATCTGCATCTGCGGGATCCCGTTGGGCGCGGTAGCCTTCTCCCACAGCAGCATAGCGACCGTGTACGCCTCTTCCCCGGTGGCGCAGCCGGGCACCCAGATGCGCACCGCTTCCTCGGGCGACCTGTCCTGAAAGAGCGTCGGGAGGATCTTCTCGGCCAGTGCGTTCCAGGCCTCCTCGTCCCGGAAGAAGTGGGTCACGCTGATGAAGAGGTTTTTCAAGAGCGCGCGCGCCTCGGCCGGGTGTGCCTGCAGGTAGCACAGATAGTCGGGCAGGGTTTTGACATAGTTTGCCTGCATGCGCCGCCCGATGCGCCGCAGCACGGTCGAGTGCTTGTATTGCGAAAGGTCGTGCCCGGTACGGCTGTGCAAGTGAGCCAGGATCCTGTAGAGGCTTTCAGCGTCGTCCTGCACGAGCCCCTCGGTATCCTCCGGGACCTGGATGCGGAGGCGATTCTGCCGGAATTCGATGACCCGCTTCGCCAGTTCTTCGACCGGGAGGATGAAGTCTACCAGGCCGGTGGCAATGGCGCTGCGGGGCATGGCGTCGTGTTCGGCGTCGGAGGGTTCCTGCACCATCACCAGGCCGCCTTGCTCCTTGATCGTCTTCAGCCCGACCGTGCCGTCGGTGCCGCCGCCGGAGAGGAGGATCCCGACCCCCCCGCCCGGCACCCGCGCCAGCGAGCGAAAAAACAGGTCGATGGGTGCCCGCTGCCATCGCGGTTGTTCGAACTCGGTCAATTCGAGATGGCCCTCGCTGACGGAAAGATTCTTGCTCGGCGGAATGACGTAGACGCACCCCTGCTCGATCTTGATGCGCCCGGTGACCTGGCGCACGCGAAGCGGCGTGTGGAGTTGGAGCAGTGCGGAGAGGGTACTCTCGTAATCGGGGTTGAGGTGCACGATCACGACGAAGGCTACCCCGTTGTCTTCCGGCAGGGCCTTGAAGAAGCGCTGCAGGGCCTCCAACCCCCCTGCCGACGCGCCGATCCCCACGATCAGGGGTTTCTCGGCGGCCGGGTGTTGTGAATCCGCCGGGTGTGTCCTGTTGCTTTCCATGATCGAAGGCGGTCCTGTTTACATACGGTAGACGCATTTTTTGACGAAAACGACAAAACCTGGATCTTCGAAGTATACTCATTTTCCGACCGGGAAAAAAATCAGCTCGCAAGGCGACGCCATCGTTGCCGAAGACCCAACGAACCCCTTTATCGGCCTTGCACGATTGGCGACTCGTCCATGCTCGCGGCTACGTCGCCCGCTGATAAGCCGGTTACCGGCAATAACCGACGGTTGTATCCGGCTTTGTAGGACAGACACGACCCGCCAACAGTGATTTCTCCTACAAAAGAATCAGTCCTTTCTGATAACACGCGACCCCTGGCTGTAAGAACTTATGTATGTAGTTCGCCTGATTTTCCATGAAGCACCAAGCAAGCGTTATGCACAACACACGCGTCCTTTCCGCTACGAGGTGCGACTCCGCAAACCGGCCGTCCCGTACGAGCACGAGGCGTAACCAGGGCCGCCGGGCAGCACCCTTGCACACGGGGGGCGTTTGCCTCCTCGGCCTTCAGCAGTAAAGACCCTATGCGCGTTGCCGTTTCCCTCTCCTGCTGTCTCCTGCTTGCGGTTTCGTTGGGCAGTGCAAGCATCACCGGCCCGGCCTTCGATATCATCAAGTCCCTGCTGCTGCTTTTCCTGGTCCTCTTCCTCGGGGCTATGATCTTCAGTTGTCGTAGCCAGAGCCTGCTCCAGCGGAGTATTGCCCGTCAAACAGCGACGACGGACCGCTCGCCTCGACCCCCGGCCTTCTTTTTGACCCACCGGGATGGTCCGATGACAACCCTTAGGCAAAAGTATGAGCCTGTGCTTCAACTGGTGAAGGATTATGCTGCCCAGGGCGGTGAAGTATGGGAAGAAGATGGAATGCTGCATATCCGGGCTACCGTTGAAACGGCATACGAACGGGATAGCATTCGGGAAAAGATCATCGCGATCGGCGGCGACGTCCCGCCGGATCTCGAGGCCGAGGTGCGCGTGCGGGATGCCCATGCTGAAGACGCTCAACAGACAGAACGAACCATAAGACGGGTTGCGCACCGGTATTATCCGAGGCGAGATGCTTCGGCGACCGGATGAGGCGCGCACGGCGGAAGAGGACACGCGTGGGAAGAACGCCTGTCACAGTGCCAGATGATTCCTAACAGCCCGGCGTGCTACCTGGAATTATATCCTGGTTTGTATCTACGGAGTGTATCCCATCAACACGTCGATCGTCGCGCGAGGCGAAGCATGCCTGAGAGTTGGGAAACCTTACATCGACTGCTGCCGGGGTATGCCGGCCAACTGGGGATGGCTTTGCTCTGCGGACTCCTGCTCGGGCTGGAGCGTGAAACCAAAGACAAGCCCGCCGGCCTTCGTACGATCATCCTGATTACCCTCGGCTCCACCGTCTACATGATCGTCAGCGGCTTGATCCCTCTGGTGACGGAAGGACCGGAAGATACCACCCGCGCCGACCCCTCTCGCATCGCGGCCCAGGTCGTAACCGGCATCGGCTTTCTGGGTGCCGGCACGATCATACAATCACGCGGGACGATCCACGGGCTGACGACAGCGGCCTCCATCTGGGTCGCTGCAGGCATTGGCCTGTGTATCGGCATCGGCTTCCCGATAGTCGCTCTAGGGATTACGCTGCTTGTCCTTCTGATCCTCGTCACCCTGGAACCACTCGGAAAACGGCTGCATCGCCGGGGTGAAGAGCGCTATCTCAAGTTGATTCTTCCCAACGACGTACTCCTCCTTCGGCGCCTTGAGAACGTGCTGCGGCAACACAGCGGACTTCAGGATCAGATGACCCTCGAAGAACAGCCGGACGATACCCTCCACGTCACCATTCGATATTTCGAAGCGCAACCGTCGACCCCTCGCCTTCTTGAGGCGCTGTCCCGGCTTGAGGGGGTGCGCGGCGCCTCCTACGCCTCGTAGTTGTTGAGCACCAGCACGACGAGGCGCGGGTTGCTCCACATCGCAGGTATCGCCGCCTCCGACGCCGAGGTCCTCGGCTACACCGGTGCCTGCGACGTGATGCTCGTGAGTACCGGCTTGCTGGATGATAGCAAGACCGATTTCATCGCTCGTGTCCTCAACAGGGATCCGGAAATCAACGTGCTCGTGGTCGGGTTGGCGAAAACACGCCACCTGATCCTGGTACATTATAGTACTCTTTTTACAGGGCGCTCTCCCTCGCGGCTTCCCGCAACCGTGCAACGTCCTGCATCGGCGGTGCGCCGAAGAGCCGTTTGTACTCCCGGCTGAAGTGCGAGGCGTCGTTGTAGCCCACCCGGTAACCCGCCGTCGCCGCGTCGAGGTCCTCACTGAGCATCAAGCGGCGGGCCTCCTGGAGTTGCAGCTGCTTCTGAAACTTGAGCGGCGTCATCCCGGTGACGGCCTTGAAGTGTTGGTGGAAGCTCGAAACACTCATGCCGAGTTCTTCTGCCAGACGCTCAATCGAAATCGACTGATCGAACGCCTCATGGAGCCGCTTGACAGCGCTGGCGATGCGATGACTGTGGTCTCCCAGGACTGCGATGTGACGGAGCCGTTCCCCCTGCGCTCCTGTCAGAAGCCGATAGATGATCTCCCGTGTGATGAGCGGCGCGAGGACGGGTGCTTCCGCAGGGGCCTCCATCAGCCTGACGAGCCGCACCACGGCATCCAGCAGGGCCGCCCTGAGCGGACTCACATCGAAGGCCGACACGTCGGCACCGCTTCGCGGCGAGGCGTGCCCGGCCTCGACCATGACCGAACTCACCAGGGTAGGATCGAGCAACAGCCGCAGGCTCAGGTACGGTCGCTCCCTCGACGCTTCGACCACCTGGCTCACGATAGGCACCTCGACGGTGCCGAGCAGGTACTGATAGGGGTCATACCGGTAGCGGTGGTCCCCCACAAGGATTTCCTTGCTGCCCTGGGCAATCAGGCAAAAGGCAGGGGCGAAGATGCTGTGGAATAACGCGGTGGGTGAGGAGGCGCGGAAGAGGCCAAGGCCCTGGAGCGGCTCGAAGGCACCATCTTTCGGGAGGACCCCTGCGATGCGCTCGACGAGTTCCTCTCTGCCTAATTGCATCCCGAGCGCCTCGCGCGCTGCCCTTTCGTGACTCGCCCGCTCCATGCTAATCCCTCTATTCGCTCCTTGCCGTGCATCGTTCCCTCGTACAGGATAATACAATGATCGTGGAGGATTGTTATACCCAGTCTTCCATGCCGTGCCTATACTATACTTTGACAAGCTCCGCTGCTTCCTTCATCCTTCTTCACGGCACCATGTCGCTATTCACGCTTTCGGTCAACGGTAACAACGTCGAGGTAGACGTCGACCCCAGCACCCCCATGCTCTGGGTCCTGCGCGATCACTTGAAGCTCGTCGGCACGAAATACGGCTGCGGCATCGCCCAGTGCGGAGCCTGCACCGTTCACCTCAACGGCACGGCCGTGCGCTCTTGTGTGCTGCCCGTCTCAAGCGTGGGTGATCAGGCCCTTACCACGATAGAAGGGCTGTCGCCCGACGGCACCCATCCCGTGCAGCAGGCATGGCTCGAACACGACGTGCCGCAATGCGGCTATTGCCAGGCCGGGCAGATCATGAGTGCAGCGGCTTTGCTGGCGCAGAACGCTTCTCCGAGTGATGCCGAGATCGATGCGGGGATGAACGGCAATATCTGTCGCTGCGGCACCTACCTGCGCATCCACGCCGCCATCAAGACGGCAGCGGCCAACATGGGCTAGGCCCGCGCGCTTTGCCCTCTCCATCGGTACGCGTTTCCCTTCATCTTTTGATCTTTGCGAGGAAATCCCCGTGGCTCTCATCAAGACGACCTGCAACCGACGCTCCTTTTTGAAGGCATCGGCCCTGGCCGGCGGCGGCATGGTGCTCGGCTTCAACTGGCTGGCCGGCTGCAAGCCTGCCCCCTCGTCCGCGCCCCTCAGCATGCCCGAGGCCTGGTTCGACATCAACGCCTTCGTGAAGATCGGCGAGAACGGCGTCGTCACCATCATGTCGCCGAACCCGGAATTCGGGCAGAATGTGAAGACGTCGATGCCCATGATCGTGGCCGAGGAACTCGACGTGGACTGGAAACAGGTCATCGTCGAGCAAGCGGCGTTCAACACGGATATCTACACCCGCCAATTCACGGGCGGTAGCCAGGGCATCCGGCAGGGATGGCAGGGGCTTCGCATGGCCGGCGCTGCGGCACGGCACATGCTTCGGGAGGCGGCGGCACAGGCCTGGCAGGTGCCCGTGGAGGAGATCACCACGGCGGCGGGTGTTTTGCACCATGAAAACAGCGGCCGGTCGGCGGGCTACGGCGAGATGGCCTCGGCGGCGGCCAGTATTCCGGTGCCGGAAGAGGTGCAACTCAAGGACGTGAAGGACTTCAAGATCGTCGGCACGTCCCGCAAGAACGTCGAAGCGCAGAAGATCGTGACCGGGCAACCCTTGTTTGCGTTGGACGAACACCGTGAGGGGATGCTCATCGCCATGATCGCCCATCCCCCGGCGTTCGGCATGAAGCTGAAGTCGGTGGACGACGCGGCGGCAAGGGCCATGCCGGGCATCAAGGACGTCTTCACCATTCAAACGTTCGAAGACGGCTACGAGCGGAATTTTTTCGATACGAACACCTTCCCTGACATGGTCGCTATCGTCGGCAACACGACCTGGGAAGTGATGAACGCCAAAAAGGCCCTGCACATCGAATGGGAGCCTATATCGGACACCACCGTGACAATAGGCGGGTTCGGTAGGACGCAGACCGTGCGCATACCCGCCGGGCTTGAAAACACCACGGACCACCTGGCGCAAATGGCAGAGGTGGCAGCAACGTCAGCGAATGTAGTCCGCAGAGACGGTGACCCGGAGGCTGCCTTCAACAATGCGGCGCAGGTCATAGAACGCACCTATACGGCTCCCTTCCTGGCCCACAACCCCATGGAGCCGATCAACTGCGTTGCCCACGTGACGGCGGACAAGGCCGAGCTTGCCGGGCCGATACAGGCCCCCGAGTTCATAG
>Ga0302046_10004088_pt1 | contig 13022 bp, 8 predicted proteins | sample RVTome_11_FD_200261 | JGI IMG/M metagenome (GOLD analysis project Ga0302046, IMG submission 200261) | Soil microbial communities from uranium-contaminated site in the Upper Colorado River Basin, Wyoming, United States - RVT147D111 (version 2) ...
CCCGCGGCGGCGGCTCTCCTCCACCAGGCGCGCATAGGGGAACTCGAGCTGCGGGTACTTGTAGAGCGCCTTCACGTACGAGTGCGTGGGTGTCGAGTCGAGGTAGAAGTACGACTCCTTCACGTCTTCGCCGTGGTTGCCCTCGGGACCGGTCAGGCCGAACAGACGCTCCTTCAGGATCGGATCGCGGCCGTTCCAGAGCGCGAACGCGAAGGCGAGGCGGCCCTTGCTATCCGTGACGCCGAGGAGCCCGTCCTCGCCCCAGCGGTAGGCGCGGCTGCGCGCGTGGTCGTGCGGGAAGTAGTCCCAGCAGGTGCCGTCGGCGGAGTAGTCCTCGCGCACGGTCGCCCACTGCCGCTCGGCAAGATACGGGCCGAAGCGCTTCCAGTGCCGGACGCGCGCCGCGTCCTCCGCGAGCCGCGCCGCCTCGGCGCCGGGTGCCTTCGTCATCCGAAGCTCCTTTCGGCGCGCACGCGCCCTGCGATGGAGGCCGCCGCCGGGCGACCGGCGGCGCACGTCCCCTCGTCGAGCACCCGAAGGGCGAGCCGCAGGGTCTCGCCCACCGACCAGGCCTGGAATGGACACCCGCGCGGGGTGTGCGGCGGCGCGGCGTCGGCGATCTCGGAAACGTGGCCGAGGCCAGCCGCGCCGAGGTGGCGCTCGAGCGGCGCCAGGAAGCGCGCCCGCGCGGTGCGCTTGGCGGCACCGCCGCCGCCGCGTGCGCGCACCCACGCCTCGACGAACGGCCCGAGGAGCCAGGGCCAGACCGTCCCTTGATGGTAGGCGCCGTCGCGCTCGCGGACGCCGCCCTCGTAGCGCGCCGCGTAGCCGGGCTCGTCGGGCGCGAGCGAACGCAGGCCGAGCGGCGTCCACAGCTTGCGCTCGACCTCGTCGACGACGCGGCGGGCGGCGGCGGGTGGCAGCAGGCACTCGGGCAGGCCGCCGGCGGCGAGGATCTGGTTCGGCCGGAAGGCCGAATCGACGGTGCCGGGGCGGTGGTCGACGTCGACGACGTCGTGGAGCGCGCCGCGCTCCGAATCCCAGAAGCGCGCCACGAAGGCGGCGCGGCCGCGCGCATGAACGGCGCGCCAGCGCGCGTCGCGCGCGCCGGCGATGCCGAGCGCGTTCAGCCAGAGCGCCTGCACCTCGACCGGCTTCCCGATCCGCGGCGTCACCACCCAGTCGCCGACCTTGGCGTCCATCCACGTGAGCTGGACGCCGGGCTCGCCGGCGGCGAGCAGGCCGTCGGCGTCGAGGCGGATGCCGTGGCGGGTGCCGCGCGCGTAGCCGTCGACGATCGCCGCCTGCGTGGCGTGCAGCCGCACGCGCTCGTCGGCGGCGACGACGCCGGCGGCGCCGGGGGCGGCGAGCAGCTCGTCGACCACCAGCACGTACCAGAGCGCGGCGTCGACGGAGTTGAATTCGGGCGCATCGCCGCGATCGGGGAAGCGGTTCGGCAGCATGCCGGCGTCGAGCGCCCCCGACCACTCGAGCAGGACGTCGCGGGCGAGCGCCAGCCGGTCGGTCGCCAGGCACAGGCCGCGGAGCGCGATGAAGGTGTCGCGCCCCCAGTCGGTGAACCACGGATAGCCCGCGACCAGCGTCCGGCCGGCGCCGCGGCGGACGACGTAGGCGTCGGCGGCGCGGTCGAGCGGCGAGGCGAAGCGCGCGCGGCGCGCCCGCTCCGCCTCGACCAGGCGATCGGCCGCGGCCGCCGGGCTCTCGCCGTCCCGCGCGAGCGTGTGCTCGTGCCCCTCGGCCGCGAGCAGCCACGCCGCCTCGCCCGCGCCGAGGTCGAAGCGCAGCACCCCCGGCGACGCCAGGTCCTCGACGAAGTCGAGGCCGCGCGCGCGCTCGGCGTCGTAGCGAAAGCCGCGGTACCAGACCGGCTCGTCGGCGAAGCGCCCGCCGGCACGGCTGACGATGCTGGGGATGCCGGGATACGGCTGCCAGACCAGGGCGTCGCCGGCGCGCCCGGTCGCGAAGCGGAAGCCCGGGTTCTCGCGGTGGAGAGCGTGGTAGTCGCGACCCGAGAGCAGCGGCCGGACGCAGAGAACACCAGGCACTGCGCCGCGCGCGCGCCACCGCACCACGACCGCGGCGGCGCCGTGGACCGCCAGAATCTCCTGCTCGATGGTGCCGCCGTCGGGCAGGCGGAAGGTCCAGCGCGGCCAGGGTTCGTAGTCGAAGGCCGCGATGCGGTCGCGGCCGTCGGGGTGGACGACGTCGGGCAGGTAGGCCTGCGAGCTGAGGGCGATCACGTCGCCGGCGGTCTCGAGCCAGGCCTCGAAGCCGTTCACCAGGACGACGCGGCCGGTTGGCGGCGTCGTCGCCGTCAGCAGGAGCGCGTGGTAGCGCCGGGTCCGGACGCCGCTCGCGGTCCCGGAAGCGAAGCCGCCGAGCCCGTCGGCCTCGAGCCATTCGTCGGTCGTCCTGACCCGCCAGGGCCTGCGTCCGTTTCCGCTGCCGGTCGGCATCACGCTGGACCTTGCATTCGCTGTGCCACCTGCGACGGCGTCCCCTGCCTCCTGACCGCCAAGGCCGACGACGCAGGTGGTCGGCGTCGATCCGGCCCTCCGACACCCGAACGTCACGCTCTTGACCAGGGCGTACGCGTCTCGGCTGAGCGCGACGCCCCGGGGGGCTACCGGAAGTCGCGGTCCATCACGGTCTTCCTGCCGGCCTCGCGGGCGCGCGCGACGGCGCCGTCGCAGAGCCGGCGCAGGCGCTCGGAGAGCACCTCCATGACGCTGTCGGAGGTGTTCATCCCCGAGGTGGACCGCACGTAGGCCTTGAGCTTGGAGGCGACGATGAGGATCTCGCGCGGCGCCGGGCCGCCGCGCGGCCGCGCGGGCGCCTCGGCGTCGTCCGGCTCGTCCTCGGCCTCCGCCTCGGCCTCTGCCTCCTCGGCCTCCTCGGCCTCCGCCGCCTCGGCGCGGCCGGCCCACTCCGCCGCCGTCGGCGCGCGCTCCTCGACTGCCCACGCCTCGCGGTGGCGCATCACCGGGACGTGCGCGTCCCAGCACTCGACCGAGCAGAAGATGAAGGGCGAGTCGCCGCGGTTGCAGGTCGAGACGCTGCACACGTAGTACTCGGCCTCGAAGGGGATGTCGCCCTTGCAGGTGTTGCAGCGCTTCCAGCCGGAGAGTTCTTCGGCCACGGGTCGTCCTCCTTGGGTCGTGTCGGGTGTCAGGATCTGGCGCGGCCGACGAAGCGGCCCTCGCGGGTGTCCACCTGCACCGCCTCGTCGGCCTCGAGGTACGGCGGCACCTGGATCACCAGGCCGGTCTCGAGCGTCGCCGACTTGGTCTGCGCCTGCGCGGTCGCGCCCTTCAGCACCGGCTCGGTCTCGCGGATGCGGAGCACGACGGTCTGCGGCAGCGCGACGCTCATGACGCGGCCGTTGAACACCACCGAGCGCAGGCCCTCGAGACCGTCGACCAGGTAGCCGGCGTCGTCGCCGAGCTCGTCCGCGCCGAGCGCGAACTGCTCGTAGGAGGCGCTGTCCATGAAGTGGTAGCCGTCGGCGTCCTGGTAGAGGTACTGCACCGGCCGGAGCTCGAGGTCGGGCTCCTCGAGGCGGTCGCTCGCCTTGAAGGTGCGGTCGAAGACGTTCCCGGTGCGGAGGTTCCGCACCCGCGCCTTGACGAGCGTGGAGGCGCCGCGCGCCGAGGGGCTCTGAAAGCGGACGTCGAGGATGACGTACGGATCGCCCTCGAGCAGGATGCGCTGCGCGCGCTTGAATTCGCTGGCGTCGATCATGGAAAGATCCCGATGCCGGGAACACTAGCGCGGGGGGCGGGGAAAGTCACCGCTACCTTGCAAACACCGTCCGGCCTGCCACACCGGGGGGATGGGCGGGCGCAGACGAGGCGCGCGGCGGCGGCCGCGCCGGCGGCGGCGCGGGCTCGGGGCCCTCGTCGGCCGCGTCGTCGCGGGCATGCTCGCCCTCACCCTCGGCCCCGTCGTCGCGCTCCGCTGGATCGATCCCCCGACCTCGTCGATCATCCTGCAGCACCGGATCGCCGCCCTCGCGCGCGACGCGCCCGCCCCGGTCCACGTCTGGACGTCGTGGGAGGCGATCGCGCCGGTGGTGCCGATCGCCGTCGTCGCCGCCGAGGACCAGCGCTTCCCGACCCACCGCGGGTTCGACATCGACGCCATCCGGACGGCCCTCGCCGAGGCCGGCCCGGCGGCCCGCCCGCGCGGCGCCAGCACCATCACCCAGCAGGTGGCGAAGAACCTCTTCCTCTGGTCGGGTCGGAGCTGGGTGCGGAAGGGGCTCGAGGCCTACTTCACGGTCCTCCTCGAGCTCGCGTGGCCGAAGCGGCGCATCCTCGAGGTCTACCTGAACGTCGCGCAGCTCGGTCCCGACGTCTACGGCGTCGGCGCCGCGAGCGCGACCTACTTCGCGAAGCCTCCCGGGCGCCTGGCGCCCGGGGAGGCGGCGCTGCTCGCCGCCGCGCTGCCGAACCCGCGCGCGCGCCGTCCCGACCGGCCGTCGGCGGCGGCGCGCCGGCGCGCGGCGTGGATCCTCCGCCAGATCGACCAGCTCGGCGGCCCCGCGTACCTCGCCGCGCTCTGACGTCCCCGGTCGCGCGCGGCCGCTGCCGGCGCGCGCCGGGCAATGCCGCCGAATGTCATGTCATGTGCGGTGCCGGTGGTGTGGCAAGACGACAGCTTCTCGACGCTCGCCACCGCAGCCCGCGCGAACGACCGCGCGCAAGGCGGCGCCGGAGCGCCGCGCCGCGATCCGGCCGCGGCGCGCCCGGCTGGCGTGCCTCTTGCACCGCAGGCACGAGCCGCGTCCGGACGCGGCCATCCCAGCGCGAGAGGACGAACGCATGCCGACGATCAACGAGCTCTTGAAGGAGACCGTCACCCGGGGCGCCTCGGACCTGCACCTGAGCGCCGGCGATCCCCCCCGCATCCGCATCGACGGCGACCTCACGACGGTCGGCGAGGTCCTCGATGCCGAGCAGGTGGCGACCCTGATCTTCGAGCTCTGCACCGCCGAGCAGCGCCAGCGCTTCGGGACCGAGCACGACCTCGACTTCTCGCACGCGATCGAGGGCATCGGCCGCTTCCGCGTCAACCTCTTCATGCAGGGCCGCGGGCCGGGCGCGGTGCTGCGCACCATCCCGACCGAGATCCCGTCGATCGAGTCGCTGCAGCTCCCGCCGCTGCTCACGCGCCTCTGCGAGCGCGAGCGCGGCCTCGTCCTCGTCACCGGCCCGACCGGCTCGGGCAAGTCGACGACGCTCGCCGCCATGGTCGACCTCATCAACCAGACCTGGGACGCGCACATCCTCACGGTCGAGGATCCGATCGAGTTCGTGCACCGCTCGAAGCGCTGCCTGGTGAACCAGCGCGAGGTCGGGATGCACACCGCGTCGTTCGCGACCGCGCTCCGGAGCGCGCTCCGCGAGGACCCCGACGTCATCCTGGTCGGCGAGATGCGCGATCTCGAGACCATCTCGCTGGCGCTCACGGCGGCCGAGACCGGCCACCTGGTCTTCGGCACGCTTCACACCTCGAGCGCCGCCAAGACCATGGACCGCATCATCGACGTCTTCCCGGCCGGCCAGCAGAACCAGATCCGCGCCATGCTCGCCGAGTCGCTGGAGGCGGTGGTGGCGCAGCAGCTCTTGCGCAAGAAGGAGGGCGGGCGCGTCGCCGCGTGCGAGATCCTGATCGGGGTGGCGGCGGTCCGGAACCTGATCCGCGAGGGCAAGCTGCACCAGATCCCGTCGATGATGCAGACCGGGCAGCAGGCCGGCATGCAGACCTTCGACATGGCGGTCGCCGACCTCGTGAAGCGCGGCGTGATCGAGCCGCCGGCGCCGCCGGCCCGGGCCGCGGCCCCGGCCGGCGGCGCGGCGATGCTCGCGCAGCCGCGCACGAGCTGAGAGCCCGCGCGGCGCTCGACTCCGCCAGCGGGCACGCTATGGTGCGCGGATGCTCGCCTACCGCGACCTCCGCGACCGCCTGCGCGGGTGGCCCAAGCCCGCGGGGTGCCGCTACGAGGACCGCGCCCCGCTCCTCACCGCCGCCTTCCCCGGCACCTTCAACATGAGCTCCACCGAGCATCACTGGCTCCGGGAGCACGGCGGCTACCTCGACTGGACCCACGACTACGTCTTCTCGACGGTCCAGAGCTGCATCCGCGTCGGCGACGTCGAGCTGCTGCGCGACGACGCGCCCTGGCACCTCGGCGTCTTCGAGATGGCCGACCTCGCCGGCGAGGTCTCGCTCCACCGGCGCCCCGACTACGCGGATCTCCAGGGCGGCCAGATCCGCGCGCTCGTCCGCTTTCTCGCCGGCCTCGGCATCGGGCCCGAGCGCGTCCACGCGAGCTATTGTGCCGGCGGTCGGGTCGCCGACTTGACGGGTGGCGCCTACGCCTTCCCGTTCGAGGTGCCGCCCGACACGCTCTCGCGCGACGCCTTCGCGGCCGCCGGGGTGCCCGCGGCCAACCTCCTCCCCGACCGCACCCGCACCACCCTGCTCTCGCTCCACGTCCACCGCCCGACCCCGTGGGGCTACCGCAACGAGATCTTCGTCGACGCCGGCACCGCCGCCGCGCCGGTCCTGGTGGACGTCGCCACCGCCGAGTACCTGGTCTGGCGCCCCGTCTTCGCGGGCGCCGCGACCGACCGCCGGGCGATCGTCGGGCTGGCGCCGCTCGACGCCGGCGCGGTCGGCATCGGCGTCGGCGTCGAGCGCCTGTGCGCGGTCGTGAACGGGCTCGCCCGCGTGCACGACGTCGACCACCTCCGCCCCTTCTACGCCGTGCTCGGCGCCGCGCTCGGCGCGGACGCGGGACCCGGCCTCTACTACGCCGGCGAGAGCCTGCGCGCCCTCCATCGCATCTACACCGACCTCCATCACCACCCCGAGGCGCGCTTCCGGCCGCACCCGGCGGGCGGGCGCGCGCTCAGCACCAAGCGCCGGAAGAAGGCCGCGCGCCTGAAGCGCAACGTCCCCCCGCGCCTCGACGGCGCGACCCTCGAGCGCCTGCTCGACCTGCACGCGTGCGCGCAGCCCTGGCATGCGCACCTGGCCGACGGCATCGCGCCGACCGTGCGGGCGATCGGGGATTATCGGGGCGGCAGCACGGCGCCGCCCGGCCGCGCGCCGCGCGGCGTCAGCGCGTCCAGCGGCGCCGCATGAGCCCGAGCCGGCGCGTGACGGCGAGCTCCCAGCGCGCCAGGCCCGCCGCCCGCAGCACCGCCTCGACGACCGGCCGCAGACGCCGCTGCGCGTGCTCCATCCGCGTGCGCCCGGGCGCCACCATGATCGAGCGCGCCGCGCCGGCGCCGTCGTCGAGGGCGCACCAGGCCGCCGCGAGCGCCGGCGTCACGTGCGCGAGCACCGGCGCGCGCGCCGGCATGCCGCCGTCCTGGAACGTGCCGAGGATCGGATTGGTGTTGATCTCCCACACCTGGATCCGGCCGCCCAGGAGCGCGTAGTCGATGCGCCCGAACTCGATGCGGGCGCGCTCGAAGATCGCCATCAGCTCGGCGCGGTGGGGATTCGCGCGGACGTAGGCGAGCTCCTCGGCGACCTCGGCCGGGCCGTGGCGGTCGACGATCTTGACCGCCCAGTCGCGGCTGAAGAGGACGTGGCGGGGCACGATCCGGTCGCCCACCCGGAACGCCGCGTACTTGCGGTAGACGCCGTCGGCGTCGGCGGTGTCGCAGAACTCGGTCACGAGCAGGTCGTCGCGGCGCGCACCGGCGCGCGTCAGCCGATCGATCGCGGCGTCGAGCTCGTCCTGGCCGTGCAGGAGGGGCGAGAGGCTGCCGGCGTGGTCGTCGGCGCGCCGGAGGAAGACCGGGAAGCGTGCCGCCGGCCGGAGCTCGGTGACGCGCCGGACGTCCGCCCGGTTCACGCCCTGCTCGTGCAGCGCGCGCAGCAGCTCGAAGCGGCGCATGCTCAGGGTCGGGTGGTTGAGGACGCGCACGGCACCGTCCTCGGCGGCGAGCGCGTCCCAAACGGCAACGGCCTCCAGGGCGGCCTCCGGCGACAGGCGCTCGACGTCGGCGAAGACGAAGGTACCCGCCGGCAGCCGGCGCACGAGCGGCAGGTGCTCGTAGAGCAGCGGGCGGATGCGGCCGGCGAGCGCGCGCCCGCGCGTCCGCAGGTAGTCGGTGATCGTAGCGTGCCCCGCGGCGGTGACGAGGTAGTGGATCACGGCACGCTCGCGGGCCGGCCGGGCCGCTCCACGCCCCGGGCCGGCGCGGACGAGCTCTCGAGCGCCCGGGCGAGCGCGCCCGGCGGCGTGGCCACGGCGAGGAGCGCCTCCGAGGCCGTCCAGCCGTCGAGCGCCCGCTCGAGCGCGGCGCCGAGCCCGGCGCCCGCGGGCAGGACGAGATCGGGCTTGTGGACCAGGCGGACGCGCGTGACGTCCACCCCGGCGCGCACGAGCTCGCGCGCGAAGGTCGCGATGAGCGGCACCGCCGCGCCGGTCGAGAGCGTCCGGTCGCCGAGCCCCGCGGTGAGCGCCCACACCCAGACCGTCGCGCCCGGCGCGCCATCCGCCGGTACCAGCGCCCGCAGCAGAGCCGCGGCGCGGGCGCGCTCGGCGCCAGCGCGAAGATCGACGCGCTCGAGCGCGGCGTCGCCGTCGCGCAGGCGGCGCGCGAGGATCGCCCGCCCGGCCAGCCGGACGGCCGCGGGCGGCACGTCGGTCCGGCCCGGCGGCACCAGCCCCTTGCCCTCGCGCCGCTCGCCCGGCGTCGGCCGCTCGACGAGAATCGGGATCACGTACCGCCGCCGCCGGCCGGCGCCGAAGTAGCGGACGTCGCTCGCCGCGATGGCGTCGGCGCCCGCGCGCGCTACCGCGCGCGGCCCGTCCGCCGCCGCCGCGCGCATGCGCTCGACCTCCGCCGCCAGGCCGTGGAGCGTCCGGCGCGCGTTCACGACCGCGGCCCGCTCGAGGCCGGCAACCGTGCAGAGCGACGTCGTGGCGCGACGGAAGAGCGTCGGGCTCGCGGGGAAAGAGCCGAAGAGATCCGCCGGGCGCGCGAGCGCCCGCCAGGCGCCGTCCGCCCCGGCGGGAAACGTCGCGAGCGCCCGCGGGACGCGGCCGGCCATCGCCTCGGCCACGGCCGCCGTCACCCAGCTCGCCGGCAGCATGGTCGCGAAGGGCGCATGGGCGTAGGGATGGTCCTGCTGCGCGAACAACGAGTCGCGGAGCACGAAGACCGCGCGGGTGCGCTCGACCGCCGCGCGCCAGCGCCGCGCGATCGCGGCGCCGCTCGGCTCGGGCACGAGCGCGCGCATCAGCGGATTGTTTCCCTCGTACACCAGGTTCTGGTATGCGCCCTCGAGCGCGGCGGGCAGACGAGGCATCAGCGGCACGTAGCGCTCGAGCGCCACGCGCGGCGGCGGCAGGTGGTCGAGCGCCGCGACCGAGACGGCGGGCGGTGGCGGGACCGCGATGGTCGGAGGACAGTCGGGCGCACAACCCCACGAGCCGCAGGCGGCGAGGGCGGCGAGCGCGAACATGCCGCTCACGCGGCCCGCCCAACGCGCGCTCCACGTCAGCTTCGCCGTGCTCGTCGTCGCCCTCCTCCTCGTCAACTTCCCGAACCGTCCCTTCCTCACCAACGACCTGCAGACCTTCGTGGCGTCGCTCGGCATCCTCGGCCTGGCGGCGATCCTGCTGCTCGGCGCCGGCGCGACGCCGCGGCTCCGGCACGTCCGACGGCTGGCGCTCCGCCGCGAGGGATGGCTGCTGCTCTTCGCGTTCCTCCTGGCATGCTCGTGGGCGGCCGCCCGACACCCGCCCGCGTCGTTCCGTCCGCTCGTTGGCTGGTCCCAGGGCATCCTTCTCTTCCTCTTTTTTCCGCTCGTCTGCCAGACGGCGGAGGCGCGCGCACGGCTGCTCCGGGGCGCGACAGCCGCCGGCGCCGCCGTGGCGGCGATCGCGGTCGCGCGCGCGCTCGCCGGCAACGCCGCGCCGCTCCCGGTGCTGCAACCCTTCGCCCTGGCGCCGAGCTACCTCGCGCAGATCCTGCTCCTGCCCCTGTTCGCGAGCGTCGCGGCGCTCGCGGACACGCGCCGCCGCGACGCCCGCGCCGCCGCCGGCGCCGCGCTCGTCGTCATCGCCACGGCGCTCGTCCTCACGCGCGCGCGCGCGGCGTGGCTCGGTGTCCTCGCCGGCGCCGTTGTCGCCTGGCACGAGGGGCACGGCGCGCGACGCGACCGGGTGACGGCGATGCTGGTCGCCGGCGGCGTCGGGGCCGCGCTCGTCGCCGCGACCCTGATCGCCTGGCGCGACACACTCCCGACCGCGCTCGACACCCTCGCGACCCTCCACGACCCGCTCGCCGGCTCGGCCGGTGGACGCCTCGAACGCTGGCGCGCCGCGCTGCCGATGATCCGCGACCACTGGGCCCTCGGTGTCGGCCCCGGCAACTGGCTTGCGGTCTTCCCGCTCTATCGCCATCGGCTCGGGGCCGACGTGGCGGGCCTGCCGCTGCCGTACGGAAGCTGGATCGAGCTCGCCGGCGAGTGCGGCCTCCCCGCCGCGGTTGCCTTCCTCGCCTTCGCGGCCGGCCTGGCGCTCCCGGCCGCGGGGCGTCCGAGCGACGGCGCCGGTCGCGCGGTGCGGGGCGCGCTGGTCGCCGCCGTGGTGGCGGCGGCGTTTCACGAGAGCCTGGTCGTCCGGGTCGCGCTCCTGAACCTGTGGCTGATCCTCGCCCTCGCCGGCGCGATGGACGCCGGCCCGGGGCGCGGCCGTGCGGTCGTCCTCGACCGCCGCGGCATCGTCGCCGCCGCCGCGACGGCGTGCCTCGTCCTCGCCGCCGGCGCGCTCGTCGAAGAGCGCCACCTCCGCGCCGGGCTCGCCCACGGCATGCTCGCGCGCACGCGCGTCGCCGACGACGGGCTGCATCTCGACCTGCCTGTGCCCTTCCGAGCCGCCGCTCCCCTCCTGCGGCGCTACCTCGGGGCGCTCGACCATCGCCGCGATCCTGCCGCCCTCGCCGCCCTCGCGCGCCACGACACGGGCCGCGCCAGCGGCCTCGCGACCATCGTCGCCCGCGCCGAGATCGCGCGCGGCGCCTGCGCCGAGGCGGCGTACTGGATCGACCTGGCGCGGGCAATCCACCCGTTCCACGCCGAGCCCCATCTCTTGCGCTGCGCGTGCGCGCTCGGCGCGGGACGGGCGGACGCGGCGCTCGCCGCCTGCGAGGAGGGTCTCGCGGTCGACGGCCGCGATCCCTGGCTGCGGCTGCGCCGCGCCGAGGCGCTCGCCGCCCTCGCTCGCCGGCGCGCCGCGCTCGCCGGCTACGCGGCGGCCGCGGCGAGCTTCCGCGCGCGGCTCGAGCGCAGCTTCGGCCGGCGCGCCGTCCCGGAGAGCGAGCGCCTGGTCGCCGGTCTGCGCGCGGCGGCGACCGCCGCGCGCGACCTCCGCACGCCGGACGACGGCGCGGCCCTCCGCCGCACGATCGCCACCACGCCGCTCCTTCACAAGGGCCTCGCCGTCGCGGGCGACACGCTCTACTTCGCCACCAACGTCACCGGCCGCTTCGCGCTCTGGAGCCTCGACGCCCGCGCCGAGGAGGAAGCACCGCCTCGGCTCGTCACCAACGACGGGCGGGCGCCCTTTCGCCCGCGCGCGCATCCCGACGCCCCGCTGGTGTACTTCGCCGCCGACCGCGACGGCGACCAGCGCTACGCCCTGCACGTCCACGATCGCCGCTCCGGCGCCACCCGGCGCCTCGGGCGGGGAGCGGGCGTCGAGGGCGAGTACGAGCTCGCCCCCGACGGCCGCCTGCTCGTCGTCAAGCGCGAGCGCGGCCGGCGGCACGACCTGCATCTGCGCGCGACCGCGACCGGCGCCGCGCGCGCGCTCACCGCCGACGGCCATCCCAAGCGCGATGCCGCCTGGGATCGCGACGGCACGCGCGTCGCGTACGTCGAGCGGGAGGCGGTGCTGGCGGTCGCCGCCGTCGCCGGCGGCGCGCCGCGAGCGCTCGCGCACCACCCGGGCGCCCGGCTCCACACCCCGGCCTTCAGCCCCGACGGCGCGCGGATCGCCTACGTCGTCGAGGCCGCCGCGGACGCCGCCGGCCTGTGGATCGCCGACGCCGCCACCGGCGCGGCGCGCCCGGTTGCGGGGCTCGCGGACGCGCGCACGCCCCTCTGGCTGGACGATCGGCGCCTCGTCGTCCGCGAGCGCCGCGCCGACGAGCACCTCCTCCGCCTCGTGGATGTCGACGCGGAGACGGTGCGGGCGATCGGTCCGGCGGCCGGGGTCGTGTACCCGCCCGTCCTCGCCGCGGACCGCGCGGCGCTGTTCTACGTCCTCGCCGACGCCACCACCCCGGCGGCGATCGAGCGCCTGGCACTCGCCGACGGCTCGCGCCGCACGCTCCTCCGTCTCGACACCCTCGCTTCCGGCGAGGCCGTCCTCCCCGAGCGCTGGACGATCGACGGCGGCGCCGGGCCGCGGCGCGCCTACGTCTACCTGCCACCGGCCGCGGCGGCGGCCCCCGCCGTCATCTGGCTCCACGGCGGCAGCGACGCATTCTCGCCGCGCTGGCACCCCTACGCACAGTATCTCGCGCACGCGGGGTTCGTCTTCGCCGCCCTCAACTACACCGAGGCGCGACCGGACGGCAGCGCCGCTGCCGCGGTAGCCGAGGTCCAGCTCCTGCGCGCACGCCTCGCCGCCCTGCCGGCGGTCGACGGAGCGCGCGTCGCGCTCGTCGGGGTCAGCAGCGGCACCCGCGTGCTCCAGCGCGCCCTCCGCCAGGCGCCGCGGACGTTCGCGGGCGCCGTCGAGTACGCGCCGATTCCGGATCCGATCTGGGCGACACCCGCGCCCGACCTCCCCCCGCTGCTCGTCTTCCTCGCCGAGAACGACCCCTTCCTCGACGGCACCGACCGCCTGCGGGCGCTCGCCCGCCAGCGCGACGCCGGCACCCGCGTCGAGCACGTCCTCCTCGCCGGCGAGGGCCACGACCTCCGTCGGGTCGAGAGCATCGCGGCCCGCCTCGAGGCGACGC
>Ga0302046_10004089_pt1 | contig 13012 bp, 11 predicted proteins | sample RVTome_11_FD_200261 | JGI IMG/M metagenome (GOLD analysis project Ga0302046, IMG submission 200261) | Soil microbial communities from uranium-contaminated site in the Upper Colorado River Basin, Wyoming, United States - RVT147D111 (version 2) ...
GTCATTGGTCCGGCTGAAGGCGGACGGAACCCTCGACCGGATTCTGGCCGAGTGGCAGCTTTAGCGGATACGGTCGAGAGCCTCGCCGATATCGGTCTTCATTCGCCCGACCTCTTCGAGACCGATGCTCAGGCGGAAGATCGTTCGGTCGCGATAGCGAAAGGGGTGGACCCGGTCCGTCACCCGCACCGGCTTGATGAGGCTCTGGAAACCTCCCCAGCTGAGGCCGATTCGAAAGACGTCCATCGCGTCGAGAAACCTCGAGACTTCCTCGCGTGAGGGCTCCTTCTTCAGGATGAACCCGAAAACGCCCGAGGCGCCCTTCATGTGCCGGAGCCAGAGGTGGTGCTCCGGGTGGCTCACGAGCGCGGGATGGATCACCGTCTCGACTGCAGTGTGCTCCTCCAGCCATCGCGCGACCTCGAGTCCCGCCGCCTGGTGGTGCGCGAGGCGGACGGAGAGCGATCGCAGCCCTTTCAAGGCGGTGTAGCAAGATTCCGGGGAGGCGAAACGCTCGATGGTTTCGTAGAACGACTCGAGCTCGGCGAACCGCTCTTCGTTGGCAGTGATGGTGCCGAGAAGCGTGTCCGACTGGCCCGCGATGTACTTGCTCGCCGAGTGAATCGAAACGTCCACCCCGAGCTCGAAGGGCCGGCAGAAGAGAGGAGTCGCCCAGGTGTTGTCGAGGACGGTCACGACATTTCTCGTCTTCACGGCCTCGACGACGGCGGGAACGTCCTGGAGCTCGAACGTGTTGGAGCCCGGCGATTCGAGATACAGGATCCGCGTGTTGGGCTTCAGAAAGCGATCGACGTCGGAGCCGACGGTTGGCGGCAGATACTCCACCTCGACTCCGTACTTCGCGAGGACACGATCAGAGAAGTCGCGGGTCGGTCCATACACGTTGTCGCACAACAGGGCGTGATCCCCGCTTCGCGTGAAGGCCATGAGCACCGTCTCTATGGCGTCGAGCCCCGAGTGGCAGGCGCGACAGGCGTGGCCGCCTTCGAGCTCGGCGAGCGCGCTCTCGAGTTCGAGCTGGACGGGAGAACCGTAGGTGCCGTAGAGCTTGCCGTGATAGGGCCTGCGATCGGCCCTCAGGTAGTCCTCGTAGCTCTCGTAAAGGACCGTCGAGGCCCGGTGAATCGGCGGATTGACCGTGAGAAATTGGTCGGGCTCGGGATCACCCGGAGTGGTCTTTTTCATCGAGGAGGGGATTCTACCGCATCGGAAAATGCGTCCGCCGCCGGGAAGGCTGTTTCCCTCCAGGCGGCGGAGAGCGTCGGTCGGTTCGATCCGACTACGGAATGATGTCCCCCTCGTCCCCGGCGTCCGTCGCCCAGGTCGTGTAGCCTCCGAAGCTCCCTCCGAGGGAAAGCCGCCCATACCAGCGTACGAGCGAAAGGTTGGGCACGGCGGTAAGGCTCGTCATCCCGAGCGGGCGGGCGTAGAAGAGATCGAGGCGACCGTCGCCGTCGCCGTCGCCCAGGCGGAACACGTCGCCGGCGTCCCCTGCGTCGTCGCTCCAGGTTTGGAGATCGCCGAAGACGTTCCCCAGGGACGGCCGGTAGTACCACCGCACCTGGAAGTCGGAGACGGTGCGCCCGTAGAGGAGGTCGGCGTCCCCGTCACCCCCGGAATCGCCGAGAAAGAAGAGATCCCCGTCGTCCCCCGCGTCCTCCCTCCAGACACTGAACCCGCCGAAGCTCGAGCCGTTCGACTTCCGCGCGTACCATTTCATCTGCGTCGGCGAAACCAGGCGGCCATAGACGAGGTCGGCGTCGCCGTCGACGTCCACGTCGTCGATGAGGAAGATATCGCCGATGTCTCCCGCATCCGTGCTCCAGGTGGTGTAGGGACCGAAGCTCGAACCGGTGGAGAGCCGCACGTACCACCGGACGGTGGTCGAGGTGAGGGGCCGGCCGTAAACGAGATCGTCGCGGCCGTCCGCGTTCACGTCGGCAAGTCGAAAAATATCCCCGGCGTCTCCGGCGTCGCTGACCCACGTGGTGTAGTTTCCGAAGGCGGCTCCCGAGGACAGGCGTACGTACCAGGCCATCTGAGTCGCGGAGAGAAGGCGTCCATAGACGAGGTCGGCCCGGTCGTCGTTGTTCACGTCGCCGGTGAGGAAGATGTCTCCCGCGTCGCCGGCGTCGCTTCGCCACGTGGTGTAGGAGCCGAAGCTGCTTCCATTCGACTTGCGCCCATACCAGGTGGTGGTCGATGGCGACAAGGGCCGTCCGTACAGGATATCCGCCCATCCGGCTCCGGCGTTGACGTTGGGAAGGCTGTTCCAGTGGCTCGCCAGCTGGAAGTTCCCGGCGAGGATGCGGCGGCTCGCATGGATGCTGAAGAAGCGATCGCGAGTGGCGCGTTGGGACATCGAGAGGCCCCAGGAGGAGCCGCTCGCCATGACGTGCCAGTTCACGTTCTGGTCGTCGGTGTCCGAGGTGATGCTGGAGCAGCCGAGGGTGACGGAATCATCGGCGGCATTGCAGTGCGACAGGTCGAGGATGTGGCCCAGCTCGTGGCTCGCGGTGTGGGAGATCCCGTTCGCGATGCGGGCCGTCGTAGCGTTGGCGCCGGAGAAGTTGCCGTCGGTGGCGAAGCTCCCCGAATAGACCTCGGCGGTGCTCACCGTCATGTCGTTCCAGGTCCCGATGCCGCTGCAGGTCCCTCCCGGCGGACAGCAGTCCGGTCCAGCGCATCCGAAGAGTCCTCCCTGGTTGGTACCCAGGATCTTCACCCGCGTGTAGCGGCCGTTCGCCGGCTGAAACTCGCTGAAGTATACGTCGAGCAGCGCGTAGTCCCGGACCATGTTGGCGACGACCTGGGCCCGGACCGAAGCGACGTCGTTCGCCGTCGGCGGGGTGTTGCCGTTCACCGAGGCCCAGCTGTTCAAATTGAAGCTACCGAAGTCGAGCCAGATCACGTGGTGGGCCGACGCGGGCGCCGCGGACGCGAGCGCCCAGAGAGCCATCAGGAGAAAGAATCCATGCCGTTTCATCGCGAACCTCCCTGGCTCTTTCGGAGCCGTTCGAGCGTCTCTTTCGCTTGCTGGCGCACCAGCGGATTCGGATGCGTCCGGCTCAACGCGCGCAGCGGTCCCATCACCGTGTTCCCGCCGATGAGTCCCAGAGCGTTCACCGCGGTGGAGTGAAGGGATAGGTCCTCGCCTTGCCTTCCGATCCGGACCAGGAGTGGAACCGCCGAGGGATCGCCGATCTTGCCGAGCGCGAGAATCGAAGCTTCAGCGAGCCCGCCTCCGGCGCCCCGGCTCGGACGGTCCTTGCTCGGAGCGGAGTCGGGCTCCCTCTCCCCATCGCCATCGGGCGCCGGACCCGGAGTCGGCAGAAGCTCGATCTCCCCGGGATCCGAGGACTCATCGGGGTCCGGCCGGGGGTCCTTCTGGTCTTCCGGGTCTTCTTTCCCGGCTACGGGGTTCGAGTCGCCCTTCTTGTCCAGTCCGAAGATCCGCTTGTCCTGGGGAAGCGACTCGATGAGCTCGACCAGCGCCGGCACGCTTCCGGGATCGCGGAGCTCTCCCAGAGCTTCGGAGGCGGCGATGGCCCTCGCCTCGTCCGTCTTGTCCACGAGAAAGTCCTCGAGACAGGGAGCGGCATCGGCGACCTCGAGCGGTCCTACGCGCGAAATTGCCCAGAGCTGCACCGCGGGCAAGAAGGCTTGCTGCGAATCGCAAGCCATCTCCGCGAGGAGCGCCTGGTCCTTCTTGGTCACGCGGAGCGACAGCTCCTCGGTCAGCGATCCGAGGAGCGAGGGCGGTGCGGGAGTGCCTTTCTCGAGGAGGTCGTCGAAGTCCGTGAGACCGAGCCCACCGCCGAGCTTGACTCCTCGAAGGATCAGCTCTCTCGCGACGTCGGCCGAGGGGTCGCCCAGGTGCATGACCCCGTGCTCGCCTGCGAGCGGATGGAAGCCCGCGGACGCGCTCCCTTGGAGAAACGCGAGAATCCGGGTGCCCTTCGAAAGGCGCGGAAACGAGTCGGAGTTGCGGTCGTTGCCCTGAAGCGTAAACCGCTGGAGGGCGGGACCTTTCAGAGTCTCTTCGACCGCTACCGCCAGGAGAAAATCTCCCGGGAGCTGGCCGTCGTTCGTGCCGTCGATGATGCCGAGTGCGATCACGTCGGGGCTGCCGATGAGCTTCCCCAACGGAAGTATGGCCTGATCCGCGTGAACAGCCGCGGAAACGACGAAGGCGAGAGCGAATGCGAAACGACTTCGTGTGAGAAAACGATTCACGTCTACCTCTCTTTCAGGTTGCAGGATCACTTGCGGTTGAAACCACCCAACCCTGTGGCTCGCGCTGTGCAATCGGCGTGCCCGCGACGATGAGACCCCCAAGCACGGTATTTCCCGCGATTCCTGGGAAAAGCGACCGCGGGGGCTGCAATCGCGCGGGCTACAGGCGGGTCGGATTGCGATGAGAATCGAGGCTCTGTAGTCGCGAGCGCTACACCGACGACTCTCCGGCGCCCCGCGAGAGTAGAATCTCCGCCGGGAGATCGAGCGCATGGAAGGGTTCTGGACCGATGCCCGCGAGTTCTTGCCGCTCCTTCTGCGAGGGGCGGTCCTCACCGTCGTAGTCACCGTGGGCGCCCTCGGGCTCAGCACCGTTCTCGGGCTCGTCTGGGCGCTTTTCCGGGTATCGCAGGTGCCGGTCCTGGTCTGGTTCAGCAAGGGGGTGGTGAACACCATTCGCGGAATCCCCATCCTGGTCCAGTTGTTCTACATCTACTTCGTGCTTCCCGAGTTCGGGATCGAGCTGACGGCCCTCCAGGCGGGAGTGCTCGGCCTCGGCGTCGCTTACTCCGCGTATCAAGCGGAGAACTTTCGCGCCGGGATCGAAGCCGTCGATCCCGGACAGATCGAGGCCGCCCAGTCCCTCGGAATGCCCCGGGCTCTGGTCCTTCGGCGGGTCGTTCTTCCTCAAGCTTTCAAGATCGCGCTCCCGCCGTATGGGAACACCATGATCATGATGCTCAAGGATTCTTCGCAGGCCTCGGTCATCACCGTCGCCGAGCTGACGCAGCAGGGGAGGCTCATCGCCTCCTCGACGTTCAAGAACACCTCGGTCTTCACCCTGGTCGCTCTTCTGTATCTCTGCATGAGCGTGCCGCTCATCCTCCTCGCCGGCCGCCTCGAGAAGAGGTTCGGACGAAAATGATCGCGCTCGAGGACGTGCACAAGGCTTTCGGAGACTCCGAGGTCCTTCGAGGAGTCTCCATGGGTGTGAGCCGGGGAGAGGTCGTATGCCTCATCGGCGCCTCGGGCTCGGGGAAGTCGACGCTCCTGCGCTGCATCAACGGGCTCGAAAGCTACGACCGGGGGAAGGTCGAGGTCGACGGCCGGCGCGTCGATTCCAGGTCTCCTTCGATCCGCGGGATCCGCGCCGAGGTGGGAATGGTTTTCCAGCGTTTCAACCTGTTTCCGCACCGGACCGCGCTCGAGAACGTGATGGAGGGGCCGCTCTACGTGAAGCAGGAGGCGCGTTCGGCCGTGGAAGAGCGCGCGAAAAGACTTCTCGCTCGGGTCGGGCTCGCGGACAAGGAGGGGACCCACCCGAGCCAGCTCTCCGGCGGGCAGCAGCAGCGGGTGGCCATTGCGCGGGCGCTCGCGATGGAGCCGAAGGCGATCCTCTTCGACGAGCCCACGTCCGCTCTCGATCCCGAGCTCGTGGGCGAGGTTCTCGCGGTGATGCGGGCTCTCGCCGACGAGGGGATGACGATGCTCGTCGTGACCCACGAGATGGGATTCGCTCGGGAGGTCGCGGACCGCGTAGTCTTTCTCGATCGGGGCGCCATTCTCGAGGAGGGGCCGGCGCGGGAAGTCCTCACGAGCCCGCGGGAGGAGCGCACCCGGGATTTTCTGAGGAGGGTCACGCACGCATGAGCGGAAATTCTCTCTGGGCGGCGACCGCCGCCCCCGCGCCCCCGATGCCGCCTCTCGAGGAGTCGAGACGGGTAGACGTCGCCATCGTGGGCGGCGGGTACACCGGTCTCTCCGCCGCGCTTCATCTCGGCGAGGGCGGCGCCTCGGTCGCGGTGCTCGACGGGGGGGAGCCGGGAGCCGCGGCATCCGGCCTCAACGGCGGGCAGGTCAACCCGGGACTGAAGCAGGATCCGGACGAGATTCTCGCTCTCTATGGCCGGGAAGCGGGGGAGCGCCTCGTCGAGTTCGCGGGCGGCACCGCGGACGTCGTCTTCGGGCTCATCGAGAAGCATGGGATCGCCTGCGATGCGACGCGGGTCGGCTGGATTCAGCCGGCACACTCGAAAGAAGCGCTCGAGACGGTGAAACGCCGCATCGATCAGTGGCAGCGGCGGTCCGCTCCGCTCGAAGTATTGGACCGGGAGACGACGGCGGAGCTTCTGGGAACGGATCGCTACCATGGAGCGGCTCTCGACCGCCGCGCGGGAGGAATCCATCCTCTGAGCTACGCGCGGGGATTGGCGCGAGCGGCGCTTTCGAAGGGCGCTTCGATCTATGGCCAAACGAGGGCCGTCGCGATCGACCGGCGCAATGGGAGCTTCCGCGTGACCACCGGGCGCGGTCCCTCGATCGAAACCCCGCGGGTTCTCCTGGCGACCAACGGCTACAGCGACCAGCTCTGGCCGAAGCTCCGTGAGACGGTCATCGCCGCGAACTCGTTCCAGACGGCGACCTCACCCCTTCCCGAGGAGCTCGCGCGGACGATCCTTCCGCGCGGCCACGTGGCCTCCGATACCCGGAAACTCCTCCGCTACTTCCGGCGGGATGCGACAGGAAGGTTTCTCATGGGAGGCCGCGGTCCCTTCGCCGAGCCCAAGGGGCCTGAGAATTTCACGCACCTGGTGCGGATGGTCGAGGACTTATATCCAGCTCTTCGCGGCGTTTCCTATGAATTCCACTGGAGCGGACGCGTGGCCCTGACCCGCGACTACCTCCCGCACCTCCACGAGCCCGTTTCTGGACTCCTCGCGTTTCTCGGCTGCAACGGAAGAGGAGTAGGCCTGGCAACGGCGATGGGGATGGCCATCGGAAAGCATCTGCTGCAACCCGAGCGGTTTCCGCTTCCGTTCCCGATCGCTCCGATACGGCCGATCCCGTTTCACGGCTTGCAGCGGCTCTACGTGGCCACGGTCATCGCTTACTATCGGCTTTTGGATCTGCGCTGAGGTCCAGGAGCTTCGCCACCAGCGCCTCCCGGGTTTCCGCTCTGAGCTCGAAGGTCGAGCGCTCCAGCAGGTTTCCCCCCACGTGATCCATGAAGACGCCGTCGCGATCGTGCGGCCGCTCGGATCGGAGGACCAGGTTCCGGGAAGACCGCAGGGTGTCCGTCTCCCACCCCCCCGACGAGGTCTCCTGCTCCTGGTGCCCTTTGCGGGAACGCTCGTAAGCCACGAGGAGATCCAGAAGGAGCTCTGGGCGAGCAACCCCCCTCGAATCGTCTTTCGATGGGCGCGCCCTCTAGATGTAGGTTGATTATGATAATCTATCTACAGCTTAGCATCCATGAAGTTTCTCGATCGGGAGCCGGAGCTGAGCCTCCTCCAGGACCATCTGGGGCGGCCGGGCGCGGGGTTGTTCGTCCTTTATGGCCGCCGACGGATCGGCAAGACGGGACTCCTCGAGCGAGCTCTTCTCGGGCTGCCCCGGGCCGCGTATCACGTCGGCACGCGCTCGACCATGGCCGAGGAACTCTCGAGGCTCTCGACTTCGGTGGCGGAGGCGTGGGATGTGCCATTCCTTCGGGCTCAGCCGGTCCGGACTTCGGAAGCGTTGCTGGCATTCCTGGAAGGAAGCGATCGTCCCGGAATTCTCGTGCTGGACGAGTTCCCTTTCCTCGTGGAGAGCGACCCTTCCCTGCCCGGGCTCATTCAAGCTGCCTGGGACCGGAAGCTGTCCCGAAGTGCGCTTAAGCTGATCTTCTGTGGCTCCTCGATCGGGATCATGCAAGATACCTTCTTCTCCAGCCGCGCCCCGCTTTTCGGCAGACGAACGGGACAGCTTCGATTGGAGCCCTTGCCGGTTACGAGCCTGCGCCAGGCGGTGCCCTGGAAGCCGGAGGAGGTCGTGGAACTGGCCGCCCTTTTCGGAGCCGTACCCGGGTACTTGCAGCGTCTTCAGCCCTCCCAGAGTTTGCTGACGAACCTACGGCAGCAGGTACTGCGCCGCGGCGAGCCCCTTTATGAAGAAGTTCCCTTCCTGCTCCGGGAAGAGCTTCGAGAACCTCGCGTCTATCATGCGATCCTGGCCGCGATCGCGGGCGGAGCGCGCAAGTTCGGAGAGATCTCGTCCAAGGTCGGTCTGGATCGCGCCAACCTTTCGCGGTACCTGTCCGTGCTCGCGGAACTGGGCCTGCTCGAACGGGAAGTTCCGGTAACGGAGAGCCTGCCCGACAAGAGCCGCAAGGGAATCTACCGGATCGCTGACCCGTTCGTCGCCGCCTGGTTCACGTTCGTGCATCCTTACCGGGACTTGCTCGAGCGCGGACGGGTCGACGAGGTCGTCGAGCGCTTCGTGCGGCCGCGGCTCGCGCCCTACCTCTCCCACGCCGTCGAGCCGGTCCTCGGGCGCTTGCTCCGGGAGTCGCCCGACGCGAAGCTCGTGCCTTTCCCGGTGGCGTTCTCTGGGCGCCACTGGAGTCCGACTTGCGAGATCGACGTGGCGCTCCTCGATGTCGAGAGGAAGCGCGCGCTGGTAATGGAGATCAAATGGACGCGAGCGAAAGTAGACGTCGTCCTCCTCGACTCCCTTCGCGGTCGGGTGCAGGAGGATCCGGCGTTTGCCGGCGTTCAGTGTACCTATGCCTTGATCTCCCGCGCCGGCTTTCGCACGTCGAGGAAGCTGAAGCGAGACGAGAGGCTCATCGCGGTGAGCCGTCTCTTCCCAAGCAGTTCCGTTCCATAACCTGCGAAAGAGAGCGCCCGACCGGTACGCAGAGATGGCTGGACGGCGGGGCCGGGGCTCTCTCGAACCTCTGCAGAGTCTAGCCGTCGACTTTGTGGAGGTGCATGAGCGGAGATCTCTTGACGCTTCTTGAACTCCCCATGGTCCGCCTGTACCTTTTCTCCAACACGGGAACCCACGAATGGAAGGGCTCCTTCAGCTCTCACGAAATCAACCCGCAGCCTTCCCGCGCCCGACAAGGGTGATTTCTCCTGTCCTGTATCCTCTACTGCATGAACACCGCGGCTTCACCCTTCTCGGCGACGAGCGTGTCGATCTCGACCTGCATCATGTCGCGACGCGCGAGCATCCCCCGGATCATTCGCTTGTCCAGCCATTTGTCGAGCACTTGGGTGAGCTGTTCCTCGGTCAAGGCCTTCATCCGTTGCCAGAGCTCGCTATCGATGCGCTGCAGGTTGTGGGCCATCTCTTTGTCCGCGGTGAAGGAGCGGGTGTGATCGATGAGGATCAAGTTCCAAGCCGGGTCGACGAGCCAATTTCCAAGGTTCGGGTCCGTGTTGTAGATGAGGCAATCGAACATCTTGGCGCGGAGAATCTGCCGGTTCCAACGGGCGGCATGGACCGGAGGCGGAGTCGGCGGTCCTCCCAAATCCTTGAAGCTCTTGACCGGCTTCACCCACATGACCGCGGCGCCCAGGGATCCCTTGACGCGCTTCTCGACGGTGGGAGGAATCATTTGCAGCTCGAGGAGCTTGTCGAGCTCGTAGGCGGCGATCTCCGATCGATAGCTCTCCCAGAAACCTTTGTGGCGGCCGGGCTGAATCCCCTTGAACGACATGCTCTCGAGGAGACCTCCCGCGACGAAGTAGCCCCGCAGCGGCTTGGTCACCCCCACGGGAATTTCCTCCACGCGGTCGAGCTCCGCGTTCGCCAGGAACGCTTCGAACTCCTGCGCGCGCCCGACCCAGACCTTGGCGCTCACCGGTTCTTCGGCGGGGGCTTGAGCTCCCGCTGGAGCGGCGGACACCGTCAGGGCAAAGCTCCCGGCGAGCGAGATCCGGAAGAAGATCGAGCGAGGTACACTCATGGCGCGGCTCCTTTCGCGGAGTAGAAACGGTCGTGCCGGGTATTCTACAGGAAGATCCCGCGCATCTGTACTTGGCCACGAAGGAAGGCGGGCTTATCCATTGGAGCGCTCGAGCCCGACTCCCCGGGCGAAGCTGCAGTCGAGTTCACGCTCGAGCCCTCGAACTCGGCGGACGAGGAGCATCGAATCCTCGTCTTCGGGGATACCCAGATCGCGACCGCGCGTGAGGCCGACGAGAGCTCGGGCTTTCGCTCCAGGCCGCGTCGCTCGCGCGGATCGCGCGCGAGCCCTCGACTCTCGCGAGCGGAGCTCAGCCCGTCCCCGCGGAAATCAACCAGGCTGTCGCCCGCCGGATGCTGTCGGCGCTCCGCTAGCTCAGTCGGTCGCGGCCTTCCGCGCGGCCGCTAGCTCCGGCCGCCCTCCGGCGTCCCCATGCTCGCATATCTTCAGGAGCTGGGAGTAATAGGTCTTCGCCTTCGCTTTGTCCGCGGACCGCTCGGCCGCGACCGCGGCTCCGTACACGCCGCGGAAGCGGTTCGGCTCCTTCTTCATCGTCGCCTCGAACTCCGCGAGCGCCTCGGCGGGCTTCCCCAGCTCCAGCAGCATCTCGCCCAGGAGCTCGCGCGCGGGCTTGATGGGTCCCGGAGAAATCGCGCTCTTCTCCGTCAGATCTTCCATCGCGACCGCTTCCCGCATCTTCATGAGGGCTTCGTCTTTTCTCCCCTCGGCGAAGGCGACCCAGGCAGCGGCCCCTTTCGCCTGAATCTCGACCTGCCCCGTCCAGTAAGCGTCCTTGGCCTCCTTCAGCTTCGCCGCGAGCGCGTTCAGCGTCTCCACGTCTTTCGCGGCGGCGGCGGGATTGCCGCTCCGCGCGGCGCCTAGAGCCCGTGCAAAGTAGGCGACGGCGTCGATCCAGGGAAAGCGGGATTCCTGAGGTTTGAGGCTCGCTGCGGAAGCCCAGTCGTTGCGCTCGAGCGCATAGCGCGCCGGAATCGCCGCGAGAGCGAACCAGCCCGCGGGCGCGGGTGCGGCGGCTCCGGCGACGTTCAACTGGATCTGCGCTCCGATCGCGGGAATCTGCTCCAGCACCTTCTTCGCCGCCTGGTCCTGCGCCGTCTGAAGGTAGGCGTACGTCTGATAGTCGAGCGCATGGAGCTCCTCGGAGGGGTTCTTGTCCTTCCGGGCCGCTGCCGCCGAGGCGATGTTCGACTCGATCGACTCCTGCCAGTAGCCGACCCGAGTGAACGTGTGGGACGGCATGTGGAGCGCGTGAGGTGCGTCCGGAGCGATCTTCGCGTAGCGCTCCGCGGCGCCGAGCGCCTTCGGGGCGAGCGCTGGCACGTCGTAGCTGTGAATGATGTAGTGCGCGATTCCGGGATGATCCGGCTGGGTTTTGTACTCTTTTTCGAGGATCTCCGCGGCCTTCAACAGGTTCGCGTACGTCTTGTCGGTCGGGAGGTTGGTCTGGTCGAGCGAGAGCGCGTAAAAGATCCGGGCTTCCGTATCGTCGGTGTATTTTGCCGCCACCTGCTCCATCGCCTTCTCATAGGCGAGGGTGCGGGTCCGCTGGTCGACTGTCGCCGCATCCTTATATAAGAGCGCAACGGCGGCGATGTAGTCCCGCTCCCGTTCCGTCTTGGCATTCGCCGCCTTCGCTTTCTCGACGGCGGCCGTTCCATCCTCGATGGCCTTCGGGGGCCGGAAGCCTCCGAAGGGGTTCCCCCACCAGCTCATCGCGATGCCCCAGTGGGCCATGGCACAGCTCGGGTCCTTGGTCAGGACGCCATCGAACGCCTTGATGGCCGCCGAGAACCAGAACGAATGGAGCATGGCCACCGCCCGGTCGAAGTCCTTCTCGACCGCCGGGCTGCAGGAGGTTACGAAGTGAACTGTGCCCAGCCGGTCGGGCGGCTTCCCGCTATCGGGGTGGTCGTGCTGGGCGAAAGCGGGGACACTCGCGAGCGAAACGGTCAAACCGAGAGCCAAGGACAGTTTTGGCACCTTCATGGCGTTCTCCTTATTTTTGAGAGTCTGTATTCTAGCACCGCTTCAGTCCCGGCACGGCACCGCCCGGTCCAGGGCGTGCCCGCCGTAGGAAACGATGCGCCAGCCCTGGTCCGTCTTCCCAAAGATGTACGTCACCGCATTCTCCGAGAGAACGCTCCCGTCTTTCTTGTAGCGGTAGAACTTGCCGCTGGCGATGGCCGCGCCGGCGTTGAGCACGCAGACGCTCGGGCTCGGAAACTCGGAGCGGTCCCAGCCGCTCTCGAGGAGCCGTTTCAGGTTGGCTTCCGTTCGGGCGGTGACTTCCGAAGGCGTCGCATCCACCTGCGCACCTTCGGGACTCAGGTAGACGAGCGGAACGTGAAAGACCTCTACCGGCAGAGCCTTCATGTTTCTCTCGGTGAAGAGGCGGTAGTAATGGTGCACCGCCGCCGTCACTTCTTTCTTTATCTTAACGATTTCGTCCGCGGAGAGAGCTGGCTGCGCTGACGCCGCCGTAGCGCTCAAGCCAAGAACCACGAGAGTCTTCCAAAAGAACCTGTTCACCCGGCCTCCTTTGAGTTATACGCTCGAAAACGACTTTCCCGCCAAGGATCGTGGCCTCCACCTCGATCCCGAAGACTTCTTTCCCCGGCCGTCCGCGAGGATCGGCGGAAAGGACCGCGAAATCGCCGAGCTTGCCGAGGGCGATCGATCCCTTGTCTCGCTCCTCGAACCCTCCGAACGCCCCAGAGAGCGTATGCATCTTCAGCGCCTCCTCGAACGAGAGCGATTCCTCGGCGCTTGGTGCCGCTCCACCGTCCGCTTTGGGCGTCATCGCGCAGGCGATGTTGAAGAGGGGGCCCGAGGCTTCGGGGACGGTCCCCGTGGTATCGGTGACGGCGATAGGCTCGAGGCCCTCTTCGACCATCGTCCGAAAGCGAGGGACTCTCGAGGCCGTTCCCGGCCGGCGGGCGAAGTGGGGAGTGCAGACGACGCGAATCCCCGCCGCCTTGAGGCGTCTCATGTCCTCGA
>Ga0302046_10004090_pt1 | contig 13012 bp, 7 predicted proteins | sample RVTome_11_FD_200261 | JGI IMG/M metagenome (GOLD analysis project Ga0302046, IMG submission 200261) | Soil microbial communities from uranium-contaminated site in the Upper Colorado River Basin, Wyoming, United States - RVT147D111 (version 2) ...
CCGAACAAAAGGGCTAGGCGGCTCAGCTCGTCCTCCGCCAGATCTCGAACCCGCCAGGCCCTGAGCCCTTTGGAGTCGATGGCTAGGACGGCCAACCAATCCGGCGTGACGGTGTAGTGAAGCACGAGTGTGCCCGGCTCGAGAGACGCGCTCAATCGCGACATGGGCTCGGGCTCGGCGGCTTCATCGAGCAGAACCTCCATGGCCCCGTTCTCATCGGCGGCGAGAGATACACCCCCCTGCAGCGAGTCCAGCAATGCGCGCGATCGCGAATGCTCCAAGAGCTCAAAGGCTCTTTCCGGATCGCTCAGCTGAAAGTGCACGCCGGCCAACTCTTCGTAGACCGCTCGGCGGGTCTCGAGAAAACGCACGCGCTCCTCATGGGAAGCCGCATTGGCCCGGACGGTCTCGATGACGTTCACCGAGCTCTCGAGTGCTTCGACGGCGCGAGCGGTGTCGCGCTCGGCGAGAAAGAGCCTCGCCTCTCGCTGCCAGGTCTCCGCGCGGTCGAGCGCCCGGCCGCGTTGCCCTGCTATTCGCGAGGCCTCCTCGATCGCTTCCCTGGCCGCGGCATGTCTGCCCACGGAAAGATTCAGATCGCTCGCCGTCAGGAGTGCGCCCCAGCGGACGTGAAGGGACTCCGTGTCGGTCGCTCCTCGCGTGGAACGCAGGATCTCGCCCAGCACGGTGAGAGCCTCCTCACGCTCGCCCCGCTCGGCGAGAAGCTCGGCAATGTGCAGGAGCGTGGCCTGTTGACTCAGGCGGTCGCCGGCGCGGCCCCGAAGCGCGAGCGAGTGCCGATAAGCAGCCAGCGCGGTATCGATTCGGCGCATCCGGTGCAAGCTCGCGCCGCGATTACTGGCCGACGTTGCCTCCAGCTCGATCTCCCCGAGCTCGCGAAAGCCTTCCTCGGCTTGTCGAAAGTAGCCGACCGCCCGCTCGTAGAGCCCCTGATGGTGGAAGAGATGACCCAAGTAGAGAAGAGCGAACGCCTTGATGTCAGGCAGTCCATGATGCCGGGCCAGCTCGAGCGATCGCCGATAGCCATCGACCGCTTCGCGGAGACGCCCCTCATCCTCGTCGATGGCAGCCAGGTTGTTGATCGCCGCTGCCTCTTGCTCGCGGCTCCCCCGCTCGCGGGCATGAGCATAGAGATCCTCGTAATGCCGCCTGGCTTCCAGGGGCACTCCGCGCATCCACGCCGCGTCGCCGAGCAGGTGCAGCGCCCGGAGCACGTTCCAGTGGTCCACGATGCTCCGGGCCTCGTCGAGCGCCGCCCGTGCCTCCTGGCCCGCCGAGGACCAGTCGCCGCGGTCGTAGTGCGCTTCAGCCGCGCTCAGCAAGCCGTTGATTCCGAGGACTCGCTGCGCGCCGGCCGGACCGCGGCGAAGGTACCACTCCGTGAAGTGGACCAACGAAGCATCTTGGACCTCTCGTTCGATGGCCTCGGCGAGCTGCCGCGCCCGTCCGAACTGGTCTTCACCCTCGCCCTCTTCGCCGGACCGAGAGCGGCGGGAAAGCCCCTCGTTCCAGAGCTCTTCGACGAGGGACCGTGCGCGCAGCGGGTTTTCCGCGACCAAGAGACCGAGATCGCCCCGACCACCGAGCGCCCGGGCAAACGACCGGTCGATGTCGTCGACCCGCTGGACGAGGACCGCCATGACCGTCACCAAAACACCCCAACCGATCAGGAGTAGGAGGACAAGGCCGGCCCGAGAGGTCATGGATCGGGCAGGTTAGGACACTCTCCCGCCGGCGGCAAGGCGGATCCCTTTCGGGACGAACTGGGGTAATCTTGGTTCCCTTCGGGAGGGGGACCGGTCGTGGAAGTCTGAGGAGGTCTATTCAGCAGATTGTCGGCCGAGGGCCGCCTGCATGTCTTCGACCGTCGTGAACTTGACGCGCGGTCGCCCCTCCTTGTTGCCCTGGATCACTTCGATTTCATCCAAACGCTGCCAGTCCCTCCAGGAGACATAGCTCGGCTTGCGGTTTCTAATAAAACTCTCCACCGCCGATGACCGCGTCTCCGACGGATGGAGCGTCAGCCCCTTGCCAAGGTCTTCCATCATGCATTCGACTGTCTCGAGAGCGTCGGGCTTGTTCGTACCGATTACCCCGGAAGGCCCCCGTTTGATCCAACCCGCCGCGTAGAGTCCGGTGACCGGCTCTCTCGTTTCCGGAGCGATCACCCTCCCCTTCTCGTTCAAGATGACCCCCCACTTGTCGTGAAACGGAACACCGGGTAGAGGCACGCCGCGGTATCCGACCGAACGGAACACCAGCCCGACGGGCAAGTCGGTCAACCGATCGGTGGCGCGAGGACGAATGGTCCCATCGTCGGCAGCATAGAGCTCGTTGTGGACGATGCGAACGGTCGCCACTTCGCCCGCCTCGTTTCCGATGAGCTCCACGGGAGATTCGAGGAAACGGACGTGAAGCCTGCGCGGCTTGCCCGTGGGCTTGCGGCGAGCGTATTCCTGCACGATCTCGACATTACGCCGGGCGGTCTTATCTCCTTCGGCTTCCAGCCACTTCTTGCTGAGCTCGTCCAGCTCCGCCTCCTCGGGTAGCACCACGATGTCGGCGCCGGGCATCTCGCCCATCTCTTTGATTTCCGGATTGGTGAAGGCTGCCTGTGCGGGGCCGCGGCGGCCGATCATGTAGACGTCCTTGATCCGGCTCGCGCGCAGCGCCTCCTCGGCGTAGTCGGCGATGTCCGTTTGGGCCAGCTCCTCGGGCGTACGGCATAGGACGCGGGCGACGTCGACCGCCACGTTTCCCACACCGATGACCGCGGCGCTCTCCTTCGAAAGGTCGAACTCTCGCTCGCGATAATCCGGGTGGCCGTTGTACCAGGCAACGAACTCCGTGGCGGCGTGGCTTCCTTTCAGATCTTCACCGGGAATGCCGAGATTGCGATCGGTCTGCGCGCCGGTCGAAAAAAGGATCTGGTGGTAATACTTCTTCAGATCATCCAACGAGACATCGGAGCCGAACTCGACGTATCCATAGAAACGAAATCGCGGATTTGCCGCCGTCCGATCGTAGGCCTTCGTCACGGACTTGATCTTCTGATGGTCCGGCGCCACGCCACCTCGCACCAGGCCGAAAGGAGTCGGAAGTCGGTCGTAGAGATCGACCTCCACGACGACGTCTTTTTGCCTGAATAGATGCTCGGCCGCATAGAAACCAGTGGGTCCAGCGCCAATGACTGCTACGCGGAGTGGATTCTTCTCGGTGCCAACTTGAGACATCGATGACTTCCTTTGCTGGTTAGGGACTGCACAGGGTTTGGGTTCGTCGCTGGCCCCTGCTCTCGATTCCCGATCTCGTTTTCCTCGCTTCTAACTCGTGTCCATTGGGCGGTCTTCCTACGGCGCCACGGCCGCTCCGTGCTGGTACACCAACCGGGCCCCGCGATCGGCCGTCTCCGCGAGAACCCACTGACCTCCCAGAGCCAGAACGAGCGCTAGGAAACGGAGGCGGGTCAGGCGCAAGAGCGGCTCCTTGCGATCTCGCCAAGCCACGTCGAATCGCAAGAGGGCGATACCGATCATCATCAAGAGCGTCAGGAAAGCCCAGTCGCTATGCTCGCCCAAGAGGCGCTCGACGTCGACGCTTACCGGGCCGAGCTGGCTTGCCGCCCCTTTCCCCGCCCAGATCGCCGCGCCCGCTCCCAAAACTGCCAATCCATAGAGGGACACCGCCGCCCGGTCCATCCAAACGGGTCGACGTGCGAGGACGCACGCTAAATCGAAGAGTAGGGCCGTCGGGAGCCACGCTATCGGGAAATGGACGAGAACGGGGTGAAGATTCGGCAACAACATCAGGTTACTCAATCTCCCTTGTTGGAATCAAGTTGTTTCGATGCTCTTGCAGGTCGACCACCGGGTCTCCGGAAGAAGCTGGCGTCGGCGACCCGCGGGTGATATCTTTCCCACCGCGTCGAAGAAATCATCGTTGCGCGGTCGGCAACGGGTCAGCGATAACCATATGCCACGACGACATGAAGATGCGAAGCAAGCTTCGACTACCCGATAATATTCATCTCGATACAATCCTCCTGGCGCTTTTCTTCCTTGGCGCCGTTCCCATCCTGAGCGCCCAAGAGCTCACGAGCCAGGACTGTCTCGACTGTCACGGTGAAGAAGGGCTGACTCGCGAGGGCCCGGCGGGCACGGTCCAGTCGCTGACCGTGGAGGGCCCGTCCTTCGAGGAAAGCGTGCACGGTGTCTTCTCCTGCGTGGACTGTCACGCCGGCATCGAAGAGATTCCCCACGAAAGCGAGCTACCGTCCGTCTCCTGCGGCGACTGTCACGATGCCCAGGAGGCCGTCGATGGAAGTGTCCATGGAAGTGCGGCCGCGCGCGACGTGGTCTCCTGCGTGTCGTGCCACGGCAATGCGCATGCCATCTTCTCGCCCGCGGATCGGCGTTCCAACGTCTATCCACTAAATGTCTATCGCACGTGTGGTTCTTGCCATTTCGAGGAGGAGCCGCCGATTGCCGGAGAGGCTTCCCCGCTGTCGTTCGAACGCTACATCGACGACATCCACGGCCGGGGGGTGATCAAGGCGGGCCTCATCGTTTCGGCGACTTGTGTCTCTTGTCATGGCTCTCACGAGATACTCCGGCACGACGATCCCGACTCTCGGGTGAGCCGTCAGCACGTCGTGACCACTTGCGGGACCTGCCACGTCGGCAACGCCCGCGACTTCGCGGACGGCGCCCACGGACAGGCGCTGGCCGCAGGCAGCGAAGAGGCGCCCGTCTGTGTCACCTGTCATCAACCGCATCAGATTCAAATGGTCGAGGGTGAACAGTCACTCGCCATCAACCGGACCTGCGCCGAATGCCACGATAGTCGCGCCAAGAGCTTCTCCCAGACCTACCACGGCAAGGTGACCGCGCTCGGCTATGGTGAGGTGGCCACCTGCAACACGTGCCATCTCGCCCACCTCACGCTGCCGCTTTCCGATCCCCGATCCTCGATTCACCCGGACAACCGGGTTGCCACGTGTGCCGGCTGCCACCCTGGAGCCAACGAGAACTTCGCGGGCTATCTGGTACACGCGGACATGGATCATCTCGAGGCCTATCCCGTGCTCCATTGGGCCTCGGTAGGGATGACCGCGCTCCTGATCTCCGTCTTCACCTTCTTTGGTCTGCACAGCCTGCTGTGGCTCAGGCGATCGTTGCAGGAGAGAAACTCGGCGCCGCCCGGGAGCCTCTCGGAGTCGTCCAAGAGCGACAAGAGCTATTTTCAACGGCTAACTTATTTCCAGCGTGCCATGCACGGCGTCGTCATCGTCTCGTTCCTGGGTCTTGCCATCACGGGACTTCCCTTGAAGTTCAGTGAAACGCATTGGGCAGGTTGGCTGATCGCGCTCCTGGGAGGATTTCGTACCGCCTCGACGCTGCACCGGGTGTTTGCGGTCGCGACCTTCGGCTATTTCATTACCCACCTCGTGCATATTACCCACCGCGTCGTCGTGAAGGGCGAAGGCAATCTACTCTGGGGCCCCGATTCGATGGTGCCGCAGCCGAAGGACTTCTCCGATCTCTACGGCACGTTCCTCTGGTTCTTCGGCAAGGGTCCTAAGCCGCGTTTCGACCGCTGGGCTTACTGGGAGAAGTTCGACTATTGGGCGGTTTTCTGGGGGATGGGGATCATCGGAGGTTCCGGTCTCGTCATGGCGTTTCCTACGTTCTTCACTCAGTTTCTACCGGGTGCCGCGATCAATCTGGCCCTCATCATCCATAGCGACGAAGCGCTTCTGGCAACTGGTTTCATCTTTGCCATTCACTTCTTCAACACGCACCTCAAACCCGAAAAGTATCCGATGGATATGACCTTCTACACCGGCAGCACGGCTCTCGAAGAATACGAACGGGAGCATCCTCTCGAGGTGGAGCGCCTGAGAGCCGCGGGCCGGCTCGACGAACGACTGGTCGGACCTCCCCCCGACGAAGCCATTAGCCGAGCGCGTCGCTATGGTTTTACGGCTGTCGCCATCGGGCTCATGCTGCTGGTGTTGATTATCGGGGCGATTGTGCTTTACTGAACTAACGCGCCTTGGTGTCGTCGGCCCATTTGCCAAGGCGCATTAGTGGCAATCGCTACACACTTCCTGGCTTCTCTCGACATGTCCGGAGTTTTGCACGGTGTGGCACATCGCGCACTCGAGGCCGACATCCTCGACATGGAGCTGGTGCGGGAAGTCGCCTAGCTCGCTATCGAAGACGCGTTCGAAGATATCGCGGTGGCACGTCGCGCAATCCACCGCTTCCTGCTCATGGTGGCAGCCAACGCACCCCTCGGCGCCAAACTTGAGGTGCTCGCCCGCGGTGCGCTCCTCATGGGTGAGATGGCAGACCTGGCAATCCACGCCGGCCCGGACGACGTGTGCCGCATGCGAAAACGTCCGACCAAAGGCGCTCCCCGATCGTTGTTCGATGCCCTGGTGACACTGGAAGCACGAGGATTCGTACGGCGGCGTCGGCCACGGCTTTCGCAACGCGCCGGCACCGCGCTCGCCGCGTGCCTCATTGAGGAAATCAAGGCTCGCATCCAGCAGCCGGAAGCTATAGGCGGCGTTGTGGATTCCATGGCCTTCCTCGACCAGCCGATAGTTGTGAAGAGCGTCCTGGAACGCAGAAGGCGGATCCTGCCGAAACAGAGCCTCACTCTCGCGTATCAACCGGCCCATGGCCTGCGTTCGTGCGTCGACCGAAGTCTTCCACTGGGAAAAGATCTTGCCGTAAGCCGGTCCATGGCATGACATGCAGGAAATCTGGTCGGCCCGCAGCGTTTCCTCCGTCCTGCCCGGAAGCTCCAGGTGACAGCCCTCACACCGAATCCCGGCAAGAAACATGGCGCTCGGTTGCGGGTCGACACCTCGTCCACCGATACCGGCGTAGAGCTCGTGATTCGGGGAGTGGCCCCTCTGGTGGCAGGTATTGCAGTTGGGTGCCATTTCTTCGATCTCGATCTGTAAACCGTGCTGAATCTCCAGGTGGCAGTTCATGCAATCCACCTTGTGCTCCGACACGTGCATTTGGTGGATGAACTCCACGTTCTCGAGCTCGTCGAGGCGAGCCGGCTGGTTGTGACAGGTGAGACACCGCTCCGGTGGCACGTCGCCGTCTCCGTGTACCGAACCCGCGTGACAACCCTCACAGCTCATTGCGAAGCGAACCACGTCCGCGTGATCGAAGCGCAGCGTTCCGCGCTCGATCACTCGGCGTGGGGTCTCGTGGCACAAGGTGCAACGCGCTGTCCCCTGATTCAACTCTTGCCCCTTGAAGTGGCAAAGGACGCACGTCGATGCCGTGACCGCGATGTGACTCCCTTGGACGATCTGAGAGTGGCAAGAAGTGCAGCGAAGCTTCTTACCTCTCCTCATCTCCGTGAGATGCGGTGCATGATCGAACAGAATGTCCCCGTACACCTCCTGCCCGAAGAGAAGCCGCTGCTCATGACAGCGGAGGCAGCTCGCATCGTCGATCTCCGTCCATGGGTTCGTTCCGTAGGTGCCGGTAAAATAACGAGAGACCATGGACAGGGCTTCGTACTTCTTCCGGAACTCCGCGGTGATGCCAGGAGGGATGTGACAATCGACACAGGGCACTTCGCTGTGCGTCGACGTCCGCCAGGACTCGAAGTACGGCTCCATGATGTGACAGCTTCCGCAAAAGGAGGGTGTGGAGCTGAGCTCCGCGGATACTGCGACGATCACGAGCCCGAGAGCGACCGAGAGCGCTCCGACGAGACCGACCGCCCGGGCACGGCGATGGCGAACGGCTTTCCCGGCGTCGCTGGCCTCGGGCACTAGGTCTCCTTTTTCTGGCGGCGCAGGTGCACGAGAATGGCGATGGTGAGCAGGATGTAGAACCAGAAGAGGACCAGGCCTAGACGACGCAATCGAATGTCTGTCAGCTTGTCGTAGATCTCCCTCTGGACATCCTCCGCGACCGAGCGCGCGCTCGTGGTCAGTGGAGTGACCTGCTCGACGTCCAGCGAATGCATGACCGGATAAGCTTCCTGGAGATGCGTCCGGGCCAGCTCGAGCCGCGCCCGGTAGTCTCCCACGTCGAGCGGGATCTGTTCGGCCTCGGCGATCAGACCATCGGCACTTTCAATTTCATGGACCGCCGCCGACTGGAGCGCCAGGAGCCGCCGGCCGATCTCGGCAGGTGGCGAACCGCTCTCGTGGCATTCCTGGCACACTTCTCCCGCCAGCTCGCTTCCCGCGGGCCCGATCGCATGGTTGCCGTGGCAGCTGGCGCATTCGGGAAGGCCCGCCGCGTCCATCGCCTCCTTGTGAACGCTTCGTTCGAAGAACAACCGCGCGCTCGCGTGGCACTGTCCGCAGACCTTCGCCACGTCGCCAAAGCCGGGAGGACTCGCCCCGTGGACGCCGTGGCAGCGCGCGCAGTTCGGTGCATTCGGATCCGCGTCCTCGAGAAGCGCCTCGCCGTGCACGCTCCGACGAAACTCCTCGAGGACCTCCGCAGACAGGCCGTAGCCCGCCATGAGCTCCGCATCTGCGTGGCAGCGACCACAGGTCTCAGGGACATTGACCCGGAACGTCGGGCTCTCGGGGTTCGTTGCCGAGCGGACCTCGTGAGCGCCGTGGCAGTCGGTGCAGACCGCCACATGCTCATCTCCTTCCGCCAGCTTCCTTCCGTGCCCCGATATCTGGTAGAGCGCGAACTGATCGATGGGAAGATTGTATGGCCGCATCGCTTCCGGGTTGGCGTGACACGAGGCACAGAGAGCTGGAATGTCTTCTCTCGCCGGGACGCCCCGGAAGTCTCCACTGTGTGCGCGCTCCTCGTCCAAGCTCCCGGGCACGCCGCCGTGACAGCTCTCACAACCGATCCCCTCCCGGGAGTGGACGCTTGCCTCCAACTGCACCCGTTCCGCAGGATGACAGGTCACGCACACCGATTGCGGCTGCACGAGCGCGGCAAAGAGGATCCATGTCATAACGGACACATCCAGCGGATCATGGCGCTCCTATACCCTGCAAAGCCACACCGTATATCGTGAGCAGCAGCCAGAGAAGAAGCGCCGCCGTGCCGAATGCCACGACGGTCGCCCTTTCCCTGATCGTCTTTCCCGGCGAGCGGTCCACGAAGGGCCACAACACGAGCAACAGGACCGAAACCAGGAACAGGGTTCCCTTGAGCAAGTCCGGCAGACCGCCCAGCAAAACGTCCACCAGCACGTGCGGCGCGACCAGATACCACGCCGGCTGCGCCTCGACCGGAGTCGAGAGGAGATCGATCTCCGGATAGAAGGGCACCGGCTGCATCACGGCCAGCGTGATCAGCACGCCGACGATGAGCACGATGAGAATCGCCAAGTTGTACAGGTAATCCCGATACTGGCGTCGGCCGCCCACGTTCGTGGGAGAAGCCGCCTCGGTGAGACCCACCCGCCGCACGGTCGCAAAATTGAGATAGAGCAGCACGAACGTCGCCCCGGGGAGAATCAGGATGTGAAGAATATAGAAACGGCTCAGGGTCGCCGCTCCCATCTCTTGTCCTCCCACCAGGAAACCCAGCAGAGGACCGATGAGCGGGAGCGTGAAGATCAGCTCGCTCCCGCGGACCGTGCTCCAGTACGAGACCTGATTCCAGGTCAGGAGACGGCCGGTGAGGTCCACGTGCATCGCCACCAGCAGCAGCAGTGCGCCGCTGATCCAGAGCAACTCACGCGGCTTCTTGTAGACACCCTCGAAGAAGAACCGGACCATGCGGAGTATGAGAATAGCTACTAGGAGTTGGCCGCCCCACCGATGCGTCTGATGGATGAGCCACCCGAAGTTCACGTCCCGTAAAATGAAGCGAATACTTTCGTAGGCCTCGCTGGGCGAGGCGCGGTAGTAGAAAGCCAGAAGCACTCCGCTCACGACCTGAAACAGAAAGAACAGCACGGCGAGCGGACCCAGCACGCGCGGCCACTCGGCATAGGAAGCGACGGGCTTGGCCAGCGCCTCCCGTATCGCGGGACGAAGGGGCTTCTTGGTATCGACCTCGACGTAAAAGAGGCCGAGCGACGTCAGTAAGGCGAAGAACTCGGTAAGGTTGACCCGCGTCTCGAACCAATCGAGCAGCGCTCGTTTCCGGGCTGCGGCTTCCTGGTCGGGCTTCACGCTCCTCCCAGATAGATCGACAGCTCGTCGCCTCGAACCGAGACGCGATACTGTTCCAGCCTGCGGCGTGGAAGACCGGATGTTACCTGGCCGCTGGCGTCGAAAACACCCGCGTGGCACGGACAGACGAAGCTCTTCCGGTCACGGGACCAATCGAGCACACACTGCCGGTGGGTGCAGACCGCGGAAAGGGCAATGACCTGCGCCTCCGAGACCCTGAGGACATAAAGCGGGCGATTCCCGTGCTGGATGAGCCGAGCCTCCCCGATGCCGAGCGCGGAGAAGGACCCCGCCGATACGATGCGGTCGGCGGCGGAATCGACGCTCGGACTCTTGAGGAAAGAGAAGACGATGCCGGCGCTGGCCAGCCCCCATAGTGAAAGAAAGCTCCGCACCAGCCACTGGAGCACGCGTCGTCGCGATGATGAGTCGTCGCTCCCGGTGAGCGCATCCTCCATGACTTAACCCCCTTGACCTGGATTCGTAAGCCGCGCGCAAAAAGAGCCACTAAACTATCGTACTCGGATACGAGTCCTCAATGAAAAAACGGCGCCGAGCCCAAGGCCCGGCGCCGTTCGCGCGCCCAAAACTCGCCTCTAGAAAGAGTAGGTGAGGTTGAGCCACCCTACCCATGCCTGGTAATCGCCGTTGTTCGCATTGACGAAGAACGAGGCTGGCATGTAGTTGAGAACCGAGCCCGTCTGGGTGTCCTTCAGCTCATAGTCCTCGTAGAACCCTCCGACACCGATAATCCAGTTCTCGGCGAACTTACGCCGCAGCTGTGCCGAGACGAAGTTGAGCTTGGTGTCATCGTATTCGGGAATATCCGTTACCGTCGTCGTCGCACTCGTCCCCGGCCTCAACGTCCGCCCGGCGGTGAAGTCATTGTTGCCATCCACCTTCTGGTAACGGTAGAAGAGATCCAAGAACCAGGCGTCCGGGACGAGGACGAAGTCGACGCCCGCGCCGAGGGTATCTACCTTGTCGTCTACGGTCGAGCTCCAGTCCGACGCGGGGTTGAACTCCGCCGTGGCCCCGCTCTGCCGGCCTGTCTGATAGTTGAACATGTCCTCCCGAGAGTAGAAGACGTAGAGGGTGTAGGCGTCTCTCGGGGAGACGTCCAGATCCAGGCTGTAGGTCTTGAACTCGGCCTCCCGGAGCCCGAGCGAAGTCTGCTCTCCACCCTGACAGAACGGGCTCGAGATCTCGCACTCGACGGGCGAGTCGTCGTACTGGTCCTTGTTGAGGTAGTAGGCCGCCGTCACGCTGAAGATGCCGCTATCGGGCGTGTATTGCAGCTGGGCTCCCACACGGTCCCGATCTCGTTTGGCCTGGTCGAAACGCCGCAGGAGCGGATGTTGCGCCGGAGGCTCTTCGACCGCACCGGGCGTTCCGCAGGGGACTAGCCCTTGCGCGCTCTCGCACAAGTAGGACTGCTCTTCGCCCAGGATACCGTCGTATTCGTCGAAGTCGCGCGAGCCGAACTCGTAGAGGCCCCGCACCAGCACCCCGCCACCGAACCGCACGTCGGCGGCGGCGCGAACGGTGTTCTCGGTGGTGTGCTCGGTCTCGCGGAACTCGCGGTTGATCTTGTTGTACTTGTACCCGAGCTCGAGCGCCAGGACGCTCCCCACGTCGTACGTGCCGTATACGTCGAGGTAGTTGCTATCCCAGCCGAAGGGGACGGTGATCCGCGGGATCTCCTCCCAGACGGCATCGAAGCGAACGTAGCCCTCTTCGAACCGAATTCGCGGCGTCTGGTTGTCGTTCTCGTAGAAGCGATACCGCGCGTTCAGGCGGAAGTCGTCCGTGAGCTTGCTGGTGAAAAATCCGTTCAAAGCGAACACGTCGATCTGGCCGCCCAGGGTGGACGCCGGAAGCGCTGCCGTGACAGCGTTCTCACCCGACGGAGTCACGATCGCGCTGTTCACGGTGTAGCCGATGAACGGGTCGTGGTTCTGCTTCCACTGCCCGAACTGCAGGTCGGCGGAAAGCCGGGTGCCGGGACCGAACATGAGGGTGGTGCCGCCGTTCAGCGTCCAGGCTTCGTTGTCCGGGGGCAGGCCCAAGAGGCCGGTCGTGGGCCCGTTTCTCGAACCGGTGGCCGGAGCGGTGTATGCACTCGGGTCCGTCGAGTCGACGGCCCGAAAGGGGTTGTCCCATCCGAAGGTGTCGAAGCGGTTGGCGAAATTGTTGACGTTCACCCCTGCGAAGGCGACGCCCCAGTCGCGGTTCACCCTGGCCCTCACACCGAAGTCCTGGGTGACGTAGCGGATCGGATCCGTGGTCTCGACCACGTTGCCGAAGCCGAACGAAGTTCCGTGGTTGGTGCGGTCGCCGGTGCGCCGCTCGTGGAAGTAGGTGACGTCGACGTTGAAGTTCTGCTCTCCCGGAAGTAGAGAAAAGGCGAGGTTGGTCCGGTTGCGCTGCAGCTTGATGTCGATGTTGTTCGGCTGGGTGTCCAACGTCGGCTGCACGATCGCGAGGAGCCCCGCGTAGTCAACGGTCGTAAGGGCCGCGACCTGGTTCTGAAACGTGGTCTGGAGCGTATCGCTGAGACGCCACTCGGTCCTCTCCGACGTCTCGTCGGGGATCAGAATGCTCCGGCCGCCGTTTCCGAAGGCGTGGGGAATACCGGTGTAGTCCAGCTGGAACGACCATTTCGTTCCTTCGAACAGACCGAAGTACTCCTGGTCCTTCTGGGTGACGTCGTGCCCGATGAGGTCGTACCGGTAGTCCCCTTTCTTTCCCTGCATCCGGAAGTAAGGCGCCACCGCCCCGTTCGGGATGTCCCGGTACTCGAGAAACTTCGATGAGATGGTGTCGGCATCCTTCTGCCACAGCCCGAAG
>Ga0302046_10004091_pt1 | contig 13012 bp, 10 predicted proteins | sample RVTome_11_FD_200261 | JGI IMG/M metagenome (GOLD analysis project Ga0302046, IMG submission 200261) | Soil microbial communities from uranium-contaminated site in the Upper Colorado River Basin, Wyoming, United States - RVT147D111 (version 2) ...
ATCCCAGCAACATGTTCCGGGTGAACAACAACATCCGGCCGTAGATCGCCTCACCGCGCTCAACTGTCGCAGCGCAGCCGTTTCGGTGTCCATGCGGCGGTCTCAGCTTGAGAGGGACACAGGTTTCGACCTAACAGGCCGCTGCACCTGACGGTCGCCTTCGACGCCCGCAGGTGAGCGGCGAGGCGTTGGGCGTCTATCGCTTGAGAGGGACGCGGCGATAGACGTACCACGAAACACAAAGCATCCGTAGACACATAGGAGAAACGAGCATGCGCGTAGCCAAAGAGGACGTGGACGTCAAGATGGAGATCCCAGGCGCCGTGATTCGTCAGCGCACGGAGTTCGGCGACGCCACTGGATTAGGCAAGATCAGCGGCGAGTACTTCAGCCTCTCGGCGGGCGTCGATACCACCCCGCTGTTCAAGGGACTGGAAGGCGATTTGTGCCAGTGCCCCCACTGGGGCTTCGTCTTGAGCGGCCAACTCACGACGACCGACGCGGACGGCACGCAGGAGACGGTCACAGCGAATGATCTGTTTTACTGGCCACCCGGGCACAACGTATATGTCGACGCAGACGCGGAGATCGTCATGTTCAGCCCTCAGCGCGAGCACAGCCATGTCATCAACCACATGATCGATAAGGTAAGACGTCAGGGAACCTCTGCATAAGCCTCGCCTGAGGATGGTGCCTCGGGATCGAGATGGGTAGGTTGGCGGGGGGGATCCAACCTGACCTGAGCACGGGGTGCGGCGATGGCGGAGCAGCGGACGTTCGCGGAGCTGGCGTGGTCGAGGAAGGGGAAGGTGACGCGCCGGGAGCGGTTCCTGGCGGAGATGGATGCCGTGATCCCGTGGACGTGTCTTCTGAAGCTGATCGAGCCGTACTATCCGAAGGCCGGCAAGGGCCGGCACCCGCACGACATGGAGCGGATGCTCCGGATCTATTGCCTTCAGCAGTGGTTCGACCTGTCGGATCCGGCGGCGGAGGACGCGATCTACGACTCGGAGTCGATGCGTCGGTTCGTGGGTGTGGAGCTTGGGGAAGACACGGTCCCGGACGAGTCGACGATTCTCAGGTTCCGGCACCTTCTGGAGGAGCACGATCTGACGAGGGCGATGTTCGAGGAGTTCCGGGAGCTTCTGGAGGAGCGGGGCCTTTTGCTCAGGCAGGGGACGATCGTCGACGCGACGATCATCCACGCGCCGAGTTCGACGAAGAACGCCTCGAGGAGCCGGGACCCGGAGATGCGGTCGGCGAAGAAGGGGAACGCGTGGCACTTCGGTATGAAGGTGCACGTGGGCACGGACAAGCGGGGTCTGGTGCATAGCCTGCTGACGACGGACGCGGCGGCGGCCGATATCAACCAGCTCCCCGATCTCATGCATGGGGAGGAGCGGGAGCTGTACGGAGACAGGGCGTACTGGTGCGAGGGTGACCGACAGGAGTACGCCGCGGCCGGCGTGAGGTACCGGGTGAACCGGCGGGGTACCTCGAAGAACCCGCTCTCGGACTACTGGAAGGACGTGAACCGGAGCCGGTCGAGAGTGCGAGCGTTCGTGGAGCGCCCATATCTGGTGGTTAAGCGATTGTGGGGGTTCGACACGGTGAGGTATCGCGGGTTGGCCAAGAACACCGTCCGGGCGTACGCCGCGTTCGGGCTGGCCAACCTGTACCTCGTTCGGAAACAGCTCCTGCCACCGGGGGCGACGTGCGCCCTGTGAGGTCGTCGGGGCGCCCGATTCGGTGACTTCGGTCACCGAGAAGCGGCGCTGAGACGGGTGCGGCCCACCCAATCCGACACAAGGCGAACAACAGGCTCCAGATCACTGGCTGTGCAGAGGTTCCTTAGCCTGAGGGAGATTTCGGCGAGGGAGGGCAACAGATATGCGAAAGAAACTGCTCATCATCATTCTCGGGGTTTCGGCGGTCGGGTTCCTCTACGATGTTGTTTCATGGGCCCGCGAGGGCAACCACAGCCTCGCTGAAGTTCTTTGGCAGTACTGGTGGGCTGTGCTGTTCCTACTCAGCTACGGAGTTGCGGCGCTCGTGAATCGTGTGAGGGGCGCTAATTCTGGGAGGGGATCGTCGTTGAGCGGTAACCCTGATGGGTAACAGTTACACATGGTTGATGGGTAACAGTCGGGGGTTCACGTCGTTTGTGTGTTTTTGCTGATTCTTCCTCCTGCCGATGGAGTCCGCAGCGCGAAGCGCGGAGGAACGGTGAGGCAGTCGCCGCGAATGTAGCGGTGCGCAGCGGAGGTTGAGAAGGGTCCGGTCATCGAAGACGCGCCGTTCAGCGCCGCGGGTTGCGAGAGGACATGCCGTCGTGGTCGAGGATGACGCCCTTGCGGACGTGGAGCCAGCCGAGGGTGACGGGCCCGAAGTAGGCGGCCCAGACGTCGTCGTAGACCTCCTCGAGGCCGACGGGTTCGCCACCGAGGAGGTGGGAGACGTTGACCCAGGCGCTGGACCATCGGATGCCGCCGTTGGTGGAGACCTTGCGTACCTGGAAGTGGGCGGGGTACTCGGGAGGCTCGAGCTGGCTCGGGAACGGGCGGGTCGAGGGCTCGTAGACCGAGGCGGGCGTCTTCTGGCCGAGCGCCTCGTGGGGCCGGACGTGGTTGAAGTCCTCACGGAAGGCGTTGAAGCGACGTTGCTGGGCGGCTCGGTTGGCGGCGGGCGGGATGGTGGTCTCGGCCTTGAGATCCCTGTGCATGCGTTCGTGCCTGCCGTTCTGGTGCGGAGAGGCGGGCTCGATGAGGTCGGGCAGGATGCCGAGCTTGATCCACCAGATCGAGAGCCGCGAGAGGCGGCCCAAGGCCATGGAAGCGAAGGGCGTCCCGTTGTCGGTGCGAATCCGGTCAGGGAGGCCGAACTCCTGAAAGAGGCGAGTGAATGTCTGGCGCGAGCCGGCGCACGTGGTGCCGGAAAGCCCCCGGCAGCCGAGGAGGTAGCGGCTGCAGCCGTCCTGGACGGTGAGCGGATAGTTGTAGACGCCGTCCAGGGTCTTGAACTGCCCCTTGAAGTCGGCCGACCAGATGGCGTTGGGGGCATCGAAGGGGGCCGTCGGGCGTCCGGGATGAGGCTGTCGGCGGCTCCTGCGGCGCTTCTTCACGAGGCCTTCGCGGACGAAGTGCTTGTGGAGGGTCTGGGGTGCGGGCAGGGGCCACTCGGGGTGCAGAGTGCCGAGACGGCCGAGGATCTTGCCAGCGCCCCACGAGGGCCGCTGCTTGCGGAGCTTGTAGGCGGCCTCGAGGAGCTCAGGGTCGGTCGCGTGGGGACAGGAATGCGGCCGGTGGGATCGGTCAGCGAGGCCGTCGGGGCCCTCGAGCTCGTAGCGCCCGAGCCACTTGTAGCCCGTCTTGCTGCTGATGCCGTGGCGGCGGCACAGCTCGGCGAAGGAGAACAGGCCGCCCTCGGCCTCGAGGATGAATCGCTTGCGTTCGGTCATGGGATCGGTCTCCAACCACGGCATGGGCAGCTCCCAAAAGCGTGGAAATGCCGCCACGTTACAGGTCGAGACTGTCACCCATCAGGGGTGAGCAAAGCGTTACCAATCAGGGGCGAGTGTACCCGTCCCCAGGCTAACAAGCGGCTGCACCCGACGGCGGCCGCACAGCGAACGAGGTGATTCGAAACGCCGGTGAGCGGCCGCCGCGGGTGAGCCGCACGTCGTTAGGAAGCGACAGAGGGACTAGCCGGAGGAGCGTATGAAGACCTTCCCCGTGGCATCACTGCTAGCGTTGGTCGCTTGCGCCTCGCACGTCGAGTTCGAGGTCCAAGAGCGCCCTCCCGTGATCGACATGCACATGCACGCTCACCACATCCCGCTCGATCTTCCTGCCGGGGCACCGCCTCCTTGTCTCCCACGACCCTGCCAGCCTGCAGGCGCAGCGACGGCGACCTCGGAGGAGTCGCTGCAGAAGACGTTGGAAGCGATGCAGCGCTACAACATCGTCCTTGGATTCCTGAGTAGCGCCGACCTGGACATCGTCCAAGACTGGGTCGCGGCCGCGCCGGAACGGTTCATCGCCTCACCGTTCATTGAGGCGCCCGGTGATCTCTCCCCCGAGATGCTTAGGCGGGAGTATGATGCGGGACGTCTAGCGGGTATGGGCGAGATCGGATCACAACTCCTGGGCGTGGCCCCGAACGACCCGGCGCTCGCACCCTACTTCGAGCTCGCTGAGGAGTACGACGTCCCGGTCCTCATTCACACCGAAGGAATTGGACCGCCGGTCCCCGGTTTTCGAGTCGGCGCGGGAAGTCCGCTCCTTCTCGAGGACGTACTGGTGCGACACCGCAACTTGCGGGTGTTCGTCGAAAACAGCGGGTACCCGTTCCTCGACGACATGATCGCGATGATGTACCAGTACCCGCAGCTTTACGGCGACCTGTCGACGATCACGTGGGTCATCCCTCGCCCGGCCTTCCACAGGTACCTGGAAGAGCTGGTTCGTGCTGGGCTTGGGAAGCGATTGATGTTCGGTTCCGACCAGATGCGCTGGCCCGAGAAGATTGGGGAGGCCATCGAAGCGATCGAGGAGGCCGATTACCTCACCGACGAACAGAAGCGAGACATTTTCTATAACAACGCAGTCCGATTCCTGCGACTCGAGGCCGAACCGCGATAAGTTGGCCGCTCGGTTGTTGAATTGTCACGGGCGCGCTTCCTAACAAGGAGTTGGTGCCGACGGGCGCGAACGCTTCAACGGAACTCAGGTTTGTGCGACCGGCAAGCTCCTTGGTACGTGCTGACTGTCGTCTCGCCGGCTGGCGGGTCGCCCGCAGCACAACTCCGGGTCGTTAGGCCGCCACGGTCGAGAGTACGTGGGAGTCCGTGCCGGCCGAAACAACGCCGTGCCAGGATCGTATGGAGGATACGGCCTCCAACCAGAACGCATCCAATGAAACCGAGACTCTGCCGTTTCTCACTTCTGATGCTCTGCCTCCTCAGCGCCCCTGCGAAGGCGCAGGACGCGCGGGTCCTCCAGCTGATGAGCGCCACCTGGTCCCAGGGGGTCGACGCCGCGCTGCGCCAGTACGAAGCGCTGCCTCCTGCCGACCGCGTACCCAGCCTTCTCGTCTCCGTAGCCGATCAGCTTCTGTGGACGGGCAAGCACGACGAGGCAATCCAATTGCTCGCACGAGCGGCACGCGAGGCGCCATTGCTCACAGAAGTTCGGTTCCAGCAGGGTCGCGCCGCGTTGCAGCGGGCCGACAGGGAAGCGGCGCTCTCGGCATTCCGTTCAGGCCTTGCCATCGTCGACCGCGATACGAGTCTGGCCGAGGACACGCGGGGCTCGTTTCGGCGGCGTCTCGAGAACCGCATCGCTTTTCTTGACCGGGCCCAGGACCTCCTCTCGCGCAGTGGTGCGTACCGCCAGCCGAACGGAGGGCTACTGCTGTTCAAGTTCGACCCGTACATCAACACCTTCCCGGCGCTCATCGATCCGAGCACCGGAACGGTTCGCCTGCTCTATCCTTCCGGCGCCAATACGCTCGAGTGGCGCAACGAGCAAGACGTGAAGATCGGGGAAGTCACTTTCGAGGACGGCCGCGGAAATCAAGGCACGCTGGTCATGCGTGACAGCGTAGGGGAGGTACGGGCCGCCGGCCTGGGCATCGTGCAGGACACGTTGCGTTTCGAGACGCGAGGGGCCGTGATCGAGGGCACGCTCTTCCGACCGTCCGGCACGGACCGCATGCCTGCCGTTGTTCTTACACATGGCGCGGGACTCGCCAGCCGCTACAACCTCGCAACGGAGGCGATCGCTTACGCGTCCGCTGGCGTGGCTGCCTTCGTATACGACAAGCCAGGACTTGGTCGAAGCGCCGGGGCCAACTGGCTCTTGCTGTCGATCGAAGACCAGGTTGCCTATGCCAATGCCGCCCTGGAGCTTCTGAGAAGCCGCCCCGACATCGCCCGCGTGGGCGTTTGGGGATTCAGTCAGGGTGGTTGGGTTGCACCGATGGTGGCTGCGCGCAACTCCGATGTTGTGTTCGTCGTGATCGTGTCGGGTGCCGGAGTCAGCCCGCAGGAGCAGAACAACCAGGCGGTCGCCCTGCGGCTGAGGACAGCAGGCATTGCCCCTGAACTCGTTGATGACGCCATGCGGCATCTGCAGGCCGTGTGGAGACGTGTGAATTCCGGCGTGAGGATCGCCGATCTCAGTGACCTCTACGACAGCGTGCAAACGACCCCTTGGGGAAGTCAAGTACCGCGACTGACGTTCCAGTGGGAGCTCGACTGGTGGAGGGAGAACAACGTGGATGCCAGCATCGCCCTTCGATCCATACGTGTCCCCGTCCTTGCGCTCTTCGGAGAGAAGGACGAAGCCGTTCCGCCAAGAGATAACGTTCCGTTGATCGCGCGATACCTTGCCGAGTCAGAGACCGGCGACCTCAGCATCGTCGTCCTCCCGACCGCGAATCACCAGATGATGTTGGCTGACAATTACCACCCGCTGTATCTGGCCACGATGGTCGCCTGGATCGTGTCACGTGTTGCTGCTGAACGCTTGGGTGTGGCGCGATGAGGGTCCCTGCTTTGATGGCCGATTCCACGAGCGACGCCGAAACTGGCGGCCTAACCAGGGCATGCAGCTGGCGGGCTTCGCCCGCAGCTGAGGCCCGACGCGTTGGGCTGACGAAATCCGTCTCGCCGTTTCATGCAAACAAAGGGGGCAAAGCACACGGCACATCTTGGAGTGCGTTGGTAGGCACAGAAAGGGAGAGCGCTTTATGGCGATGATTGCCCGCGATGGAATCAGACTGGCTTACGACGAGCGTGGTGCGGGAGAACCGGCCTTTGTGTTCGTCCATGGCTGGACCTGCGATCGATCGTTCTTCGGCCCGCAGGCCGACCATTTTGCTGAGCGGCATCGCGTCGTGTCCGTGGATCTGCGTGGCCACGGTGAGAGCGACAAGCCGCAGGAACCATATCCGATTGCGGCCTACGCCGACGACATCGCGTACCTGATTGACCGGCTTGGTCTCGATAAAGTGGTCGCCGTCGGTCACAGCATGGGAGGTATCACCGTGTTGCAGCTGGCCGCAACCCATCCCGATTCCGTAGCGGCCATCGTCATGGTCGACCCCGCACCGTTCGTGTTTCCCCCCGATCTTCGCGCCGGTATCGAGGCGATGGTGGGGGCCATCGAAGCGGGCAATCAGGAACCGCGACGGGAATTCATCACGAACTATCTGTTCCTCCCGACATCTGATCCGACATTTGTCGAGAACGTGCGGGGTGTCATGATGGAGGCACCGAGCTATGTCGCCGCCAGCGCGATGCGGGGAATCCTCGGGTTTGATGGACCGGCCGTCGCCGCGCAATGTAAAGTGCCTGTGCTCCATCTCGCGGCCGCGTCGCCGCTCAATCCGCCGCATCTCATGTCGCAATGGCTGCCGAACGTCGTCCATGGCTGGACGGTAGGTGCCGGCCACTTCAACCAGCTTGAAGCTCCAGACCAGGTGAATGGGATGATCGAAAATTTCATGCGACACTACGTCTTCGCTCTGGCGACGACCGGCCACGCCTGAGATTACACTGCGGACCCGTGGAAGAAAGCCGCAGCCAACATCGGCTTGCAGCCGACGGCGGCCGATGAAATCATGAGCCGCCGCGGCTGAAGCCGCACGTTATGCGGTCAAACCAACACTCATGCCGAAACATTCGGTTCTCCTAAGCCAAGTGTAGCTGCGGGAGGGTGATGTTGGAGCAGCAGAGGTAGAGCATGGCGATGAGGGGCTGAGCGGAGTGGAAGCCGTAGGCTCGGTGGGAGATGAGGCGAGCCTTGTTGTTCATGCCTTCGAGGCGGGCGTTGGTGAGCCGGGAGGTGATGAAGGCGAGGATGCCGTCGAGGTTCTGGCGGACGGTCCGTGCGAGGCGTACGAAGGGTGCGAGTCGGGAGCGCTGGGCCCAGGCGAGCCAGGCCTGGAGGGCGCGGCGGGCGTGGAAGGGGCTCCTGTAGGTGAAGGTGTCGAGGAAGGTCTCCTTGAGGAGATAGGCTCGGTAGAGCGGGTCGTTGGTCTTGCGCACGAGCTCGAGCTTGGCGTGTTCGGTGGCGCGGAGGTTCTCGGGGTTCTTGAGCAGGGTCCAGCGGGTGCCCTTGATGGCTTTCCGCTCATCGGGATCGAGTTGGCGCACCTGAGCGCGACGGACTTCGGTGACGGCATCGGTGGCGAGGCGCGCCACATGGAAGTGGTCGAAGACGATGCTCGCGTGGGGGAGTGCCTCCTCGATCGCCTTGATGAAGGCAGCGGACATGTCGATGCTGACAAGCTCGATGCTTGTGCGGCGTTCGGGGCCGAGTGCGTCGAAGAAGGCGGCGAGCGTGTCACTCGACTTGCCTTCGCCGGCCCAGATGACGCGCCCGCGGTCATGGTCGATGACGATCGTGAGATAGCGGTGGTGCCGCCGGAAGCTGAACTCGTCGACACCGATCGCGCGGAGGTTCTCGAAGCGATCATCGTGGAGCTGCTCAGCGACCAGCCGCTCCGCGACGCTGCCGACGGCCGCCCACGAGATGCCGAAGAGGTTGGAGACGGCCGTATGGTCGAGCTTCTGGGCGAGGAAGCCGACGGCGTCCTCGAAGTGACGTGTGAAGGCGCTGCGGTGGCGGGCCCAGGGGACGGCCTCGGTCCGGACCTTCCGGCAGGTCGGACACCGGAGCCTGCGGATCGCGAGGTGGCGCCAGCGGCGCGTCTTCTCCTCGAACCGGCCCCTGACGCGGGTCCCGCACACCGGGCAGGTGAGGAGTCCGAACCGGCGACGGATCTCGATGACGACGGCCTCACCCTCGAACCGGACGCCCGTCACCCACAGGCCTTGCAGGTTGAGCAACTTGTTGAGTAGTGTCGTGACGCGCATCTCGGGGCTTTCCTCCTCTTCGGTGTTCTTGGACGAACCCAAAGATAGGAGGTTGGCCTTGAGGTGCGCATCTGCATGCGCCATCGACGTTTACGGTCGCCAACGGTGTACTTCCCGCTCCGCTGTTCGCGAGCCGGACCCCCGCGCCCGGAACATGATCACGCCACTCCAACCGGCCGCCCATCAGCTACACATGACTGAGGAGAGGGGTTTATGGTGGCATCCGTCCTCCGGGGGAGTGCACGCTCCCATATACCAGATGCCACGAGCCAGATGCCACGAGCTCCCCCAAACGTAACATCGGACGTCATGAGAGCCGCGGCCTGAATCGACACGCTTGCGCGTCCCTTGAGCGGATTCGAGCTTTCGGAGTCCGTCCCGGCCGCAACTGAACCGAGCCCCAGGGCCTCACGAAGGAGCCCGCTCATGCCCCGATTTCGCCCCGCCGCCGTCCTGCCAGCGCTCGTCCTCGCCTCGCTCGTCGCTTGCGGTGAGGGTGAGGCCGGAGGGACGCCCGCCGACGCGACGGCCGCCGACGCTACTGAGTCCGAGGCCGATCTGGTCGAGCGCGCCCGCGCGATCCACGAGAGCGTGCTGACGATCGACACGCACGACGACATCCCGTTCGACTTCGCGACCCCCGAGGTCGATCCGCTGAGCGCGGACCGCCAGGTGAACCTCGAGAAGATGCGCGCCGGGGGCCTCGATGTCGGGTTCTTCGTGGTCTACTTCGGCCAGACGCCGCGGACGCCCGAGAACTACGAGGCGGCCAAGCAGGGGGCGATGCAGAAGTTCGAGGCGATCCACCGGATGACGGACGAGATGTATCCGGAGCAGATCGGGCTCGCCTACTCGGCGGATGATGTCGAGCGGATCCACGCGGAAGGAAAGCTCGTCGCCGCGATCGGGATCGAGAACGGCTACGTCATCGGGACGGATCTGTCGCTCCTCGAGACGTACCACGACCTCGGCGCTCGCTACATCACGCTCGCGCACAACGGGAACAACGACATCGCCGACTCGGCGCAGCCGAACGCGGAGTTCGGTGACACGCCGGGCGAGAACGGCGGGATCAGCGAGTTCGGCGAACGGGTGATCGCGGAGATGAACCGGCTCGGGATCATGGTCGACGTGTCGCACATCTCGAAGGAGGCGAGCCTCGACGCCATGCGGCTGTCGCGCGCCCCGGTGATCGCGTCGCATTCGAGCGTGCACGCTCTCGCCGATCACCCGCGGAACATGGACGACGAGCAGCTGCGCGCGCTCCGCGACAACGGGGGCGTGATGCAGACGGTCGCCCTCGGCGCGTTCGTCAGGGTGCCGTCGGCGGAGGAGCAGGCGGCGGTCACGGAGCTCCAGGAGCGTATCGGGTTCGACGGGTTCTCGTCGATGACGGACGCGCAGCGCGAGGCGTTCGAGACCGGGATGGCGGCGATCCGCGAGCGCTTCCCCGCCGTGACCGTGTCGGACTTCGTGGACCACGTCGACTACGCGGTCAACCTGATCGGGATCGACCACGTCGGGATCAGCTCGGACTTCGATGGTGGTGGCGGGGTCGAGGGGTGGAACGACGCATCGGAGACGTTCAACGTCACGCTCGAGCTCGTCCGCCGGGGCTACACCGAGGACGAGATCCGGAAGCTGTGGGGCGGGAGCACGCTCCGCGTCTGGCGCGCCGTCGAGGACGTCGCGGCGGAGCTACCGGGGGGCTGAAGCGGCGTGGCTTGCGGTGCTCGAACTCGGGCGAGCATCAACCGCTTCCCCTTGGGCTCGGGGACCGTTCGCCCAGCTCCTCGGCGGTTTCGATCCACTCGTCGATGATGATTTGCACGTTGTCGACGGCCTCCTGGTACGTGGCGCCGTCGGCAGCGCAACCCGCAAGCTCGGGAACCTCGGCGATGGTTGCACCATCCCCCGGGCTGAAGGTTGTGACCCGAGCTATGCAGGTTCTACACAGGGGCCAGTCCCGTGGGTCGCCGCCGCGATCGGGCCGTGCTACAGGTGGCGCAGAAACCGGCCCGGGCTGTCGAGAAACTCCCGCGTCAGCTTCACGTGCTCGACCTCCTCGTAGGGGATCCGCCGCACCGGCGGGTGGTCGAAGTCGAGGATCGCCGCGTCCGGGAACGCCATCAGCATGGGTGAGTGCGTGGCGATGATGAACTGGCAGTCGTCGTCTCCGACCGCCTGAAGCAGGAGCGACAGAAACGCGAGCTGGCTCGTCGGCGACAGGGCGACCTCGGGCTCGTCGAGCAGGTACAGCCCGCCCGGGACGATCCGCGAGCGGAAGAAGGCGAGGAACTGCTCGCCATGCGAGCGCGCGTCGATGTCGTCACCGTACCGCTCCCGGAGCTGGTGCGCTGAGCCCGTGTGGGGGCCGAGCATGCGGGCCAGGTCCCCCGGCGCCATGTCGCGGTTCTCGGCCCGGACCCGCGCCGCCTCGCGCTCGAACGTGGCCTGCTCGCTCTTCACGCGGTTGACGAACCCGAAGAAGTCCTCGGCCCGCATGAAGAAGCCGCGGTGGACGGGCCGGTTCCACGACAGACGAAGCGCAGCGGCGAGCGGCCGCACGGCATCGAGCGTCGGGTCGCGGTCGACCGGGTGGGCGCCGACCCCTATGGTACGCGTGGCGCACGCCAGACCCTCGAGGAGGGTGCTCTTGCCGCTCCCGTTTTCGCCCACGAGGAACGTCACGGGTCGCTCGATCTCGACGGCGAAGTCGGTCAGCGCCGGAATCTCGAACGGGAACCCGCTCGTCTCGGGGGGCTCGATGCCGATGGTGCGGAGGTGGATCATGGCGGCAACATATGTTCAATGCGCCGAGGCGCGACGAGCGCCCTGCCCGCGTCGTTGCCCTCCGCCCGCCGTTTTCGCGCTACTCGCCGTGTTCGCGGGCTGCGCACCCGCCTCCGATGCCGACCCGACGGTGTTCGCGGTCACGGCCGTCGTCGAGGTCGGCGAGGCGCCGCACGGGATCCGGTTCAGCGCGGACGGCGACACCGCCTACGTCGCGCTGAGCGGCGAGGGCCGGATCGCCGTCGTCGACCTCACCACGAACCAGGTGGCGGCGACGTGGGAGGCCGGCACGACGCCGCTCGACCTCATCGCGACCGCCGGCGGCTGGCTCGTGAGCCAGTTCCGCGATTCCGTGCTGATCAGGCTCGATACCGAGGGCCGTCTCGTGCCCGGCGGCGAGATCCACGTGGGGGCCGGGCCGTCGCTGTTCACGCCCGACCCGGTGCGGGGGCTGGCCTGGATCACGCTCGAGTTCGCCGATGCGGTCGTGGAGGTCGACCTCGAGACGGGCTCCGTGACGGCGAGCCAGCCGACCGGCGACCGGCCCTATCCGGGCGACGCGCTTCGGGATGGCTCGCACCTCTACGTACCGAACCTCGAGGATGGCACCGTGTCGGTGATCGACCTCCTGAACCGGGAGCTCGACGCGACCGTCGGCGTCTGTCCCGGACCGCCGGGGGGCGCCCTCACGCCGGACCAGGTCACGTTCGTCGTCGCGTGCGGCGGCTCCGACGAGGTCGTCTTCATCAACACGGCGTCGTTCGAGGTGGCGGGTCGGGTGAGCGAGGGTCTGGGTCCGCGGCCGTTCTCCGTCGCCGTCGACGCGACCGGGCGCTACGCGCTCGTCAACAACTCGGGCGGGAGCACGATATCCGTCGTCGATCTGGCGGCGGCGGTCGTCGTCCAGCGGATCGAGGTGGGCGAACAGCCGATCGTCGTCCGCCGGCACCCCGACGGCCGCCGCGTCCTCGTATCGACCGAGGTGAGCGGGACGCTCGTGATCCTCGAGCCCGTGGCGCGGCCCGAGTCGCCATCCGCCGGAGGTTCCCCCCGAACCGACGAGACCGGTCCCGGCGCCGCCGGGGCCGGGCCGCGGACCGAGGTCGTCGTCCTCGGGATGATCCACGGCGAGCACGAGACGAGCACTCTGTACGGCCTCGGCGTCGTCCGGGCGCTGGTGCCCGAGATCGATCCGGACTACTGGCTGACGGAGACGGGTCACAAAGGGTGGTTTCTGCGGGCGCTCGGGGAGCGTGACGATGTCGAGCTGCTGGATGCGGGGCCGTTTCTCGACGCGATCGAACGGACCGCGATCGAACGGAGCGCGATCGGGGACCA
>Ga0302046_10004093_pt1 | contig 13005 bp, 10 predicted proteins | sample RVTome_11_FD_200261 | JGI IMG/M metagenome (GOLD analysis project Ga0302046, IMG submission 200261) | Soil microbial communities from uranium-contaminated site in the Upper Colorado River Basin, Wyoming, United States - RVT147D111 (version 2) ...
CGCGGCAGCCCAGGTGCCGTCCGCCCGCCGCTCGGGGAAATAGACCATCGCCTCCTTGGTGCGGCGCAAGTAGAAGGGCGCCCGCTTGCGGTCCATGGCCTCGCGGATCGACTTCACGTCGGCGTAGCAGTCGGCGTCCAGAAGCTGAAGGAATAAGCTGAAGTTCTCCGGATCGCCCTTGTGTGGGGTCGCCGTGAGCAGGAGCATGTGGTCCGAGGTGTCGCGCAGGAGTTCTCCCAGCTTGTAACGCAGGCTCTTGTGCGACTCGTCGGAGGCCGACAAGCGGTGCGCTTCGTCGACGATCACGAGATCCCAGTGGACTTGGCGCAGCCCCGGGAGGATGTCGGCGCGCTTCGCGAGGTCGAGCGAGGTAATGACCCGGCTGCGCTCGAGCCACTGATTCACGCCAAACTGGTCGCGGATGTCCTGGCCTTTGAGGACAAGGAACTTGGTATCGAACTTTTCCTTCAGCTCGCGCTGCCACTGGAAGGCGAGGTTTGCGGGGCAGACGATCAGGATGCGCTCCGCGAGGCCGCGTAGTTCCAGCTCGCGGATGAGCAGGCCCGACATGACTGTCTTGCCTGCGCCGGCGTCGTCGGCCAGCAGAAAGCGCACGCGTGCCTGCTTGAGCAGGTAGTCGTAAACCGCTTCGAGCTGATGCGGGAGTGGATCTACGCGCGAGATCGAAAGTCCGAAGTAGGGATCGAACTCGTAGGCGATTCCGAGCGCGTACGCCTGGAGACCAAGCCGCAACAGCCGCCCGTCGCCATCGAAAGAGTGTTGCGCGTCGAGGACGGTGAGGCGCTCGAGATCGGCCGCTGTCAGCGTGACCTTGCGGAACCGCTCGGACTGCGTCCCCACGAGGCCGACTACCCAGCTTGCCGGGCCATTGGCCTGTACGGTCTCGACCCGCATGGGCTCGTTGAAGAGTGAGCCGGTGAGGAGCTGGCCGGGGCTCACGGGAGGCAAGCGAGTCATCGTGCGGGACCTCCCATCAAATGCAACCTCTCACGACTGATGTTAAACGCAGTCTACGTTCGGGACGAATTGCTCTCACGACTCCCGGGAGCTCTTCGGAAAGGCGGCAGCGAGTGAAATAACCGGATGGCTCCGGCAGTCAAGTCAGTCATCTTTCTCCACGAACCGCCGGATCGCTTCCCGAATCGCATCGGACTTCGAGAGCCCCAACGACTTGGCTTTGCGCTCGAGGGCCACGAACTGGCTATCGTCCAGCTTGAAAGCAACGAAATGGCGCTTTTGTTCCCCTTGAGGAACCGGCGGACGTCCCATTCGCTTCTTTGTCTTCTTTGTTGGCATCGTTCCGAACGGTAACGCCCTCCCCCACTCGGGATCCACCAAAAATATTATTTGTTAAACAAAATGTCCTTGACTCGACTTTCTGTTAAACGTATACTCTAACAAAGAGGGGCAATCAAAGGAAGCGCAATGAACCCGGCGCGAAGGCGAGCAGCGGCTCAAAGAGGCGTCGGAGCTGCCTTGCTTTGGCGGGAGGTCACCGATGAAACTGGAGTCGGAAGTCCCACTCCTGTCCGGGATACGAGAGGCCTGTTTGACTTGGACGTGCCCGTTGCTGAGATCCCCGCGCTCTTGGTGAGATTGGCGGCCACTCAGGCCAGCCTCCAAGCGAGACTTCTCATGCACAGCCCACGGGGTCATCGAGATGAGGAACTTGAAACGCTGCTCGATGCCAAAGATGTCGCCGCCTGGCTTGGCGTGAAGGAGGACTACGTTCGGGATCTCGGGAGAAAGGGTGAGATTCCAACAGTGAAGATCGGCAAATACGTTCGGTTCGAGCGGGACTCCATACGGAAGTGGATCGCACAGCAGCGTGACCTGAATGACCGAGCCCCGGTACCAAGTCTCCTGGGCAGGCGATAGGTCCATGGCGTGCGTTAGAAGACGACGAGGCAGGTGGGTCGTCGATTATCGGGACACGTCGGGGCAAAGGCGTTGGGTTACTTGCTCGACGAAGCGGGAAGCAGAGAAAGTGCTCGCCGAGAAGCTCCGCGAAGCAGGCCAGCCCACAAAGGCCGTCGTCGAAATGAACATAACAGTCGCCGACTATGCCGTGCGGTGGCTCTCCCTGCTCGAGAACAACGTGAAGCCACGAACGCTCCGGAGCTATGAAGAGAATCTTCGCATTCACCTCCTCCCGTTGTTCGGCGGAGCGAAGCTCCGCTTACTCGCGCGAGGGAGGATCAAGAGCTTCCTCGTCGACAAGCAGAAAGAGCGCCTATCGCGGAATACCGTTCGCCTCATCCATGCCACGCTGCGGGCCATGCTGAACTATGCCATCGACGATGGCGTCATCGTGCATAATCCTGCGGATCGACTCGGGCGCCAGCTTCGCCTCACGAGCTCCCCGACTGAGCGGGACGCGGAGATAAAGGCGTTCGACCGCCTTCAGTTGACGCGACTCTTGGACGAGGCCGCGACCTCGGAGCCGGAATACTATCCTCTGTTCCTGACGCTCGCCCGGGCCGGGTTGCGGTTGGGAGAGGCCTTTGCTCTCACCTGGGAGGATGTGGACTTCGAGTCACGCAGCATTCGCGTCGAACAGGCTGTTTCTGCCGGAAGCCTCAGCTCCACGAAATCCCGCCGCTCCCGAGATGTGGATATGAGCGCTCAGCTCCGCGAGGTCCTCCGAAGTCCGAAGTCAGGCCGACTGGAGCAAGTGTTCATGGCGGATCGGGAAGCCATGCCGTGCTGGGTATTCGTCAATAGCGCCGGCCAGCGTATGGACCAAAGCCGCGTGAGCAAAGTCTTCAAGCGGGTCTTGAAGGCCGCTGAGCTCCCTCTGCATTACACGCCTCATTGCCTGCGTCACACATTCGCCTCATTGCTCTTGCAGCAGGGTGAAAGCCCGGCGTACGTTCAGAGGCAGCTTGGGCACGCGTCAATCCAACTGACGGTGGACACGTATGGCCGGTGGCTACCGATGGGCAACAAGGCCGCCGTTGACCGGCTCGACGACGGAAGCGGTAGCAGAACGGTAGCAAACACGCCAAGGCCGAGGCGGGTAGGACCCGTAAGTCGAATCAAACAATGGAGCCGGCGAGTGGATTTGAACCACCGACCTGCTGATTACGAATCAGCTGCTCTACCACTGAGCTACACCGGCTCGAGCCGAGGCGGGCAGGGCTTAGATTACATCCGCTCGAGTCGCAGCCGCAACAAATTGGACGGTTACTAGAAGCGGAACGCCACGCCGATCGTCACCTCGGTATTTCGGGGCTCGACCAGCTGGTCGGCAAAAGCGAGCCCCTCGGACAGAAACTGGTAGCGCAGGTCGAAGCGCGCGCCCACCCATGGGGCGCCCGGAAAGAAGTACTTCGCGCCGCCACCGAAGTTCAGGCCGTCACTCGATTCCGATGTAAACCCCGCGATCTCGCTTCCGGGATCGGTCCGCACCCAGGCGAAACCGATGGTCCCATAAGGAATGAGCCCGAACTCGAGCGGAAACTGGACGACCAGATTGCCGCCCACGTTCTGTTGGGTGGCCTCGAATTGCTCGCCCAGCATGACGTCGCCGGCGTCGAGGTCATCCACCACATCGAGGGAGAACGTTTGGCGGGCGCGAGAATAGGTGGCCTCGGCCGCAAGGTTGGGGCTGAAGTCGTAGCTGAACCGCGCTCCAAAGAAATCCGTTCCGAAGGGAATGTCGTCGGAACGTCCCGTCGTCATGAAGAAGACGTTCGACGCGGTTCCGAGATCGTGGTCGATGGACATGCTCCCCAAGAAGGCACCCGCTTCGAACCGCCGGTATCGCGTGAATTGGGCCTCGGCGGCGTCAGGTAACCCCCATGCGACGCCGATCGCAAGGACGAGACACTTCCTCCCGAGGCGGGCCTGCCAGCGGCTCCTCACGGCATCACCTCGACGTCGATGTCCGGGGTGTTGCTGCCAGCGGTCACCTCCGCGCGCCCCTCGTGGAACGTGACGCTCCAGTCCAGATCGATCAGGAAGTCATCTAACCCGAAGTCCGAGGGCGACGTCGGCTCGGCGATCGGATGGACCCGCACGATGATGGGGCCCGGCGACAAGCCCTCGACGCGATAGTTGCCGCCTCCATCGGTGAAGGCCCCGATCAGCTCCTCGGTGAATGGGTTGAACAGCGTAACATGGGCCCCTTCCAAACCGTCGCCGTCCTTGGTCACCGTCCCCGACAGACTCGCCCTGCCCGCACTGGCGCCAGCCGGATAGATCAAGGACACGCCGATCACGTCGTCCAACGTCAACGTGCGTCCGCCGGTCGAGCCGGGAGGGTAGGCAAACGGATACATGACGGCCGAGCCCTCCAGCAAGACGAAACGCTGCGGGCGGGACTCCATGAATCCCAGACCCGAGTGATCGAGACCGAGAAAATGTCCGATCTCATGGAGGGCGGTCGATTCGTAGTCGAAGCGTCCGGCTTGGCCATCGGGACTTGCCGACCAAGGGACGTCGGCGTTGAAAAAAATGTCCGCCTCGGCAATCTCGCCGGTGAATGTGAAAATGATGAAATTGGTGGCTCCAAGGATACCCGTGCCCTGGAGCGACGGATCGGTGATGAACCCCAACGTGTTGATGGAGTCGAAGAAGACAAAGGGCTCCGCGTTCGTTTGGCCGGAGAATTGGAACGTGATACTGGCCGTCTCGACGGCCTCCCAGGTATCGAAGGCCACCTGCGTTCTGGAGATCGCGACGTCGACCGAGAAATCGTCCGGCGGTACGTTGTAGAAGAACCAAGAAACCGGAAGGTTTTCCGGCCCCCAGAATAGATGTCTCAGCTGGCCGTTGGCATTGGTGTACTCGATGAGCTTGTAAGCGGCGCCGTCCCGCGCGGAGGCGAGCAGCAGAGTGGCAATCAGAATCGAATGGAGTCTCACTGTTCTCTCCTTGAACCTTAGCGCCCGAGCGCCTGATCGATGCGTGCCTCTACCTCGGCAAGACGGTATCTCGTGGGCGGCGTGCCCGCGGGTTGCGAGCCGGTTCTGTAGTTCGTGAGAATGAGGCCGGAGATGTCACGTTTCAAGATCGTTTCGCCGTTCCCGTCTTGGGTCAGCGTGAATTTTCCCATCGCGAGGCCGAGAAGAGTCGGGATGCGCGCGCCCGAGCCCACGCAGAACAGCAAGACCTCTTCTCCCGGCGCAAAACTGGGCGTCCCCGGAACGATCGCCCGCATCGGGCCGAGTTGTCCTCCCCACAATCGCAGGGTGACCTGCTGTCCCCCGGTTCCGCCTTTGAGAAAACGATCGACCTGGAAGGTGGTGTAGGTATGAATTTGGGTCCGCTGAACGTTCCAGTCAGCGTGCGAGGAAACCGCGCGGCCAACGAAGATGAAGTCGGCACGTTGCGCCATCTCTTGCAACGTCATCGATTCCACCGTGGCGGCATTCGCGGGCATGCTGTCCGCCAGGATGGTTACCACGATGCTGCACACAAGCCACCACGTTCCATTCGCCAGTCGCATTCGATTGCCTCCTTGTTGGATTCACGTCGTCATTACTTCGTGTTTTGTCTTGCCGGATTCGCGACGCGCACCGGCCACGGCCAGCACCTCCCGGGCCGCATTTCGAGACGCGCCTCCGCTTCCCAGGAGGCTCTTGACCTCGCGAAGATCGCGCCGCATGGACTCGGCGGCCTCGGGATCTTCCAGCAGCCGCAGCGTCTCGGAAGCCACGCGATCCGCAGTCATGTCGTCTTGAATGAGCTCCGGAACGATGGCCCTCTGCGCGATCAGGTTCACCATGGCGTAGAAAGGAACCCGAACCAGGGGTTTTCCCAGGCGGTAGCTCAGGCCGCCCACCCGGTAGACGACCACCATCGGCGTCTCGCAGAGCGCGGCCTCCACCGTCGCGGTGCCCGAAGCAACGATCGCCGCCTGGGAGTGAGTAAGTGCATCGTAGCCAGACTCGCTCAACACCTGCACCGAAGCAAGAACGCGTCCGAGCCCGGTCTCGATGGTCGATTCCTCCACAGTAGGCGCTTTGACCAGCACGAACTGCGGTCGCGGCTTGCGTTGCTTCATCCTTTCGATCGCCCCGGCGATCACGGGTAGGTGAAGCTCGAGCTCGCGGGGTCGGCTCCCGGGCATGAGCGTTACCAATGGACGCTTCTCGTCGAGGCCCAGACGCCGGAAGAACGATTCACGGTCCTCGCGGCTCCGGACCAGATCGACTAGCGGATGCCCGACGAATGTCGCGGCGATACCGGCGTCCCGATAGAACGCTTCCTCGAAGGGCAAAATCACCAGCATCCGATCCACGTGCTCTCGAATCGATTTGAGTCGACCCCTTCGCCAAGCCCAAACCTGGGGACTGACGTAATAGACGACCGGGATTCCCAAGACCTTGAGCCGACTCGCGAGCCTCAGGTTGAAACCCGAGAAATCGACGAGCACCGCGACATCCGGCTTTCGTTTCTGAGCCGCGGCGACGAGCGTTGCCTGCGCCTTCCGCAACGCCGGTAGCTTGGAGAGCACTTCCACGAGTCCGATGACCGAGATCTCGCGGAGATCGACCAAGATCTCGGCTCCCGCCTGCGCGAGTCGTTGACCACCTAGTCCGAAGCAGCGCGATTTCGGCTCCAGCGCGCGAATCTCCCGGAAGAGCTCTGCCGCATAGAGCTCCCCTGAGGCTTCCCCGCAGCTCAGAAGCACGTCGATACCTGGTTTTCTCGTTTCGTCGGTAGGCACTTTTGACAGAAGATCTTGCTGACTATAGCATGTCGGCGGTTTTTCCTCCATGCGCTAGCGAAGCGACGACGAACGCGACTCGATGAAAGGACACGTCGTTAAGTTGCTCGGCAAGTCCTGCTCGGTCCGACCGGACACCAAGCCACCGAGCGATCCCGACCGGCTCTTCGAATGCTATCTGCGGGGACGTTTGTTCGAGACGGGAAGTACTCAAATTGCGGTAGGCGATCGCGTGGAGTTCGATCCCGTGGACGAGTCGCACGCGCTACATCACCCGGAGGAGAACGCTCCGGAGCGTGGCGTCATTCACGAGATCCTGCCCCGACGGACGGTCTTGATTCGCCCGTCTTCTGCTGGGGGCGGACGAGGCAAACCGCCGCAAGTGGTCGCGGCCAATGTGGATCAAACGGTGGTCGTCGCCGCGTTCCAACAGCCTCAATACAAGACCGGTCTCATCGATCGTTACTTGGTGATTGCGCATCGAGCGGGAATCGCGCCGGCGATATGCCTGAACAAATGGGATCTTGCCTCGTCGGAGGATCAGGCGAAAGCGCATGAGGACTTGAAGCCCTATGAACGACTGGGGATCCCGATCGTCTTCACGAGCTCGCTCAGCGGCAAGGGAATCGAGGAGCTAAGAGGCTTGTTGAAAGGCAAGCGCTCGGTGTTCGTCGGTCATTCCGGAGTCGGGAAGTCCAAGCTGGCGGGCGCGGTGCAGCCCGGGCTCACGCTTACGAGCTCATCGGTGAGTCGCCGGGGGAAAGGCCGTCACACCACTTCCGCCTCGACGCTTTTCAGTCTGGACTTCGGAGGCGAGCTCGTCGATACGCCCGGCATTCGAGAGCTCGGGATCACCGATCTCGCGCAAGAAGAGCTTGCGGAGCATTTCGCGGACTTCGCGAGCTTCCTCGGTCACTGCCGGTTCAAGTCCTGCTCTCACATTCCGGAGCCGGGCTGTGCCGTTCAGCAAGCAGTCGAATCCGGAGGGATCTACCAGGCTCGCTACGACAGTTACGTGAAGCTATACCACGAGCTCGCCCACCATCATCGGGCGTCCTGAAGGAACGCCGCAAGACGTTGGGCACTGACGGTGCTCTCGCCCTTGCTTGCGATGAGCTCTCCGATTCGCTCCACCAGCCGCTCGAGTCCCTCGCCCGTCAAGGCGGAAACGACAACGGTATCGGTCTGGTTCGTGAAAGATCGACCGTTCGCGAGGCGATCCACCTTGTTGAATACGACGAGCCGTGGAATCGCGTCGAGGTGGAGCTGCTCGAGAATGGCCTCGACCGCCTCCATTCTCTCCCGGAAGCGATCGTCGGAGCCGTCCACGACGTGAAGGATGAGCGCGGAGTTCTCGATCTCTTCGAGCGTCGCGCGGAAGGCATTGACCAGATCCGGAGGCAAGTCCCGAATGAAACCGACCGTGTCGGCAAGTAGCACTTCTTGTTCCACCGGGACACGCAGGCGGCGGTTCGTAGGGTCCAGCGTCTCGAACATGCGGCTCCCCGCCGCCACCTCACTCCCGGTGAGACGATTGAGGAGCGTCGATTTGCCGGCGTTCGTGTAGCCGAGAAGCGAGACGATGGGAAGGCCCCGCTCGAGGCGCTGCTTGCGTCGCACGCCACGCTTGCGGCGCACGTGCTCGATCTCCCGCTCCAAACGCGCGATGCGATCCCGCGCCCGCCGTCGATCCACCTCCAACTTGGTCTCGCCCGGTCCCCTGCCGCCGATGCCTCCGGTGAGCCGCGAAAGCGCGGTGTCCATCTCGGTGAGACGCGGGAGCATGTAGCGGAGCTGCGCCAGCTCGACCTGGAGCTTTCCCTCCCGACTAGAGGCGCGACGGGCGAAGATGTCCAGAATGAGCTGCGTGCGATCGAGGATCTTGAGATCGGTCGCCGCCGCGACGGAACGAACCTGCGCGGGTGTCAGGCTCTGATTGAATATGATCATGTCCGCGCCGTGTTGCAGCGTCGCGATGACGAGCTCGTCGATCTTGCCCTTTCCGAGCAAGAACCGTGGATCGAGCTTGGCCCGCTTTTGAACAAGTGTATCGAGCACCACCACATCCGAGGAACGAGCCAGCTCCGCCAGCTCTTCCAGAGATTCGCGTTCGGCCTCCACGCTCCCCGTCGTCGCACCCACCAAGATGGCCCGCACGCGGTGATCGGCGCGATGGAGCTCGCCGCGCCGGCGCGCGAACTCGTCCTCGAGCGTGTCGATGAACTCGATGAAGTCGACATCCAATTGGCTCGGGATCTGGGGCTCCATGAACTCCCAGGCCTTCGCCTTGCTCCCGTGGTCGCCCTTGGCGCCGGCTCCGTTGGTGGCGGCGGGAGACAAGTACGCGGCCCGCACCAGCCCGGGAAGTCCGTCACGGCTGACATCGATGGAGGCCATCAAATCGAGCCGGAGAAGGGCGAGGTCGGTCAGGTCGTCGTGGGTCAAGGGCTCGCCGGCCAAGTGTGTATGGAGACACCGCAGACCGCGGAAACGCCTCTCGGCCACGCGAACGCGCTTCAAATCGGGGAGCACGATGCGTCTGGCGTCACCCACGATGACCGTGTCCACCGAGCCCCGGCGGTCGACCAAGACCCCGATCTGGCGATTGATTTCCCGCGAGAGCTCGGCCAGGGTGCGGGCGAAGTCGTGGCTGACGATGGAATGAGGCGGGATGCGTTTCTGGTAGATCTTCTCGAGGCGCCGACGCTGTCGGACTTTGAGCCCCGTCGAGTTGCCTTGTAACCTCTGAATAGCGGTTGAACCTCCTACTCAGTCCATTATAACCCTAATGGCGTCCTCCCCTTTGGACAACAAGAGATCAAAGGAGACAAGGCGTGTCCCGCCACCCCGCGGAAACCGGCCGAGACTCCGACTTTCGAGGGCCGGAACCCCTGGTATGGGACTTGCTTGCCGTGATGATCTGGAGCCCCGTCTCTGGGGAGGTCCTATGCAACCATCGGCCGTCCTACTCGTATCGACAACCGTCCTAGCCATCGTCGGGCTGGCCCCGCCGCTAGCGGAGTCGGCGCCCGTGCACGGGGGCTTCGGTGTTCGGCTCCATGGGCCCCACATAAGTTTCGGGATCGGCTTTCCCAGCTATCACGTCTACCCTCGTTTCCCCTACAGCTACTATCGGTACCGCGCCTATCCATACTATTACCGCAGCGGGCTCTACATCGGCTCTTATCCCTCGGTTGCGTACGCTCCGTATGTGCCCCATCCCTCTTGGCAGGGTTACTATCCTGGCTCCGGCGCGGTCCGAATGATGGTCGACGCGAAAGAAGCCGAGGTCTTCGTGGATGGCTACTACGCAGGAATCGTCGACGACTTCGACGGAACATTCCAGAAGCTCTATCTCCAGCCCGGCGAGCACGTCATCGAGCTGCGACTCGAAGGCCACCGCACCTTCACGCAGCGGATTCTGATAAGCCCGGGCCATACCCAGAAGCTCCATCACCGCATGCAGCCGCTCCTTTCCGGTGAGACTTCCGAACCTACGGGCCCTCAACCACCGTCCGTGTCAGTCCCACCGCCGCCGCTTCCGGACCCCGCTCCGGCACCCGCGCCCTCCCCATCCGCCGCGGTCATCCCAGGCGAGTTCGGTGTCCTGCGGTTACGCGTGCAGCCCGCCGAGGGCGAGATCCACATCGACGCGGAGCCATGGGGTGAGCTGGGAGGTCTAGAAGAAATCTCGATCCACCTCCCGGCCGGGACGCATCGGATCGAGCTACGCCGCGCGGGGACTCCCGTCTTCGAAGCGGATGTCCAGATCCGCCCGGGAGAGTCCACGCCTCTTAACATCCGCCTTCCTTGAGGATCCCGGTCTTCCTGTCGCGGCGTCAGCTTGCAGTTGCTATCCTGGCGGCGTATGCTATGCCCCGTTAAAATGGGCTCAAATGGTTGCAGATTGTCCAACCGCTTCGGGGGAAGGCCGGGCCCGCACTCAATCACAGGAGGTCAGTGCTTCATGTTCGTAGTCAAGTCGATCCGCGCGGCGATCCTGGGAATCGCCTTCGTGGTGACGTCTTCTGCCGTAGTCATGTCCCAGGACAAGTTGAGCAACGACGATCAGGAGTGGCTGGAAGAGGAAGTGGCCGCTCTCATCACGGCAGAGGAGGTCGAGATATTCCAAAGCCTCCAGTCGAGAGACCGAAACCTCTTCAAAGAGCTGTTCTGGTCCCGCCGGGACTTCAATCCCATGACGCCCGACAACGAGTTCCTCCAGTGGTACGAGGAGCGCGTCAAGGCCGCCGATGAGGCCATCGAGGAAGGCGGCGCTCGCTCCGACATGGGGCAGGTCTTTATCCTTTTCGGCCCTCCGGCGGAAGCGAACCCGCGGGACGAGAGTATGGTTTGGACCTACCCCGCCAACCCTTCGCTTGGCATTCCCGACGGGTTCAGCTTTCAATTCCGCCAATCGGGTATGGGATTTCGTCTGATTCGTGGCGACGAGGTCGAGGCGGCTCTGGAAACCGCGAAGGCGTTCTATTTGGCCAATCGGGCCATCAGCTACACGAGAGACGCGGAGGGTCGCCTGCTGAAGCCTGATTCCCAATCCGATCCCAATAGCCCGGCGAAAAAGGTGCTGCAGGAGCTAATGACGAACAAGACCGAGAACCCGGCTGTACCCTTCGATGCCAGGACCTCGTTCTTCCGGGCGACCGAGGGAGCGGTCTACGTTCCCATCCTCTTCGAGATCGATGCGGACGCTTTGACGTGGGACGGAAACGAAACCGAAGTCACCGTCTTCGGCGCGGTGGAGAACGCGGAAGGCCAGTCCCTGTACCCCTTCGAGCAACCGGTGACGCTCGCGAAAAACGATGCTGGACTGGTGGTCTATGACGTTCCGATCCAAGTGACGCCCGGTCTCTACACCTTCTGCTTCGGAGTCATGGACCAGGAAACGTCCAAGGTGGGGACGAGGGTGTTGGAGGTCGAGGTCCCGAACCTCAGCACGCAGGGCGTGAAACTCTCCTCCGTCCTCGTCTACTCGGGAATCCAGGAGACCACGGAAGGGGCGGGAGTCCCGGGCCACGCGTTTCAATTCGGCACCAACCAGTTCATCCCAAAAACCGGCGATGTGCCCGCCTTCACCCAGAAGGACAACCTGGGGCTCTTTTTCTTCGTCTATGGCTACGGCCTGAACGCGTCCGGACAACCGAACGTTACGACTCAGTTCGTCTTCCAGCACAACGGCAGCCCGAAGGGACAAACCCCGGTGCAGCCGGTTCAAACGGGTCCGGACCAAGGGATCGGGTATCTCGAGATACCGCTCGAAAGCTTCGAGCCCGGCAACTACAAAGTCCAGGTCAAGGTCGTCGATCAGGTGGCCCAGCAGACGGTCACCCAGGACGTCGAGTTCGTGCTGCAGTAAGTCGGAACGGACTGAGTCCGGACTAACGGAGAGCTTGGATTGAAAGCCGCGGCGTTTTACGCCGCGGCTTTTGCTTGCTCGGTGGAGAGAATCTCGATCGCTTTCTCGAGGATCGGATCGCCGCCGCCGGTCTCACCCTGAGGAGCCCCCTCGACTTCCACGGTCGGCGCGAGGCCGGTTCCGAGAAGGGTCTCTCCGCCAGGCGTCGAGTACTGCGACACCGAAAGAACGAGGCCGGAGCCATCTTTGAGGGGGATGGCTTTCTGGATGCCTCCTCGACCCGCGGTTTGTTCACCCACGAGATCGCCCCGCTTGGCATGGCGAATCGCGCTGCCTAGAATCTCGGCCGCACCGGACGTGCCACGATTCACCAAGAGCGTCATGGGCCCGTCGAAGGCGACTCGGCCCGCTTCGATCGTGAGGTCGGTGCTCTCCCCACTGCGGTTCTGGAGAACGGCAGCCACGCCTCCGGACACGAAGAGCCCGGCGACTTGAGCTCCTTCACCCGCCATGCGGCCGAAACTGTCCCGTGCGTCCACGACCAGCGACGTGGCCCCGGAGCTCTTGACGCTCTGAATCGCGCGGGCGACTCGCTCGCCTGAGCCGGCCTGGAACGCTACGACACGGATGTACCCGATGTTCCCGGTCAACATCTTGTAGGCGACGGGATCCGACGAGTCCGGCGATCGCTCGACCGTTATCGCGATCGGGTCGGCCTGCCGCCCGCGGATCACTTCCAGATCGACGCGAGTTCCCGGCTCTCCTCTGAGAAGCGACTCGCCGATGATGGTGCTTACCTCGCGGGTGTTGACGCCCCCCACCGACTTCAGGAGATCGCCCGCTTGAAGACCGGCCTTGTCGGCGGCCGAGCCCGGAAGCACGCCCACGACTTGGAGGTAGTAGCGCTTGGTCACCTCGACACCGATACCCGTAA
>Ga0302046_10004095_pt1 | contig 13004 bp, 9 predicted proteins | sample RVTome_11_FD_200261 | JGI IMG/M metagenome (GOLD analysis project Ga0302046, IMG submission 200261) | Soil microbial communities from uranium-contaminated site in the Upper Colorado River Basin, Wyoming, United States - RVT147D111 (version 2) ...
GGGTAGGCGACCCGTAAAAGAATCACCCCGTAGGCCGCCGGACTTGCGGGGCTTCGGGCTCTACGGTCAGGATGGTACGGTTCGTCGGGCGCAGATACTCCCGGGCCGTCTGCAAGATGAGTTCGGGCGTAACCTCCTCGAAGGCGGCTTCGAGGTCATTGATGCGGGCGGGGTTGTCGTCGAACAGGGCAAAGCTGGCGAGCAGATCGGCGCGCCCGAACCCGAAGAAGCCGCCCATGGTATCGTACAGTCCGGAGCGGAGCTTCACGACGGCCCGGTCCAGCGTCTCCTGGTCGACCGGCTCGGCGCGTACCCGTTCGATGACCTCGTTGACGGCCTGCATGATCGAGTCCGCCGCTACGTCGTCGTCGTGAAAGAGCGATACGGTCCAGAGCATCGGCCCGTTGTAGTTGAACATGTTGCCCAGCAGGTTGATGCCCCCTCCTACCCCGCCGGTCATCCCTTCCTCCTGCACCAGGCGTTGATGCAGCATGCTGTCTTCGCCCTGGAGTAAGATCTGGTCGAGCAGGCCCAGGGCGTAGTATTCCGGTGTATTGCGCTCGGGCATGTGATAGGCAAACGCCAGGGCCGGCCGGTTGGCGAGGCGGTCCGCCTTGCTGAAGCGCTTCTCCTGCTCCTGCCTCGGTTCCGAGATGTCCGGCTGTTCGGGCAACTCGGCCGCTTCGAGGTCGCCGAAGTATTGCTCGATCATCGGCAGCGCCTCGGCCGGCTCAAAGTCGCCGACGACGACCAGCACGGCGTTGTTCGGCGAATAGTACGTACTGAAGAACCGCTGCACATCCTCCAGGTTGGCCGCGTCGAGGTCGTCGAGTTCGCCGTAGAAGTTATGCGCGTTGTACCAGTTCTCGTTGGCGTACTGCGGCATGTCGAGCCAGGGAAAGCCGCCGTAGGGCTGGTTGATGACGTTGACCTTGACTTCGTTCTTCACGACGCCCTGCTGGTTGGTCAGGTTGTCCTGCGTGATGGCCAGGCCCCGCATCCGGTCGGCTTCCGCCCAGAGGGCCGTCTCCAGCTTGTGCGCCGGGAGAATCTCGAAGTAGTTCGTGAAGTCAAACCGGGTGGATCCGTTGAGGACGCCGCCGTTGCGTTGCACGAGGCGTATAAACTCCATCTTGCCCAGGTTTTGAGAACCCTGAAACATCATGTGTTCGAAGAGATGGGCAAATCCGGTGCGGTCCCTGGGCTCGATGCGAAAGCCGATGTTGTAATAGACCGCGACGACCACCGTCGGGGCGGTAGCGTCCTGGGAAAGCACGACTTTCAGCCCGTTGTCGAGCTTGTGGTACTCGACCGGGACCCGGAAGCGGGTGGCGGCCTCCGGGTTATCCGATTGACAGGCGGCCAGCGACAGGCCGAGACCGAGGCAGAGAAACAACGTAAGGCGAGGGCGCATAACGTCTGGTCGTAGCAATAACACGGGGGTGAGAAGAAGAAACGGCCGGGAGGCGAATGCCGGGATACGCAGGCGCGGAAGAACATGTTACGCGCAGTATAACGATAGCGGCAGTTAAGGTTTCAGGGGTGAGAAACGATCCATGGACTGTTGCTGGAAGCAACATACGACGGCTTTCCTGCGACCCTACCGAAAACAACCGAGCGCTTTCCCGACGGCTTCGCATGATCTACATTGCCCTCCTCCTGTCGTTGCTGGCGCTGCTCCTGGGCGGCGGCCTGAGCCTGTTCTTTCTGAACAACCTGCGCAAACTCCAGGAACAGGTGGGCCCCTTGGCCGAACAGGTTGCCGCCCATGCGCCGACGATTGAACATCTGGACCAACGCCTCTACGCCTTCGAAGGCATTCCCCAGCGGCAAGACGCCGCCCTGCGCAAGATGATGGAATCCGTCGATGCCCTGACGGAACTCCAGACGAGGCAATCCCTCGAAATCAAGCGCTTGCTACGGCGAGAGCGCGTCCCCTTGCGCTTCGGCATCGAGCCCCGCGAGCCGGTGCCGCTCTCGGTGCCCACACCGGACCGCCATACCCTGCTCGGGGAGACGCTTCCTCCCGCTCCCACGTATTAACCCCGGCGTTGATAGGAACAAACGCGCCCGGCCTCCTTCTGCTACCATGACGAGCAACTCTTTTGTCCCCAAGCATAAGCCGGTGCTGTTCGGAAGCATCAACGACCGCCTCAAGTTTCGGTGGGATAGCCTGCTCAAGATCCTGGCAGAGCAATCGGAAGATTTCTGGGTAGACCTCGCGCTGGGAGCCTTTCGCAAAAAGCAGTATGACGACGCCCTGGTGAATGTGTACCAGGCGCTGGCAATGAACCCGCGTAACGGCGCTGCACTCAAACTGAAAGGGATGACCCTTCAGTTTAAGGCCTACCAGGCCAACCATGTCGATCAGCACGACGCCCAGATACGCGCCATGCTCGATGCTTATCAGCAGGCTGTCGAGGTCGACCCCGCCATGGGTGAAAGCATCGAGCGGCGCCTGAAATACCTCTACTTCTATGAGTTTAACCGGGGTGTGCGCGCCTACGACCAGGGTCAGCGTGAGGCAACCCATGAAGACGCGTTCCGCACGGCCTGGGTGCACTTCGAACTCGCGGCCCTGATCCGGCAACACCTCACCGTCGACCTTCCCGAACCGGATACCCCCTGGGATGCCTTCGTCAACCAGGCCCTCGCTTTGCTCAACGCCGGCCGACCCGAGGAAGCAACGCATGCCCTCGAAGCCGCGATAGCGCAGGGTGACACCTCCCCGAACACGTGCCTGCTCCTGGCCGATCTCTACGAGCAGCAGGGCTTCTATGAAAAAGCGGCCCTGCTCCTCGAACAAGCCTGGCAGGATCGATACGCGGATCGCTCCTTCCTGGAAGCGAACCTCCTCAACGCATACATCCGCGCCGGGAAAATCGAACGGGCGATTCCGATCTACCAGCGAGCAGTGATGCGCGAGCCGGACAACGCGGCCCTCCGGTACAACTACGGCTCGCTCTTGCTGAGCCAGGAGGCTTTCGACAAGGCCATCGAACACCTGCAAGCGGCCGCCGCACTGGCCCCCGATGCGATAGACGCCCATTACAATCTGGGCGCGGCTTTCTTCAACAAGGCGGTGCACCTGCACGCTTCGGAGACGGCCTCCGGCGACCAGGGCGAAGCGGCCAAAGCCCTGCTCCAACAAGCCGCCGGCCCGCTCGAAAAAGCCCGTCACCTCACCGAAGCCCGAGGCGACGATGCGACGGATATCTACCAGACCCTCTTCTTGATCTACGAGAGGACGGACCAGCTCGACAAGGCCGACCGCCTGACGGCACGCCTGGAGCAGTCGATAGACGACCTCATGCTTGATGCGCTGCCCTGATGCCGTCTGGGACCCTTCCCCCGTTGAAAAGATATCTCTTCTCCCATTGACAGCGTCTGCCTTCAGGCTTATAGTTATTATAAATCAACAACTTGATACCCCTCACCCGGAAGGAGTTACGGCGCCACACCCCGTACGCTATTCTTTGCTTTGACCGGTGGAACCCATGGCACAGACGCGGCAAGCGGGTAACCGACTTCGCACCCTGCTCCATCGCTTCGACGTCCACGAGAGCCTGACGTACGTCCTGATCCGTGCTTTCCTGGGCCTCGCCCTCTTCATCCGGGGCGTGATCTTCATCAACGACCAGGAAGCCTTGATGAGCCTCATCGTCTCGAAAGGCCTGGACTGGTTTATCCCGTCTGTGCTGATCCACTACATCACGCTGGCGCACCTCGTCGGCGGCTTCATGCTGGCGGTCGGCCTGCTGACGCGGGTGGCGGCCCTGGTCCAGATCCCCATCCTCGTCGGGGCCGTCTTTTTCGTCCACTGGCAGGAAGGCCTCTTTGCCGCCGGCCAGTCGCTCGAACTGGCGGTGCTGGTCCTCTTCCTGCTCGTGTTGGTCACCCTGGCCGGATCGGGTGACTTTTCCGTGGACCACTACATTCTTGACAAAAAAGAGAAGCCGGCAAGCATGCCGGAGCGCGCCATGGGCCTTCCGCCGTCCGGGATTCTCGGTCCCGGCCCCCGTCCTCCCCACACCGGGGAACGCCGTGCAGCACCCACTGAAGAGGAAGTCTGAAACGCCGGCTCAACTTCTCACAGGTCGAGATCGCCGCCCGCCACCGAGACGCCCCCGTGCGGCCCTACCGTCTCAGCGGTGCTGATGACGACCCCATCGCCCAGGAGTTCGGCGCGCAGGAGGCCGTCTGCCGCCTCGGCCTTACTGATGCTGACGACATGCCCTTCAAACGGCATGCCCTGCGGGCCAAGCAGTTCGAGTTCGTAGCCTCCGGATACTTCGAACCGCTGTACGACGAAACCCGGCGCGGGCTCCGGTCCTGGTTCCCCGGCGTCGGGTTCCACCGGGCCGCCCTCGGAACAGGCGGCAAGCAGCAGAAGAACCAACGCAAACAGCCCTGTGGTCTTTCTTTCCATCGCCTCCCTCTTCCATGATCATCGCGGGACGGCGCGCCCTACCATGCTACAACGCGATGCCGAACAATACCTACCCCGTGCGTATCATAAATCTGTCGTTCTCGAAGCCACCCGTATCGCTTCCATGCCGTCCGAACACGATTCCGATACCGTCCCCGACACCTTTCCCTTCGGCCAGAAGATGGCCTGGCAACCGAACCCTGCCTGGATTGCCGAGAGCAACTTGCAGGGCTTCATGGACCGGCACGGCCTCGCCTCGTACGACGCGCTGATGCACCGGGCGAAGCACGACGTCGCCTGGTTCTGGGAGGCCGTGCTGGAAGATCTCGACATCCAGTTTTACACCCCGTACGACATCCTCGTCGACCTGAGCGACGGCCTCCCGTTCCCGCGATGGTGCCTCGGCGGGGAGATGAACATCATCCACAACTGCCTCGACAAGTGGCAGTCCACTCCGGCGAAGGACGCCGTGGCCTTGCGCTACGAGAGCGAGGAGGGCACCGCACGCACGTTCACCTACGAAGCCCTGCACCGGGAGGTCTGCCGGTGTGCCAACGCGCTCCGAGGGCTGGGCCTGGGCAAGGGCGACGCCGTCGGCCTCTACATGCCGATGACGCCGGAGTTGTGCATCGCGTTGCTGGCCGTCATCAAGATCGGAGGCATCATCCTGCCGCTCTTCAGCGGATACGGCCCGAGCGCCATCGCGACCCGCCTCAACGACGCGGACGCCAAAGCCCTCTTCACCGCCGACGGCTGCTACCGGCGCGGGCGGGCCGTCCCCATGAAAGCGACTGCCGACGAAGCGCTGGCCGCGTGCCCGACCGTGCAACACGTCATCGTCCAGCAGCGCGTGGGGCTCGGCGAGGTACCGATGCAGCCGGGCCGCGACGTGTGGTGGCACGAATGCATCCCCGCCCAGGCCGCTTCGTGCCCGACCGAACGGACCTCGGCCGAAGACGTGCTGATGATCATCTACACGAGCGGCACGACGGGGCGCCCCAAAGGTGCCGTCCACACGCATTGCGGCTTCCCCGTCAAAGGCGCGCAGGATATGTACCATGCCATGGACCTCAAGGCCGGGGAATGCATGTACTGGATGACCGACATGGGCTGGATGATGGGCCCCTGGCTCGTCTTCGGCACCCTCACGATCGGCGCGACGATGGTCTTCTACGACGGCGCGCCCGACTACCCCGAGGCCGACCGCGTCTGGCAACTCGTCGAAGACCACGCCGTGACGCACCTGGGCATCTCGCCCGTCCTGATCCGCGCACTCCGCACGCACGGTACCGCGCCCGTCGAAAAGCACGACCTGTCGCGCCTGCGCGCCGTCGGCTCGACGGGCAGCCCGTGGGACCCCGAGTCGTGGCGGTGGTGCTTCGAGCACGTCCTCGGCGGCGAAAAGCCGATCCTCAACTATTCGGGGGGTACCGAGATCAGCGGCGGCATCCTCTGCGGTAACTTTTTCAAACCCCTCAAGCCCGCCGCCTTCTCCGACGCCGTACCCGGCATGGACGCCGACGTGGTCGATGCCGACGGCAACCCGGTGCGCGGCGCCGTCGGCGAGCTGGTCATCCGCAACCCCTGGATCGGCATGACGCGGGGCTTCTGGAAAGACCGCCAGCGCTACCTGGACACCTACTGGAGCCGCTTCGAAAACGTATGGGTCCACGGCGACTTTGCCGCCATCGACCGGGACGGCCTCTGGTACATCCTGGGCCGCAGCGACGACACGATCAAGGTAGCCGGCAAACGGCTCGGCCCGGCGGAGGTAGAAGCCCTGCTCAACAGCCACGAAGCCGTGGCCGAGAGCGCCGCCATCGGTGTGCCGCACGACGTCAAGGGCGAGGAGGTCGTCGCTTTCGTCGTGCTCCTCGCCGGCCGCGAGGCGTCCGAAGCCCTGCGCGCGGCGTTGCAGGACCGGGTGGCGCAGGAGCTGGGCAAGCCGCTCCGCCCGCGCGACGTCAAGTTCGTCACCGCCCTCCCGAAGACGCGCAATGCCAAGGTGATGCGCCGCGTCATCCGGGCCGCCCACCTCGGCCTCGACCCCGGCGACACGAGCAGCCTCGAAGACCCGGCGACGGTCGAGGCCATCCGGGCGGCGGTGTAGAACGCGTCCGCGACCATTTTACCCGGAAACGGCCTGTTTTGTCGTTATATTTTGGTGATCTCGGTTGTTTATACGTCATGATAGATGAAGCGCCGTCTTTTCTCTGCGCGCCACGAACCGTTCACCTATCCAACAGAGGCCTCGTATGGAGACGATCACCCAGACAACCACGAACGGACAGGTACTCTCGGAAGAAATCCTCGCACGCTGCCTGGAACGCGCCCCCCTCTACGACCAGGAAAACCGGTTCTTTTCCGAGGATTTTGAAGAGTTGCGAGACGCCGGCTACCTGCTCATGGCCGTGCCGAGAGAGATGGGCGGCATGGGTAAGACGCTGGCGGAAGTCTGCCTGGAACAGCGCCGCCTGGCGTACTACGCGCACGCCACCGCTATTGCCGTAAACATGCACCTCTACTGGACCGGCGTCGCGGCCGACCTCTGGCGCATGGGCGACACGTCGCTGGGGTGGCTCCTGGAAGAGGCGGCCCGTGGCAAGGTGCTCGCCGCCGGCCACGCCGAAAGCGGCAACGACCTGCCCCTGCTCTACTCGACGACCCGGGCCGAACGGGTAGACGGCGGTTACCGCTTCACCGGACGTAAATCCTTCGGCAGCCTCACCCCCGTGTGGGATTACCTGGGCCTGCACGCGATGGATACGAGCGACCCGGACAACCCCAGGATCGTCCACGCCTTCATGCCGCGCGACGCCGACGGGGTCACGATCAAAGAGACATGGGACACGATGGGCATGCGGGCCACCGCCAGCCAGGACACGATCCTCGACGGCGTCTTCGTGCCCGACGACAAGATCGCCACCGTCGTGCCGGCCGGGCTCGGCGGCGCCAACCTCTTTGTGCTGGCGATCTTCGCCTGGGCAGAGCCGACCTTCGCCAACGTCTACTACGGCATCGCCCGGCGCGCCTTCGACCTGACCGTCGAGGCCGTCAAGAAGAAGCAGTCCGTCGCCCTCACACGCTCGATGGCCCACCACGCCGGCGTGCAACACAACATCGCCGAGATGGCGATCGAGTTGGAGGGTATTGCACCGCACATCGAGAAGATCGCCGAGGATTGGTCGAACGGCGTGAACCACGGGCCGATGTGGGGCGCCAAGCTGGTGACGGCCAAGTACCGCGCCACCGAAGGCGCCTGGCGCGTCGTCGACCTCGCCATGGAAACGCTGGGTGGGTTCAGCGTCTTCAAGAAAGCCGGCATCGAGCGGCTCTTCAGGGATGCGCGGTTCGGCCGCATCCACCCGGCGAACGCCTTCCTGACGCATGAAATCGTCGCCAAGACCATGCTCGGGCTCGACTTCGATGAGCAGCCGCGGTGGGGGTAATGAAATGAATGAAAGGGCGAAGGGCGAAGGGCGAATCCGCGAGGGGAAACAGCAACCTCATACCCTTCGACCTTCGTCCCTCGACCTTCGCTACACAAACATATCCGGGCTTATCTCCAGGGCCACTTCTGAAATCATGTCGGCCGGGATTCCGGTGCGCCGGGCATGCTCAAGAATGGCCTCCGGGTTCGGGGCGTCGTACTCGCAGTAGAGTTTCCCTTCCGCCACCGACACATAACTCCGGATCCACACGACGCCCGGCATCCCTGCCAGCACCTCTACGGACTTGCGCGCCGAAGCCTCCAATTCTTCCCGGGACACGGGACCTAGATTTCTCTCGATGATATACCTCGGCATACCTACCTCCTGATACTACCAGAACGCTGCTCGATGTGCTTTTGAAGAAAATCAGGATCGCAGACTCCCGCAGGCCGCCAGAAGTTCCATATCTCCGATCTCCTCGGCAATCTTGACAGCCTGGGTCGTGCTATCGCGTGCTCGACCCGTCTCGCCCTGCGCGGCATAGACACGGGCCAGGCGTTGCAACATCCACCCCTCTCCTTTCCGGTCGCCGAGATCCCATCGCAACTGCATCGAAGCGCCGTAGTAGGGCAAGGCTTCCCGGTACCATTTCATCTCAAAATAGACGTCTCCCAGGGCGGCCGCTGCGTGGGCCTCCAGGAGCTTCTGCGCAGTCCGGCGATGCAGCACGACCGCTTCTTCGAGACAAGAAATGGCTTCTTCGTGGCGCCCGAGTTGTTTCAACGTCACACCGATACTGTTGAGCATCAACCCGGCGTGGACCAGGTCGTCGCGTTCCCGGAAAAGAGCGAGTGCCGCCTGATAGTGTGAGAGCGCCTCGTCGTACCGACCCTGTTTCCAGGCGAGAATGCCGAGCGTGTTGTTCAGGTCGCCCTGCCTGGCCAGGTCGCCGAGGTGCTCGGCGAGGGCAAGGGCTTCGGAATAGAGGGTGACCGCACGCGGGATGCCGCCCTGTACACGGACGCTGCGGGCCATGCCTTCGAGCGCTTCGAGCACTCCCAGGGTATGACCGGTTTGTTTTTGCAGCCGGTGGGCCTTTTGCCAGGCTGCCAGGGCTTCCGGGGGGGCGCCCTGCCGTTCGTAGGCCGTCGCCGCCAGGCTCCATATCTGGGCTTCATGGTCAAGCTCCTGCAATTGCGCGAAGACATCAGCCGCCTCCAGGAGATACGGCAGGGCCTCGGCATGCCGCTCCAGGGCCAGCAGCACCTCTCCGAGCCGGCGGAGGGATGCCGAAAGACCGGGAACGAACCTGGCTCTCCGGGCCACCTCCGCCGCCTCCTTGTACCGGGCTACACACGCGTGAATGTCGCCCTGCTCCAGATCGAGGTGGGCCAGGTTGCTCAACGAATAATGGATGTTGATGGGCAACTGAAGTCGGGTGCCAATCTCCAGGCACTGCTCAACAAAGGTGCGTGCCCGTTCATAGTCACCCAGCCCTCTGTAAATCGTACCGATATTATGGAAAAGAGAAATATGCGTAACGGGATTTTGAAGGGTATGGCAGAGACCGAGCGCCTCCTCTATATTGGCCATCCCCCGGTCATAATCACCCAGGCGTTGTAAGGCGGTGAGCAGGTTCGTCAGGTCTGCGGCTAAGGCCTCGGTATCCCCTCGCCGGCGATCGATAGCGAGGATCTCTTCGTTGATAGCCACGGCTTCCTCAAATCGGTCCTGGCGAGACCGGAGAAACCCCATACTCTGGAGCGCTTTCCGCTCTGCGAGAACATCCGAGAGGGCTCGGCTGAGGCGAAGCGCCTCCGTCAATGCCGCTTCGGCCTCCTCGAAACGGCCAAGGAACGTATCGAGGTCGCCCTGCCGAACGTAGACCTCTGCGAGCCGGGTCTGGTCCCGGGGCGGGTCAAGCAGCGAAAGCAGGTCGTCGATGAGCTGCTGTTGATGCTCCCGCTTTCCCTGCGTCTCGCAGAGGCGCTCCTGATGAAGGATTATCTCGACCAGCGTCTCCCGCTGCTCCGTATCCACCGGAAGCCGCATCAGCCACGCTTGCGTCTTTTCAAGCATACCGAGCGCTTCCGCGAACTGACTCAGGCCATGGAACCGTTCGGCAGCCATGCGACCGTAGTGGGCGGCCCGGCGCCAGGTCTCAGCCTGGCTGAAATGATGCGCCAGCAGATCCGACTGCTCCTCAATCCGATCCGAATACAGCGCCTCGATGGCCTCGGCCACCTGTCCGTGCAGCACCTTCCGCTGATGTTGTAATAGACTCCCGTAGGCCACCTCCTGCGTCAGGGCATGCTTGAACCGATACGCCGCCTCCGGCAGCACGCGCGTCTGCCGGATCAGCCCGGCCGCCCGGAGCGCCTCCAGTGCAGGCAGCAACGAGGCATCGTCTGAGAACACGTACTGGATTATCCCACGGCTGAATTCACGGCCTACGACCGAAGCCAGGCGTAAGACGCTCTGTGCGGAGCGATCCAGCCGGTGCAGGCGCGTGCGAATCACGGCCTCTATGGTGTCCGGCAGATGAAACCGATCCAGGGATCGGGTCACGGCCAGGCGTCCTGAATCGACCCGCACCGCCCCCTCCTCCCGGAGCGTCTGGCATATCTCCTCCAAGAAAAACGGATTGCCCCCGGTGCGTTCGTAGAGCAGCCTCCCCAGCATTTCAGGGACCTGCTCTACCGAGAAGATGGCCTCTAGCATCGCGATAGAGGACGCCGCCGTCAGGGGACGCAGATGAATCGGGGTATGAGGGACTGGATAATCCCACTCCCCGGCATAGACGGGACGGGACGTCATCACCAGCAACAACCGATAGGCCGGGGCCATCTCGGCCAGCTGGACGAGCACCTCCCGTGAGGCCTTGTCCGACCAGTGCCAGTCCTCCAGCAGCATCACGACGGGACGCTGCTCCGTGCTCAGGGTGACGAGCGCCGCCAGCCCCTCGAGCATGGCCAGGCGCAGGTTTTCGCCTTCCAGGTGCTCCGGTAGCGGATAGACCTCGCTCGGAATCGACAACAGATGCAGATAGAGCGGGATGAAGGCCTCAAGGCTCGGATCGACCGCACGCAGGCGTGCCGCTACGGTCTCTTCCGGGTTTGCGGGTTGATCCTTTCCGTCGACCCTGAGATGATGCCGTACCGCCTCGATAAACGGCAGGTAGGGAACGCTGCCGCCGTAGGACTGGCAGCGCCCCTCGATCAACGTCACATCGGCTTCCGAAAGCCCCTGACGAAACTCGTAGAGCAGGCGGCTCTTGCCCAGCCCGGCCTCCCCGACCACGGTCACAAACTGCCCCTCGCCGCGCAAAGCGCCCTCCAGACAACGCTCCACGGTCTGCACCTCCTTCTGCCTGCCGGTGAAGGCCGTCAGCCCTGCGCGTTCGGCGGCCTCCAGGCGGGTCTGGATGCCGGAGGCTTCGAGCACGCGGTAGGGCGTCACGGCGTGTCGCTCCCCCCGCAAACGCAACGCTACTTCAGCCTCGGTCTCGAAATAGGGATCGATGAGTCGCCGGATCGTCGGGCTCACCAGAATCTCGTCGGGTTCCGCATGGAGCGCCAGCTGGGTTGCTACCTGCAAGGGGTGCCCGGTAACGCGATAGGCCTGCCCGGCCCGGCCCGACCGCCGGGCGACGACGGAACCGGTATCGAGGCCCGTCTGCAGACGGACGGCACGACCGGTCAGGCGCTCGACCTCGGCACTGACCTCGCGCACGCGAGCATGGAGTTCGCGGGCTACGCGCACGGCGCGTACGAAATCGTCTTCGTGAGGCGCCGGGAGCCCGAAGATCACGACCACCTCCTCGTCGGTGAACCCGTTGATCACGCCCTCGTGCCGCCGTACGATCTCGCCGGCAGCCTCCTGGATCCGCCCCACCAGACGATTAACCTCGTCGGGTGGAAGCAACTCGACCAGGTCGACGTAGCCGATCAGGCGCGTGACGACGATGGTAGCCTGGACTCGCTCTGCCGGCGTGGATCGTGTCTCTTCGCCAGCGGCGTCGTCCCGGGCGACCGAACCGGCTCTGGTCTTTGCCCCCTCGGCGGTCCCGGCCGCCTCCACGGTTTGCAGGGCCCGGATCACGTCCTGCATCGTGCCGTAGCGTCGCTGTGGCTGCTTGTCCAGCACCTTCATGATGACCGGCGCCAGGCCCTGCGGCACGTCCGGGCGTACAACCCGCAACGGTTCCGGCGCCTCGTGCAGTATCGCGTAGAGCACCGCCTGTTCGTACTCACCCGAAAAAGGACGCGCCCCTGTCAACATTTCGTACAAAACCACGCCCAGCGACCACTGGTCCGTCCGCGCATCGACCCCCTGCCCCTGGGCCTGCTCCGGGCTCATGTACGCCACCGTCCCCATCTTCGTACCCGGCCGCGTCAGGCTCACATCCGTCACCTTCGCCAGTCCGAAGTCCATCACCTTCACGATCCCTTCGCCGACTACCATCACGTTGGCCGGCTTCACATCCCGATGCACCACTCCCTGCCTGTGTGCCTGCTCCAGGCCACGGGCCATCTGCACGGCGTAGGCAAGGGCCTCTGCAACCGGAAGCGGCCCCCGGGCGATCTTGTCCTTCAGCGTCTCGCCTTCGTAGTACGGCATCACGATGAACAACCGTCCGTCCCCAGCCTCGCCGATCTCGTGGATGGTGCACAGGTTCGGGTGCTCCAGCGCGGCGGCGGCCTGTGCCTCTACCAGTAAGCGCTCTTTCGCCTCCGTATTGTGGCTCAGATACGGCGGCAGGAACTTGAGCGCCACGGCACGCTTGAGCCGTGTGTCGCGGGCCTTGTACACGATCCCCATGCCGCCGCGACCCAGTTGGCCGAGTATCTGGTACTGGGCGATGATCTGGCCGTCGTAGGACGATGACGCGTGCAGCGCGTCAGCCAGGGGTGTGACGAGGGCGTCGGCGTCGGCATCGAGGAGGCTGGCGCGCTCGTCCGCTTCGAGCAGCGCGACGAGTTCCCGGCGCAGGTCGGTATCGTCGGCACAGACCTGATCGAGGAAGCCCTCCCGCTCCTCGGCGTCTTTTGCGAGGGCGGCCTCGAAGATATTCCAGATTTGCTGCGAGCGTTCGGCATCCATACGGGATAACGTAGGATGCCGATCTCACATCGTCAAGCCGA
>Ga0302046_10004096_pt1 | contig 13004 bp, 14 predicted proteins | sample RVTome_11_FD_200261 | JGI IMG/M metagenome (GOLD analysis project Ga0302046, IMG submission 200261) | Soil microbial communities from uranium-contaminated site in the Upper Colorado River Basin, Wyoming, United States - RVT147D111 (version 2) ...
GCATTGCCACGGCCGCATGTACCGCTCCGGACCGGTCGACAACCGCGAGGAACTGGCAGAATCCGGGAGAATCCAGGCCGATCATGAGCCGGCACACCGAGCCGGCTAACCATTGGCGGAGCCGTCCATCCTCCCGGCCGACCATGCCCATTCCAGCATTGCGGCCGTCCCCGCCGCACATGGAAGAAGGCCCTGCATGATGCACGACACCTTCGAACTCGGTGAGGCGGTCGCGCTGCTGCGCAATACGCCTTCAGCAGTGCGCGCCCTGCTCGCACAGCTGCCCGCTGCATGGCTGGATACGGACGAGGGCGCGGGAACCTGGTCGCCGCGCGAAGTCGTCGCGCACCTCACGGATCTGGAGGACACGGACTGGCTGCGCCGCGCGCGCATCATCCTGGAGCACGGCGCTGCTCTCCCGTTCGAGACCGTGGATCGGGAGGCATTCCGCGAGCGTTTCGCGGCGATGCCGCTGGAGGATCTGCTCGTCGAGTTCGAACGCCGGCGCCAGCGCAACCTGGATGCCCTGAGCGTCATGGCGCTCGATGACACGGCGCTCGCGCTGCCGGGCCTGCACCCGGCGCTCGGCCCGGTATCGATGGGCCAGCTCCTCGCCACTTGGGTCGTGCACGACCTGACGCATATCGTCCAGATCGCGCGGACCATGGCGCGCCGCTATGATTCCGCGGTCGGTCCGTGGAAGGCGTACCTGGGGGTGCTCACGCGGGGCATTCCTCCTGTCTGACCTCCCGTGGCGTCGGAACGCGTGAAGGAGCGTGGCATGACGAAAAAGCCGTGGGTGGGTGGGGTCCGGAAGCCGGGCATCGCGATCACGGCGGTGCTCGCCTTCACGGCATGCGACGTCTTCAGTCTCGACACCCTGAACGACGACCGCGACCGGTTGAACGACGCGCGCGAGCGCTGGGAGAATGAGGGCTTCTTCTCGTACGAGTTCGTGCTGGACCGCGACTGCTTCTGCAGTATCGCCGTGCGGCCGGCCCGCATCGTCGTGCAATCCGGGATCATTCTGTCGATCACGGCCGTCGATGAAGAGGACCCGCTCGCGGCGGAGGAGGAATCGTATTATTTCTCGATCGAGGGACTGTTCGACTTCATCGAGGACGCCATCGCCCAGGGCGCTGCGGGACTGGATGTGCGCTACGACGAGGAATCCGGCTACCCGGCGTCCGTTTACGTGAACTACGTGCGGGGAACGAGCCTGGACGATGTCCGCTACAATGTCTCCGCGCTGATGCCGACGACCGAGGAAGGATGATCCAGAACATCCGCAGCTTCTTCCGGAACACGATGCGGCCGGAGACCGAAGCGGCCGAGGCCGCGAGCGCATCGAACGAGCGCCTGCACGTGGCCGCCTGTGCGCTGCTGCTCGAGCTCGCGCATGCCGACGACGAGTTCAGCGACTCGGAACGGCATCACGTCGAGGCCGTCGTGCGCCGGCACCTCGCGCTGGACGAGGACACGGCGCAGCGGCTGATCGACCTCGCGGACGAGGAGCGCCGCGCAGCGATCGACCTCTTTCAGTTCACATCACTCATCCGTGACAGCTACGACCTGGGGCAGAAGACGCTGCTGGCGGAAATCATGTGGGGCGTCGTCCTGGCGGACGGACGCATCGAACGGCACGAGAGTTATCTGCTCCGGAAGATCGCGAATCTGCTCGACCTGAAGCCCGGCTATCTCGCGGAGGCCCGCAAGCGCGTTTCCGGCGACGACTGAGCGCCGGTCACGGCTGCCGGCCGGTCTGACCGAGCAGTCTGGCCAGCGCGGGAATCTCGATGCGCACGACGCGCCAATCGAGGCCATCCCGCCGGAACACGAGTGCCGGGCGATCCTCTTCATTCCCCTCGCCGAGATACAGCGCGCGGAACGTATCCAGCCCGTCGCGTTCGATCTCCAGTTCGACCGCATCGACGTCGGGTCGGTCCCGTGCGCGCAGGAACGGCACATCGCCGCGCACCAGCGCCGCAATGCCTTCCGGCGAGACGAGCATGTCGACGACGCCATCCGTCAGCGCGCCGCCGAACGCAGTGGCGAACGCTCCCGGCCCGTTCCCATCTGTTCCCGCGTCGAGCGTGGCGCGCAGATCGGCCTTCAGATACGTGCGCACGGAATCGAACTCGACCATCGACTCGAGCGTCGCCGTGTCGCTTTCGCGCGCAGCCGTGCGCAGTCGGTCGACCGCGCGATCCGGCGACACGACGAACCACGCGACCGCGCCGGCGGCGAGGATCAGGATCAGGAGGGCGAGTGTCTTCTTCATGGGCCGATGCTAGCAGCGCGAAACGCGCGGAACAAGGCCAGCCGTACGGAGATGCGGCTGTCCGGCCCCTCTCTGGCATGGATGCTGCCCCTCCGTCGTACAGGTCCTGATAAGGGAGGGTCCATGCGAACCGCAACCATGGCAGTCGGAATCCTGCTCATCGCGCTCGGCGCGATTGCGCTCGTGTTCCGCGGCTTTGAAGTCACGCGTGAGGAGAAGATCCTCGACGTCGGCCCCATCGAGGCGACCGCCGAAACCGTGGAAACCGTGCCCATCCCCATCTGGGCGAGCGCAACCGCGATCGGTGTCGGCGTCCTCATCCTCGTCGCCGGCCGCACCAGACGGGCCTGAGCACGACCGTACCGCACTCAGGTCCGGGTGCGGTACTTCTCGAACCAGCCCAGGATGTGCTGCACCTTGGCGATCAGGTTGCTCGGCCGGTCTGCAATTCCGTGCGATGCATCCGGCACGCGCACGAGCGCCGCGTCGATGCCGCGGATGCGCAAAGCCGTGTAGAACTGCTCGCTCTCCGAAATCGGCGTGCGGTGGTCCTGCTCGCCGGTGATCAGCATGGTCGGCGTCGTCACGTTGCCGACGTACGAGATCGGTGACCGCTCGAAATAGTGCCGTTCGTGCTCCCATGGCGGACCCGGGAACCAGTACTTCCAGAAGAACGGCGTCGCATCGGCAGTCAACACGAAGCTGTACCAGTTGATCACCGGCTTCTGCACGGCAGCCGCACGAAACCGGTTCGTGTGCCCGACGATCCACGCGGACAGCACGCCGCCGCCGCTGCCACCCGTCACGAACAGCTGGCTCTCGTCGATGGAGCCGCGCGCGATCACCGCATCCACGCCCGACATCAGATCGTCGTAGTCCTGGCTCGGATACGCGTGATGGATCAGGTTGCCGAATTCTTCGCCGTAGCTGGTGCTGCCGCGCGGATTCGCGTAGAACACGACGTAGCCGGCCGCCGCGTACAGCTGCAGCTCCGCGGCGAAGCGGTCGCCGTAATCCGCGAACGGACCGCCGTGAATCTCCAGCACCAGCGGATAGCGCTGCGCGGGATCGAAGCCGGGCGGCTTCAGGACCCAGCCCTGGACACGACGGCGGTCGTGCGACGATTCCCACCAGATCTCCTCGACCCCGCCCAGCTGCTTCTGCGCGAACAGATCGTCGTTCACGCGCGTCAGCCGCCGGCTTTCGCTGCCGATCCGCCCCACCGCGAGGTCTGCCGGATGATCCGGTTGCGTATGCGTGAACGCGAACGTGCCGTCGGTCGCGACGCTGTACTGGCCGCCCGAATACGGACGTCCCAGCGAAAGACCGCCCACGTCCGTCGCCAGGTCGCGCAGCGATCCGTTCAGATCGACGTGCGCGATCTTCGTGTTGCCTTCGTCACTGTACTGGATGTACAGCCCCCGGCTCTGCGCATCCCAGCGCGGGTTCTCGGCATCGCGGTCCAGGCTCGCCGTGACCACGCGCGCGCCGCTGCCATCCCAGTTCATCACGTACAGCTTCTGCACGCGGTAGCCCTGGTGCGTGTCATCGAATCCCGTATAGGCGATCATCCGCCCATCCGGTGACACGACCGGAGAACCGTCCGGACCGTAGCGATTCGTCAGCGTCGTGATCGCGCCATCCGCGACGGCGACCGCGTGCACTTCGCTGTTGAGCGGCTGTTGCTCATTGTCGTCGTAACGGTTGGCGGACAACAGCAGGAACCGGCCGTCCGGCGTCCAGGACGGTGTACCGCCGTGATCGAACGCGCCCTCCGTCAGCTGGCGCGGCGTACCGCCGTCCGAGGGCACCACGAACACGTGCGTGTTGCCGTTTCGCCTGAACCCCTGCCCGTCCGCGCGGTACTGCAGCCGCTCGATGACGCGGATCGCGGGACCCCAGTCAGCGCCATCGGGCATGGCCGGCATCTGCGCGAACGACGCGGGCGCACTGCCCGGCACGAACATCGTGAACGCGATCTGTCCGCCATCGGGCGACCACGAGAGACCGCCCGGGCTCTCCGTCACCCGCGTTACGCGCGCCTCCTGTGCGCCGTCCATCCAGCGCACGAAAATCTCGCTGCCCTCGTCCGCCTGCGCGACGAAGGCGAGGCGTGTGCCATCGGCGGACCAGCGGGGAGAGCGCGCCCGCTGCTCGCCCGTCGTCAGCGGCCGCGCACCCGTGCCATCCGCGCCGATGATCCACAACACGCTCGAAGGACGGTCCGATCGCACGTCGTAGCCGTTTCTCACGTACACGATGCGATCGCCGGTGGGCGAGATCTGCGGATCCGAGATCCATTCGAGCTGGAACACGTCGAGGGGCTCGAAGCGATCGCCGCGCGCGACCTGCGCATGTGCGGGCGCTGCCAGCAATGCCGGCGTCATGGCCACGAGCACGAGGAACGGTCGCCGCATGGGTGAACCTCCAGTGGACATTCGGATCATCCGTCCGGTCATTGCCGTTCCACCTCGATCGCGATCGGCAGCACGACCTCGCCCCAGTGCATTCGCAGCGTTGCGCCGTACGGCCCCACGACGGGGAAGTAGAACGCCAGCGTCTCCATGTGCGATGCGCGCTCGGGCATCACGCTGACGCGCAGCACGTCATCGGCTTCTCCCGGATGAATTCCGTGGTGCGTGTCCCAGACGCGGTTCAGGATGAGCGTCCACTCGCCCGTGCGCGGGATCAGCCACACGCTGTAGCGGCCGGCCGGCAGGGCGACACCCGCGACCCGTGCACTGCGATCCAGCTCGAGCGTCGTCGCGCGGTTCGCGCCCGGCGTCCACAACGCATCGCTCACGACAATGCCGTTCTCGCCGAACAGCACGCGGCCGCGCGCGACCGGCCGGTCGTACGTGATCGTCACCGTCGTCGTGTTGATCTTCTGCGTCACCGTGCCATGCTGGCTCGCCGGTGGCTGGGCGAGCGCCGGCGACGCACAGGCAACTGCCACCAGAACCGCGCAGAATCGGGTGATCATCATTGGGACCTCGCCTCCAGTCCGCGGATGGCACCTTCGATCATGCGGTTCACCGCGGCGAGCGAGAGGCCGCCCTCGTCGCGTGCGGGAATCGTCGCAAACCCGATCGCCGATGCCTTGGGATAGCGCCGGAAAATCTCTTCGAACAATGCTGCCAGTTCCGCGCTCGAGGGGCCGCCCGGCACCTTGTTGCCGTGACCCTCCACCTCGCGCGGGTCCAGCACGTCCATGTCGATGTGCACGTAGATCCTGTCGGTGATCGCGGACAGCCGGTCGAGCTGCGCCCACACCGCGGGCGAGCGGCTGCGCAGATCGTCGACACTCAGCTGTTCGATCATCGACGTGTCGACGAGATGCTGCTCGAGCGGGTCCGTCAGGCGCACACCGCCCATGACGACGTAGCGATCCGCGAGCGGCGGATCCAGCTTCGCGTCGCGACGCAGGTTGTGCAGCGCGCGGCCCGTCGCCACGGCCACGGGCATGCCGCCGAGCGAGCCGCTCCGCGTCGTTTCCGGCGTGTTGAAGTCCGGGTGTGCATCCAGCCACAGCATGCCGATGCGCAGCGCCTCCGGTGTCGGCCCCGAGCGCTGCAGTCCTGCGACGAGCCCGGGCATCGATGGGCAGGTCGCGAGCAGACCGACCGTGAACCAGCCATCGCGTTCGTTCTGCTCGACCATGTCGGCGAAGTGGCCGAGCGCCATGCCGAGCCGTTTCCATCCGCCGTACTCCGTGTCCTCCTCGGGTGTCAGCGCCGCTTCATGCACGCGGACCATCGCACCACGGCCCGCCAGGATCTGCCGGATCCCGCCTTCCGCCATGGTCGTCGGGCCACGCGAAGTGCCGTTCGGCGAAAAAGGCTGCTTCGCGAGCGCGACGCGCAGCCTGCCTTCCGCCCCGCGATAGCGCTGCGGGTCGAGCTGCGCATCGAGCGGCGCCGCAACGGCGAACGCGAGGACGGCTCCCAGCAACACGAACCGCATGTGCGCCTCCGGTTCACACCGGCATGGCGGCGCGTGCAGGATCGCCGCGCCTCCGGTCGGACAATCGGCGCAATCTCGCATCCGCCCGACACCGGTACAAGCGCGGCCGGACGCAAACGGCCGGCGGGGTTGACCCGCCGGCCGAATGCGCTACGGCGACTGCATGCGCGTCAGCGCAGCCCGTTCCGCTCCTCCCACGTCTCCACCTCGCGCTCCACCTCATCGCGCGCCTTGCCGTAGCGCTGCTGGATCGTGCCGATCAGCTGGTCGCGCTTGCCCTCGATGCGATCCAGGTCATCGTTCGTGAGGTCGCCCCAGCGCTCCCTCACCCTGCCCTTGAGCTCGTTCCATTTCCCCTTGAGCTGCGGATCCGCCATGTGTACCTCCTGCTTCCCTGCTTCGAACATGAGGGCGCCGCACATCTTCACGCGGAGCACAGGCGTACTCGCCTGCTGCGAGCGCGCGAGTCGCACTCGCCACCGTTTTCGAGGTGCAGGATCTGTGCCGGAAGGCTGTGCAGAAAGAGTACTCAGACGTGTCCGAATCGCGGATGCTCGACCACGTTGCGCGCCTGCCAGAGATGGCGGCGTTCGTGCGACGCCGTGAACCCGAACCACTGGCCGAGTGTGAGCCTGAACGGACCGAACAGCACGGAACGTGGCGCGCTCAGGTTCAGACCGTCGGCACCATGTGCGCGTTCGATCAGCACGTCCTGGAGAGACAGAAAGTCTGCGATGAGCGCCGCGCGGTCGTGCGCGTCGGCCGGCTCGAACTGCGGACTCGTCTTCACGCGCATGCGGTACGGTGGTTCGTTGATGCGCACGAACAGATTTCCGAGCCGGGGGTGGCGGAACGGACCCGTCCCGTGACTGCCGGTCCGGCGCGCCTCGCTGCACATCGCATCGATGGTTCTGAGCGCGTGGTTTCCCGTCACGACGAGGTGTGCGATGCACTGGCCCACGGACCAGCGGTCGGGTGCCGGGCGCCAGCGGAACCCGTCGTCCGGGATGGGCGAGAGCATATCGTGCGCGGCCGTGCGGATCGCCGAGAACTCATCGACGTAGCGCGCCAGCTCGACGGTCTTCGGTCTGCTCGTGGTCGTCATGGCACTGCTCCCGCGAAATCGCTCAGCAGCCGCGCGTGTTGTACCAGACCTCGGGTCCGCGCGTGGGCGTCCACCAGCGGAGCCAGCCCTCCGTCACTGCGACGCGCTCGGGATCCGCACAGTAGTTCGACGGCTCCGTAACGCGCACGCGCATCCACTCGCCCTGCACTTCGAGCGGCTCGATCGCGTGATCGCGCGTCATGACCCGATGCATCGCCTCCGTTGCCGCCGGCTGCGCGTACAGCGGCCACGGCCCCTCCTGCCCCCGGAAATGCAGCGGTCCGATGAGATCCGACATGAAGAGGTCTGGCCAGGTCTGGTACACCACGCTGTCCGGCCCGAGCACCAGTTCGTCGAGCCGGACCCACGCGAAGCCGCTGTCGCGCGCCTGCGGCCCGCCGAACCGGAACCGCAGCCATTCGCCGCGCTCTTCCACCACGATCAGCGACAGCACCTCGTAGCTCGTTTCGACCATGCCGGCCATGTCGAAAGGCAGTTCCTCGCCGTCTTCGACGACCCAGCCCTGCACGATCCAGCCCCACGGTTCCCGCTCCGGCTCCGCGTGCAGCGGCAGCGCGATGCGGCTGACCCATTCCGCACCATAGTCCCTCACTTCGGTCGAGTAGAGATGACCGATGCCGAGCGGCGCCTCGTACCAGTCGTTCCAGGAGTAGATGCCACGGAACGGCCCCTCAGGGACCCGCGGCGCAGAGACCGCCGGTACGTTCAGCGGCGGACGCGCCGGAGGCAGCTCCTCCGCGCCCGGCGCACTGCCGCACGCAGACAGCATTGCGGCCGCGACCGTGAGGCATCGCATCGAAAATGAATGCTGCATCGGCTGCTCCTTCAGGAATCGCGGCCCCGGCTGCTGGGCTCGCCGTGCTTCGTCCAGATGAGCAGAGTTCCACAGGCGCTCATCACACCGCCCCATTCGAGCGGCGTCGACGACGCCCGCGTGTACAGCTCGACGGCCGCGATGTCGTTCACGTCGACGACTTCCTCCAGCGTCTCGGCCTGCACGCGCGCGCCGTCGATGTACATCGCCGGCGTGCACGTACCACCCCGTCCGCCCGAAAAGCGGACCGACGTGCCCAGCATGCTGCGCGTGGCACGCACGCCCGGAATGCCGCGCAGCAGATCGACACCGTCGAAGGGCGGCCTCCGCTCGATCTTCTCCGGCGTGATGAAGTGTCCGAATCCCGCCTTCATTCTCTGGTAGAAACCCTGATCCGCCAGATGTCGCTCCGTCCGCTGCCGCCGCGCCTCGACCACGAGCGAATCGAGCAGAAGCGGTTGAGGCCGCAGAAAGAAATCGACGTTGATCGAGCCACCCGCTCCCAGGTCCAGAATGCCGTCCACTGCTCGCAGGTATCCCACGCGCGTCGCGAGCACGAAGTACGCGCCCGGCCGCGGCGCCGTCAGCGTGAAGGAACCGGTCTCCGTCGTGAACGTCTGATCGATCACGGTCATCGTGGTGTCCAGCAGAGCGACGGTACCGAGAACGATCGGCGCCCGTGTGCTGCTATCCAGCAGCCGGCCCGTCACCTGCTGGCCTGCGACCGCGGACCCGACAACGGCGCACGACATCGCAACGAGGAGTGAAACGACCCGGAGCGCGCCTGGCTTTCCGCATTTCGTACTCATGATGCAGACCTTCCGGAGAACGACATGCCCGCGTCGCACTGATGGTGTTACGGGACTGTCAGCACCATCACTACCGCCCGGGCCAGACGACGCCCTGCTTGCGTGCCACCATGCCCATGCCCTTGTATACGAACTTCTGGAGCCGCCGCCCTTCGTACGTCTCGGTCGTGAAGAGGTTGCCGCGCGAATCCGTCGCGATGCTGTGCACGCCGAAGAACTGACCTGGCTGGCGTCCGCCGCTGCCGAACTCGGTCAGGATCTCGAGCGTGTTGCGCTGGATCACGTAGATCCGCTCGTTCTTGCCGTCCGCGAGATAGAGGTGGGTCTGTTCGGGATCGCGCGAGAACGCGATGTCCCAGACGGATCCGTCGCCCAGCGTACGCGGCGCGATGCGCACTTCCCGCACGAACGTGCCATCCGTGCGGAACACCTGGATGCGGTCGTTCGGACGGTCGCACACGTAGACCAGCCCATCACTGGAAGGCTCCGCACAGTGCACGGGCGTACGGAACTGCTGAATCAGCGGCGCGTCCGGATCGTACCCCGGCGTGGGTGTGTCGTCCGGTGCATTGCCGTACGCGCCCCAGAACCGCTTCACCTGGCCGTTGTCCATGTCCACGACCGCGACGCGACGATTCGAATACCCATCGGCGAAGTACGCCTCGTTCGCATTGACATCGAACGCGATCTTCGCGACGCGGCCGAAGCTCGTCAGACTCTGGCTGTTCGTCGGCTGGCCCGGTGTCCCGATCTGCATCAGCAGGCGCCCATCGCGCGTGAACTTGAGCACGTGCGAATCGCCCGCGCCGTTGCCGCCGATCCAGATGTTGTCCTTGTGGTCGATCGCGATGCCGTGGTTCGACGTCGGCCACGTGAATCCTTCGCCGGGGCCGCCCCACGAGTTGACGAGATTGCCTTCCGGATCGAACTCGAGCACGGGCGGCGCCGCCGAGCAGCATTCGCTGATCGGCGGGTCCGCCGACGCGCCGCCATCGCGCTGCGCGTTCACCGTGTTCTGCCGGTGCACGACGTACACGTGGTCGCGCGCATCGATGCCCAGGCCGATCGTCATGCCGATCACCCAGCCGTTCGGCAGCGGCTTCGGCCAGAACGGATCGACCTCGAACACGGGAGCGCGCACCTGCTGGTCCATCGCCGCCGCCTCGAGCGCCGCCTGTCCCGCCCAGAGCCCCGCGATGCCCGTCACCAGCGCTCCCGCCAGGACCGCGTTCCTGCGCGTCATGTTCCGCTCCCTGTCCGCTCGCTCGTGTACCCGTGCCCGTACGTCCTCGTAGCCGGCAACTTCACCTCGCCGTATCCGGCCACAGCACGCCGCGATTCGCCTGCGTCACCGGGCCCATGCCCCTGTAGTTGAAGCGCTGCACGCGCTTCCCCTCGAACGCTTCGCCCGTGTACACGTTGCCGTTCGAATCGACGGCAATGCTGTGCACGGCCGAGAACTGGCCGGGTTGGCGGCCGCCCGTGCCGAACGTGGCCAGCACATCGAGCGACTGCCGGTCCAGGATGTGGACTTTCATGTTCATGCCGTCCGCGACGTACAGGAACCGCTGCTGCGGATCGCGCGACAGCGCGATGTCCCAGACCGATCCATCGCCCAGTGTGCGCGGCAGGATCGCCTTCTCGGTCACGAACGTGCCATCCGTGCGGAACACCTGGATGCGATCGTTCGAGCGATCGCACACGTAGACCATGCCATCGCTCGAGACCTGCGCGCACGCCACCGGATTGCCGAACTGGCGGGCGGGCGTTCCGCCGGGCGCGTAGGCAGTCTGATCGCCATCCTGCGGGCGCTCGCCGTACGCGCCCCAGAAGCGCTTGATCGCGCCCGTGTTGATGTCGACGACCGCGACGCGACGATTGCGCGCGCCGTCGGCGACGAAGGCCTCGCCGGCGCCCGCGTCGAACGACACGCGCGTCGCGCCGCCGAATGCGTCCGTGCTGGTGCTGGCGGCCGGCAGTGCCGGTGCGGCACCCCGCCCGCGGCCACGACCGCCGCGACCGCCGCGTCCTGCGCGGCCCGCCGTCGCGGTGTCGCCACCAGCGCCACCGCCCGCACCCGCGGCTGCGCCGCCCGACGCGACCCGGCCCACTTCCGCGATGAACCGGCCGTCGCGCGCGAACTTGAGCAAGTGCGTGTCCGTGCCGCCGCTGCCACCGATCCAGATGTTGCCCTGCGGGTCGACCGCGATGCCGTGATTCTCGGCCGGCCAGGTGTAGCCCTGTCCCGGGCCGCCCCAGCTGCCGGCCAGATTGCCTTCCGGATCGAACTCGAGCACGGCGGGCGCCGAAGCGCAGCACTCGGCGATCGGCGGATCCGAAGTCGCACCCGTCTCCGTGCGCGCGTTGAAGCTGTCCATGCGATGCACGACGAACACGTGGTCGCGCGCGTCGACGGCGACGCCCATCACGGAACCGAGCAGCCAGTTGCCGGGCAGCGGCTTCGGCCAGAACGGATCCACCTCGAAGTTCGGCGCCTGCGCCTGATCGTCGGGACTCAGCGCCGCGACCGCGATGCCGGCCGCCACCAGCAGGCCAAGCCCTGCCGCAGGAACATGCTTGCGCCCCGACCCCATGCTGCCTCCTGTTCCGGATGCGCCGCCCGTGCCATGCGCGGGGACTGCGTGTATACTCGTCCGTCGAGGTATCGCCGCATTCTACGCCGCGCGCCCGGCAGGGTCCAGTAGCCGCGCGGCCATCCGGGCCTCGTACGCCAGGGCATGACGAAAACCGCAGTCCCTGCAACCGGCCGGCTCCGTACGGCGCTTCTGCTCGCATGCGGGCTCATGAGCGCGCTGCCCGCGCGCCTGCCCGCACACGAGATTCCGCCGCATGTGACCGTGCTCGTGTTCGTGAAGCCCGACGGCCAGCGGCTCCAGCTGCTGGTCCGCGTTCCGCTCGAGGCGATCCGCGACGTCGAGTTTCCGCTGTTCGGCGAGGGGTACCTGGATCTCGCGGCGGTGCGGCCGTTGCTCGCCGGCGCGGCAAGGCTGTGGATCGCCGACTACATCGAGCTGTACGAGGGCGATCACCGGCTCGACATCGTGCAGATCCTGGCAACGCGCATCTCGCTGCCGTCCGACCTCTCGTTCCGTTCCCTCGACGACGCACTGCGCCACGTGCGTGCGTCGCCGCTGCCCGATGACACGCAGATCATCTGGCAGCAGGCGCTGCTCGATGTGCTCTTCGAGTATCCCATCGCATCACAGGAATCGCGCTTCTCGATCGAGCCCGCGCTCGCACACCTCGGCCTGCGCACGGTCACCGTGCTGCGGTTCCGGCCGCCCGGCGGTGTGGAGCGCGCGTTCAGCTACGTGGGCGATCCCGGCCGAGTCCACCTCGATCCGCGCTGGCACCAGGCCGCGTTCAGCTTCGTCAGGCTCGGGTTCTTCCACATCCTGGAAGGCATCGACCACCTGCTCTTCCTGCTCTGCCTCGTCGTGCCGTTCCGGAAGGTCCGCCCGCTCGTCATGATCGTCACGTCGTTCACCGTCGCCCACTCGATCACGCTGATCGCGTCCGCCTTCGGCTTTGCGCCCGGCGCGCTCTGGTTCCCGCCCCTCATCGAGGTGCTGATCGCGCTCTCCATCGTATGGATGGCGTTCGAGAACATCGTGGGCCCGAAGCTCGAACGACGCTGGCTCGTCGCCTTCGGCTTCGGCCTCGTGCACGGCTTCGGCTTCTCGTTCCTGCTGCGCGAATCGCTCCAGTTCGCCGGCGGCCACATCGCGACATCGCTCCTCACCTTCAACATCGGCGTCGAACTCGGTCAGCTCCTCGTCCTCGTGCTCTTGGTGCCCGTCCTCGAATGGTCGTTCCGCCACGCCGTCAGGGAACGCATCGGCATCATCCTCATCTCCGCGCTCGTCGCGCACACCGCATGGCACTGGATGACCGAGCGCGGCGCAGCGCTCGCCGAATACCGGTTCACCCTGCCCGCATTCGACCTGCTCCTGCTCGCCGGCTTCATGCGCGCACTCATGCTCGTGCTCG